>Ga0181517_10000100_pt1 | contig 114066 bp, 91 predicted proteins | sample PEATcosm2014_Bin_31_FD_119748 | JGI IMG/M metagenome (GOLD analysis project Ga0181517, IMG submission 119748) | Peatland microbial communities from MTU Mesocosm Facility, Houghton, MI, USA - PEATcosm2014_Bin01_30_metaG | ecosystem: Environmental > Terrestrial > Soil > Wetlands > Peat | place...
GTTAGGAGACCCCCCCCGGAATTGTTCGAAAAAACGCGGGTCTCGATACCCGATATACGCAATTCTAACTTCCATGGCAAAGCGCATGAAATACTTTGGGTTATGCCTATGCGGGCGCACCCCACGCCCCACGCTCCACGCTCCCCACACCCCTGCCGTCTCGGCCCGCTGGCACCAGGGTCGAAGTTGCGCTATGCTCCACCATGGTCATCTTGGGTTTGGGGACGGCAGCGCCGCGCCGGCGTTATACGCAACGGGAATGCTGGGAGGCGTTGCAGGCATCGAAACAATTCCAGAAGCTCTCCGCGCGTTCTCGCGCCATCCTCAAAAAGGTGCTGACCAGTGACAACGGCATCGCCACCCGGCACCTGGCGATGGATGCGCTGGATGAGGTTTTCGACCTCAATCCGGACACCCTCCATGCCCGCTTCACCCAAAACGCGCCCAGGCTCGCGACGGAGGCCGCCCAACGGGCCTTGGCTGACGCCGGAGTGGCCGCGCGAGACATCGATGCCGTCAACATCAGCACTTGCACCGGCTATCTCTGCCCGGGGCTCTCCAGCTACGTCAGTCAGCAACTCCATCTCCGGCCCGAGATCCTGGCGCTGGATCTGGTCGGCCAGGGCTGCGGGGCTGCCCTGCCCAACCTGCGCGCGGGTGAGGCGCTCCTGGCCTCAGGCCGCTGCCAGTTCGTCCTCTCGATATGCGTTGAGGTCTGCAGCGCGGCCTTCTATCTCGACGACGACCCCGGGGTGCTCATCAGCGCTTGCCTCTTCGGAGACAGCGCCGGCGCGGCCGTGCTCGCCAATGCGCCCGACGGCCGGCGCCGGCTCCAGTGGAAAACCAGCGGCTCTGTGCTCGTGCCGGACGACCGCGACCTGCTGCGGTTCGAGCATCGCGCCGGCTTGTTGCGCAACATCCTCTCGCTCCACGTCCCCGAGGTGGCCGCCAAGCACGCCGGGCGGGTCCTCGAGCAGGTATTGGCGCAGGCGGAGATTCCCCGCTCCCGGCTCACCACCTGGATCCTGCACCCCGGCGGCCGAGACGTCCTGATGGCGCTGGCCCAGCAACTGAACCTGGAGGAACGCGACCTGCGCTGGAGCGCCTCGGTCCTTCGGCAATACGGCAACCTCAGCAGCCCCTCGCTCTACTTCGTGCTCCAAGCCGCCCTGGCCGGCTCCGCCCCCGATGGCTGGTGGTGGCTAAGTTCGTTTGGCGCCGGCTTTAGCTGCCACGGAGCGCTGGTTGAAGTCAGTACGTAAAACGTGAAACGTGAAACGTAAGAACGTCATGGCCCAGTGGCGCCAAACAAGCGAAACCGCGCAGCAATTACGTTTCACGTTTCACGTTTCACGCTTCACGTCCCATGACCCGTCACATTGAACCTGAACTGCTCGACGAGTTGTCCCCGGATAACCCCGGTGCAACCGGCTCACGCCGGGACTTACGGCGGTTGAACACATGGATGGGCCATATCGCCATCGCTGCCCAAACGCTGCGGGCCAGTGTGCGCGCGCAGGCTCCGTGCCGAATTCTGGATCTAGGGGCGGGAGACGGCCGTTTTCTGCTCGGCGTGGCCCGGCGCCTCGCCCGCGATTGGCCGGCGGTGGAGGTTACCTTGCTGGACCGGCAGAACATCGTCGATCCGGCAATTCTCCGCGCTTTCGCGCAAACGGGCTGGACGGCGAAAACTCTTATAACCGATGTTCTGGATTGGGGCCGGCAGCCCGCCAGTCGCTCTTGGGGCGTCGTCATAACCAACCTATTCCTCCATCACTTCTCCGACGCGCAATTGGCGGAATTGTTTCCGGCGATTGCCCGGCGCGCACCGGTGCTGGTGGCGCTGGAACCGCGCCGCTGCGCCCGGTCGCTTCTGTTCAGCCGCCTCATCTGGCTCATCGGCTGCAATCGCGTGACCCGGCACGATGCCCTGGCCAGTGTCCGCGCCGGGTTTGCCGGGCGTGAACTGTCCCGGCTTTGGCCCGACGCCCCCGGCTGGTCATTGGAAGAGCGCCCCGCCGGCCGGTTCAGCCACCTGTTCATCGCGCGAAACCAGCCGTCGGCCTCTCTCACGGAGGAGCCGCATTGATCCGAATGTGACAACGGCCATGCCTTCCGCGAAAACCATCACCATAGTCGGCGGCGGCCTCGCGGGGTTGACGCTGGCCATCCGGCTGCGCCAGCACGCCATTCCTGTCATCGTCTGGGAGGAGGGCCGCTATCCGCGTCATCGAGTCTGCGGCGAGTTCATTAGCGGCCAAGGCCAGAAGGTGCTTGGCCGAATAGGACTGTGCGAGCCTCTCCTGGCAGCGGGGGCCGTCCCGGCCCATACGGCAAGATTCATCTTCGAGCCGGCGCAATCCCCCCTTCGCCAGCTTCCCGCTCCGGCGCTCGCGGTGTCACGTTTCACCCTGGATAGCTTTCTGGCGGACCATTTCCGGCTCCTGGGGGGCGAGTTGCGCGCCAGCCAGCGCTGGCCCGAGGGGCCGTCCGGCGACGGGATCGTCTGCGCCGCCGGCAGGCGCCGCCAGCCCGTCGAAGGAGGCTGGCGCTGGTTCGGTCTTAAGGCCCATGCCACCAACCTGCCTCTCAACGCCGACCTCGAAATGCATGCCCTCGCCAACGGCTACCTGGGCCTGACCCGTTTGACCAACGGTGAGGTGAATGTTTGCGGTCTGTTTCGCCGCCCAGCCGGCGCCCTCGAGCCTTTAGCGAAGTCAGGACCCGCCCATCAGCCTGGACGCCCCCACTCCGAGTCTGGCGCAGGGCTCGGCGCACTCCTGGCAATGGTCCGATCTTCCAGCAACTCCCTGGAGGAACGGCTCCGCAATGCGGCATTCGTTTCCGAGTCGTTTTGCTCGGTGGCGGGCCTGCCGCTGCGTCCACAGCGCGCCCGCGACCAGGCTGAGTGCCGCATTGGCGATGCGCTGACCATGATACCGCCGGTTACCGGCAATGGCATGTCGATGGCCTTTGAGGCCGCTGACCTTGCCGCCGACCCACTGGCCGCCTGGAGCCGCGCCGAGATTTCCTGGGCCGCCGCCCGGCAAGCCATTGCGCGAGCCTGCGACCAGACCTTTCATCGGCGTCTGGCCTGGGCGCGCTGGCTGCAACGCCTGATGTTTGCCCCATCGTTGCGCAGATCTCTTGTCGTCCCCCTGATCCAAAGCGAGTGGTTCTGGCGCCTGATGTTCGCCCGCACACGGTGATTGGGGTGGCAGTTGCTTCGGGGGGGATTTTCTGAGACGTTAATGCGCTCGATATGCCGATGAAACCGCTTGCTGAATGCCGGCTTTATGCCTTCGTCGATACGACCTGCCTGCGCGGACGCGCCCCGGAAGTCGTGGCGCAACAGCTTTGTGACGGCGGCGCCGATATCATCCAGTTGCGCGCCAAGCAATCCTCACCCGAAGAAATCCGCCGCATGGCCGAGGCCGTCCTGCCCGTCACACAGGCTGCGGGAATTGGCCTGGTGATCAATGACCATCCTTCGATCGCCAGAGAGATCGGCGCCGAGTTCTGCCACTTGGGCCAGGAAGACTTTTTCGGCGCCGGCTATACGCGTGTCCGCCAACTCTCGCCCCCCGGCCAGCAGCTCCGGTTTGGTTTGAGCAGCCACGCTCCCGAGGAAGCTACGCGGGCCCTCGCGGCCGGCGCGGATTACCTTGGCATCGGTCCGGTCTATGCCACCGGCACCAAGCCCGAGGCCAAGCCCGTCACCCTTGACTACGTGCGCTGGGCGGGCGGGAACGTGCCCGTCCCCTGGTTTGCCATTGGTGGCATCAACCTCCAGAATCTCGAGCAGGTGCTCGCCGCGGGGGCGCGGCGCATCTGCGTTGTCTCCGCCATACTGAATGCCGAGGATGTCACCCGCGCCTGCCGCCAGTTCAAAGAGCGGCTGACGGGCTGACGCGTGGGGGTATCCCGTCACTGCCACCACGTTTCGACTTGTATCCCCGACTGTTAGTCGGTAAAGGCTGGCCCGCCCACCAACGCTTGGTCCGCCGGTTGCCAACCGGCGATACAGCCGACTACCAGTCGGCGCTACGGTGGTGCTGTCGAGACGCGCCCTTGACGCATCTACATCCCATTTTCCCATTGCGAGGAAAGGGGCTGCCGCCTACCTTGCGCCCCCTATGAGCGTTCTGATTGTTGGCTCGACGGCACTGGACTCGATCAAAACTCCCAAGGCCGAAAACCCGCGCCTGCTAGGGGGATCGGCCAGCCACGCAGCCATTGCGGCCAGCTTCTTCAGCCCCGTCAAACTCGTGGGCGTGGTCGGCGACGATTTTCCCAAACGCTATGTGGAGCTCTATAAGCGGCGCCATATCGACCTGGAGGGACTGCAAAGGCAGCCCGGCAAGACCTTCCATTGGTCGGGCGAGTATGAGACCAACCTCAACAACCGGCGCACTTTGCTGACCGAGCTCGGAGTATTCGCGACCTTCACTCCCACTCTGCCCCCGGCCTGGCGGGAGGCGCCGTTTGTCCTGCTGGCCAATATCGCCCCCTCCTTGCAGCAGCATGTGCTCAACCAGATGCGCCGGCCCCGATTCGTCGCCGTGGATACCATGGATTTGTGGCTGAATATCGCCCTGCCGGATTTGCTCAAGCTGCTCAAGAGCCTGGATGCCTTCGTGCTCAACGACAGTGAGGCCCACCAGTTGACCAAGGAAGAGAATCTCTTTGGCGCGCTCAAAAAGATTCACAAGCTCGGCCCGAAATACGTCATCATCAAGCAAGGCTCCCACGGCTCGATCCTGTCCGGACCACGGGGCTTGTTTCTTTGCTCCGCCTATCCGCTGCACAACGTGGTGGACCCAACCGGGGCCGGCGATTCATTCGTCGGGGCTATGATGGGCTGGCTGGCCACCGCTAAAGGGTCGATAGATGACAACATCCGCCGCGCGATGATCTACGGCAGCGTGGTGGCGTCTTTTTGCTGCGAAGGCTTCGGCCTCCAGCGCACCGCCAGGCTCAAGCGCGCCGAAATCGAGAAGCGCGTGCGGGAGCTGGAACAACTGACGCGGTTTTAGATTAAGAATCAGCGCTGCCGGGTTATGCCTTCACGCCGAAGCGGCAGTCGGCACCGACCCTGCCGGGGGCACACTGGAGGGCAAAGGACGGCCGTTGCCCCGCGAACGCGGAATCACCTCGGAAACAGCCTGGGGTGGCGCGGGTTTGGCTGCCGCCACCTTCCGGACAGGCTGCGGTCCTGGCGCCGCCGCAGCCCGAGCTGGCTTCGGGATAGGGGTCATTTTGACGAACTCTTCTTGTTTGAGAGCTTTCGCCAACCGTTTCTCGGCTTTTGAGAGAGCCTTTCCCAGGACTTGAATCTGATCCTCCGTCTCCGAAGCCGTGCGTTTGGCCTGCCTGGCCAGTTTCCGGGTCCGTTTGTATTCCAGCTTCGCCTGCTGAGCCTTCCCCTTGGCCACTTTGGCTTTTTGCTGAGCATCCAGCGCCTTGAGTTCGGCGGTTTCAAGGTCGTGCTGGGCCTGAATCACTTCGTTTCGAATGTCTTTCAGTTTCATATAGGCTTCTATCCTATCGTTGCATCTCTGTTCCGGGCCGGCCTCTGTTGCCCAGCCCCCGCCACCGCAAGTTTCTCCTTGAGGCAAGGATTATCAGTTTCAGGCCCTTACCGCGAAATAGGGTCATCACCCCAGGGTCGCAATGAGTTGTTTGGCATCGATTCGACATTTCAATGTTCCGTCGCGCTAACGTTCTCACGCCCCTGCTCGGTGACGTTTATGCAAATTTCTATTCACCAGATATTTGCGACTCCGCATAGGCTTTGCCTTGCCGTTTGGAGCAGGCTTCGAGAAAGTATCGCCATGCGATTTTCTGCAAAGTTGTTCACCGTGTTCAGGCCGTGCATTGTCCTGGCCGCTTGTCTTATTTCGGCCAACGTCCATGCTGCCGGCAAGGCCACCCATGTCGTGGTCATCGTCTGGGATGGCATGCGACCGGACTTCGTGACCCCGGAAACAACTCCGGCCTTGTGGAAGCTTGCCAGCCAGGGTGTCATTTTCAAGCGCCATCATCCGGTTTATATCAGTTCGACCGAAGTCAACGGCACGGCACTGGCCACCGGCGCCTATCCTCAGGAAAGCGGTATTGTCGGCAACAACGAATTCCGTCCCGCGATCAATGCGTCCAAACCGATCATGACGGCCGAGATCGAGGCCGTCCGGCAGGGTGACGCCGTCACGGGAGACCAATACCTGGCCGTGCCAACCATGGCGGAACGCCTGCACCAACTCGGCTTGCACACCGCAGTGGCCGGAGCGAAGACCGTTGCCCTCCTGCAGGATCGAGCCCCCCGGCCCGGCACATCGCCCGATATCACTCTATTCGAAGGCAACGTCCTGCCGGAAAACCTGTCTAACCGGCTCACCACCTTGCTGGGCAAATTCCCGGCGGCCTCGCCCGTTAAGACGAACCGAGACCTTTGGACGACCCAAGCGTTAACCGGCCTTCTGTGGGAAAAGGGGGTGCCGGCCTTGTCGGTGCTCTGGCTCAGCGAACCCGACGCCACGCAGCACGCCACAGGCCCGGGATCCGAGGCTTCTTTGGCGGCTATCAGAAGCTCGGATGACAACCTTGCGCGCGTCCTGGCTGCCCTCAAACAGCAGCATGCGGCGGAGCAAACGGACGTTATCATTGTTTCCGACCATGGCTTTTCGACAATCGCCACCAACGCCGACATCGCGGCTCTCCTCAAGCAGCAAGGGTTTTCGGCCGCCCGTGAACTGCCGGCGACCGGCGACCGGCCGGGAGATATCCTGGTCGTCAGCAACGGTGGCACAGCGTTCCTCTACGTGGTTGGCCACGACTCGGCGTTGATCGAGAAGGTGGTCCATTGGCTGCAGATCCAGCCCTTCGCCGGTGTGGTCTTCACCCGCAAGCCGGTGGAAGGCACATTCAGTCTAGCCGATGCCAGGATTAGCTCCGCCTCCGCGCCAGATATCGCCCTCTCGATGCGCTGGTGGCCGGACAAAAGCTCCAATGGCACGCCCGGCCTGCTCGCTCTGGATGCCCGCGCCTATCGCCCCGGCCAGGGCTCGCACGCCAGCCTCAGCCCGTTCGACATGCATAACACTTGCGTGGCGGCCGGCCCGGATTTTCGCCGGGGGTTTGCCGACGACCTGCCCACCGGGAACATCGATATTGCCCCCACCGTTTTATGGATTCTGGGCGCCGAACCGAAATCGAAGCTCTCAGGCCGCGTGCTATGCGAGGCCCTGGCTGCCGCGCCGGCGCCGGTGCCCGTCTGCCACCCCCACCACCTGGAAGCCTCATGGCGCACGGAAGATTCCACCTGGCGCCAGTATCTCGACAGTTCCGAAGTCAATGGCACCCTCTATCTCGATCAGGGTAATGGAGAGCTGAGCAAAAGCGGGAGCGCGGTGCCAAAGAGCGGAAACTAATTCCAATTCGCTTTCAAGCTCATTGGAATAAAGGCGCCGCCGGTTTCCCGGCGGCGCACGATGTTCGGCGTTCGCAACCAACCTCCCCGCCCGTTAACTTGGAACCGTACGGTCACAACCACGTGGAGCCCGCGTGACAACTCGGTGACATCCGCCGGGCGGGTCGAGGGGCTGGGGGCCGCTGCCGAGAAGTCTGAGTGACGCTCGCAGCCCTCCGGCGCAGCACAAATCTCCAGTGAAAGGGGACAGGCGGGGGACCGGCTCGCTCAGGGCCCGACTCTGAACGGCAACTTGACCCTGATATCATCCGATGCCGCGCCCAGGAGGAATTCGTAGTGGCCAGGTTCGACGACATACCGCTGCTCCGCGACGCTCCAGCAGCGAAGCCGGCTCATCGGGATCTCGAAGGCAACTTTGGTGCTTTCGCTTTTCGGAACGCGCACCCGCGTAAACCCGCAAAGGGCCAGCCGTGCCCGCAGCAATCCTGGGGTCGTCCGGCGGAAATAGACCTGCGCCACCTCGTCTCCATCGATGGCGCCGGTGTTTTGAATCGCAAGGGTGAGCCGTGCGCTCCCACGAGCATCAATATTCGTTGCGCTCAGCTCAGCGCCGGAGTACTCGAACCGGGTATAGCTCAGGCCGTGGCCAAAGGCGAACTCCGGTTTCCCTTGGAAATAGCGATAGGTCCGATTGGACATGGAATAGTTCTCAAATGAGGGGAGGTCCGAGGTTGAATTGTAGAAGGTCACCGGGAGGCGCCCAGCGGGATTGACGTCGCCAAACAACACTTCGGCCACCGCCCGGCCCCCCTGCTCACCCGGGTACCAGGCTTGCACGATGGCCGGCAGGTTTTGCGCTTCCCAGGGCATCGCCACCGCGCTGCCGCTGCAATTGACGAATACGACCGGTTTACCCGTCGCCCGCAGAGCCTTCAGTATTTCCGTTTGCACCGGCGGCAGCTCGATGCCCGTCCGGTCTCCGCCCAAGAAGCCCTCGTAATCGACCGGCATATCCTCGCCTTCGAGCATCGGGCTGATGCCTCCGATGAAGATGACCGCATCCGAGCCGGCGGCGGCCTTGAGGGCCCCGGCCCAGGAGTTCGTATCCGGCCGCTCCCCGCCCCCCTTGCGCAATGCTATCGGACAGCCCGGTTCATAAACCACTTCAACTTTCTGGCCCAGCCGATCGCGGATGCCGTGGAGCAACGCCACCGGGTCGGAGGGCATGCCATAGTAGTTGCCAACCAGCATCGGAACCGAGTTGGCGTTAGGCCCGATGACCGCGATGCGCCGGAGCTTGGCGGGATTGAGCGGCAGCAAGCCGTCGTTTTTCAAGAGCACAATCGACTCCCGCGCGGCCTGCAAAGCCAATTGCGCGTGTGCCGGGCTGTCGTTCTCGGTGGCCGGAATCTGCGCGTATGGCACCATCGCCGGCGGGTCAAACAAGCCAAGCCGAAACCGCGCCGCCAGCACCCGGCAAGCCGCGGTGTCAACTTCCCGCTCGGACACCAGCCCCAGCCTGACCGACCGCGACAGCGCCTTGAAATCCGTGCCGCAACAGAGGTCGCAGCCGGCCCCCAGCGCCCGCGCCGCCGCTTCCTCCACGGTGGCGACTACCCGGTGGCCGGTGTAGATGTCCTCGATCGCGCCGCAGTCCGAAACCACATGTCCGTTGAATCCCCATTGCTCGCGCAATAATCCGGTCAGCAAATTCGAATAGGAGCAGGCCGGCTCTCCAAACAGGCGGTTGTAAGCGCCCATCACGGCGCCCACGCGGCCTTCGCGCACCGCGGTCTCGAACTGGGGCAGATACGACTCGTAGAGATCCCGCTCCGGGGGCACCGCGTTGAAAAAGTGCCGGCCCAGTTCCGGGCCGCTGTGCACAACAAAATGCTTGGCGCACGCCAGCGCCTTGACGTACCTCGGGTCATCCCCCTGCAATCCCCGAATGAACGCCACGGCTAACTGGCCGGTCAGAAACGGGTCTTCCCCGTAAGTTTCCTGGCCCCGTCCCCAGCGCGGATCGCGGAACAGGTTGATGTTTGGCGTCCAAAATGTCAGCCCGGTATACCATGCGCTGTCTCCGTCATGCGCCAGCGCATAGAGATTGTGTTTGGCCCTCCCTTCGGTAGCGATGACATCGGCGATCCGGTGGATCATCGGCCCATCCCACATCGCGGCCAGCCCGATCGCCTGCGGAAAGACTGTCGCTTCCCCCGCGCGCGCCACTCCGTGAAGGCACTCGTTCCAGTAGTTATAGGCCGGCAGGCCCAGGCGGCTGATGGACGGAGCGTCGTTGCACAATTGGGCCGCCTTCTCCGCCAGCGACATGCGCGACACCAGGTCTTTCACCCGGACCTCCAGCGGCTGCGCCGGATCTTTCCACAACTCCGGCCCGTTCACCTTCGGCACGTTCAGCGCCGCGGCATCTTGGTTGCCTGCCACGTGTGGTCTGGAGGTTGTCTCAGTGTCTCTCTGCCGCAACTCCTCCTCGCCTGGCCGTGATGGGTCTCCTCCCTCCGCCGCCCAGACTCCAGCAGAAGCTGCCCAAACCAGCGCCACCAGGCTCAAGCCTGCCAATCGCTCGAAGCATGTCCTGCTCGTTGCCACGCTCGAGGTTCGCCAGAAAGCCCGCCAACGGCAAGCGCATTGATTGGGCGCGGCAGAAAACTACCGCAAGGTGGCCTCCCCCCCACCTTCGAACGTCTCAACATCCTGAGGCGTTTACGTTTTACGCCTTACGCCTCGCCGCTCCCATTTCCTCCCAGCCCCTCTCCTCTCACGCCATCCTCCCCGGCCGAGGTTCCCTCGCTGTCATCAGGGGTGAGCAACGCTTTGAGGACCTTCGCGGCGGCATCGGCTTTGGATGCCTCCATGGCAATCCATTGCAACTTGGCAATCTCGTTTTGCGGCAAGAAGCCGCTCCAGCTCCTACCCATACTTCCCCCTCGGCACTTCACTTCTCAACCTATGGTACTATCAGATCTTCAGCCGGAAAAACAACGCGTGTTTGAGAAGATCCTATGGGGAGAAACGCCTGCCCCGATGGGTGCTCAACCCCAGCCACTTCCGGGTGTGATCATTTCACGGAAGGAAGCAAAGGAAACGAAGAGCCGCAGGAACAGCCCCGCAGAGGCACGAGAAGAGAGATTTCTGTTCCTGATCACGCCTCGGCATCGGCGCCAGGCGGGACCGCAGGCAGGCCTTTCGCACGGTTGATCTTTCGCACCAGGTCATCGAATCGGACCAGCTTGCAAGCGTCCTGCTCGTTGTCCTGGAGCTTCGACAGGGTGATGTGCTCCCGCCGGGCCAAGACCTCCACAAAATCCATGATGGTTCCAAGCTGGCTGCCATATCCGGCCACCTCGGTGAGGATCTTACACTCCAGGGCTTGGCAATACGATGTTAACGTTGCCGAGACCCTTTTCCCGAGCACGCGCGCACCCCGCCGCTATATGAAGAGAGTTTTTGAAATTGCGAGAAGCCGAAATGTCGTGGCCCTGTGAGCCCGGTCCCCTGACTCAGCGAGCCTCGGGCCCTGGATTGCCGTGCTTCAGGTCCGCGACCTCTTCTGGCGGTAGCGGACAGACAACGTCCACCCTCATATGGCCACCATCACCAGTAATTTCATAATCCAGCACTGCGCGGGTTTCCTCGGGGTACAGGGCGAGTTTGCGCGCGATCATCCCTTTCAGGACCGTCTTCCCCGGCTCCCCAAGCATCTCCCCAAATTCCGGACTCATCCCCTCCCAGCGTTCTGACTCGGGCAACACAGCCATATTCCAGGCCAGCACCGCCATGCCTATTATCGTTCTCCGCTGGTCATCGTTCCGGGCCTCGTCGAGCCATGGTTCGGCAAGTTCCGCCAGCATTTCCGAGACTTTCCGTCCAGTCCTCCGCTTCACGACTCTGAGCCGCTCGCCGGGCAGGGATTGCTGCACCCGACTCACCAGCGCCCGCTGTACCGCCGCTTGTTGCCTATGCAGCCGTTTTGCTCTTGATACTTTTCCCACTGAAGCAAAACTGCCAAAGAGTGCCCCGCTTCGCAATTGAGAAACGCGAGTCCTCGATGCATTTCCCGTTATCCCTTCTCCGGAGTCAACACGCCTTACTTTGCGGCGGCCTTCAACAATTGCGTGTCGAAGGTTGCCAGGATCGCGCCCCGGCGCTGGGCGAACTCCAGGCAGGCGGCATCGTAAATGGTCAGTCCGTGTTTTCGGGCCAGCGCAATGGTCCGGCCAGGGAGCTGTCCGCCGCAGCCTTGGCGAAGGCGGAAGCCAGCGGCCAAAATCCCTGCGCCATACTTGTAACACTTATTTTTTGCCGCTGCCTTAGGGCGCCACTTTGAGGCGGTAGAAACGCTGCGGGAAATTGGGGGCCGTCGCGTCCGTGAGTTGCCAGAGGCCGGTGGCGTCGAGCGTGTTGGTGGCCGCCGCCAGCCACACAGCGGGACCAAGATTGGTCGTCGCCTCCAAAATACAGGTCGAGTCCGGCGCGGCAGTCAGGTCCAAGGTGACGCTGCCGTCGGCATTGGCGAGGACGCGCGTGATAGCGGGGAACACCACGGCAATGGCAACCGTCTGGAACGCGGTGCCGCCCCAACCGTCGGTGAGGGTGCAAACAAACTGGTCCGGGACGTTGTTGGGGTCGATATAGACGAGGGTGCCGGCGTTGTTGGTCACGCTCACGCCGTTGGTGCTGACGCCGATGGCGGCCAGCGTGACGGTGTCGCCATCCACGTCGCTCCAGGAGGCGGCGAGGTTGGTGAGGGGGATATAGAGCGGAAGACCCGCGTTGCGAGTGTACGAGGCAGGGGCGGCGGTCGGGGGATGATTGGTGACGATTTGGGCGAGGGTGTTGGTGCAGGGCAAGTGGTTCGCGTCGCCGGAATACACGGCGGCGATGAGGTTCGTGCCGCGCGGCAGGGTAGCGAAGCTGGCGCTGAAGGCCTGCCCGCCGACGAGCGGTTCCAGGTCAAAGGCCAGGCCGTTGGTGAGGAATTGAATGGCGCCGGTGGCGCTCGCCGGCGTCACGGCGGCGGTGAAGTTCAGGCTGTCCTTGAAGCCGGCCGGGTTCTCGGACGAGGCGAGCGTGACGGAGGAAGGCAACAGGGACACCGTGAGGATCGCCACGGCGCTGGTCGTGACGCCGCCCGAGGCCGTAACGGCGACGGAATAACTTCCGGCGGCGGCGGAGGTCAGGTTGGAAAGCACAAGCGAGCTGTTGGTTTGCGCGGCCAGGGAGGCGCTATTGAAAAGCCACTGAAACTCCAGCGGCGTGCAGGCCGTCGCCGCGACGCTGAAGCCGGCGCCCGCGCCGACGGTGTTCGTCTGGCTCTGCGGCTGGGCGAGGATGACCGGCGGCGTCTGGTCCTCCACGTCGATTTGGTTGGTGGAGTAAGACGCATTGCCGTAAGGGTCGGCGACGGTGATGACCACAACGTTGGTTCCCAGCGGCAACACCGCGTTGTTGGTCGGAAGCTGCGTCAGGGTGAGAGGGCCGGACAAAGCCGTGGCGAGAATGTAATTCGTTCCGGTCACGTCCGGCATGCTGGCGGTGCAATTCGCTCCCGCCGCGATCACCAGGTTCGTGAAGCTCCACAAGATGGTGGGCGGCGTGGTATCGCGCACAATAACGGTTCGGCTGGCGATGCCGGTATTGCCATTACCATCGGCGGCGGTGTAGGTGACCGTGTTGGTGCTGACGGCGTTGGTGTTCACCGTTCCCGCGGCGACGACCGGCACAGCTCCGGCGCAAAGATCGTAAGCTGTGGCGCCGGGATCCATGAACACGCTGCCCAACTCGACATAATAGGGATTGCTCCCATGGAGCGTAATGACCGGCGGCAAGGTGTCTTGCACCGCAAGCAGCACGGAGCTGGCCGCGCTGCCGTAAAGGTTGCTGACCACGACAGCGACGGTGTGGTTGGGCAGATGAACGTTGGTCAACAGGAGACTGGCGCCCGATGCGCCCGCGATGGGCGCGCCGTCGAGACTCCATTGATAAGTGAGCGGCGGCGTGCCGGAGGCGGTGAGGCTGAAGGCGGCGTTGCCGCCGCATTGCACTGTCTGGGTCGACAGCGGAACAGTGACGGCGGCCGGGAGCAGCACGGTCAGCGTGGCAACGCTGCTGGTGGCGGCGCCATAAACATTGGTAACGACAAGGGTGTAACTGCCGGCATCGGCGCTGGTGACGGCCGCCAGCGTCAGCATGTTGCTGGTGGCTCCGAGGAGGTTGCCGCCGTTAAACTGCCATTGATAAGCCAGCGGCGTGGCGCCGGAAACCGTCGCGCTGAAGACGGCATTGCTCCCGGCGAGGAGGGCAAGGCTGGCTGGCTGCGCGCTGAAGGCGGGGGGAAATACAACGATAAGCGTCGCCACGCTGCTGGTGGCGGAGCCGTAAGCGTTGGTCACAACGACGCTATAGCTGCCGGCGTTGGTGAGGGCGACGGGGGCGAGGGTGAGGATGCTGCCGCCGGCGCCGGAGACGTTGCCGCCCTCGGGCAGGTTGGTCCCGTTGAACAGCCAGTGGTAACCGAACGGCGGCTGGCCGCCCGCAACGACGGTGAACGCCGCAGCGTTGCCGTTGGTGGCCGCCAGGCTGGCCGGCGGCGTCAGAATGCAGGGATACGGCACGAGGGCGTTGATGAGATTGGTGCCGTTGGGCGTGCCCAAGCCGGTGCAAAGATCATAACCGTTCGTGGCATAATAGAGCCCGGGCGTGCTGGTGCCGATATTGTTGCCGGCGGTGATGTCATGGAAGCAGGCAGCGTAGTTGGCGCCGGTGCCGATGGCGTAAAGCGCCGGGTTCAGGAAGCCGACATTCGTCCTGGTGGCCAGGATTGACTGCTGGTTGACGAGGGCGCAAAAGCCGGCCCAGAGGGGCGCCGCGCAACTGGTGCCGCCAAAAACGCCGGAGAAGCCGTTGCTATAGACCACATTGACCGCATCCGCCGTCGCGGCCACGTCGGGAATGTTTCGATACGTGGTCGAGCCGCTGTTGGACGACATGTTCACCGCCGCCTGCCAGGAAGGGATGGCATAGCTGGTGCAAATGCCCCCGCTGGAGCCAGCGTTGGCATCCGCGCCGCCGTTGGGGGCCCAGTTCCAGACGGTTTCGGAGGCCCACGACGCGCCGCTGCCGCTCATCGTCAGGCTCGTGCCGCCGACGCTGGTAAGATAGACGCTGCCCACGGGGATGGGGCCGGCCGAAGAGCTGAGGGCCTGAGAGCCGGTGTAAGCGTCGGAATCGCCGGAGGATTCAAAGAAACTCTGTCCCTGAATGGTCATTTGTTTAAGCTGCGAATCCAACGTCGTCCCGCGGCCTTTCCAATTGTGCGATGGGCCGGCTCCCCAACTCCAGGAGCAACTGATCTGCCTGGCAATGTCATCCGTGGCAATCCGGTTGAAAACGTCGTAGGGATTGCTGCCTTCATAAACCATCAGGTTGGATAACCCCGGCGCCATGGCAATGAGCATCTCAATATCCAGAGACACTTCATCCACGGCGCCCGACTCGCCGCTGTAGCCCGGCTTCCCGCTCACGCTGTCCAGCAGCACGTTCTGCAAAGGCACATTGCTGTAGCCGCAATTGGCTTCGTAGGTGGCAATATCGTTGGTGAAATAGCCATCAAATTCCACCACCGCTGCCGTCTGCCCCGCTCCGGTTAACGCGGACCCCGCCGCGTAGGCGTTTCGGAAGTCGCGGCCCTGATAAGAACCGCCGGGACCCGACCCGTTGTAATTGAGGGGCGAGATTCTAGCCCGGTCGGCGGGGCGCGCCAGGGGAGTGGGCCGGGCGTAGTCGCTGAGGCCCCACATGTCCGCGACAGCCAGGTTGGCCGGCACGGACGGCTCGACATCCGGCGCGAAGAAATCACGCGGCTCAGTCGGATGCCGGTAAGTCCGCAGCGTAACGCCAAAGGCGCGCTCGATGTTGGAGACGCAGCCGCCCACGTCCAGCACGACGCGGTTGGGATGTCTGCCTACCACAGTAAGGCCATTGGCTTCGGCAAAGCTCATGAGCGCCTCGTAATCCCTTTCCGTCGGGCCGAACCGCGCGGTGAATTCCTCGGGCGTGAGGAAGCGATGGAAGTTGGTGCTGCGGGGATCGTAAAGCTGCCGCACCAATTCATCCGACGTTGCTTCGTCTCGCAATGGCAAGCCGATGGCAAGCAGAAGGGTATGAGTGGCCGGCAAACGGCCTGTCGGCGTCAGCCCTGCTACCGCCGCCGGCACGTGGCCAGGCAAAGTCGATCGTTCCGGCTCCGCGCTTGCATGCCTCGCGGAGGCCAGCGTGAATAACAGGATCACGAGCCCAGAGCCCGCTCTTTTCCCGGCGAGCAGCATGAGCCAACAATACCGCGTTATGAGCCCGAGCCGCATAGATGAGGACTCACCACTCTGGATGCAACTTCCGTGCCAGTCAATTCACGGAAATCATGGCCGCCATCTCATTGGTTCGTCACTCCGGGGAAGGCGGCCTTCATCTCCGCCGACTCAACCTGCCGGCCGCGGAAAAAGTTAATCGCGGCCGCGTTCCAGCGGACGAGGAACAGATCCCGGTTCGTTCGCGCAGCGAAGCCGTAGAAGGCCCCGCTGTCCTCGATCCCGGACCGGTTCGCGGGGCTCTCCAGCCGTATCATGCGCTCGCGGAAAAGCTCCGTCACCGGCGCGCTCGCGTTCTCCAGCATAATGACCTGGCCAAGTTGCACATTCCCGGCTTGCTCAGGAGTCACCGGCTTCTCCGGCTGCAAGGGCGCAAGCAGCAGCCAGTCTTTCGCCCCTGGCTTCGACCCAAAAATCAGCAGGCTGGGATTGCCATATTCATCCTGCAATCCAAACTCATGCCGCTCGAAGCAACATCCCACCTCCGCAACCTCCACGACCTTGTGCGAGACAATGCGATAATCGCTCCCGCCCAAATGCCCCGTGCTCCCGACTGTCAGCGGCGAGTCCGGAGCGGCATATCGGACCATGGCGCGCGGACGGCCCGACGGAAGCCGGGACATGCCCACCAACACGAGCACAACGACCACGAACAAGACGAGAAACACCGTGGTCCGATTGGCCGGCGAAGACAACCTCCCGCCGCCGACGAGCTTAAATCTCACCAACTCCGCTCCTCGAAGGCCGAACGCCTCAGCCACCGCGCTGGATGCGAGGTTTCGCCCGCGGTAATACTCCACCTCGCTGCCGGTCCAGCTCACGACCACGATCTTCCCGCCGCCTTCCGCGTTGAAATAAGCCGCCTGGGCGCCGGCTGCCTCGGCTTCCGGCGGCTTGCCTTCGACGTGATAGACACGGGAGCGATCGACCCGCGTGATGCGCAGACTCTCACCGTCGAGAGTCAGCGACTCGCCGAACCGTTTCGCGGCGGCTTCTGAGGCGCTCATCGGAGATTCCGGCTCGAACAATTCGAACCAGCGCCAGTAGTTGCCGTAGTCTGTCTCCTCGTAGACCAGCGTCGCGGATTCACCGGCGTCGGTCTCGAGGTTGAACTCATGCCAGCCGTAGATCGCACCCCCTTCCTTTATGCCCACTACAGCGCGGCCTGCCACTCGATAGGCTTTGCCGTCGAATGTGCCGGTCATGCCGACGCGCACGCAGGTTGGGTTGTCCAGTTTCATGGAGTGCTCAGCGGAAAAAGTGAGGCACGAAGCGGCTCAGGTTTCCGGTAATGCGGCGCGTGTCCTCGCGAATCCCCAAGCCGCCCGCCTCGTGGTCGATCACCCATACGCCGAACACCGGATGATGGCCGCCGAAATCCCCCAGCGCCGCCGGCGCCTGGTACACGTGCCCTTCGGCCCCGTAGTCCCCGCCCGTCTCCTCCACCACCACACCGCCCTCAACCCACGCGACGTTGCTGCCTTCCCGGCTCAGCTTCGGCTTGCGGATGTAAGAGCCCTGGAGCGGTTCGGCCGAATCGTAGGCGGGCAACAGATTCGGATGGCCGGGAAACAGCTCCCAAAGCACCGGCAGCAGGCCCTTATTGCTCAGCAGCATTTTCCAGGCGGGCTCGATGAACCGGACAGGCTCCTTCGCCAGATGAACCCCGAACGGCTCGTGCCACAGCCATTCCCATGGATAAAGCTTGAAGCATTGCTCCAGCGGCTGCAGGTCGAGATCCACAAACTTTTCGTTCCGCGCGTCCCAGCCGATGTCCTCCACAAACACCGCCTTGGTGCTGACCCCGGCCTGCTCGCAGGTGTCGCGCAGGTAAAGCACGGTCATTTCATCCTCGGCGTTGTCCTTGACGCTGCTGAAATGAATGGTCCTCCCCTGCCAGCGGCGCCAGGCTTCGATCAGCCGTTCGTGAATTGAATTGAACTGGTCGGCTCCCGGATGCGTTTCCTCGAGCCAGAACCATTGCGCCACCGAAGCCTCCACCAGCGCCGTGGGCGTGTCCGCGTTGTACTCGAGCAGCTTGGGCGGCCCGGCCCCGTCGTAGCTCAGGTCAAACCTCCCGTACAGGCTGAAATCATCGCGCTCCCAGGATCCGAGGATCGCCGGAACCGCCGATTCGGGAATGCCCAGCCGGGACCACCAGCCGCGGTTGATCACCGCTTCAGCCGCGTCAATACACAGGAAGTGCAGCTTGTTGGCCGCCTCCTCCAGCACGTCCACCTCGCGCGCCGTCAGCTCGTAGCAGGCCGATTCATCCCAATACGGCCCGGTGTCGTGCGAATGATAGGTCAAACCGATGCTCTCGACCTTCGCGGGCCAATCGGGTCTGGGCTGGCAGGAATGGCGTTGCATCAGCAGTGCGCGTAATAGCCCCCGCCGGTCCCGCCGAAACCGCCGCGCGAAATGTCAGTGCGCGCCGCCTGCGCCTGGGCTGCAGCTTGGGGCGTCGGCGACGAAATATTCGTGATGTTTTCAAACGGGACTGCCCCCCATTGTCCGCCATAAAAGTACTGTTGCCGGTTCGGATCAAAATGGTTGTATGGCAGCAGATACCACTTGCAGAACGGCGCGTGATAATACCCCACGCCCGGCACGAAGTCATTGTTCGTATAGACGGCCTCCGGGCTGATGGGCGCCTTCCCGGTCGAACAGCCGGCCAGCGCGCCCGCCGACAAGCCGCCCAGCAGGATGAGACGGATGCTCCGGCTGCGTTTCACGATTCTCTCCCAGCGCCACTCAGCCGAGCATGGCCGCGGCGATGATGATAGACACGCCGAGAATCACGGCGCCAGCGACAATCGCGGCGGCGACGTTCCGATGCTCGACAATCTCGCGCCCCAGATGGCCGGGCGTAAAGCGGTCGAAGAGCTTGAATCCAACAATCGCTGCCACAATCCCGATGGCGGCAAAGAGCAGCACGTTGCCGACGGCCTGGAGCAGCGTTTGCGCGCGCCACGTGGGAACGACGGGGTTGTCCGCCGCGAGCAGCGCGGGCGCCGCGGCAAGCGAGGCAAGCAGGATCAGGGTCCGAAGGTAGCGGGTTCTCATAATGGATGCCCGACACAGTGATGCTTCCCCGCCCCAGGGTCAATTATAATCAACCCCGCATTTTCTACCCCTCCCTGGCGATCGGCTGGTTGATGGTTGGTGTTGAACAAAAAAAACCTGGTTATGCCTATGCGAGCCGTCCCCACCCCTGCCGCCCGCGGACGCCACCTGAACAGTTAGCCCATGGCAAGGCCGCCGAGGCCGCCGCCCTGGGTAAAAAGCCCCCCCGCCCGTCCTCTCTTTTTTTCCACTCCGGTTTGGCGCGCCAAACCGGAGTGAAAAAAAGAGAGGAGATCATTTTGGGTCCGCAACCCAGGGCGGCGCTGCGCTTGCCCTGGGCTACTATCCTATCGTCCCTACGGGACTTCGGCCTGGCTCGCTCCGCTCGCATGGAGGGCGAACGCCCGCTCTCACTGGCGCCCGGCCAGTGACCTTTGGTATGCAAACTGATCGCCGTCCGGGCGTCCAGTGCAGAGCCGTATCAAATCAGGTCTTGTCGGATTTCTTGCCACTGCTCCCAAGCATGCTCCGGATCGATGTCCTCGTATCCGCGGGACTCGTCCACTTTCCTTCGGGCATGTCGAGGCATCGCCATGCACTCGGCTTTGTCGGTGATGTCCTCGACTTCCTCCTTCGTGAGCGGCGCTCCCTTCTCCCTCTCCTTTGCGAGCAGAACCGCAACAAGAGCAGGGACGGGAGTAATAATCAAATCCTCTTCCATGCTTTGGCTAAAGCCGCGCATCAGTGGTGCGCCGCCAAGGATGCACGACATGAAACAGACGCGCAACCGGCGCGTTTACTGGATGCGCATAGTTAGGGGTCCCCATCATCCCAGGTTACCACCTAAATTCGGCGTGACGACGAAGATGATGGCGGCGACTAGACACAAGGCTGCCAACAGGACAGCCGCAAAAACCTTCTCGCCTTCTTTGTCGCCTTTCCCCCCGGTGGCGCGGACAATCGCCGCCACTGGAATAGTAAGCGCAACCATTATTGGCTCAACAAAAGCGTTGCCGATGCCCTTGTCACTCGACGGGAGGATGCCGAGGTAGTCCAACCCAAACAAGGTCCAGAATGGCAAGACGAATGCAAGCAGTTCCCAAGAATACCAATGAACCCGGCGTCGTGCCAGAACAACGACGGGCAAGGACAGCAGTGCCCCCACGGCCGCAAATACCAGCCAGACTGTGAGTGCTGCTTTCATGACCTCAAACAAGTAAGTAGACAGATCTGTCTATCTTCCCATGTGGGGGAGATAGGTAACCAGCTCCCCTCCGGGAGATGGAAAAATCCCATTTCATCCGAGGGAGGTTTACTCCCATAGGCCCCCGCGGTAAAGCGTATTCCGAGACGCGTTGCCTTGACTCTTCAAGTTTAGCGTGCATTCGGGTCGGCCTTTTGCAACCAGCGGCGTCACGGAGGACGCATCTTTCCTTTGGGTTTTTGCGATCGAGAGCGATTTGGGCGAAGCAAGCCCATGAGCCAGGCCGCTGGCCTGCAAGGATCTTCTACGGGGCCATACCCAGGGCGAGTGCCCTAGGCTGATATGAATCGGGCCTTCGGCCTGAGGATTGGTACGGGCCTCAATGAGAGCAAGCGTAGATGTGGGCAAAGACCAGGGCTGAAGCCCTTGTCTTTACCCACATTCATTCGAGGGTCCATTTGCCCCGATCGGGGAATCGCCGCGGAGGCCCACGCCACCGGCCCCAGGGTTCCGTATCACGGCGGTTCTCAAGCGTCGCTAGCGCGACGCAGAATGCTCCTGGGTGTCTTTCCCGGGGGCTGAAGCGCCCCGGCTACTATCAAAGCATCGCATCCGCGATGCAAGCGGCGCAAAGGGTCCAAACTCCGGAGTGTGCTCTGCGGGGCGCACGGTAAAAAGCCAAAGAGCACCCGGTTTCCCGGGTGCTCTTGGCGTGAATACTTTGTAAAGAGCGGCTAGCCCAGCAGCGGGTTTTCGGCGGCGGCCACCAGGGGGGTGGGGGCGGGCTCTTCGAGCTCGGGCTCTTCTTGCAGCTCGACCAGGGGCTTGAGACGCACCTTGCGGTGGTGATCGAAGCCGGTGCCGGCCGGGATGATGTGGCCCATGATGACGTTTTCCTTGAAGCCGCGCAGGTAATCCACCCGGGCGCGGGTGGCGGCTTCGGTCAGGACACGGGTGGTGTCCTGGAAGGAGGCGGCGCTCAGGAAGCTCTCGGTCTCGAGGGAGGCCTTGGTGATGCCCAGCAGCACCGGCTGCGCTTCGGCGGGTTTGCCGCCCATCTTCTCGACGCGCGCATTCTCTTCCTCGAACTCGAGCTTGTCCACTTGCTCGCCCCAGAGGAACGAGGTGTCGCCCGGCTCGGTGATGCGGACTTTGCGGAGCATCTGCCGGACGATGATCTCGATGTGCTTGTCGTTGATGGTCACGCCCTGGAGGCGATAGACCTCCTGGACCTCGTTGACGAGATGCTCTTGCAGCTCTTGCGGGCCGCAGATGTCCAGAATCTCGTGCGGGTCAATGGGGCCTTCGGTGAGCTGCTGGCCTTTCTTGACGTAGTCGCCCTTGAAGACGATGACGTGCTTGCCGATGGGGATGAGGTGCTCCTCCTCGACGCCGGTCTGCTGGTCCTTGATGAGGACGCAGCGCTTGCCGCGCACGCTGGCGCCGAAATCGACGATGCCGTCGATCTTGGAGATTTCGGCGGCGTCCTTGGGCCGGCGCGCCTCGAAGAGCTCGGCCACGCGCGGCAGACCGCCGGTGATGTCCTTGGTCTTGGAGGTTTTGCGCGGGGTCTTGGCCATCAGCGTGCCGGCGACGATGTGATCGCCTTCGGACACAACGATGTGGGCGGCTGACGGAATCGGGTAGTTGGCCGCCGGCTCGCCGCTGTCATCGAGGATGATGATCTGCGGATGCAAATCCTCCTTGTGCTCGATGACGACCATGGCTTCCTGGCCGGTCGTCTCGTCCATTTCCTGCTTCATGGTGACGCCCTCGATGATATCGAGGAACTTCACCTTGCCGGCTTTCTCGGAGAGAATCGGCACGTTGTAAGGATCCCATTGGACGAAGGTTTCGCCCTTCTTGATCTTGGAGCCGTCCTTGAAGGAGATGACCGCGCCGATGACCACGATATGCTGCTCCAGCTCGCGTCCGTCGTCGGCGAGGATGGAGACCGAGCCATTTTTATTGAGGACGATGTTGTTGCCGTCTTCGAGCTCGACGAGGCGCAGGTCATTGTAACGGATGGTGCCCTCGAATTTGGCCTTGATCTGGGGCTGCTTGAAGACCTGGGCCGCGGTGCCGCCGATGTGGAAGGTCCGCATGGTGAGCTGGGTGCCGGGCTCGCCGATGGACTGGGCGGCGATGATGCCGGTGGCTTCGCCGAGCTTGACCTTGGCGCCGGTGGCCAGGTTGCGGCCGTAGCAAAGAACGCAAACGCCGTTCTTGCTCTCGCAGGTGAGCACCGAGCGGATTTTGACTTTCTCGACGCCGGAAGCCTCGATCGCCTTGGCCTTGAGCTCGTCGATCTCCTCGTTGGCTTTGACCAGGATTTCCTTCGGGTTCTGCGGGTTGGAGACGTCGTCGCAGGAATAGCGGCCGACAAGCCGTTCGCCGAGGCGGACGACTTCGTCTTCGCCTTCATAGATGGCGGCGACCCAGATGCCGTTGGTGGTGGCGCAATCGTCCTCGCGGATGATGACGTCCTGGGCGACATCGACCAGCTTGCGGGTCATGTAGCCGGAGTCGGCGGTCTTGAGGGCGGTATCGGCCAAACCTTTGCGGGCGCCGTGAGTGGAGATGAAGTATTCGAGGACGGAGAGGCCCTCGCGGAAGTTGGAGAGAATCGGCCGCTCGATGATGTCGCCGGACGGCTTGGCCATGAGGCCGCGGATGCCGGCGAGCTGGCGGACCTGCTGGCGGTTGCCGCGGGCGCCGGAATCGACCATGAGCGAGACGGGGTTGTATTCCTTCTTGCCCTGGTTGGTTTCGAGCGTGCGCAACATGACGTTGGCGATCTGGTCGGTGCAATGGGTCCAGATATCGACGATTTTGTTGTAGCGCTCGCCCGGGGTGATGACGCCCTTGCGGTATTGCTTCTCGACCTCGCGAATCTGCTTCTGCGCGGCCTCGATTTCCTGTTCCTTTTCCTTGGGAATGATCATGTCGTCGATGCCGATGGAGACGCCGGCGCGAGTGGCCTCGCGGAAGCCGACCTCCTTGAGCTTGTCGAGCATGATGACGGTCTTTTCGTGGCCGCAGATCTTGTAGCACTTCCAGATCATGTCGCCCAATTCGCTCTTTTTGACGGGCTTATTGGGGAAACCCATTTCCGGGGGCCAGATCTCGCTGTAGAACACGCGGCCGACGGTGGTTTCGATGACCTTTTTGTTAGCGTCGCCGAACTCGGTTTTCTTGCCGAAATCCGGATTGGCGAGGCGGACGCGCTCATGGGTGGTGATCGCGCCGTCGGAGAAGGCGAAGATCACTTCGGTCTTGTTGCCAAAGAGCTTCAACTGCCTCGGGTCGGCGGGCGCCGGGGTGCGAGGCTCGGCGGTGAGGTAGAAACAGCCGAGGGTGATGTCCTGGGTGGGGGTGATGATGGGCTTGCCGCTGGACGGGCTGAAGATGTTATTGGGAGCCATCATCAGCAGCCGGGCTTCCATCTGGGCCTCGACCGAAAGCGGGACGTGAACGGCCATCTGGTCGCCGTCGAAGTCGGCGTTGTAGGCGGTGCAGACCAGCGGATGAATGCGAATCGCTTCGCCTTCGATGAGCTGGGGCTCGAAAGCCTGGACCGAGAGCCGGTGCAGCGTCGGGGCACGATTCAGCAGCACCGGGTGGCCGCGGGTGACCTCCTCGAGGATGTCCCAGACCTCGGCGGTCTGGCGCTCGATCATCTTCTTGGCGGAGCGAACGGTATGGACGTAGCCGAGCTCCTTGAGCCGGCGAATGATGAACGGCTCGAAGAGCACCAGCGCCATCTTCTTGGGCAGGCCGCACTGATGGAGCTTGAGCTCGGGGCCGATGACGATGACGGAGCGGCCGGAGTAATCGACGCGCTTGCCCAGCAGGTTCTGGCGGAAACGCCCGCTCTTGCCCTTGAGCATGTCGCTGAGGGACTTGAGGGCGCGGTTGCCGGCGCCGGTGACGGCCCGGCCATGACGGCCGTTGTCGAAGAGCGCATCGACGGCTTCCTGGAGCATGCGCTTTTCGTTGCGGATGATGACTTCGGGCGTCTTGAGCTGGAGCAGGTTTTTCAACCGGTTGTTCCGGTTGATGACCCGGCGATAGAGGTCGTTGAGGTCGGAGGTGGCGAAACGGCCGCCTTCGAGGGGGACCAGCGGGCGCAGGTCGGGCGGGATGACCGGCAGGACCGTGAGGATCATCCATTCGGGCCGGCTCTTGGAGGACTGGAGGCCCTGGAGGAGCTTGATGCGCTTGGCGATCTTCTTGCGGATCTGCTTGCTCTTGGTCTCGGTCATCGCGATCTGGAGATGATCAATCTGCTTGCCGAGGTCGACCTTGGACAGGGAGTCGCGCACGGCCTCGGCGCCCATTTTGGCGACAAAGGCCTCGGCGCCGTAGGTTTCGCGGGCCTCGCGGTATTCGTGCTCGCTGAGCAACTGGTTTTGCTTGAGCGGCGTCGAGCCGGGATCGACCACCATGTAATCCTCGTAATAGATGACGCGCTCGAGATTGCGGGCGGTCATGTCGAGGACCAGGCCGATGCGGGAGGGCATGCACTTGAAAAACCAGATATGGCAAACCGGCACGGCCAGCTCGATGTGGCCCATGCGCTCGCGCCGGACGCGAGCCAGCGTGACTTCCACACCGCAGCGGTCGCAGACGACGCCCCGGTGCTTGATGCGCTTATACTTGCCGCAGGAACATTCCCAGTCCTTGACGGGGCCGAAAATGCGTTCGCAGAACAGGCCCCCTTTTTCGGGCTTGAAGGTGCGGTAATTGATGGTTTCGGGGTTTTTGACTTCCCCTTTGGACCACGAGCGGATGGCATCGGGCGATGCGACGGAGATCGCGACATACTCCACCTGGTTGACCTTATCCAGGCCGAGCAACTCTCGGGCGCTTTCTTTGGTGCTGATCATAACTAAATGAGACTATTGGAACTAATAAGACTTAGACGGCGCTCAGGACGGCGACAGGTTCTTGGGGCTGGTCCACGGGATTGGAGTAACCCACTTTGACGTCCAGGCCGAGGGATTGCATTTCCTTGACCAGGACGTTGAAGGACTCGGGGATGCCGGCTTCGAGGCTGTTGTCGCCTTTGACAATGCTCTCGTAGATGCGGGTGCGGCCCTGCACATCGTCGGATTTGACAGTGAGCAGTTCCTGGAGGGTATAGGCGGCGCCATAGGCCTCCATGGCCCAGACTTCCATTTCGCCGAAGCGCTGTCCGCCGTATTGGGCCTTGCCGCCCAGCGGCTGCTGGGTGACCAGGGAGTACGGGCCGACGGCGCGGGCGTGGATCTTGTCGGCCACCAAGTGGCCCAGCTTCATCATGTAAATGAAGCCGACCACGATCTCCTGGTCGAAGGGTTCGCCGGTGCGCCCGTCATAGAGCCGGGTCTTGCCGTGCTCGGGCAGGCCGGCCTGCTTGAGGTAGCCGCGGATGTCCTTTTCTTTGATGCCGTCGAAGACGGGCGTGGCGAACTTGAGTCCGAGGAACCGGGCGGCCCACCCCAGGTGGGTTTCGAGCACCTGCCCGACGTTCATGCGCGAAGGCACGCCCAGCGGGTTGAGCACGATGTCGACCGGCGTGCCGTCCGCGAGGAACGGCATGTCTTCTTCGGCGACGATCTTGGCCACAACGCCCTTGTTGCCGTGGCGTCCGGCCATTTTGTCGCCCACGGAGAGCTTGCGCTTGGAGGCGATATAGACTTTGACCGACTTGATGACGCCGCTGTCGGAGCTTTCGCCGGACTCGGCGCGCTCCATTTCCTCGTCGTACTGCATTTGGAGATCGTCGAACTTCTTTTTGAAGCTGCCGATGATCTCGTTGATTTTGTTGCGGATGGGGGACGGATCGATCTCGATCCGGTCATACACCATCGCGAGCTTGCGCAGCAGGGTCTTGGTGATCTTGCGGTTGGCCGGGATGATGATCTCGCCGGTCTCGCTATTAACGACGTCCAGCGGAATCTTCTCGCCCAGCAGGATGTTGCTCAGCGCCTCGGTAAGCTGCTCGCGCAGCTCCTCGGTCTTCTTCTTGTATTCCTCTTCGACCTCCTTGGAGTGGCGCTTCTCTTCGGTCAGGACGGCGCGGACCTCGTGCTCGCTTTCCTTCTTGGCCGAGACTTTGACGTCCATGACGATCCCGTAAGTGCCGGAAGGCACCTTGAGGGAGGTGTCTTTGACATCGGCGGCTTTCTCGCCGAAAATCGCGCGGAGCAAGCGCTCTTCGGGCGCCAGCTCGGTCTCGCTCTTGGGGGTGATTTTGCCGACCAGGATGTCGCCGGGCTTGACTTCGGCGCCGACGCGGATCACGCCGTCGGGCCCGAGGTTCTTCAGGGCCTCGTCGCCGAGGTTGGGAATGTCCCGGGTGATTTCCTCGGGGCCGAGCTTGGTGTCGCGGGCGCCGACTTCGAATTCATCGATATGGATCGAGGTGAAGACGTCTTCCTTGACGATGCGCTCGCTGATGAGGATGGCGTCCTCGAAGTTATAGCCGTTCCAAGGCATGAAGGCGACCAGCACATTGCGGCCGAGGGCGAGCTCGCCGCCCTGGGTGCAGGGGCCGTCGGCGATGATCTGGCCTTTTTTGACCGCCTCGCCCTTCTTGACGACGATCTTCTGGTTGATGCACGTGGCAGCGTTGGAACGCATGAACTTGCGCACCGGATAGACCCAGATGCCTTTGGCGGGGTCGTTTTTAAGCCTCTTCTTGCCTTCGGGCATCTTACCGTCTTCGGTGATGACGATCTGGCTGCCGGTGACGGAGGCGACCTTGCCCGCTTCTTCGGCGACAATGACCGCGCGGGAATCGCGAGCGACGCGCTCCTCCAGGCCGGTGGCCACGAGCGGCGATTCGGTCACCAGCAGCGGCACCGCCTGGCGTTGCATGTTCGAGCCCATCAACGCGCGGTTGGCGTCGTCGTGCTCGAGAAACGGAATCAGGCTTGCCGCGACCGACACCAATTGCTTGGGCGAGACATCCATGTAATCGACCCGGCCGGGCTCGATATCAAGGAAGTCGCCGCCTTTGGCGCGGCAGACGATGCGGTCGGCGTGGAACTTGCCCTTCTCGTCGATCGGCGAATTGGCCTGGGCGATGACGTAGCTCTCCTCGCGGTCGGCGGTGAGATAATCCAGGTGCGTGGAAACTTTGCCGCCATCGACCTTGCGATAGGGGGTTTCGAGGAAACCGAAGTCATTGATGCGGGCGAAGGTGGCCAGCGAGGCGATGAGGCCGATGTTGGGGCCTTCGGGCGTCTCGACCGGGCAAATGCGGCCGTAGTGAGAAGGATGAACGTCGCGGACTTCGAATCCGGCGCGATCACGGGAGAGGCCGCCCGGCCCGAGGGCCGAGAGCCGGCGCTTGTGGGTCAACTCGGCCAGCGGGTTGATCTGGTCCATGAACTGGGAAAGCTGGCTGCGGCCGAAGAAATCCCGAATGACGGCCGAGAGCGCCTTGGGATTGATGAGCTTCTGGGGGGACATGGCCTCGACGCCCTGGTCGAAAAGCGTCATGCGCTCCTTGACCAGCCGTTCGGTCCGGGCCAAGCCGACGCGGCACTGATTGGCGAGCAACTCGCCGACTGTGCGGACGCGGCGGCTGCCGAGGTGATCGATATCATCCAGCGTGCCTTCGTTCCGTTTCAGGCGGAGCAGGTACTTGGTGGCGGCCACCAGATCGTCCTTGGTCAGAATGCGAGAGTCGCTATCCTTGAGGCCGAGCTTCTGGTTGATCTTATAGCGGCCAACACGGCCCAGGTCGTAGCGCTTGGGATCGAAAAAGAGCCGCTTGATCAGGGCCCGAGCGTTGGCGGCGGTGGGCGGGTCGCCCGGACGCAGCCGGCGGTAAATGTCCTTCAGGGCCTCTTCCTCGTTTTTGGCGGGATCCTTCTTCATGCACTTGATGACGATCCCTTCGTCGGCGGCGGTATCCACCACCTTGAGCTTGGTGACGCCCAGTTCGGCAATCTGCTTGGCAACGGCTTTGGACAGCGGCTCGAAAGCGCGGGCAACCACCAGGCCCTTGTCGGGGTCCACGGCATCCTCGATCAGGACTTTGTTAGGAAGGTCCTCGCGCTTCTCAGCGTCGCGGAGATTCAATTCCTCGACCTCGTAGAAGAGCTTCAGGATTTCCTCGTCGGTGCCGCGGGGAGGGGCTTCTTTGCCCTTGGGAGGCTCGCCATCCAGGAACGCCAGCGCGCGGAAGAACGTCGTGGTCAGGAACTTGCGCCGGCGCTTCTTGCGGTCCAGATAGACATAAAGCAGGTCGCTGGTGTCGAATTGGGCCTCGTACCAGGAGCCGCGGTCGGGAATGATGCGGAACGAATGGAGCGTCTTGCCGTTGGGATGCTGGGTGGCTTCGAAGGCCAGGCCCGGGGAGCGATGCAACTGGCTGACGATGACGCGCTCGGCGCCGTTGATGACGAACGTGCCCTGGGGAGTCATCAGCGGCAGCTCGCCCATGAACACTTTTTCCTCTTTGGTCCCCTTCTCTTCCTTGAGGAGGAAGGTGACGTAGAGGGGGGCGCCAAAGGTCAGGCCCTCGCGGAGCGATTCGAGCCAGTCGACTTTCGGCTCGCCAATCTCGTAGGAGTGGAAATCGAGAACGCACTTGCCATCATAGCTTTCGATGGGAAATACCTCGGTAAACACCGCCTGTAGCCCCAGGTTCTTGCGCTTGGATGGGGCAACTTCCGCCTGGAGAAACTCCTTATAGGAATTGGTCTGCAATTCGATAAGGTTAGGCGGGGCAATGATTTCTTTGATTTTGCCGAAATTAATCCGTTCAGTTGCTCGAGATGGCATTTGGACCTTTGCTTCGTGGCTGGTGAATTCACCAGACCGTTGTAACTACTGCTAAATGACAGAAGGCAAGTACGCTGCGTTCAAGAGCGAACTTGCCGCGATCTCAACCACCCGGGTGGTTGCGCTGTTTTTCTGTTTACTAATCTAATTTAAAAAACTTGTTAATTAGTGACCCCGAGTCAAACCGGGAGGCGGCGGCGCAAACCGCCGCCCCCCAAGTCGATAAACACCCTACTTTACTTCGACCTTAGCGCCCGCATCTTCAAGTTTCTTTTTTGCGGCGTCGGCTTCGGCCTTCGGAGCGCCCTCGAGAACGGCCTTGGGAGCACCCTCGACCAGCGCCTTGGCCTCGGCGAGGCCCAGGCCGGCCTTCACTTCGCGGACCGCCTTAATGGCGGCGATCTTCTTGTCGGCGGGGGCCGACACGAGGATGACGTCGAAGGTGGTCTTGGCCTCGACCGGAGCGGCAGCGCCACCCGCAGGGCCCGCGGCGGCAACGGCCACCGGCGCGGCGGCGGTCACGCCCCACTTGGTTTCAAGTTCCTTCACCAGGTCGGCGATTTCAATCACCGTGGCGTTGCTGAGTTCTTCTACGATTTTTGCTTTATCTAGAGCCATGGATACCTTTCATTGCGTCTCGTCGTCGCCCACACCGTGAGCGGTTTAAGTCCGCAGCCTTGCAGACCGACGATTTACGTTGTTGTTTGTTGATTTCCGCCCCCCTTGGCTGAACGGGGGCGAAAGCGTAAAGTTAAAAGAGTTAAAACGCTTAAACGTAATAATCTCGGGACTAGGCCGCAACTGGGGCGGCTGGGGCGGCCTTCTCCAAATTGTCTTTGCGGGCGGCCAGCACCCGGGCCATTTGGCCGGCCGGGGTGTTGAGCAACTGGGCCAGCTTGGTGGCCGGCGCGTTGAACACGCCGAGCAGCTTGCCCCGCAACACTTCCATCGAGGGCAGATCCGCCAGCGTCATGATATCCGGCTGCTCGAGCCGGGCGTTGTTCAGATAGCCGAAATAGACCTTGAGCCGATCCAGCTCTTTGCCGAAGGTCTTGACAACCTTGGCGGCGGTGGAGATGTCTTTCTGGCCGGTCACGACGGCCAACTGGCCGGCGAGGGTGCCGTTGAGATCACCGATCCCCGCCTCTTTGGCGGCGATGCGGAAGATCGAGTTCTTCACGACGTGAATCTGGGCGCCGGCCTTGCGGAGGCGCTTGCGCAGTTCGGTGAGATGACCCACTTTGAGACCTTTATACTCCACGACAATGAAGAACGGGGAGGCGTTCAGGCGCGTGAGGTATTCTTGGGTCAGGTTTTGTTTTTCGGGGCGCATGGCTGGTAAAATCGTTAAGCGTTAGAGCGTCGAATAAGGTTTAGCGCGTGGTGACCGTAAATTCCTTCATGTCCAGCCGCACCGGCGGGCTCATGGTCGCCGAAAGCGTGCAGCTTTGGATATAGGCGCCCTTGAGGCTGTTGGGGCGAGCCTTGACCACCGCGTCGATGACCGAGCGCGCGTTTTCCTCGAGCTCCACCGCCGAGAACGAAACCTTGCCCACAAGCACGTGCACGTTGCCGGCCTTGTCGATCTTGAACTCGACACGCCCAGCTTTGACTTCCTTGACGGCCTTGGCGGTGTCCTCGGTGACGGTGCCGGTCTTGGGATTGGGCATGAGCCCGCGCGGACCGAGCACTTTGCCGAGCTTGCGCACTTCGCCCATGGCCTCGGGGGTGGCCACGGCGACGTCGAAATCCGCCCAGCCTTCCTGGCATTTCTTGATCATGTCGTCGTAGCCGACATACTCGGCGCCCGCAGCCTTGGCGGCTTCGGCGGCCGGGCCGCTCTTGGCGAAGACCAGCACGCGGACGGTCTTGCCGCTGCCGTGGGGCAGCGGAACCGTACCGCGGACCATCTGGTCCGACTGTTTAGGGTCAACGCCCAGGCGGAAGGCGAGTTCCACGGACTCATTGAACTTGGCCTTGGGGAATTTGGCGAGAACCTCGACGGCGGACTTGAGCGGATAGCTCTTTTTTCCGTCCATCGTTTCAAGGGCTTTCTTGTATCGTTTGCTTGGCATGTTTATTTTTGCGGTGTTGGCGAACTCCGGACTGCCGAGGCTCTCCCGCGGATTATGGTTAATGGACTAAATTGACTGAACGGGTGTAAATGGCTTAAGCGACCTAGCCGACGACTTCGATGCCCATGCTGCGGGCGGTGCCGGCCACGACGCGGAAGGCGGCTTCCTCGCTGGTGGCGTTCATATCGGCCATCTTGATTTTCACGATGTCGAGCACCTGCTTGCGCGTGACCTTGCCGACCTTTTCTTTGTTGGGCTCTTTGGAGCCGGCGGTGATGCCCGCGGCTTTCTTGAGGAGCACCGAGGCCGGAGGCGACTTGGTGATAAAGGTAAAGGACTTGTCCTGGAAAACCGTGATGACCACCGGGATGATCATGCCGGGCTGGTCTTTGGTCTTGGCGTTGAATTCCTTGCAGAAGGCCATGATGTTGACGCCGTGCTGGCCGAGCGCCGGGCCCACCGGCGGGGCGGGATTGGCCTGCCCGGCCGGAATCTGCAATTTGATGATGCCTGTTACTTTTTTAGCCATTGTCGTGTATTCGTTAAATCGTTGAAACGTTGCGGCGGCGCCGCCGCGTCTGCCGAACCGCTTCCACGCTCCAACGCCTTAACGTTCTAACGCTTTAACGGTTCAACTGCCTGTCCTCATCCCTTCTCCACCTGCCAATACTCCAATTCGACCGGCGTATTGCGGCCGAAAATGTTGACCGTGACCTTGAGCTTACCCCGTTCGGGTTCCACTTCCTCGATAACGCCGCTGAAATTGAGGAAGGGGCCGTTGTTGATCTTGACGGTTTCGCCCACTTCAAAGCTGACCTTAGGCTTCTCGTGCTCTTCGGAGGCCGAAATCTGGTTTTTAATCGCCTCGACCTCTTCGGCCGGGGTGGGCTGGGGCGGCTCGCCGACAAACCCGATGACGCCTTGGGTTTCTTTGATAAAATACCAAGGCTTTTCGATGATATGGTTGGTCTCATCGAGCAGCACCATGTCCACGAAGACATAGCCGGGCCAGAGCTTGCGGGTCGAGACGGTCTTCTTCTGGTTGCGCACCTCAACAACCTTCTCCATGGGCACCATCACTTCCTTCACGTATTCGCCCATCTCTTCAGGCTTGATGCGCTTCTCGATGCTCTCTTTAACCTTCTGTTCCTGGCCGGACAGAGTATGAATGACAAACCACTGGCTTCTCATGGCCTTAGAGGTGTAAATACAGGAATACTGAGACCAGGACCCGGTCGACGAGCATAGTGAATCCACCCAGAATGATAATCGAGATGAAGATCACAACCGTCGAGCCCTTCAGCTCCGGCCAGGAGGGCCAGGTGCACTTTTTGAGCTCTTCGCGCGTTTGACGGACGTAATTCGCGAAACGCATCAGGTGGCCCGCGCGCCAGAGCCAGGCGAAGGCGCCCAGAACGACGACCGCCCAAACCGCTATCCAAATCATGCTTTGCATATACAGAATCCGTTAATCCATTTTTTCTATCCGCCCGGGATTGCCGGCTGGCGGAGAGGGAGGGATTCGAACCCCCGTCGGCGGTAAAGCCGAAGCGGTTTTCAAGACCGCCGCAATAGACCACTCTGCCACCTCTCCGGCCGCCGCTGACCTGCGAAACCGGGCGCACGGGCGGAGTGTGGTGGATTGGCCGATGAGCGAATCAACAGACAATCGACGAATGCCTGCCATCCGCCCGTCAATCCCGTTGTCCATCAATCCATTCATCCAGTTAACCATTTACACGTTCGCCGCAGACGCCCGCTTGGGCCGCCGGTGGCAGGGCGGGAGGGACTCGAACCCCCAACCGACGGTTTTGGAGACCGCTACTCTACCAATTGAGCTACCGCCCTAGCTCCGGGCCAGTGGTGTTCAGGTTCAATCGGACCCAGGAGACGCGGAGGCTTTCGGCCCCCGCGCTCCAAACTCTTCGCCGCTTAGGTGATGACTTCCGAGACACGGCCCGCGCCAATGGTCCGGCCGCCTTCGCGGATAGCGAAGCGCTGGCCTTTTTCCATGGCGACCGGGGCAATGACGTTGACGTCCACCGACACATTGTCGCCGGGCATAACCATTTCGACTCCCTGGGCCAGACTCACAGTCCCAGTGACGTCGGTGGTGCGGAAGTAGAACTGCGGGCGGTAATTCGTGAAAAACGGCGTATGGCGGCCACCTTCTTCCTTGGACAGCACATAGACTTCCGCCTTGAAATGGGTGTGCGGAGTGATGCTGCCCGGCTTGGCCAAAACCATGCCGCGCTCGACTTCGTCCTTCTTGGTGCCGCGCAGCAGCACGCCGACGTTGTCGCCCGCGTTGGCGGAATCCAACAGCTTGCGGAACATTTCGATGTCGGTGGCGACCGTCTTGCGGGTCTCCTTGATACCGACGATTTCGACGTCGTCCATGCGCTTGAGGATACCGCGCTCGACACGGCCGGTCACAACGGTGCCGCGGCCTTCAATGTTGAACACGTCCTCGATGCACATCAGGAACGGCTTGTCGACTTCGCGCGTCGGCAGCGGGATGAAGGCGTCGATGGCTTCCATCAGCTTCTGAATGGCGGCCTCGCCCTCGGGTTTGCCGGCCAGAGCGGCTTTGGCGCTGCCACGAATGACAGGGGTCTTGTCGCCCGGGAATTCATATTTGCTCAGCAGGTCGCGCACTTCCATCTCGACCAGGTCGAGCAGTTCGGGGTCGTCGACGAGGTCAACCTTGTTTAGATAGACCACGATGGCCGGGACACCGACCTGGCGGGCCAGCAGAACGTGCTCCTTGGTCTGGGGCATGGGGCCTTCAGAGGCATCCACTACCAGAATAGCGCCGTCCATCTGGGCCGCGCCGGTAATCATGTTCTTAATAAAGTCCGCGTGTCCGGGACAGTCAATATGGGCGTAATGGCGCTGATCGCTCTGATACTCGACATGGGAGACGGCGATCGTGACGGTTTTGGTTTCGTCACGGACCGTGCCGCCCTTGGTGATGTCGGCATAGGAGATCGGAGTCGCCAGGCCCTTTTTGGACTGGGTTTGGACGATCGCAGCAGTTAACGTTGACTTGCCGTGGTCAATGTGTCCAATCGTGCCAACGTTGACGTGCGGTTTGTTTCGTTGAAATTGCTCTTTAGCCATCGTTATCTCCTGGTAGTTTTGTCTGTGTTAATCTGCTGTTTTCTAATGTAATTTGTATCGTCTGGAGCCCATGATCAGGGTTGAACTGATGACCTCGTCCTTACCAAGGACGCGCTCTACCAACTGAGCTACATGGGCGCTGGCCAAAGCCAAGCTTCATCCTGATACCAGTAAACGACAAAAACCCATTACCCCGGCTTCATCTTTGCTAAGAGCTTAGGGGCTATGGACTTTCGACTTTTTACGGCCCAATGACAGCAGGAAAAATAAGGGAGCAGCAGGGGCATGTCAATGGGGTTTTAAACTTTTTTTCAGTTTTTTTGGCCCCCAAGGCCCCGGGATGGGGGCGAGGAGCGGAATCCGATGGGCGAATTGGCTGGCAGGGGGATCCGCCCGGCTTGAGCGCAGCCATACGGGCAAACCGGGTCCTAACCGGATTATACACAGTACATATATGGCGCCGCCGGCTAATCCCCAGTCCCATGGGGGATGCAAAGGCGCCGGATTTTTTGTTGTGGCTTGAACCTGTGCTGGTTAAGTAACCTCAGAACCATCGCCAGCCAACCGCGCTGCGCTTGAACAACAGCATTATGCAAACTACCAAACCTGAATTCATCTCCACATTACGGTCCGGTATTCGCAACGGGGCCCTGTCCGGCTTCCTGCTGGCCGCCCTCTGCGCGACCGCTCAACCTGCCAACCCGGGGGCAGTTCAGGTCGATATCAGCCGGCTCCTTAATGACCGCGTTGTCATCACACAGAAGGATGGCCAACTGCAACTGGTCAATCATGGCCTGGACTTCGGCGACTCCATCCTGATTACCAAGGCGGCCGCTGAAGTCTCCAGCGCGGGCAAGCTTACCCCGCTGCCCGACTCGGATTTGTTCCCCGCCAACGACAGACACCCCGAGGTGAAACTGCACTACGCGCAAGCCAACGGCGGGCCGCAGGTCCATCGATCACCAGGCAAGACGGAAACCAACACCGTCCCGGTGCCCGCCGGGCGCTACCGTCAGATGCAGCTCTTCTTCATTAGCGCGGCGGGTTCAACGCCCATTTCCGTAAAGCTTCACTATGCGGATGGCTCCTCGGACCAGCGAAAAACCCGTGTGCCGGACTTTTACTTCCTGCCCAAGGCCGAGGACAAAGGATGGTTTGTGCTGGTTGCTGATTTTGGAAAGGTCAACCGGCAAGGCAAGATGACGGAAGCCACGCACCATTATATTCATGGCTTCGACCTTGATCCCGATCCGACCAAAGCCCTCCAGCAAATTGAAATCACAAAAGAACCCTCCGGGTCTGTGCTTAATCTCTTTGGCGTAACCGGAACGCCGGCCGGGCCCTAAATCCTGCAAACAGGCGAGGCCGGCCTTAGCGCCAGCTTTGCAGCACCTGGTCGATTCTCTTCCGGACCTGCCCGCGGGCGTCCAACCGCTCGGCGCCGCCCATCAGCAGCTCGTCGTAATTCGTGTGCGTATGGCGGATGTGGGCAATCACCGCCAGGTCCACCGCCGAGCCGTCCAGCTCGCGCCCTGCGGCGGATCGACCGACTCGCCCGCTGCTGCGCAGGCCGGCGTGCTCGGCGATTTGTTGGGCCTCGTCGGCCGGGCACCCGGGAAAGCGCTGCTGAATCGCCTGGGTCAGGGCGGCGATAAACTCGCGGTCCTCGTCCTGGCGAACGACCGCGGCGCGGGCGCGAGCGGCGGCCCGTTCGGGGGCATCGGCGGCGCATTCCGCCTCAGCCCGCGCGATGGCCTGCTCTGCCACCAGCAGACCCTGGCGCTCGTAACGCTTGCGCGCGCGGCTGAATCGCACGACCACCGCCGCCAGCGGACTGTACTTGCGCGCCCGTCGTGTGAGCGCCGTGTTGCCGGCGGGCAAAAACACCAGGTGGTCCAAGTCGGCGCAGCCCAGGCACAGCGGCTTGCCTTTCTCCATCAACAGGTAATTCCCCTTCGGCAACTCGACGCCGCACTCGCTGCAATTGCCTTCTTCGCTCACCTTCTCGAAAACGACCAATTCGGGCGGCTGGTTCAGTTTGGCGGCCAGCCGCGCGGTTTTTTTCTCGGGCAAATCCGCCGGCGCGTAGTGCGTGCGATAAAACTTCTCCGCCTCGGGGTCTCCGTCCTCGGTCACGCGCAGCTCGATGACTCCGGATGGTCCGCGGCGAGTATAAGAAGCCTGGATCGGGCGCAAGCCGCGCTGCTGGACCCACTCCTGGAAGTAGCGAAGCGACTTCTCGAATTTCTCCGGCCCAACCTGAATCCACCGCTGGAGGCTGGGGTAATACTCGTTGCCTTTTCGCCAGCACTCGATGTGAGACGTCTGTAAGAAGCCCATGTGCTGGAAGAGTTCCAGCGGTCCGACGCTTCCGTTTTCCTTCAGCGCCGCCTCCGCCGCCCGCACCACGCGCTCCTGCAAATTGCTGTTGGAGGGACCATTCACACTTAATGTAATGACATCGCCGACGGTCCTTGGCAAGTCTTTGAGAACCGCTTGCCCTGGAATTGATAAACGCTATCCCGCCCTGCCCCGATCGGCCGGGAAAGGTTCCGTCACGCCGGACTGTCCGACCGGGAGGGAACCGGCTCCATGGGCTTTCGACGTCGTGTGGGAGTAACCGAAGACGGCTCTGCCCTGCCCTTGAAGGTCAACTCGGCGATGCCGGACTTGTCGAGCTGGCCAAGGCCGGCGTCCACCATCCGGTCGTATTGCTTCTTCGTGGCGGCTGCCAGGGGAAGCGTGAGACCAAGCGCGCGGCCCAGTTTCAGGGCGATACCCGAGTCCTTGGCGGCGTGTGCGGCGGAGAAGAAGCAGGTGTGCTCGCGTTTCTGCATGTCTTCGCCGTCGGTTTCGAGCACGCGGGAATGGGCGCCGGTCTGGGAGAAGACTTCGCGGAGCATGGTCACGTCGAGGCCCAGCGCGTCACCCAGGCCCAGGCCTTCGGCCAAACCCGCCGTGCTGATGTTCATCACCATGTTGACGAGCGCTTTGACCTGGGCGGCCTTGCCGGCCGGGCCGAGGTAACGCATCGAGGAGCTGAGCTTTTCGAGGAGCGGTTTGGCGCGTTCGAACGCCTCGGGTTTGCCGCCGCACATCAGATAGAGGTTGCCATTTCGAGCCTGGGTGATGCTCGAGGCCATGCAGGCTTCCAAAGATTGGGCGCCGGCTTTGGCCGCCCGAGCCTCAGCCCAGACATGCACGCTTGGGGTGATGGTCGCGCAATTGATGAAGAGCTTGCCTCGCGCGCCGCGCAACAGGCCGGAGTTGAAGATCTCCTTCATGGCTTTGTCGTCCGTCACCACCGTGAACACCACGTCCGAGCGTTCAGTAACCTGGGCCAAATCCTCAACCGCCTGGCTGTGCAGCTCCTGCGCCAGAGCCTGCGCGGCGGGTCGGTTCAAATCATAGACCGCGCCAATTTCAAACCCGCATTCGGCCAAACGCCGGGCCATGTTCGCCCCCATCCGGCCCACACCCACGAATCCAATTCTTTCCGGCATGGGTTAATTTAGCCCATGTGGAGCGTGGGACAAGACGGCTATGCGCTCGACGGAGGAAGCGTCTTATGCGATTTATGCGGGATGTGGACCAGCGCGCAGGGGCGGCCGATCCACCGACGTGTGGAAGCACAGCAATCATCCAGCAATCCCGCCGGGCCGGCAGACCTTGAAAGTCTCAAGCGGCGCGCGCTTCTGCTCGATCTGGAAGTCTCGCAGAAAGGCAAGATCCTCAAGATCGGCGCTGTGTTCCGGGACCGGACTTTCTCGTGGACCGGCAATTTCTCGCTGAAGTTCGCGTTCGACGAACTGGCCGGGCTGGCCGGCGCCGCCGAGTGCGTGCTGGGCCATAATCTGGCGCGGCACGACCTGCGCGTGTTGGGCGAGAAAGCCCCGGACCATCCGCTGCTGCGCCTGCCGATCATCGATACGCTGGCGCTCTCGCCGATCGCTTTTCCCGAAAATCCTTATCACCGGCTGGTCAAGGATTACAAATTGGTCAAAGAAAGCGTTAATGATCCGGTGGCGGACGCCGTCCAGGCGGCGGTGTTATTCGAAGATCAGTGGCAGTCGCTGGCTGGGCTGCGCCAGACTGAGCCGGGCCTTTTCGAGTTGCTGCGGTTTCTGCTGACGACACCAGATGAGCCCGCAGAGGGGCTGGCAGCCGGAATGGGGATGGTGTTCGCGGCACTGAGAGGCGGCCACGGAGTGCCGGAGATCCAGGGTCGCGGATCGAGGGAGCAAACTAGTGACGTGGGTGAAACCGCGTGGGGGAGCGCGCGGGCTTTGGAGCTTTGCCGCGAGTTATTTCGGCGCTGGGGCTGCGCCTCGATGCCGGCAGACGAATCGTTGATCCAAACCACCCGGCAACGCCTGGCGCTGGCCTATGCGGTGACGTGGCTGCGGATTGCCGGCTCCGCTTCGGTGCTGCCGCCCTGGGTCCGGCTCGAGCATCCCCTGGCCGGAGACCTGATTAAGCGGCTGCGAGAAACGCCTTGTGGCGCGGCCGACTGCGCTTATTGCCGGCGCGCCTTCGACGCACGGGAACAGCTCCGCGGCTTTTTCGGCTTCGACGATTTCCGGCCGCTGCCGGCCAATGGCGCCGGCGGGAGCCTGCAACGGGACATCGTCGAGGCGGGGATGCGCAACGAGTCGTTGCTGGCCATTCTGCCGACCGGCGGGGGCAAGTCGCTCTGCTTCCAAATCCCCGCGCTGGCGCGCAACTATCGGCGCGGCGTGCTGACCATCGTGATTTCGCCGCTCCAGGCGCTGATGAAAGACCAGGTCGATGGCCTGGTCCGCCGCACGGGCACCTCGTTTGCCGCCGCGCTCTACGGGCTGCTGACGCCACCCGAACGCGGCGATGTGCTGCGGCGAGTGCGGATGGGAGACGTCGCGCTGCTGTATGTCTCGCCGGAACAGTTGCGCAACCGCTCGTTCCGCGACGCGATTGCCCAGCGCGAGATCGGGTGCTGGGTCTTCGACGAAGCGCATTGCCTTTCCAAGTGGGGCCACGATTTCCGCCCGGACTATCTCTATGCCGGCCGGTTTATCCGGGAGTTCTGCAAGGACCACCGGGTCGAGATCCCGCCCATCGCCTGTTTCACCGCCACGGCCAAGCGCGATGTGAAGGAGGAAATTCTCGCCTATTTCAAAACCGAGCTGGCGCGGGATCTGGCGCTGTTTGAGGGCGGAGTCGAGCGCGACAATCTGCATTTCGAGGTGCAAACCATCACGGCCCGCGGCAAGCCCGAGCGGATTCATGACCTGCTCGCCGGCCATCTGCCCGACGCGAAAGCGGGCAACGCGATTGTCTTTCGCGCCACGCGCGAGGCCGCCGAAAGCATCGCCGAGTTTCTTCGCGCCAAAGGCTGGCGCGCCGCCCACTTCCACGCCGGCATGACCCCTTCCGAAAAGAAGCGCATCCAGGACGAATTCCTTGGCGGGGATCTCCAGGTGATTTGCGCCACCAACGCCTTCGGCATGGGCATCGATAAGGAGGACGTGAGATTGGTCATCCACGCCGACACGCCCGGCTCGCTGGAGAACTATTTGCAGGAGGCCGGCCGCGCCGGCCGGGATGGCCGGATCGCCCAATGCGTGCTGCTCTATGACGAGGAGGATTGCGAACAGCAGTTTCGCCTCGGCGCCTTTTCCGAGCTGAGCCGGCGCGACATCGCCCAAATCCTGCGCGGGCTGCGCAAGGCCGCCCATCGCGGCCGCGACGAAGTCGTCATCACGGCGGGCGAGATCCTTCGAGACGAGGACGTCGAGACCAGCATCGGCCTCCAGGACCGCGACGCCGACACCAAGGTGCGGACGGCCGTTTCCTGGCTCGAGCGGGCTGGGTTTCTCCAGCGGGATGAGAACATCACCAATGTCTTCCAGGCGCGATTGCTGGTGCGCGATCTTAAGGAGGCGGAGGAGAAGATGGCACGTTTGAACCTGCAACCCGCCGAAACGGCCCTCTGGACGGCCATCCTGCGCGAGTTGATGAACGCGGGACCAGCGGAGAGCCTGACGGTCGATCGGCTGGCCCTGCTGCCGGAATTTGCCGCCTATGCGCGCGGAGGCGCCTGGGGAGACTCCTCTCCTCAAGCCACTTCTCCGGAGAAGAAGGCCGGCGGTGAGACGATGCCTGAGCCGCAAGACGTTCGCGTCCCGGCAAACCCGGCACCGGACCCGCCCCGGGGTCAGGCCAATCCGGAGTATGTCAGCGCCAAGGTGCTCAAGACGCTCGGCGGCATGGCGCAAGCGGGCTTGCTCAAACGCGACACGCTGCTCAACGCCTTCGTGCGCCACAAGGTGGCCGATCCGTCCCGCCACCGCTTCGACCGCATTGTCCAAATCGACCGCAAGCTCGTGGACCTGCTGGCCGTCGAGGAACCCGACCCCGAAGGCTGGATGCCCCTTTCCCTGCGCCTGCTCAACCAGCGCCTGCTCGATGAAGGATTAGCGTCGTCCACGGAAGCGGTCCGTTCCCTGCTGAAGAGCCTAAGCGAAGACGGACGTGGTTTCGCGGGGACCAATGGCAGCATCGATCTGCGCTATGTCGCCCACGATTCCTATCGCGTCCGGGTGCGGCGGCCCTGGGCAGCCATTGCGGAACTGGCGGACAAGCGGCGGCGGGTCGCCTCGGTGGTGCTCGAGGTGCTGCTGGGGAAAATCCCGGCCGATACCCCCGCCACGGCCGACCTGCTCGTCGAGTTCTCGTTTGAGGAACTCCACAATGCCATCGAGCGAGACCTGCTGCTGCGCTCGGAGCTGAAGGACATGGACGCGGCGTTGGAACGAGCGCTGATGTACTTGCACGAGCAACACGTCATCGTCCTGCAACAAGGCCTGGCGGTGTTCCGTTCAGCGATGACTATTCGCATGACGCCGGAGGCGCGGCGCGACAAATTCCGCGCCAGCCATTACCGGCCGCTGGAGCACCATTATCGCGAGCGCGTCTTGCAGGTTCATGTCATGAGCGAATACGCCCGGCGCGGACTGGACCGCATCCGCGAGGCGCTGGGCCTGGTGCTGGCCTATTTCACTCTCGACAAGGAAGAGTTCGTCCGGCGTTACCTGGCTGCCAAACCCGAGTTGCTCAACCACGCCACCACCGCCCGATCGTATCAGCGAATCGTCTCCGACCTCAACAACCCGGCACAAATCAAGATTGTGACCGCTCCCTTGGGGCGCAACCTGCTGATTCTGGCCGGGCCGGGCTCGGGCAAGACCCGCACGGTGGTGCATCGCTGCGCCTATTTGCTGCGAGTCGAGCGGATACGCCCGCAAGGCATCCTGGTTTGCTGCTTCAACCGCCACGCCGCCCTCGAGCTGCGACGGCGCCTGGCCGACCTGGTCGGAAACGATGCGCGGGGCGTCACGGTGCTGACCTACCATGGCCTGGCCATGCGCCTGTTAGGTTACTCCTTCGCGGGCAAAGTTCGCGGCAAGAACCGCGCGGCCTCGGCAGAAGAGCCGCAAGCGCCGGCTCCGGAAAAGCCGGATTTGGATCTCGATGCGCTTATCCCAGAGGCGGTGAAGCTGTTGCAGGGTGAAAAAGTTCCGCCGGGGCTCGAGCCGGACGAGGTCCGCGACCGCCTGCTGGCCGGCTTCCAACATATCCTGGTGGATGAATACCAGGATATCGACGAGCCCCAATACCAGATGATCAGCGCCATCGCCGGCCGCTTGCTCGATGACCCCGACCAAAAGCTCTCCATCCTGGCTGTGGGCGATGACGACCAGAATGTCTATTCCTTCCGCGGTTCCAATGTGCGGTTTATCCGCCGTTTTCAAGAGGATTACGAAGCCGAAGTCCACTACCTGGTCGAGAACTATCGCTCCACCCGCCACATCATCGAGGTGGCCAACCATCTCATCGCCGCCAACAGCGATCGGATGAAAACCTCTCACCCTATTCGCATCGATCGCCAACGGGAGCCCTTCCCCGCCGGCGGAGAATTCGAGAGGCGCGATGATCGGACCCGGGGCAAGGTTCAGGTCATTGGTGTGCGCGACAGCATCGATCAGGCGCAGGCGGTGCTGGCCGAAATCCGGCGGCTGCGGCAGTTGGGAGCGGCCGACTGGTCGCGCGTCGCCGTGCTCTCGCGCAACCGCCAGGATCTCGCCCGGGTTCGCGCGCTGGCTGAAGCGGAAGGCATCCCGGTGCGCTGGTGCGTCGGCCAGGAGCACATGCCGCCTTTGCATCAGATACGTGAGGTCCATCGATTTCTCGAGCGCTTGGCGCAAGAGCGGCACGCGGTTGCACGCGCATCGGAGTTGGGGCGCTTCGCGAGCGTGGGGCCTGAAGAGCGCGGGAAAGCTCGCCCAGAGGAGCCGCAACCGGCGGCGGGCGGCTCGCCAAACCCCTGGTCTGAGTTTGTCGCACGGATGTTGGAGGCTTGGAGGATCGAATCTGATGACGCCGAGCTTTCGGTCCAGGATGCGATCGAGTTTTTCTATGAAATGTGCGCGGAGAGCCGGCGGGATTTCAGCTACGGCCAGGGAATTGTATTGAGTACCGTCCATTCGGCTAAGGGCACCGAATACGATCACGTCCTGCTCATCGGCGCCTGGCTGCTGAAGCCCGACCGCGCCAGGCAGGAAGAGGAACGCCGCGCCTTCTATGTGGGCATGACCCGCGCCCGCCAAACGCTGGCCGTGTTCGACCGCGAAGACGCGCGCCCTTCTTTGCCTCAAACCCTCTCAGGCGCGCCGGTGCTCCATCGACCCCTTCAAGATCTTCCGCAGCCAGGTGGCGGGCAAACGCAAGCGGCAAACGGACCAAGCCAGTTAAACGAGGCGCCAGCGGGGACCCGGGGCGGACTGAAGATGGCGGCGGACGCAACCAGCCGCCGTGCTATCCTGGACTACACGGTGCTGGGCCTCGATGACATCCACCTCGGTTACCCGGCGCGTTTCGAGCCTGCTCACGCTGTCCACGCTGGCTTGAACCGGCTGGAGCCAGGCGCGAGATTAACGCTGCGTCCCGCGGGCTCCCAGGGGCTCGGGCTATTCGACGCCCAAGGCATTTGTGTTGCCCGCCTCTCGCAAAAAGGGACCGCGCTCTGGTCGAACCGCCTGGAGGCCATCCGTGAAATCCGGCTTGTGGCGATGGTTCACCGCAGCGCCGAGCAGGAAACCGATCCGGCGCGCCGCGCGCGCTGCCGCTCCGCCGAATGGGAAATCCCGATGATTGAGGTTGTCGGTCGGCAGACGGACGAATCGCCGGCGTGAAGCGGGGTCGGTGAAACACCCCAGGTTTCCGCGACCGCCATGGGATCAGTGGCCAAAGCTGCCGTCTTCCTGCCGGTAGGCGGGGTTTTCCTCCCATCCCTTTGGCATGGGGTCAGGGTCAGCTAACGGACGAACTTGGAAATCCCTTATCCGGCGATCCAATTCAGGTTGTTGATCCAGCGTCAAACGCCGCCGAATGTTGGCGACATTGCCCTCGGCGCGCCGTAGCAGGTTGGGATCGGTGGCGTGGGCTGCCGCAAGGCAGCACCACATGCAGGCCTCCACCAAATCGCTCGTCCCGGCGTCGCCGTTCAGGATAGCGAATCCCAAATCATTCTGCGCCGCGGCGTACCCGTGCTCGGCCGCAAATCGCAGCCATTTTTCCGCTTCCGTAGCATTCGGTTCCACATCTGTTCCTTGGATGAGCAGGACCGCGAGGATGGACTGCGCCTGAAGTTGTTCGTGTTGGGCGGCGCGGCGGAGCCACCGGACGCCTTCGGTTCGGTCTTTCGGATAAGCGGGACAACCCGGGGCGGGAGGTATGCCATAGTAATATCCATGAAAGAGATAGAACTCGGCGCGCCCCCAACCGCCTTCGGCCGCTTTGGTGAGCCACTCTTTCCCGCGTTCATAATCCTGCGTTGCAAGATTGCCTTCGAAGTGACTCAGGGCGCATTGAAATTGGGCTTCGCGATGGCCGGCTTTTGCCGCCAGGAGCATGTAATCGTGCCCTAATACCAAAGATGCGTGGTTGGTTTTCTCCGAAAGATACGTGACGGCCAGATCATAGAGGGCGTGGGGATGATTTTTGGCGGCCGCTTTACGATACCATTCAAGCGCGCGTGGGAGGTCCTTCTCCACGCCGTCGCCCTTTCGACAGGCCACCCCCATAGCGTACTGTGCGTCAGTGGCCCCCAAAGAGGCGGCCTTGAGGCGCCAGTAATAGTAGCTGCTGCGATTGGTGGGGATCTCGCCCCATCCGTGATAGTAGAAGTTGGCGATGGCGGAGCAGGCAAGCGGATCGCCCAGTTTGGCGCTTTGGGTATACCATCGAAGCGCCTCGGCCATGGCGTTGGTGTCGGGAAACTTTCTGCTGTAGAGCGCTCCCAGGTTATTCATCGCCCGCCGGTTTCCGCCTTCTTTAGCGGCCCGCGTGAGCCAGTATTCCGCGCTCTCCAGGTTGGTTGCTTCCCCCAAGCCATTCATCAGCAGGTAGCCAAGGCTTTTCATGGCCACGTAGTTCGTTTGCTCGGCGGACCGGCGATACCATTTCGCGGCCCGGGAATAGTCCCGGGCAACCCCCAGACCGTAATGGAAGCAACCGCCCAGTTGCAGTTGGGCTGCGGCGTCCCCGGCATTGGCCGCTCTGCTAAACCAACGAAAGGCTTCGTTGTAGTCCTGATCGACCAATCGATTCCCATCGTATAAGAGCCCCAGTTGGAGCATCGCAGGCACATAGCCGTTCTCCGCGGCGTGGCGCACGAGCTGCAGACCGGCCTTGGCTTCCCGCGGCTCCCTGCTGGTCGCGAGCAGGGCAACCCCCCATAATCCCTCCGCAGCATTGTTTCCCCGCCGGCTTTCCTGGCACAGAAGATTGGTAACCTCCTCAAAGCTCAAATCCTTCTTCGCCAGGTATTCGGCGGGCAGTGCCGCTCTGGCTGCGGCTGTCCAATTCGTTGACAGGATGTCCCCGGGATGGTCAGACTCGAAATCATCGCCCCAAAAAGCCGCATCGGTGTCGACACACGTCACCTGGAGTGCTCCCATCAAAAGGAGGGCCTGGAACACTCCGGTCTTCCTGAATGCTCGCCACATGTCTCGCATTATCCTGCCTTCGACTCCGGTCACAATGAAAGGGCCACCGGAAACGAAAGACAAGCATTGACTGTTCCACAAGGGCATGTCATAGCCCACAGCCAGCACCCTCTGGCCTGGCGTCTGGCGCATCCTTGTTGCGGGCAACGCCGGCAGAGAACGGTCTCCCGGCCCTCCTCGTCCCCCGCTCTTAGTCAGTAGCTCGTCCGGTCCAGCTTCACCTTGCCGCGGAAGATCCAGTAAATGCTAACGGTGTAGGTGAGGACGACGGGCAGGCCGATGAGGGCGATCGTGAGCATGATGCCGAGCGTCTTGGAAGAAGACGAGGCGTTGTAGATGTTCAGGCTGTTGGCGGGACCCGGGTTGCTGAGCACCAGGTTTGGATACATCTCCAGGCCAAACAGGCCCATCAAGGCGATCATGGCCACGCACGAGGAGAGGAAGGCCTGCCAATCGCGGTTGCGGTGGATTTCGCGGGGGATGTTGGCGATGGCCAGCATATTCAGCAGGGCGATGCTGAACAGCCACGGGTTGGCCCGCACCCGCGCCGCCATATGCGGCACATACAGCAAGGTTGCCATCGTGGTGGTGGCGTAGCAAATGATGAAGAAAATGATGCAGTTGTTGATCCATCGCCGCAGCTTGTCGTGCAGCGCGCCTTCGGTTTTGATCAGCCCGTAGATGGCGCCGTGCATCATGAAAAGCGACACGGTGGTGACCCCCAGCAGCAGCGGATAGAGCCCAAGCAGACTCCAAAAGTTGCCGGCGAACTCGCCGCGCTCATCGAGCGGGATGCCCCAGGCGATGTTGCCCATGGCCACCCCAATCAGCAGGCTCGAAAGAATGCTCCCAACGCTGAACCCGATGTCCCACATCTGCCGCCACCAGCGCATCGGCTGTTTGCTGCGGAACTCGATGGCCACGGCGCGGAAAATCAGCGCCACCAGCAGCAGCACAAACGCGAGATAGAAGCCGGAAAAGACGGTCGCATAGACATTCGGAAAGGCGGCAAACAGCGCCCCGCCGCCCGTGACCAGCCAGACTTCATTGCCATCCCAGACCGGGCCAATGGCGTTGAGCAGCGTGCGCCGTTCCTCGTCGGTCCGGGTGAACAGGTGCAGCGCGCCGATGCCGAGGTCAAAGCCGTCGAGCATGGCGTAGCCGGTGAACAGCACGCCGATCAGGACAAACCAGATGCTGCCAAGATCGAGGGAACTGAGGCTCATAGATCAGCGGTTCAATTCATTTCACGCTTGTGCACCGGAAGCACGAGTTTGCCGGCCGGTATCAGGTCGTCCTCTTCAGGCCCGTGTTGGATTTTATCGTTGAGCAGGTAGATGAAGACGGCAAAGAGCAGTAGATAGACGACGCTGAAAAGGATGATGGCCGCCAGGACGGTCTGGGATTTGACGACGGCCGACAGGCCGTCCGAGGTGCGGAGCAGCCCGTAAACAATCCAGGGCTGGCGGCCGACCTCCGCGGCGAACCAGCCGGCCTGGTTGGCCAGTTGGGGTCCCAGCACCGAGAGCACCAGCAGCCAGAGCATCCACCGCTTTTCGAAAAGCGATCCCCGCCAAAAGTAGAGGAACCCCAGCCCGGCAACCAGGATCATGCCGAAGCCAATCGCCACCATCAGATGGTAAAGCTGAAAGCTGAAATTGACTGGCGGCCGGTCCTCCGGCTTGGGAGCGAGCTCGCGCAGGCCCACGACGGGCTTGTTGAAATCGTTGTAGGCCAGGTAGCTCAGCAGTCCGGGTATCCCGATCGAGGCTCTTAAGGTCTCGTTCTTTTCGTCCACCCATCCGAAGAGGGTCAAAGCGGCCCTGGGCTCGGTTTCGTAAATGCCCTCGAAGGCGGCGAGCTTGGCGGGCTGGTTTCTTGCCACGCCCGCAGCGCTGCTGTGGCCGCTGACCAATTGGAGGAGGGAGGCCGCCATGCCGGCGATCAGGCCGACCCGGAGCGAAGCGCGGGCGAAATCCTGGTGCCTCTTCTTCAACAGGTACCACGCGCTGACGCTCACGACCAGGAAGGCTCCCGCCTGCCAGGCGCCACAGAGAGTATGGAACAGGCGGTCCATCGAGGAGGGATTGAACACCATCTGCCAGAAGTCGGCGATCACGGCTCGAGCCTTGAGCCCTTCGCCTTCGATGCGGAAGCCGGCGGGTGTTTGCATCCAGGAATTAGCCACCACAATCCAGATGGCGCTGAAATGCGCTCCCAGGCATACCATGCAGGTCGCGAGAAAATGCACCTTTCGGCTCACGCGATCCCAACCGAACAGCAGCACCGCCAGGAAACCGGACTCGAGGAAGAAGGCGAAGATTCCCTCAGCCGCCAGCGCGCTGCCGAAAACGTCGCCAACATAACGGGAGTAGGCGGCCCAGTTGGTGCCGAACTCGAATTCCATAACGATGCCGGTAGCGACACCGATGGCAAAGGTGAGCGCGAAGACCCGCGTCCAGAACCTCGCCAACTGGTGATAGATCGGCTTGCCGGTCTTCAGCCAGAGGCCTTCGACGATAACCAGCATCAGACCCAGCCCAATGCTGAGCGGCGGATACAAATAATGAATCCCGATTGTCAGCGCGAACTGGAGTCGGGAAAGACTCAAAACATCCATAGATCGTGCAGCCCGCCATTCGGGCCGCGTTCGAGGACGGAAGATAAAGAGGCAAGCGCTGGGTGTCGAGGATCGGGTGACCATGGCCGGGGACAGTGCCCAAGCTGAGTTACGGGTTTCGAGGCTGCCTCCCCACCCCATCTCCGGCTTGCCACAGCAACACCATCGCTCCTTTGCCCCCTCGACACCCGACGCTCGACCCTCGACACGACGAAAGGACGAAGCGACGGTAACATTTCCGGAGCCGATTACGTATATAGGATCAATATGAAGATTTCAAAATTGCTCGGACTGCTGCTAGCCGCGGTGCTCGGCGCCTGCGGGTTATGGATGCTCAACGCCAACGCCGCGAACGACTTCGGATCCCAAGGCGAGCCGGCGCTGCGCGGGCATCTCCTGCAACGGGCGAAGCAGAAGCTCGGCTTGACGGAGAGCCAGACGGCACAAATCAAAGCGGTGCTGAAAGCGGACAAAGACGTCATTACCGGCTTGCTCTCGAGCCTTCATGCGGCGCGCGGCGAGCTGCGCGCCGCCATCGAGTCTCCCGGCGCCAGCGAACCTTCCGTGCGCGCCGCTTCGGCCAAGGTCGCGCAGGTTGAGGCCGATTTGGCGGTTGAACGCATGAAGCTCTTTGGCAAAATGGGCCCCATCCTGACGGGCGAACAGCGCGCGAAACTGAGCGACTTGCAAGCGCGGGTGGACGACTTTGTGGATGGCGTGATTGGGCGAATTGGCGAGCGGTTGGCCGAGTAACCCGCGAATGACAGACGACGATGCCGAATTGGTGGAGCGAATCCGCAACGGCGCGCGGGATGATTTTGCCGAGATTGTCCGGCGCCATCAAGCGCACGTGTTCGGGATTCTGCGCCGGTACGAGCGCGACAGCCATCGGCTTGAGGATCTCGCCCAGGAAACCTTTCTCAAGGCCTGGCGATCGCTGGAGCAGTTTGACGGGCGCGCTCCTTTCCGGCATTGGCTCAGCCGCATCGCGGTGAACACGGCGCTGGACCACCTGCGAAAACAGAAGCGGACCCGGAATGAAATCGGGTTCCCTGACCTCGGGGAGGATGCGCTTGAACGATTGCGCGACCCCGGGGAGCGCCTGGAGCCTCATGAGGCCCGCGAGATCCTCGAAGCCGCCATGCGCGCGCTCTCGCCGGCCGACCGGCTGGTCCTCACGCTGCTGGAAGTCGAGGAACGCAGCGTCAAGGAAGTGAGCGCCTTGACCGGGTCGTCAGGCGTGGCGGTGCGGGTGCGGGCGCTGCGAGCCCGGGCGCGGCTGCGAAAGGCGCTGGAACAATTGGAGCGGGAAGCAAATGAACGAACCAAAACTCAATAGATTATTCGAGGCGCTCCGGGCGGAGCCCCCGCCGGCCATTTCGGCCGATTTCGAGCAGCGCGTGCTCAGGCAGGTGAGGCGCGAGCCGAAGCCGGAGAAGCTCACGCTGTTCGACCAACTGAACCTGCTCTTCCCCAGGCTGGCTTGCGCCGCCATCGCGGTGATTTGCCTCTGCGTAGCCGGGGAGTTTTTCCTGGATGGGCTGAACTTTTCGGGCCTGGCTGATGGCGTAGCCCGGATTTCCGGCCAATGGTTGCTGCCCATGAACGGCATTTGATTGCATATGAAAAAACTAAAAGTCTGGCTGGTGCTGGCGCTCGTCTTCCTGGCGGGCTTCGTCGGCGGAGTGGTGGCGACGCGGGTGGTGGTGCGGCGGGTGGTGCGGGCCGTGATGGCCCACCCGGAGTTGGTCCGTGTCCGGGTTGAGCGCGAGCTTGACCGGAAACTGCGGCTCGACTCGCGGCAGCGGATGCAGGTGCATGAGGTTTTGGACCATTCACAGGCGCAATTGAAGGACCTGCGCCAGGAGTTCCAGCCGCGGCTTCATTTGATTTTGGGAGAGGCGCGCCAATCCATCTCGGCGGTGTTGACGCCAAGGCAGCAGTCGCGGTTTGAGGCCTACCTGGCCGAGCACCCCCTCCCGGCAGGCGCGGGAGACTCGTCGAGCAGCCCGCAGCCAAATGCAGGGCCTTCGGCAGGGCCAAGTGCCGCTGATACCAAGTGAAAGACCGGCGAGGTCCAAAGCCAGGTTGCTGGCAAAACCGATTTTGAATCGGCCGAAAAATCGGTTTGACGCTGCAATCGGCTCCCTGTAAATTAGGCGTTCCTCTGGCTTCCAGAGTAGCTCAGCGGCTGAGTCCCGATGCGTCGGGATTAACCGGTGGGCCTCAGAACCGGGGATTTGAGTTCCAGCGCAGTTCAATGGTAGAGTTCCGACAGGTCGGGATTAACCGGCGGGGCCAGGAACGTTGATAATTTGGGTTCCAGAGTAGCTCAATGGTAGAGCAGCCGGCTGTTAACCGGCGGGTTGCAGGTTCGAGCCCTGCCTCTGGAGCCATTTTTTGAAAATTGCGGGAGATCAGCTTAATGGTGGAGTCCCGACCCGTCGGGATTAACCGGCGGGTCGCAGGTTCTCCCGACCTGTCGGGATGGAGCCAATTTTAATTCGGTTGAAATCCGAACCTCGGGGTCGCTTCTCCTTCTTCCCTCAGCCGCAGCACCTATGCGTGCCAATCACCGTTGGAAGAGTAGAGGGAGTCCGGCGGGCACACCCTCGGGAACCCGGGGCTCAATTCGATTTGAATCCGAACTCCTGATTCGAAACAGGCTTGCACGCATATACAAGTTTGTTGTATATTCGTGCAATGCGTGGCCAGGCCAAAATCGTTGCCAACGCGCTCTTTGAAATGGCCGAAGGGCAGCAGGGCTATTTCACCGCCAAGCAGGCAGCCGAGGCCGGCTACCAACTTGGCAGCCAGGCGCATCACACGAAATCAGGAAATTGGGTGCGTGTGGAACGGGGCATCTACCGCTTGGCGCGCTTTCCTCAATCGGCTGAAGAACAACTGGTCATCTATGCTCTCTGGTCACGCAACCGGGCGGGCGCACCGGAAGGCGTCTATTCCCATCAAACCGCGCTCAGCATCCATGATCTCTCGGATGTCAACCCGACCAAACTCCACATGACCGTTCCGGCCGCATTCCGACGAAGGGCAAAAACTCCAAAGATACTGGTGCTGCACCACGCAAGTCTTGATGAGAAGGATGTCGAGCAACGGCAAGGCTTCGCGGTGACTCGTCCTCTTCGTGCCATCGCCGACGTAGCGCGCGCTGAATCCGTCTCACGGGACATCGTTGAGCAAGCGCTCACCGAAGGGCGGCAACGCGGACTGATTACAGTTCGAGAAATGTCGGAACTGAGTCGCCACGGACAATTCGAGAGCTGGTTTGACGAATTGCTCATGAAGAACAAACGATGAAGCCTCCACGAGAATATGCTTCTGCGACTGCATTTCGTGTTGCGCTGGAAGATCGCCTAAAACGGATAGCGCGAGACGAAAACCTCGATCTCCGGCGCGTGCGCCGGCAGGCGGCATTCGACCGTTTACTTTGCCGGCTGTTCGCCAGACGTGATGCTCCGTGGTTGCTGAAGGGCGGCTACGCAATGGAACTGCGCCTGAAGACGGCACGAACGACGCGCGATATTGATTTGGCGCTAATACGACTTCCCGTGCCGTCGGCTGATTGGGATGCCAACGCGGCAACCGTTCTGGAAGCCTTGCGCGAGGCGGGTCAACTGAGTCTGCGGGATTTTTTTACCTTTGTCTTCGGTGAGGCGACGCAAGATCTGGACGCCGCGCCTTACGGCGGCGCGCGATTTCCAGTGGACGCACGGCTGGCGGGGCGAACTTTCGTGAAGTTCCATCTGGATGTGAGCACGGGTGATGTTCTACGCAAGCCTTACGAATTGCTTTCGGGCAGGGACTGGCTTGGATTTGCGGGCATTGCCAGCGCGAGCTTCGCGGCAGTTTCACCGGAAGAACAATTCGCCGAGAAGCTGCACGCTTTCACTTTGCCAAGAGTGGGCCGGGAAAACACTCGCGTGAAGGATCTCGTGGATTTAGTTTTACTTATTGAACGAACCCAACTTAGCACTACGCGTCTGCCGAAGGCAATTCGTGAAACCTTTCAACGTCGAAAGACGCACGAAATTCCGTCCGCACTCATCTCGCCACCGGCCTCGTGGTCCGCGCCGTTCGCGGAGATGGCGGCAGAATCTGGCATCGCCCCGGACATGCAGACACATTTCGGTATGGTTGAGCAATTCTTCATTAGGTTGAACCTGTGATCGCCGCTCCTGCACAGGTCTGGGCCGTCCGAGCGTGCGTTGGCCCAGCGCTGGGGTGACGGATGTGGTCCTGGGCAAGTTCGGAGATGGCTATAGGTAGCGGCCCCCTGTGGGGCTCCGCCAAGCGGCCGGCCAAACTAACGTTGGAAACGGCCTCTCAAAGCATTTGTGAGCCAAACGACCAAACCTCCGCTGGCCCGCGGGCTTGGGGATACCGCCCACGTGTCGCCTTTGCTGCACAAGGTCTGTCAAATGAGCGGTTGTTCCAAAGAACGCGGCGGGGAATGGTTGCTCAAATGCGCTGTCGGCCGCGGGGCCAGCCACTACGAGCGCAGTTTTCCTGCGGATCTGCCTCCCGACCATCCCGAACTGAGCGATGAAGAACTCGGCGTTGCTTTGTGTCTGGGCCAGCATCCTTACGAGAGCTATTGTCTTCGCTGGTGCGACATCGCGCGCAGAATAGTATCCAAAACCCGATCCAGATGCTTGCCGACATCTTCTGCCAGGAAACGCAAGACGAAGCAGCCATTTTCCTGCAATAGAGCATCTTTCCGGCGGTCACGCCGGTAGGCCTCCGGGTCGGCCAAGTGCTGTGGCCCGTCCAGTTCCACGGCCAGGCGCGCTTCCACGCAATACAGGTCGACTTCCATTTCGCCTTCCGCATCGAACTGGATTGGCAGCCGCGCATTTAGACGGAAACAGCCGGCCGTTTCCGGCAGTGTTTCGAGCCGGCGGTAGAGGAACGCCTCGCTCGCGCTCCTGGCGCGCTCAACCCCCTCAGCTTCAGTCGAAAGCCGGCGAGCGGCATGGACGAAGAGGTTGGCCAGTGGTACGTCCACGCCGTCGCGGACGAGGCGGCGGACGCTTGCGGCGTAATCCCTTTTCCATTCTGGATCGAGAGGCAGCGGCACATCTGCTGGCCACCCGGCCACAGCGCTGCCTGGCAGTTGGATGGTATAGCCGACAGCCTCGTAGCCCTGGCAGCGTCGGTCGAACATTTTTGCCAGCATCGGCACGTTGAGATCGGCGTAATCATAAACGCGCACTTCGTGCTTGCCCTCATGCAGCCGATGCAACCGCCCAACGTATTGCGCGATGATGCCTCGCCAGGACACTGGCAACGCCAGGAAGAGCGTGTCCAGACGGGAGTCATCAAAGCCTTCACCGATATATTTGCCAGTGCCCAAAAGTATGAGCTGGGGATTCGCGGGACTCTCCCGCATCTGCGTCGCCGCCAATTGCAACGCCTTTTTCCCCATGCCTCCCTGGAGTATGGTCAGAGACGGGACTTGAGCGGATAGGGAGTGGGCCAATAACTGCAAGTGCTCCACCCTCTCGGTGAGCAAGAGGGGAGAACGCCCTTCGCGAACTGCGCTAAGAAAATCTTCACAGATCAGACGATTGCGGGCGGCATCGACCGTGAGCGCTTCGTAAAGGTGGTGAAACTCGATTCGCTGATCGGCGTCCTGCAAATCCAGCATGCGGAAATTCGTGGGGCGAACGATGACCGAGTGTCCAAACGGGCGGGCGGCAGCCTGTTGCTTGGCATCTACGCGGTGACGGACCGGTCCGCACTGCATATAAATAATGGGGTGATGCCCATCCTTGCGAGTCACTGTAGCGGACAGGCCGACAACGTATTTTGCCTTGGCGCGCCGCGCGACGAGCTCGAAACTCCGGGCGGACAAATGGTGGCACTCGTCTACGACGAGATGACCATAGTCGGCCACCAAGTCGTTCACTACACCCTTACGCACCAGGCTTTGAATAATAGCCACATCGATCACCCCGGTAGGTTTCTTGCGCCCACCCCCGATGCGTCCGATGGTCCCCTCAGCCAGGTCAAGAAAGGCGGAAAGACGTTCGATCCATTGTTCCAGCAACTGCTGCCGATGGACCAACACAAGAGTATTGACACCCCGTCGGGCGATCAGCCACGCGGCAAGGACCGTTTTCCCGAAGGCGGTGGTCGCCGAAAGAACCCCCATATCATGGGCGAGCAATGCGTTCGCGGCGAGCTGTTGTTCCGGACGCAACTCGCCCTTGAAAGAAGCGACAATGGGCCTGCCGCTAAAGCGCTCGTCGTGCAGGATAGATTTGATTTTTAAACCGTCGAGGAGGGCTACAACATCTTCCAGGCAACCGCGGGGCAGCGCGAGATGTTGCGGGTGGTCTTCGGCGCAATCGATAATACGCGGCTTGTCGTATGTTGAAAGCCTCATCGCCTGCGCTCGATAGAATTCCGGGTTCTGAAACGCTGACAATCGCAGCAGGCGATTCCGCAATGCGGGCACCAAAGCTGCCTTCGCCACATAGATTTGATCCCCCAGGACCAGGTCCAAACTTGCGGGCAATGGCCCGGGAATCGGAGGATCCTTTCGCCGTCGTGACGGTGGAGCGGTCCAAGGGACGTCATCGCCCTCGTCCAACGTTAAAACGGCACGTACGCCGATGATCTTCCCCTTCTGCTCAGCATCCCGCACGATGGACTCAGCTCGGACCTTGCTTATCCGCCGTAACGAGGCCAGGAACTCCCACTGGTCCGGGTAGGGCTGCAAGCGGTCATCCACAAATATGCTGTTTGCGCGAGTTCGAGGCTGCTTTTGCAGAGGCAGAGCGATGAGGTTTCCGAAGCCTCCTTTGGGCAGCGTATCCTGGTTGGGGAAAAGCCGGTCATAGGACCCGAGGCCGATATCAGGACGTCCTTCCATCGTTTCTGTTAGCAGGTACGATCCAAGGTTTCGGGCCAGACGCGCTGGCAAGGCCTCTTCAAAGAATAGCCACACATGAGCGCCGTCGCCGGATCGCGATCGCTCCAATGCTCCCGGCAGTTCCAGCCTTCGGCACGTTTGCAGAAAGGCGCCGGCATCCTCTGGCCAGTCCTGTCGATCAAAATCAACCGCTAGAAAAAAGCAGCACTCATCCTGGAGCATGGGATAGACTCCCATGACAAAGTCCCGTCCCCGACCATCGGTTCCCGATAGGTGCCAACGGATCACTTCATCGGTCACGGGGAGAAAGCGACGGTTGGCACAGTCTGCGCACTTGATCCGCGGCTTCTCACAAATGCCCCGCGCCCATTCATTGGCACAAGCCGGTTGGTAGCCGGCCCGCCCGGTCTTTCGGCTTTCAAAACGAACGGGGTAGACATCCTCTCGCCCGCGAAACAAGCATCGGAACAGCGCAATCTTGTCGGCAGCCGGTGAACTTTGGCTGACATGTCCGCTGCCAGGATGGGGCATAGACTCTGCCGGCGGGGGTTCACCTTCATTCGGCAACAGGTTCGGACTCACATTAAGAGTTTAGGCCAACCACTTAACTCTGTCGACGAGCCCAATCAGGTCGGGCTGGCGTTGAGATCCAGCATCCGTGCGGGAAGGTCCGGGGCGTGGGTTAAAGGCCGGCGGCGGAAAGGGCTGCTGAGCAACCGGATGATATCGGCGGCTTTCATGTGGCGGCCAAAGGCGCGCAACAGCTTGACGGTCTTTACCGGACGCTGAAGCACGCGCCGGAGGAAGAGGCCGGCATAGCCTTTGGCCCGCAGGCGATTGACCTCGGCGCTCGGCAGAGCCGTCGGATCAATGTCGGTGCATTTGAACCATTTCTGCCAGTCCCGCTCGTCGTCAATGATGCCGCGCGCCACATATTCCTCCCACAGCGGCGTGCCTCGGTAGGCGCACAAACGGTTGAAGCCGAACGTGTCCAGCTCCAGCTTCGCGGCAAAGCGGAAACTCGCCGCCATGTCCTCTTTGGTCTCATCCGGGGAGCCGACGACGAAAAAGCCGTGAACTCTCTCGATGCCATGCCGCTTGGCCTCGCGCACGGCGTGCTCGACCTGGGCCAGGGTTTGACGCTTCCTCAATCGGTCGAGGACCTTTTGGGTGCCGGCTTCCACGCCGAAGGCGAGGAAGGTGCAATTGGCCTGGTGAAGCAGCGGCAGCAAATCGATGCCCGTGGCATCGACCCGCCCCTCGCAGCCCCAGCGGAACTGGAAGCGGCGTTCCACGATTCCCGCGCAAATGGAACTGATGCGCTCGCGGTTGATGAGAAAGTGGTCATCGGTGAGATAAATCGAGCGGTATCCCGCGGCGTTCAGCTCCTCCAGTTCCCCCAAAACGTGATTGGCCGAACGGCTCCGCCACTTCCCCTCGCTCAACGGCGGAATATCGCAGTAGATGCAGGAATAGGGACAGCCCCGGGAGGTTTGCACGGTGCAGAACTTGTCCAGGGAAAGCACGGCCGGAACATCCAGCGGCAAGGACTCTATATAGTCGATGGGCAAGCTCGTCCGGTCCGGGTAGGGAAACTTGTCCAGGTCCTTCAGGGGCGGCCGAGACGGGTTGATGACGATCTTGTCCCCATCACGCCAGACCAGCCCGGCGACGGAACCGGCCTCGTCCATGTGCTCCAAATAATCCGGCAACAGTTCCTCTCCTTCGCCAACCCCCACGCAATCGATTTGAGGACAGTCCTTGAGGATGCGGTCGGCGTTCAGCGACGCGAAAGGTCCGCCCACGATGATAGGAATGCCGGGCGCAGCGGCCTTGAGCTGCCTGGCGAGGCTCTTGGCCGCCGGGTAGGTAGTGGTTGAGAGAAACGAAAGCGCGATCACTCCAGGCCGGTCGACCGATAAGGCCTGAATGATGTGCTCCGACTTCATCTGCGGGTGGCAGGTGTCAAACATTCTCACCCGGTGCCCGCGCTGGCGAAGCACCGGAGCCAGCGTCTGGATTCCCAACGGCGGAAACGCCATGACTTGCACCCGCCCATCGCTGGACCGCGAGCGGTTTAGTTCCTTGGGGAGCAGGCGACAGAAGTTCTCATCACGAACATACACCAAGAACAGTTCCTCAAGAGACTTCATTGGCCAAAAAATGGACCAAACCCAATGAGATGTAAAGCCTCCAAGAGTTGCTCAAGTTATTCTTTCGCGGTGCCAAAGCCCCTCTTCTTTGCCGGCCGGGTTGCCCGCAATTTGTATTTGAAAGGCGGGCTGGAGCAGTCGATGGTGTCGGCGCTATGCAAAACCTAAGACCAACCGCATGCATTCTGTTTCTTGCCGGCCTGATCACAGCCAGCAAGGCCGCGGACCAGGATTCAGCAGCCGGCGATGCCGCTCGGGGAAAAGTTTTCTTTCAGCAAAACTGCTCCATCTGCCACGCGACAACTCTGGGGCCCGGAGGCCGGGTGACCACGGGGCTGGGGCCGAACCTCGTCGGCGTCGCGGGCCGGCAGGCGGGTTCGAGCGCCAACTTCAACTACACGAAAGCCCTTCGCCAATCGGGGCTGACCTGGGACGCCGCCACGCTAGACCGCTTTCTATCGAATCCGATAGCAGCGGTCCAGGGAACGACAATGCTGGTCTCCGTTCCCAAGGTGGAGGATCGACGCAATCTCATTGCCTACCTTTCCACACTGACCGCTCCGAGCAGTGCCTCCACCACCGTCGAACAGCCGGCAGTGCCCGTGGCTTCCGCAAGCAGCGACCCGGGCAATTGGCGCAATGCCGCTCCTGGCGTCAATCACCATATCACCCCAGAGATGCTGCCCCCGCCGTTCAGCACGCCTTCGGCGGGAAACGGGCCGCAAGTGGTAGGACAACCGGCCAACGCGGCATTGTCCGTTCCGCCGCATTTCACGGTGCGGCTCTTCGCCTCCGGCCTGTCGGGGCCGCGCCTGCTGCGCGTAGCCCCGAATGGCGACATTTTCATCGCCGAAACCCGCGCCAATCGCGTCCGTCTGATGCGCAGCGCGGACGGAGCGGAGGCCCCTTCCGAAAACCAACTGTTTGCCGAGGACCTCGACCGGCCGTTTGGGATCGCCTTCTACCCGCTCGGTGACAATCCGCAATGGATCTACGTGGCGAACAACAACTCGGTCGTTCGCTTCCCTTATCGAAAGGGCGATCTCAAGGCGCGGGGCCCGGCCCAGATCATTGTCCCAACCCTGACTCAAAGCACCGGCGGCCACACCACGCGGGATGTGGCGTTTTCGCGAGACGGCAAGCGCATGTTCATCTCGGTCGGCTCCGGATCCAACGTTGCCGATGGGATGAGCAAAAAGGATGCGGAGGCCATTCGAATCTGGGAAGCGGAATACGGACGCGGCGCCGCGTGGGATTCCGAAACCCACCGGGCGGACGTCCTTGTGACCGACCCGGAAGGGCTCCAACCGATCCGCGCGTTTGCCACCGGCATCCGCAACGGTGTGGGCCTGGCCGTGAACGACGATACGGGCGAACTCTGGACCTCGACAAACGAGCGCGATGGCCTGGGCGACGACCTGGTGCCGGATTACATCACCCGTGTGAGGGAAGGCGGCTATTACGGCTGGCCCTGGTATTACCTGGGCAACCATGAAGATCCACGCCACCCGGGCGAGCGTCCGGACCTGGCCGGCGTGGCCATTGTGCCCGACGTCCTGTTGCAGGCGCACTCGGCGTCGCTGGAAATGACTTTCTATACAGCCTCCAACGGCGTGGCGGCATTCCCCCCCGAGTACCGCGGGGATGTGTTCGCCGCGTTCCACGGTTCATGGAACCGAAGCATGCGCACCGGCTATAAAGTGGCGCGCGTGCGTGTCAGCCACGGTGTTCCAACGGGCGAGTATGAGGATTTTCTGACCGGGTTTGTGGTGGACGATCAGAGAGTGTGGGGCAGGCCGGTGGGGGTGGCCGTGGCGCACGACGGGGCATTGCTCGTCACCGAGGACGGCAACAGCACGGTCTGGCGCGTCGCTTACGCGCAGAACAAAACCATCGATAGATAGAAAAAGCCACCGCGTTCCGCCAACTGCGGCAGGACGCGGTGGAATTACCAAACAGCCCGGCTCAGAGGCCTCCGTCCACTTGCCAGCGGCCGGCGGCATTATCCTTCCGAAGGGCAAGGTTGTGCTTCTTCGTTTGGGACATGGTGCACTTCACAAACCAGGCCGATTGGTCCGGTGACTGGACCGCCTCGCCCACCTGGAAAGTCGGCATGACCTTTTGCACGTCCAAGCCCATCTTCTGCACAGACTGCACTTGACTCTTGGTTTCGTCCACATCGTGCTGCGAAGTGAATTTGCGCATCTCAACCCAATCGAGTTTTGCCTGCGCGTCGAAGTAGGCCTGGACCACTTCCTTTGGCGACAGCTTGGCGTAGGCGTCGTTGTTGGTCAGAATCTCGGGCTCGCCCGACCATTTCAGATCCTGCTCCAGGTTGAATTGGGGGCCATACATACCCGTGAGCACAAAGCGCTTTGCGGCGTTGGTGTTGGCCACCCCCACATTGAACTGCTGGGCCGGGAGTTTGACTTCATAAGGCACAAACCGCCCGCCGTAGGTTTGCGAGGTGAAGGCCTGGCCCAGGCTGATGATTTGCGCCCCGCCCAGGTAAGCTTTCATCTGGTCGTTGAGCGGCGACATGAATTTGCCGGCCTCAGCCCAGTCTTGCCGCCCGCAGGCTTCGAAGAAAGCCCGTGCCGCCTGCTCAGGGGTCATCGATGCGTAGGTGTCATTGTCAGGCAGCTTCTGCGGCTCCTGGTAGTAGCTCACATTGGTGGGGAGGTCCACTTGCCAGACACTGTCGGCAATGGGCTGGTTATAGTCGATTTGGCTCAGCTCGAAGATCGGCGTCTCGACGCCGTTGGTGACTTGAAAGATCCGCACGCTGTCGAGCATCTCGGTTTGGTCGTCGAATTGATAGACCCGGCGCGTATCGGCGGTCTCGAAGAACTTGTTCTTCGTATAGTCGTCGTCGGGTATTCCGGATCGAGCATGGACGGTCACCACGGCCTTGGCTCGCCCATCGGCACCAGTTTGCTGGGCCAACTCGAGCTTCCACCCGTTGGCTTGGGCATTCAGGAGCTCATTGCTGATGGTGTGGCTGAGGTTGGCGATGCGGTGCAGCCAGTCGGTATCAAAAGCGCTGGAGGAGGTTCCCTCTAGCTTATAGGCGGTGTTGGCGTTTTTGATATAGAGCAACGTCGTTTTGCCGTCCATCAAGGCAACCCGGCCGGGCTTCTCGACTCTCCATTTCAGCTCCGGCTCGATCTGTTTCCAAAGCTCGATCGGATAGGAATCCTGATCGGCGCTAATGTAGCTGAAGTTATCCGCGGGCAACGTGCGCAACTGGCCCCGCAGGTGAACGCTGGTTAGCTTGGCCACCGCTTGGGCGCCCCGTGCCATGATCTGGGCCGCGGTGGCGTGTGCTCTAGGGCTTGCCAGCAGGACGACGAGAATGACTCCCACCGCTCCTGCCGCCGTGCCAAAACCCCAGCTCCAACGATTTCTCAATAACATACGCATAAATACAGTCCTTTCTGGTTGATGGTTGTTTTGAGACTCGGATTGCGCGCGGTGCGTTGCCGGCGTCGACGTTTGGGCGGAGGCTGCATCTGCGGCCGCCGCTTCACGGCCAGCCTGCCACGCGGTCTTGACGCGGTTCCAGGCCTGCTCACGGGCGGCGGGGCCCGGCCGGGCGGCTTTGTCGAAACCTGCCTGAATCAGCCGTTCCACGTTCTCTTCCTCGGAATGCCTTCTCTCGTTCATAACTCCACCTCCGATTTGCCGCCGAGCGCTTCGCGAAAGGCCTCCCTGGCTCGTGAAAGCACCGACTCGGTGGCTTTGTAGCTCTTTTCCAGCAGTTGTGCGATTTCCTCAACGCTCTGCCCATCCGCGTACCGGGCAACCAAGGCCGCGCGATAGTCCGGCGGCAACAGGCCGAGGACTTCTACCACGCGCAGCCGTGTGGCCTGGCGGCACAGGATTTCGTCCGGCAACGGACCTTCGTCCAGAAGCCGGGCCACATCCTCCGGAGCCATCAGGCTCAGGTGCTGGCGCAAGCGGTTCTGCCGCCGCCAGTGGTCGGCCAGCTTGTGACGGGCAATGCTGCACAGCCAGGAGAAGAGACGGCTGTGCCCTTGATAGGTCGGCAACGTCCGGATGCCGGCCTCAAGGGTATCCTGCCAGATCTCCTCGGCCTCCTGCCGGGCTCCATCCACCGCATGATAGATGAAAGCAAACAGCGGATCGGCATGGCGCTCGTAGAGCGTTTTTAACGCGCTCTCGTCTCCGCCAATGACCCGCTGGGCCAGGGCCAGATCCTGGGCCGCTTCCAGCCCCAATCCAAGCGTCTCCGGTTTTCGCACCACGGCAATCATAGTCTCACCCTCGTTAGTCGTTGGAAAGAGCCGGATTCCTTCGCGCAATCCGCATAAGGCCTGGCCCGCGGATGCATCGGCGATTTCTGTGCAGGCTGTGGAGAAATGAGCAGGACTCAGCGCGGGTGCCTAAGACCTCCCGGGAGGTGCCGGTGGTGCGCCTCCCACAAAATGGAGCGTTCCCGGCGTTTGGGGGCGGGTCTTTCCCCCATACCCTCGGCCCTGGCATGCCGCTTGCTCAAAGCCCGCGCATGAACAAAAACGGCAGCGTACTTCCGGACAGAGCCAAGAGTGGTGGCGACTCGAACCACACCCCGGTGATGGTTCCCGCGCGCCGCGTTCAGCGTGTATGGGTGGTGGACGACAATGCCGCATTGCGCGCGTTGTTTATGGAGCTATTGGGCAAACAACCGGGCATCCGGTGCACGCGCGAGTTTCCTTCCGCCGAAGCCGTTCTGGCCACGTTGGCTGAGGAGCGGCCGCCGGACATCATTCTTCTGGACATCAATCTCGGCGGTCAAAGCGGCTTGTCGGCAATCCGCCCGATTAAAAAACTGGCCCCAACGGTCAAGGTCGTAATGCTGACCATGTTCAGCAACAGCTACTACGAATCGGAGGCTTTCCGGGCGGGAGCGAGCGGCTTTTTGTTAAAAAGCTATGAGCTGGAGGAGATCGTGAACCTTATTCACGAGGTCCATCGCAACCCCGGCGCGCCTCAGTTGTTTCCCAGCCTCTCGCTGCGCACAAAGACGAGGCTGGCCCAGGAGGACACCGAGCCGCAGTCCCCCGAACCGGCCCGACATCTCGGTCTGGCGAGCGCGGTGCGGCGACTCTGCGGCGCGTTGAAACGCCAGACGGCAGCCTGACCCCGGAAACTTTATTCTTGCAGTTGGATGTACTCCGCCAGCAGGCGTTCGACCGATCCGGGCGGCACGTCGGACCGGTTTTGGACAAACAGTGCCAGGCAGGCGCCGTCCGGACGCAAGGCAAAATAGAGCCTGATTTCCTGGAACACCCAGCAGAGATGCACCGGGTTTATGCCCTGGGAGCGCAGGCTCTCGGCGGCCAGGGCCAGCGGCGTCAAGACCTGCTCCAGCTTCGCCGCGGTGAAGCCCTCGGCAAAGGTCCCGCTGCTTAAGGCGCGATCGGCGGCGCGCCCGCTCCAGCCCACCAATCCCGGAAAGGGCAACCGGGAGTCGAGAAAGCTCTTCAAATCCGGATTCATGGAACGCCAGCCAGTTCCAGGGTGCGACGCATGAACAGCCGCGTCTGGGGTTGCACCAGGCAAATGATGCGCTCATCGTTGGTCTGGATTTCCAGGCTTTGGAAGGAGCCGGCGGGGATGATGCCCCCCAAATGGGTGGCCTGCCGGTTGAGCCGCTCGAGCAACCCGGTGCGCGATTGGTGCGATTGGCATTGCCAGTCATAAAGCACCTCGCCGGAAACCGAAGCCAGCAGCACTTCCTGAATTCGCACTTTGAGCTCGGGCGAAGGAACCAGGTACGGAGGCAGTCCCGCCGGAACCGCCAGCGGCTCGGGCTCCATTTCGGGCGGCGAAGGATCGGCCGGCGGTCCTTCCGCCGGCTCCGCCACCGTGAACGCGCTGTCGGGCGTAGCCCAGCTTTCCGGCTGCGTCGGCTCGGAGGCGCCTTCGGTCCGAAACTGGACTGGCGAGGATTCTTCCGGAAAAGTAGCGTCCTCGGGATGTGAGGCTTCGGGGGCGCCCGCCGGTTCGGGCGCAACTTCACGCGCGGACGAAGGCTGCGTCTCAGAATCCTGGGTGGGAGGGTCGGAACCGGCGGGAACGGGTGACGACTGCGCCATTTCATCGGCGAGCCGGGCGGCTTCCATCAGCAGAAACTCATACTGGCCGGAAATCGTGCGCTTGGCCGGCTCGGAATACGGCTGCAGGTTGAAACGGCCGCCGCGAAAGCTCAGCAGCCTGTAGAAGGCCTCCTCGCCCTCGAAACTGCCGCATTGGGCGTGGACAACAGACCCATCGCAGATGAACACCTGTCCGCGCGCTTGAACGGTTGAAATCTCGAGCACGGAGGACTTGCGTCCAAGACACTCCATTTGCAACACCTCCTGCAGGCCCACCCGGCGCATCACGCCATGGAAGCCTTCCTGCGTTGCCGTGCCGGTCAGCGCGTCCAGGGTGGCAAAAATCGTGGCAAAACCATCAGGCGTCGTGGCCTTCTCGAGAAAAACCACCGCGCCGTTTTCAAGGCAGGCTCGCTGTTTCTCCTCACTGCCATGGCCGGTGAGCACAGCGACCTGCTGGCCGGGCTGCGTACGGGCCAGCAGGCGCAGGAACTGAACCCCGTCCATCACGGGCAGCTCCAGATCCACCACAACAAGGTCAAATCGCTGCTTCTGAAGCCAAGCCAGCGCCTCCGCGTGATTGGCGGCCGTGAGAATCTCCCAGCTCCCGCAGGCCATTTCGAGGAAGACTTGCCGAAGGGTGTCCAGGAAACCCGTATCGTCATCGACGAACAGGAACTGCTTCGGTTTGCGTTGTTCTGGACTAGTCATGCCGTTGCGCAGGTATCAGCTTTCGGCGCCGTTTCCAGGGCTTGCAAGGCTTCCGCGATGGCCTCGCGCACCCCAGGGTCGCCATCGGTGCCGCCGCGCAGGAGGGCGGGCTTGGCGCGCGGGTCCCCAAGGTGGCCCAACGCCTCAGCGGCTGCCTGGCGCAGGTCCCGATCGGCGTTGCCCATAAGGTTTTCAAAGAACGCCACCGCCATTCGGCGGCGCTTGGCTTCCGAAAGCCCCTGCTCCACGGACGGATCGTCCGCTAGAGGCATTCCCAAAGGTCCGAGAGTGACCAGGAGTTGGCGGACAAAAAATCGCGCCGCCGGCTCGGCATCGCGCAAGCCGGCCTGAAGTTCCTCCAGCGCCGCGCGCGCTTCGGACCGGTTAAACCATTCCGCATCCAGCCGCGCCAAGGTGGCGGCGGCGGCACGGCGCACCTCGCTGGACGAGTCTCTCAGGACTGAAATCAGCGGCACGACCGCCCGGCGGTCCTGCAGGTTTCCTAGAGCGGCAACGGTAGCCTCGCGCACATCGCCATCGGAATCCTTAAGGGTCTGGGCCAGGGAGGGGACGGCCTGAGGGTCCTGCAGCCGGCCAAGAATCTCCGCGGCCTGGCGCCGGACATCCCAAGCCTTGTCGCTTAATAAAGAGCAAATCGTATCGACGGCTTCGGTAGCGTGCAGGCGGCCGAGCGCCTCCACCGCGCAGGCCCGCACGTGAGGATTCGGATGCCGCGTCATTTCGATGATCGGCCCCACGACTTCTTGACCGCCTCGCCGGCCGAGGGCGTCCACCGCTCTGACGCAGAGCGAGGGATCCTCGGCCTTGAGAATCTGGACGAGCGGCGGGAGGGCACGAGGATCCTCGATTTGGCCGAGGGCCTCCACGACCTGAAGGTGGGTGCTTGATGCATTGGTGGCGAGCACCCACTCAAGAATTGGAATGGCAGCGGCGCCAAAGCGGGCCAAAAGGGTGAACTGGCCCTTCGCCACCAGAAAGCACATTTCCCCTTCCGGCTCTGACGGCGTCCAGCCCAAGGCTTCGAGCGCCTGCGCCGCCGCGGCGCGCACCCCGGCATGCTCGTGCTTCAGCAGGGGTTCCAATGGCGTCATCGCCATGGCTGCCGGACCCCGTTTGAGCCCGTGAATCGCCGCCTGTATCACCAACGGATCGGGATCGCTCAAGGCGCTTAGGAGCGGCACCACTCGGTCTTGCTCGTCAATCCCGGACATCCCTTCCACCGCCAAACGCCGCACCTCGGGATCCAGGTCGGCGGTCATGGCCTGCAGCAACCGCAGGACGCGCACACTCCTCGTCCGACCCAATTCAACCACGGCCGCGCGGCGTACTTCCGGGTCACGGGATTTCAGTCGAGCTAGAAGCAGCAAAAACATGCACGGTGCGGACTAATGCCCAGGCGACTCCGAGCTCGCCCGGGCGGTTCTCTTTTGCAGCACCCCCGGGCCAACTTGCCCGGAAGGGCAAAAGGCCTTCCCCGTGTCGGGACAACCGGCAGTTTCGTCCCTAAAACCCAAGTATCTGTCTTCTTCATCTACAATGTGTCTCAAGTCGCGACACTTCTGCGCAACCACCGCGCCTGGGGGCTTCTGCCGCCCGCACCCGGGGCGGCGACTCAAAAACTGGCTTTGCAGCGGAGGGTCATGAGCCGCTCATTCCTTCTTGAGCAGTTTCCGTGCTCATCGCGCCGATGCGGATCAAGATAGCAGGCTCAGACGGCCGGGGCTCCGGCGGCCCAAGCCCCCAAGCCATGCCCGCAAACCCGAGCTGGGCTCCCCCGGCGGCGGCTGGCTGCGGGCGACCAGGACAGAGCAGTTGGCGCGGTTGACGATTTCCCGGCTGACATCCCCCAGCACGTAGGTCCGCAAGCCGCGGCTTAGCGAGGAGCCGGTCACGACCAGGTCGTAGCCGCCTTCGTCAATTTCACGAAGAATTTCGTCCACGACCGACCCGCGGCGCAGGCGGACCTGCGCGGCCACCTTCAGGGAATCAAGGGTTTCTTTCTGCCGGCGCAGGTTGCGGCCCAGTTCGGATGAGGACTCCAGGAGCCGGGCGGCGCTCTCCTTCATGCGCGGGAGGGTGGCGTAAATGGCGGGGGGTCGGGGCACAACGTGGAGAAGGGTGACACGGGCGCCGGCGCACCGGGCCAGTTCGCCGGTCAACCGGACTGCCGGGTCGATGTAATGCCGGCCACCCGTACAGAGGAGCGCCTTTTCCAGGCTCGCGCCGCCGGAAACCAGCAGAACCGGGGGGGTGATTTCCTTAATGATCCGGTAGGCCTTGGAGGGCATCCAAAAGCGACCCTCGGTTGCCTTGCGGACGGTCCCAATCACCACCAGGTCATAATGGGTCTCCCGCGTGCACTTGATGATCTCGGGGATGGGCAGGCCTGCCTTGGTGATGAGTTCCGCCGGAATGCCTTTATCACCCAGCAATGCCTGGCCGCGTTGGAGCGACTCGAGCAGGGGCTTGGAGTCGCCCGGCGCCTCAATGATCCCCAGGAGGGTCACCTCCGAGGGACAGCACGAAACCACGGCCCGGCACAGGCGCACCGCCCGCTCCGCTTGCGCCGATCCGTTGCTGCACACCAGGAGTTTCATCGCCGTTACTGCGCGGGCCGCCCAGCCAGCAACCCGTGAAGCATGATAGCCGCGCCGATGAGGGGCAGCGGAATGAAAGCCAGGCGAATGCGCGGACCGACGAAGTACTGCGTCAAGGTGGCGCCGATTTGGGCGCCGATCGCCGCCCCGGTATGCATGACCAGCGCAATGAGGATATCGACATTACCCTTCAGGGCATGGCTGACGGTGCCGTAACTGGCCGAGATGATGATTTCAAATAGATCGGTGCCCACCGCGATATGGGTCGGGATGCCGAGCAGGTAGATGAAGGAGGGCATGCGGATATAGCCGGCGCCGCCGCCGAGAAACCCGCTGAAAAAGCCGCCCGTCAATGCAACCAGCAGGATGGCCCAAATGGAGATGCGGGGGATTCCGGAGACGGGCAGGCTCACATGCGGCGGCAGACCGAGGCGGTGGACGGCGCGGGCGATGTAGGCCACCGCGGATTGGTCCCGGCCGGAAGGATGCTCACCAGGAGGCCGCTGGCCCCGGGCGTTCGCAGAGCGGCGGGCCCGCAGCGTCTTGAGGCTTTCCCACCCCATGAACCCGGAAATGGCCAGGAGAATCACGATGAAGGAGAGGCCGACCGCGACATCGATATGCGCCGTGCGCCTAAGCCACTGGATGAGCTGGGCCCCCATTTCCACCCCAGCGATAGTCCCCACGACCATAATGAGGCCGAGCTTCATATCGATGTTGCCCAGGGCGCGGTGCGTTCTGGCCGCCACGATGGACTTGCCTACAATGTGAGCAAGGTCGGTGCCGACCACGAAGTTCATCGGCAAGCCGGCGCCAAACAGGGCCGGTCCGGCCAGGAAGCTGCCCCCAACACCGAAGAACCCGCCCAACATGCCGACGATAAACCCGACGCCGATGAGGTAGAGCGGGCTGATGTGGACACCAGAAATGGGGAAGGTCATTCCTTTGCCGCGCGTGGCTTGACCCATGCCAGGAGCAGGCGGGTCAGCAGTTCGAGCACAACCCCCTGCCCGATAATCAGACCCAACGCCGCCGCGGCATAGAGCGGCCGGTTGCTTTGAAAGAGGCGCAGGAGCCATCCCCCCAGCAGATGAAGCACCAGAAAAAAGTAGCCCGTCACCAGCGCCCCATAAACGCCGAACTCAACCAGGAAAGACCTGGGCGAATAGGTCTCCTTTCGCATGGATCAAAAGAAAGACCACCGATCCTTATACCAGAGCCCCTTGCCGATAGGCAGCACCTGGGTCGACCCCGGCCGCGTGTGCTGGAGGATGATCTCCATGTGTTTCAAGCCCTCCTGGCGATTGTGCAGCAGGGCCTCCTCGATCGATTGAAAAACCCACGCCTGCGACGGCTTGGCAACCCAGCGGCCCCGACCGGCATAATAACGCTTCGATTCGCTGTCCCGCAAAAAAACAAACACCCCATTCAATGCTCCCCCGGCCCGCATGGACCAACAAGGTGGGTCTTGGCCCCGGAGAGGGACGGAAGGTTCTGTGTCTCCGAATCTGCGCTTGACCTCCGCGGCGGGCGGAGGCACTGTCGTCACCGTTAGGCCGAGTCCATCAATACTATAGGGTAAACCTATGCCAAAACCAAAAACAGCCAAGCAGAAAGTGACCTTCTCCTACCAAGCGCCTGAGGCGCAGAGTGTGTCGGTGGCGGGCGATTTTACCGACTGGCAACAGGCGCCGGTGGGCTTGAAGAAAGACAAAACCGGGGTTTGGAAAAAGACCATCTCCCTGCCGCCCGGCCGATACCAGTATCGGCTGCTGGTGGATGGCCAATGGCGTGACGATCCGCAGTGCTCCGTCCGGGAACCCAACCAATACGGCACCCTCAATTGCGTCTGTGTCGTGGCGGCAAACGAGCCTCCCAGCGAAGCCGAACCCAGCGCGCCAAAGCCCTGAGAGCCTAAGCACTCAGCGCTCCGCCGTCAGAGCCCGCTCGCGTTCAACAAGCGTCGGGTGGGAGTAATAGAAGCCGCTGTACAGCCGATGTGGCGTGAGGTTGCTCAGGTTCTTTTCGTTGAGCTTGCGCAGCGCCCCAATCAGCGAGCGCGATTCCGTCATGACCCCCGCGGCGAAGGCATCCGCCTGGTATTCATAGCGGCGCGACCACCAATGCGCCACCGGCGAAAACCAGAACGTCACCACCCCTGATAACAATCCGAAAAGGAGCAGCGCCGGCACGATGCTGCCCCGTTCGAAACCGAAGCCCCCGTAGAACCAGCCCTGCCCGGCCAGCCAGGAGATCAGCCAAAACCCCGCCAACGTCCCTACCGCTGAAACCGCCAATGTCTTGGGAATGTGCTTCTTCTTAAAGTGGCCGATTTCGTGCGCCAGCACCGCCTCCAGCTCCGGCTCCGCCAGTTGCTGGATGAGCGTGTCGAAGAGGACGATTTTGCGCAGCCGGCCGAACCCCGTGAAAAAGGCATTCGAATGGCGGGATCGTTTGCTGCCGTCCATCACCTGAATGCTCCGGGCGCGGAAACGGGTGCGCTCGGCGAGGGCAAGAAGGCGTTGGCGCAGCCCTCCCTCGGGGAGCGGCGTGAATTTGTTGAATAGGGGCAGGATCAGCACCGGCGCCAGCACCGCCATCAGCAACTGGAACCCGAGCAACGCGCCCCAGGCCCAAAGCCACCACGCCCAGCCGGTCCACTGCACCAGCTTCAAAACCAGCACCAGCAAGGGGTAGCCCAGCACCACTCCCAGCAACAGTCCCTTGAGGCGGTCCATCCACCAAATCCTTGGGGTTGTCGTGTTGAAGCCGAACTGCTCCTCGAGGCGAAACTGCTCATACCAGTCCAGCGGCAGGCCCGAAAACGACAAGGCGGCTCCGGTTGCAAAGAGAAACGCGGCCATCGACCACGCGGACGGTCCAAAATGGCGGGCGAACCAATGAAAACCCCACGGCAGTAAACCGCTGAAGATCACCGCCAACAGGATCGCGCAATGATAGAGGATCTCGATCTGTTCGAGACGGCCTCTCGCCAAGGTGTAGCTCACGGATTTTGAGTAGGTCGCCTCGTCGATGACTCCCTTGAACGCCTCCGGCACCGCCCCGGCATGCGCCAGGACATTGCGCTGATTCAGCCGCTCAAGCCAGAGCTGGGCCGCGCATTTTAACGCAATGAGCGCCAACACCAGGATTACGAAGCCGTTCATGTCTTCAGTTTACGAAAGATTTCAGCCCTGTCCTCTCTAAAATGCCGCTGCCGGTTGACGCCATGCACCACGCCGCGCACCGTCAGGCGGGCTGGCGCGGGCTGACGCGCAGACCGTATCTTTCAGGCGCTGAGGCAAATGAGAGCCGGCCGCTCGAAGCAGAAACACCAGTGAAGGGATCGTTGGTGATCAGGAGATTCCCGTCCAGATCCAGGTAATCGCTGAGTTCCGCCAGGTTGGCGGCCGCGCTGATAAGCAGGCTGCTTTCGATCATGCAGCCCAGCATCGTCTTGAGCCCCGCTTTGCGCGCAGCCTGGAGAGCTTCGATCCCGGCGGTGAGGCCTCCGGTTTTGACCAGCTTGACATTGACGCCGTGGAAGCATTCGGCGGCTTGCGCGGCGTCCTTCCCCAAGTGGTACGATTCATCGGCGAAGATCGGCAGCGGCGATCGTTGTTTGAGCCAAACCCAGTCTTTGACGGGAGTCGCGGCCGGCAGGGGCTGCTCGACGAACTGAATCTGGCCCTCCTGGGCAAGCCACTCCAGCATCTGGAGGGCATTCTCCTTTGTTTTCCAGCCCTCATTGGCGTCCACGCGGACCGGCTTGCCGGGTGCCGCCTCGCGCAAGGCCGCGAGCAGCGCGTGGTCGTTTTCGGAACCGAGCTTCAGTTTAAGGATTGGGTAGGGCTCCGCCTCGAGGACCTTTTGCCGGACCATCTCGGGCTTGTCGAGGCCGATGGTATAGGAGGTCAGGTGGTGATCTTCACGAAAGCCGAGCGTTAAAAACTCATAGGCGGCCTGCTTGGCGCGTTTGGCCGCCCCATCCACCAGGGCGAGATTCAAGGCGCATTTGGCCGCCATGTCGTGGGCGGAGAGGGTGTCCAGATAGACCATGCTTCCCTCCACATCGTTGAAGGACAGCCCGCGGGGATCAACCTGCTTGCAAAAGGCCTCGACGCTGGCAACGGACTCTTTGTAGCGGGCGCTGGGGGCCGCTTCACCCCGGCCCACCGTGCCGTCCGCCCCCGCCAATTCCACCACGATGACTCTGGTGGCGGCAACGGTGCTGCTGCGGGCGATAGTCCACGGGTGGGCCAGTTGCAACTCCAAGCGTTGGAAACTGAGTTTCACCCGGAAAGGAAAGCCCAAAAGGAGCCGGGATGCAATAAGGTTTCCTCCCGATGGTTGCCGGCAGCTCGGACGGTTTGCTCGTCACACCAAATAGCTTGCCGGTTCATGGCCCGCGGCGCGCGGGAAAGTCTCCCGCGCGCCGTGAAAGCTCCGCCCGTTTTCGGCTTATCAGGCAAATACTTAAGGCTTATCGAACCGGAGAACCAGGCCGGCTCTCGCATTTATTCGGCCGCACTGGCCTCATCGGCCACGCGCTGTTCAAAATACCCGAGCAGGCTCGCGCTGCAGCCGGACTGCAGACCGAGCTCGGCAACCCATCTCCCCCCCGCGGCTCGACGAATCGATGTGCCATCCCCATCCGCGCCGCGGACCAGCCGGATTTCCACTTGCTTCTCAGGATGGATGCCGAACCGGCCAAGGATATCGGACTGCAGGTCAAGAAATGGCGCCAGCCGGGGATTGAGATACTTCCCATCCCGGTCAGTCAGCGAAGCGTCAACGATAAATCGAAGCCGGTAAATGCGCTCGTTGAGAAAATCCCGCGGAATACTCTCCAGCGTCCTCGCATAAAACGCTTTGAGTTCCTCGGCGTCATGCGCCGGATAGTCCTTCAGCGGGCCGCAGTACCCAATCCAGTACAGGCCCCCCGGGCCTCGAAAGAACCTGTCGCCCTGGCTCCAGTTCTCCGAAAGAATCTTCCGATTCGTCGGGTCCGCAAGGTACCAGGCTTCCCCCGGCGCCCGGCGCACGGCAACGACCGCGTGCCCGGAAAAATGCGATTCCAATGATTGCGAGCTCAGCGCCGCCCCGTCCACCAGCAAGGGTTCCAAGCCGCGCTTCTGCATCAAGTCCACAAAGACAACCGCATAGTCGCCGCAGCCGCAGCTCAAACCGCTCGCCAGAATCTCCGGGGCCGTCCGGCGTCGCAGGAACCATTCCTTCTTGCCCGTCTCCTTCCTTCCGGCGACCTCCACGCTGTAAACCTGCCCCGGGCGCATTTGCCCGATGACTTTCATCTCCGCAAAGGCGGCGTCGATTTGCGGTTTGAGGTCGGCGGCGGCGCTCAAACAACCGTCGGGGCTTGACAATATCCCAACCAGGGCCATGTATAATGGAAGTGTTTTCATCGTTTTAAGAGTGTGTTTTCATCGTTTCGCCTTGTCTGTGCCGCGCTCCCCAAAAAGGTTCATTCCCAAAGACTTTTCGTGTCTTTTCGTGCCTTGTTGTGGCTGCTCCCTTCGTTCTCGTGCTCTGCAATCCCCTGCCCCGTTGTTCTCGGGTCACAACCCGGCGCTCCGGTACGAAATCCGCGCGATGGCCGCCCAATCGGCTTCACCCAGGCCCTGCGCCATCGCGGCAACAAACCGGTCGTGGATCAAGCTGGCCATCGGCATCGGAACACCCGCCGCCTCAGCGGCGGCCAGCAGCAGGCGATTGTCCTTGAAACCCAGCGGCATCTTAAAGCCAGCCGGCTCGAATTTATCCGAGGCAACCATCGACCCATAATTCTTATACACCGGCGCCGAGAACAGCGAGCCGGTCAGAAAATCGACGAACGCCTGCGGATCGAGCCCGTTCTTCCGAATGAAGGCGATCGATTCCGCCATCCCTTCGATGACCGCGGTGATTAGGAAATTGGCCGCCAGCTTGGTCACATTGGCGGCCGGAGGATCCTCCCCCACCACGAAAGTCTTCTGGCCCATCGCGTCGAAAAGCGGCTGGCACCTCTCCACCGGCCCCCGCGGGCCGGCGGCTATGATGAACAGCTTCGCCGCCGCTGCCGCTTCCGGCCGGCCCAGAACCGTCGCCGCAATATAATGCTGCCGGTTCTCCCCGTGCGCCTCGCACAGCCGCCGCGACAGCGCCACGCTGATCGTGCTCATCGATACATGAATCGCCCCGGGCCGGAGCGCTCCGACCGCCGGGTCCGGCCCCAGCAACAACGACTCGACAGCGTGATCGTCCGCCAGCATCGTAATGAGCACCTCGGCCCCGGCAATCGCCTCAGCCGGACTCCCAGCGGCCTTCGCGCCTACCGATTCGATCGCCTCGGCCCGCTTTCGCGTCCGGTTATAGACCGTCAGCTCGTGCCCGGCCTTGATCAGATTCCGAGCCATGCCCGCGCCCATACTACCCAACCCAATGAATGCAATTCTCATTTGCTCCGTCTCCTTTCGTTGTCCCACCCCTCGCCCTCGGTTGAACCGCCAGAACGCCCGCAAAATCTCACCCCCGCGACGCCGCGTCAACCGAGGGACTTACTGGTGGCCAGGCATCGATGAGCGCGGAGAAAGACCTATCCCTAAAAAAAGAAATAGTTGACTGTTTAGTCTAATAGGCTATGATTTCTCTGTGGGTCGAGTTAGTAACAATCGAAACAAGTTGATGGAAGCGGTTCTGGAGCTTCTCTGGACCGGGTCTTATGGCAGCACAACCATAGACCAGATTTGTGACAAGGCGTCCGTCCGCAAAGGCAGCTTCTATTACTATTTTGACTCCAAGGCCGACCTGGCCGCCGCTGCCATTGAGGCGGATTGGCAAGCCAAACGTGGCGAATTCGATTCGCTTTTCTCTTCATCGATCGCTCCCCTGGACCGGCTGCGAAACTTCTGCGAGTTCATCTATCGATACCAGAGCAGCATCCGGGCAAAGTATGGCCGCGTGCTCGGCTGCCCGCAATTTGCCCTCGGCGCGGAGGTCTGCACCCAGGAAGCCGGTCTCCAAAAGAAAATCCAGCAAATCCTGGACTACAAACACAAATACTTGGAATCCACCATCCGCGATGCCCACGCTGCCGGCCTGATCCATGCCCCGGACGCGGCGGCAAAGGCCAGGATGGTCTTCGCCTACTACGAAGGATTGCTCACCCAGGCGCGCATCCAGAACGATGCGGAAGTGCTGCGCGAAGCCGCGTCGGGGATTTTTGCGATGCTCGGGGTCAAGGAGACAGCCGTCGCCCCTGCGTAAAAAATTTTGCCCCTGTATTTGACTAAATAGACAACTAGTGCCAAAGTGATAAGGAGAGTATATGAACATAAGTAGTAATAGACATGTTGATGCCGGTCTGAGGTTCGTGAACGCCTGCTCCGCTTGCTGCCAGGATCTCCTCGCGCGGTTGCACGGCGTCAAAGCCTCCATCCAAAACGAATTCCAAGACGGCTTCCGCCGCCAGGTTCACGTGCTGCAGCTCGTTCTCAATGAGGCTGAGGCTCAAGCATGTGAAACTGGATTCCCCTTGCTGGTCTTCCCGACGCTCGCTCGGGAGAAGGCAGAGGCGGCGCTCACCTGGAATCAACGCCAGGAGGCGATGCTTCAAACCGCTCCCGTCCTCCTCCGTGAGGCCTGACGGAATCACAAGCTCACCCAACCTCGAATCCGAACTCGTTATGAAGCTCAAGCACAACACCTTTACGCGGCCGTTTCTTTCCCTAGCGCTCGCGGCGGGCGCCCTAGCCTTCGCCGGCTGCGGACGCCACGCCGCTCAGCAGTTGGCCCCTCCCCCCTCCGTGACCGTCGCTCCCGTCGAGCAGCGCCAGATCGTCGAACACGAGGAGTTTACCGGCCGTGCGGAAGCCGTCGAATCGGTCGAGGTTCGTCCGCGGGTTTCCGGCTATATCGATGAAGTCAAGTTCCAGTCCGGCCAGCTCGTGAAGAAAGGGGACGTGCTCTTCGCCATTGACCCGCGCTGGCATCGCGCCGCGTTCGATCAGCGGCAGGCGGAGTTCGATCAGGCCAACGTCAGGCTGGAAAACGCCCGCCGGGAAGCCGCCCGCGCACCGGGGCTGCTGACCAACAATGCCATTTCCCTGGAGGACTCCGAAGCCCGGCAATCGCGTTACGAAGAGGCCAAGAGCCTGTTGCTCGGCGCCCAGGCCGCCCTCGACTCGGCCCGCCTTGACCTCGAGTACACCCAGGTCCGCGCCCCCATCGATGGGCGCGTCAGCCGCGCCCTCTTCACCGCGGGAAATTACGTCAACGGCGTGGCCGGAGGCGCAACCTTGCTCACCACCATCGTGTCGGTGGACCCCATCTACGTTTATGCCGATGTCGATGAAAACTCCCTGCTCAAATTCAACGCCCTCGCCCGCGCCAAAAAGCTCGAGTCCGACGGCGACGGCAGGATCCCCGTCGAGCTGCAGCTTGCCGACGAGGACGGATTCGTTCACCGCGGGACCATCGAATCGTTCGACAATCGTCTCAGCGCCGATACCGGCAGCATCTTGTTGCGGGCGGTCTTTCCAAATCCCGACGGACGGATCGTCCCCGGGTTGTTCGCCCGGGTCCGGGTCCCGTTGAGCGATCGGCATCCCGCCTTGCTCGTCCAGGAACAGGCCATTGGGACCGACCAGGCCCAGAAGTTTGTGCTCGCCCTGACCCCCACCAACACCCTGGTTTATCGCCAGGTGCAGCTCGGCGGCGTGGTCGATGGACGCCGCATCGTGCGGGAGGGACTCGAAGGCAACGAGGAAATTGTCGTCAACGGCCTCGCCAAGGTCCGGTCCGGGATGGTGGTTGCCGCCCAGGCGCAAGGGGACCGGGGCCGCAACTTGGCCAGCAGCCGGTGACCCTCGGTGCTGAGACCCTAAAGGAACCATGAATTTCTCCAGTTTCTTCATCCGCCGCCCGATTTTTGCCGGGGTCCTCTCGGCAGTCGTTTTTCTGCTCGGCCTGCTGGCGATGTGGCGCCTGCCCATCAGCGAGTATCCCGAGGTCGTTCCGCCTACGATCGTGGTTAAAGCAACCTACCCGGGGGCCAATCCAAAAACGATTGCCGAAACCGTGGCTTCGCCCCTCGAGCAATCCGTCAACGGAGTCGAGGATTCGCTCTACATGTTCTCCCAGGCGACCCCCGACGGCGTGATGACACTGACCGTCACCTTCAAGCTCGGCACGGATGTCGACAAGGCCCAGGTGCAGGTGCAAAACCGCGTTTCGCAGGTATTGGCCAAGCTGCCCGAGGAGGTTCGCCAGTTGGGCGTCACCACCACCAAGCAATCCCCCGATCTCACCATGGTCGTCCACCTGTTTTCCCCCAACGGCCGCTATGACGAGGTTTACTTGCGCAATTACGCCACCTTGCAGGTCAAGGACGTCCTGGCCCGCATCCCCGGCGCCGGAGACGTCGAGGTGTTCGGCTCGGGCGATTACGCCATGCGGCTCTGGCTCGATCCGGACAGAATCGCTGCTCGCAACCTCACCGCCAGCGACGTGGTCAACGCCATTCGCGAACAGAATGTGCAGGTCGCCGCTGGAACCATCGGCCAGCCCCCCGTCACCCAGCCCGTGCCGTTCGAGTTGCAGGTCAATACCAAGGGCCGGCTCGTCTCGGCGGAGGAGTTTGGCCGCATCATCGTGAAGTCCGGCCCCAACGGCGAGAAGATCCTCCTCAAGGACCTCGCCCGCATCGAAATGGGCGCCTCCGGCTATTCGCTGCGCTCCCTCCTGAACAACCACACCGCCGTGGCGTTGCCCGTGTTTCAAACTCCCGGCGCCAATGCCCTCCAACTCTCCCAGAACGTCCGCAGCACCATGGAGGACCTTCGCAAGAATTTCCCCGAAGGCATCGACTACGCCGTGGTGTACGATCCGACCGTCTTCGTGCGCCACTCCATCGAGGCGGTGGTGCATACCCTGTTCGAGGCCGTCGTGCTGGTCGTCATTGTGGTCGTCCTGTTCCTCCAGACCTGGCGCGCTTCGATCATTCCCTTGGCCGCCGTGCCAGTCTCGCTCGTCGGCACGTTCGCTGTCATGCTCGCTCTCGGCTTCTCCATCAACAATCTCTCGCTCTTCGGCCTCGTCCTCGCCATCGGCATCGTGGTGGATGATGCCATCGTCGTCGTCGAGAATGTCGAGCGCAATATCGCCCTCGGCTTGTCCCCGCACGATGCCGCCAGGCGCGCCATGAGCGAGGTCACCGGCCCCATCGTGGCCACTGCCCTCGTCCTCTGCGCCGTATTCGTGCCCACCGCCTTTATCAGCGGCTTGACCGGCCAGTTTTACAAGCAGTTCGCCATGACCATCGCCATCTCCACGGTCATCTCGGCGTTCAATTCCCTCACGCTCTCGCCGGCGCTGTGCGCCGCATTGCTCCAGAGTCACGATGCGCGCAAGGACTGGTTCGGACGCTGGATGGAACGGCTGCTGGGCTGGTTCTTCCGCCCCTTCAACAAAGCCTTCGCCTGGTCGGGAGATCGCTATGCCGCCGGCGTGGGGGGTGTGCTGCGCAAAAGCGTGTTGGCCCTGGCTGTCTATGCCGGACTTGTCGTCCTCACCGGTTGGGGTTTCAAACAGGTCCCCACCGGATTCGTCCCCACCCAGGACAAGCAGTACCTGGTCGCCTTCGCGCAACTGCCCGAGGGCGCCTCCCTGGATCGCACTGACGCCGTCATTCGGCGCATGTCCGACATCGGCCTCAAACAGCCTGGCGTGCAGTCGGCGGTGGCCTTCCCCGGATTGAGCATCAACGGCTTTACTGTCACCCCCAACGCCGGCATCGTCTTTTTCACGCTCGCTCCCTTTGAAAAACGCGAGAGTCATGACCTGAGCGGCCCCAGCATCGCCGGCGCCTTGAATGCCAAGTTCGCCGCGATTCAGGAGGCTTTCGTCCTGGCGGTGCCGCCCCCGCCCGTCAATGGGCTCGGCACCATCGGCGGATTCAAGCTCTTCGTCGAAGATCGCGGCGATCTCGGCTACGATGCTCTGTTCCACGCCCTCCAGACGATGATCGGAAAAGGCCAGGCCGCACCCGGCCTCGAGGGCGTGTTCTCAACGTTCACCGTCAACGTGCCGCAATTGGACGCCGATGTTGACCGCGTCAAAGCCAAACAGTTGGGCGTGCCGCTGCAAAACCTGTTCGAAACCTTGCAGGTCTATCTCGGCTCCCTCTACGTGAACGATTTCAACCGCTTCGGCCGTACCTACGAAGTCGTGGCCCAGGCCGACGCCCGGTTCCGTCAGCACTCGGAAGACATCACTCGCTTGAAGACCCGAAATGCTCAAGGCAACATGGTGCCGCTTGGCTCCCTGGTAAAGGTCAAGGAAACCTATGGCCCGGATCGCGCCATGCGATACAACGGTTATCCTGCCGCGGAAATCAACGGCGGCCCCGCCCCCGGCTTCAGCTCCGGCCAGGCCGAAGCCCTCATGGCCGGCCTGGCCGGAGAAAACCTCCCCCGCGGATTGGCTTATGAATGGACCGACCTGACCTACCAGCGAATCCTGGCCGGCAATTCCGCCATCTATGTCTACCCGCTTTGCGTCCTCCTGGTGTTCCTCGTCTTGGCCGCCCAATACGAAAGCCTCCGCCTCCCTCTGGCCATCATCCTCATCCTGCCCATGTGCCTCCTCTTTGCCATCACCGGCGTCTGGCTCAAAGGCGGCGACAATAATATCTTTACCCAGATCGGCTTCATCGTGCTTATCGGCCTGGCTTGCAAGAATGCCATCCTCATCGTCGAATTCGCCAAACATAAACAGGACCAGGGACAATCGCCCGTCCAAGCCGCCATCGAAGCCTGCCGCCTCCGCTTGCGCCCCATCCTCATGACCTCCATCGCCTTTATCGCCGGGGTCTTCCCCCTCGTCCGCTCCCACGGCGCCGGCGCCGAAATGCGCCAGGCTATGGGCGTCGCCGTCTTCAGCGGCATGATCGGCGTCACCTTGTTCGGCCTCTTCCTGACACCCGTGTTTTATGTGACGCTCATGAAACTGCGCCACAAGCCGCAGCCTAACCCCCTCCCGGAAACCGGGCCCTCCTCTCACCCGGGATTGCTCGGCGGCCAGGCTGCGGAAACCTGAACCACCCGAATGAAAACACTGCTGCTCGCCTTACTCCTGCTCTCGAGCCCTGCCTGGGCCGCCCTGTTCGAGGTCGGCCCGGATTATAAGCCGCCCACCAATTCATTCCCCGCTCAATACAAATCCGCCGATCTGGGGCGATGGAAAGAAGGCAAGCCGCTCGACCAGGTCCCGCCGGGATCATGGTGGAATGTCTTTGGAGACCGGGAACTCGACCGCCTCGAAGCCCAGGCCCTGGAAGCCAACCCGAATCTCAAAGCCGCCGCCGCCCGGGTCGGCCAGTCCCGCGCCGCCGCCCGCGTGGCCCGAAGCGAACTGCTCCCTTCCGTGAACCTCGACCCCTCCTATGTGCGCCAGCGTTTTTCCCCGAACCAGCAACCGAATTTCGGAAATATCACCGCCAATACGTTCACCACCCCCCTGGACCTGAGCTATGAAATCGATTTGTGGGGCCGGGTCCGGCGCAATTTCGAAAGCGCCCGCGCCGACGCCCAGGCCTCGCTGGCCGATTACTACGGCCTGCTCCTCTCGCTGCAAGCCGACGTCGCCCAGGACTATTTCACCCTGCGCGCGCTCGACGCCGAAATCGGCACCGTGGCCGCCACCGTCGATTTGCGCCAGCAACAGGTCAAGCTCGTCCGCAGCCGCTTTGAAGGAGGAATCGGTAACGAGCTGGACATCGCTCAGGCCGAGACCGAGCTGGCCACCACAGAAGCCGACGCGGCGGCGCTCGCGCAGCGCCGGAGCGAACTCGAAAACGCCATCGCCATTCTGCTGGGCACCAACCCCTCCGCCTTTTCGCTCCCCGCTGCCACGCTGACCAACTGGAGCCCGGAGCCGCCCGAAATCCCCGCCGGGCTGCCATCCGATTTGCTGGAACGCCGTCCCGACGTGGCCGCTTCAGAGCGCCAGCTTGCCTCCTCCAACACCCGAATTGGCGTGGCCAAGGCCGCCTTCTTTCCCGTGCTGAGCTTGACGGCATCCGGCGGCTACCTCAGCGCCGAGACCGACAATCTCTTTAATTGGGAGAGCCGGATCTGGTCATTGGGACCGAGCCTTTCCCTGCCGATTTTCGCGGGCGGCCGCAATCGCGCCAATTATCGCCGCTCCCAGGCTGCGTTCGAGGAAGCCGCCGCGCGCTATCGCCAGCAAGTCCTGGTGGCCTTTAGCGACGTCGAGAACAGCCTCTCCGCCATCCGCCGCCTGGCCCAACAATCCGCCGCCCAGAAACGCGCCGTTGCCCACGCCCGCCGCGCCGTCGCCCTCGCCACCGATCGATACCGCTCCGGCGTCGTCAACTATCTCGAGGTCGTCGATACCAGCCGCGATGCTCTCTCCACCGAACGCGCCGACGCCCAAATCACCGGCCAGCGCCTCGCCGCCGCCGTCCAGCTCATCAAAGCCCTCGGCGGCGGCTGGAACGAACGCCAACTGTTCGCCGCCTCAAAATCCAAATAAGTTTTTCGCAGCCCCGGCCAACGCCTCCTTTTCCTCGTGGAAGAACCCCATGGCAGACCAATCCGCCGCCAGGGAAGTTATCTCTCCAGGTTTGAACCGGAAGAGACGCCATGAAAAGCGATATTCTGCAAATCCTTCAGTGCCCGCATTGCTCCGAGAGCCTGGGGCTTAAGGTCCTTGCCAGCGATGGGCGCGAAATCCGCCGCGCCCGCCTGTTGTGCGACGGCCCGGACCGCCACCAGTTCCCAGTCGAGGATGGGATCATTCGATTTGCAGCCGGCTTCAATCACGAGGCCGTCCAGCGGGAGATCGCCTACGAAAACTCCACCTATTCGGGGAGCCGGCGGCTCGTCGATCCGAAGATCATTGCCGGGTTTCCCGAAACCATGGTTCATCTTTGGCCGCACGATCGCCATTTCGGCCCGGATTTTCGGGCGCTCATCAAGAACCTGAATTTCGCGCCCGACAATTGGGTGCTGGATGTCGGCACCGCGGCCTGTTGGACCACCCGGTTGCTGGCCGAGGCCGGCGCCCGCCCTATCGCGCTGGATATCAACGACGCGCACTACTATGGCTTGAAAACCGCCGACCTCCTCTTCGCAGTCCACGGCGTCTATTTCGAGCGGGTTCTGGAAAGCATGACCCATCTGCCCTTCCGCAATGAAACGATCGACTACGTCATCTTCAACGCCTCCTTTCACCATACCCCGGACATGCCCGCTACCCTGCGGGAATGTTATCGGGTGCTCAAACCCGGCGGCCGGGTTGCCATGATCAACGAAGCCTTCGCCTCCTGGCGGCACCGTTTCCTGCCTGGCGGCGGGCGATTGGCCGATCTCGGCTCTCACCATGAGATCCCCTATCGCGACCTGGAATCAGCGCTCCGGACAACGGGATTCTCGGTGCAATATGGATTGACCCACCATGTCCGGCAGGCGCTCCGGCGCAAGTTGGCTCAAGGGCCGGGCTGTTTGAGCGCGCGTCTGCTCGAACGCTTTCCCGTTCTCCTCAAACAACTCAACTCCGCCCAGGTCCTGCTCACCAAAAATCGCTGACAGACAGCGAGGTCCACCGAGCTCAAAGGCTCTGCAAAAGTAAAGCTTCGGCGAACCTGTTCCAGAGGTGGCACGCCATGTCGCGCAGTGCTTGGAGAAGAAGTTGCTGATTGAGCACCCCAACTTTTCCATCGAGCCCGGACCAAAGACCAAGCCATCAACCAATTCAACCATGTCGGGGCCGAAGGCCACAAATATTTTAGCCTGGGTCGGAGCGAGTCCGACGAGCGCAGGCCCAGGAAAACCGCCCACAAAAACATCCCGAGCCCTGCAAGGGCGCCATACGACCCACAACCCCACAGCCGCGCCCGCCCGTGCATGCCGTCCCTTCCGAGATGCCTCTACCCCGCCAAAAGCTCACGACGGAAACCCGCTCCGAACGCCCACGATCTCAATCGCCCCGCCGGCCCGAACCCTAATTCCTGTTAATCCTGTTAATCCTGTCAAAAACTTTTCGTGTCTTCCTGCCTTTTTGTGGCTATTTCCCCGCCCATTTTGTGCGTGCAAAAAGCCCGCTCCCGCCCTTATTCTGTGAGCCAGAATAAAGTGCAGTCCAAACAGGAAGCCTCTGTCTCGCCGCTGACCTCTCCAAGCCGGCGACGGGATCGCAACCCCGGGTCTCCCTCGCCGAGAGACCCATCGGAAGCCTTTATCTCCCGGTTATGAGCGACGGCGACCCCCCTTCCTCCAGCGACCAGGCCGGACCCGACTTAGCCCCCGCAACCCTGCGCCGCATGGGAAGGTATGCGACCCACCCCGCCGCCTGGCTCGTGCTGGCAATTTCCCTGGCGGCAACGGTCGGCGGATGGTTCCTGAGCCGGACGCGCACCGAGTCGGCGGCGCGCAACCAGTTCGACGACGAGGCCAACCGGATTACCTCGGCGCTGACGGAGCGCATGTTGATTTATCAGGACGTGCTCCACGGAGCCGTAGGGCTCTTTGCCGCCACCGAGTCGGTCCAACGATCCGAGTGGCGCGCCTACCTGGAGCGCGTTTCCATCGACAAACGCTTCCCCGGCATCGACGGCGTGGGCTTCATCGCCGACGTCCCGCGCGATCGGCTGGAGCAGTTCCTCAAGGTCGCGCGCGAGGATAAGTCGCCCGACTTTCACCTCAAGCTTCCCGGCGACAGCGACGACCTCTTGATCATCAAGTACCTGGAGCCGGAGCAATCTCATCGCGACCTGCTGGGCGTGGATATCGGCGCCAACCCGCGGCAGCGCGCCGTGGCCGAGCGGGCGCGCGACACCGGCGCCGCCGTCATCAGCGGACGGGTCAACTTGCGCGAGGACGCAACCAACGCCCAGTCCGGGTTCATGATGTTCTTGCCGGTCTATCGCCATGGCGCTCGCGCCCATACCCTCGAGGAGAGGCGCGCCGGCATCGAGGGCTGGGTCTTCGCCCGGTTCGTCACCTCCCAGCTCATGAGCGGCGTCCTCGAAAGCAAATCGCCAACCCTCGACGTCGAGGTGTACGACGGCCTCAGGATCGCCCCCGACAACCTGATTTTCGACGAGGACCCCGAATGGCATCTGCGCCAGCCCAGCTTCCATCCCCACTTTTCCGACTCGATAGCCCTGCGCATGGCCGGCCATACGTGGACCCTTCGGTTCCTCACCAAACCGGCCTATGACGCCACCAACTCCCAGTTTTACAGCGAGCTGGTCGGCCTCGGCGGCGGCCTGATCAGCCTCCTGTTCTTCGGCATCGTCTGGTCGCTCAGCCGCACCCGGCAGCGCGCGCTAGCTATCGCTTCGGAAATGACGGCGGCGCTCCGGCGAACCAACCGGAAGCTGGAGCACGAGCGCTTCCTGCTGCGCACCCTCATGGACAACGTCCCCGACCGCATCTACTTCAAAGACGCGCAAAGCCGCTTTCTGCGCAACAGCCAGGCGCACGTTGCGCGCTTCGGCCTGCGCGACGCCACCGAGCTCATCGGCAAGACCGACGCCGATTTCTTTACCCCGGAACATGCGCGCGAAGCCCTGGAGGATGAGCAGCGCCTCATGCGCACCGGCGAGCCCATCACCAAGGAGGAGAGGGAGACCTGGCCCGATGGGCAGGTCACCTGGGCGCTGACCACTAAAATGCCCCTCCGCGACGAGCAGGGCCGGATTATCGGCTCTTTCGGCGTCTCTCACGATATCACCTTCCGCAAGCAGGCCGAAGAGGCCATGCGCCTGGCCAAGGAAGCTGCCGAACAGGCTAACCGCACCAAGAGCCAATTCCTGGCCAACATGAGCCATGAGCTGCGCACCCCCCTTAATTCGGTCATTGGCTTCGCGGGAGTCCTGCTGAAAAACAAATCCGGACAGCTCAGCCCCGTGGATCTGAACTACCTCGAGCGCATCCAGTCCAACGGCAAGCGCCTGCTGCTGCTTATCAACGATGTGCTGGATCTGTCCAGAGTTGAGGCCCACAAGCTCGATCTCCAAACCAGCCAGGTCGCCCTCGACGCCCTGGTGCGCGAAACCATGGCCCAGCAGGAGGGGCTCATCCGCGAGCGGCCCATCGAGTTCTTGGCCGACATTCCCAGCCGCGTCGCTCCCATCCAAACCGACGCCGAAAAGCTCCGGCAGGTCATCATCAATCTCATTGGGAACGCCCTCAAATTCACCGAGCGCGGCAGCGTCACCGTCCGCGTCGTGACCGATCCCGCCACCAGCCAACCGCTCCGCATCGAAGTCATCGATACCGGCATCGGCATCCCCAAAGAAAAGCTCGGGATCATCTTCGAGTCCTTCCAGCAGGCCGACGAAGGCACCGCCCGCAAATACGGCGGCAGCGGCCTGGGACTCACCATCTCCCAGGCCCTCTGCCGGCTGATGGGCTTCCGCATCGAGGTCGCCAGCGAACCGGGCCTTGGCTCGACCTTCACCATCCTTCTCCAGAATAACTCCAACCAACCTCCTTCCGGCTCAGGGCGGGACCTATGAAAACCATCGCTGTCGTCGAAGACAACCCCGATAATCGCCTGCTGGTCCGGGCGATTCTCGAACCCGAATACCGCGTCGTGGAATATGAGAGCGGCAAAGCCGCCCTGGATGGGCTCAGCGGGAACAAACCCGATCTGGTCCTGCTCGATGTCTCCCTGCCCGAGATGGACGGAGCCGAGGTGCTGCGCCGCCTTCGGGCTGACGCCACCCTCAAAGATCTGCCCGTCATCGCGCTGACCGCCCATGCCATGGCCGGCGATCGCGAGCGCTTTGTCGCCGCCGGCTTTGACGATTACGTCAGCAAACCCATTTTGGACGAGCAGCTCCTCATCAAGGCCATCGGGCGCAACCTCCCGGGCAAGCCGCTCGAGGACACGCCCGCCCCTAAGGCGTCCGCAACCGTCCCTTCTTCGGCCATTGACCGGCTCTGCGAGCTGGGCGGCAACGCTTTTGCCCGGGACATGATCGACCTCTTCCTCACCTACGGCGCCCAAAAACTCGCCGAGGCGCGCCAGGCCCGGCAGACGGGGAAAATGCCCGACCTCGCCGATGCCGTGCATGCGATCAAATCCAGCGCCGGCAACGTCGGCGCGACCGTCATCCAGGACCTGTGCGCGCAAATTGAGCAAGCTGTCAAGCTATCTCAAACCGAGTTGGCCGCCACCCGCCTCGCCGAACTCGAAGCCGCCTTCGGCGCCTTGATGCCTGAACTGGAGCGCGAGAAAGTTCGCCTCACGCAGCCGCCCCCCGCGTAGGATCTCTCCCGATAGGGCAATGCAGTGGCCAAGCCCCCGGAGGGACGCTCGTCGCGCCACAGCCCGGCGAAGGCGGAAGCTCCCGCGCTTGCCGCGCCAGAGCCCCGCGAAGGCGGGAGTCCCCATTATTTGAGCCTCGCCGACCCCGGGTCCCCCGTGAAAAGCCCGCCTCACGCGTGGATGCTGGGAGCCGGCTGCGAGGACCTCAAGCCGGGCGGATGACTCATCAAAATTGGAAATTGCCCGCCTTATTTTCATTGCCCGGCGCCGGACACCGGACTAGTTTCCGCGCGTGTTTGTAGCAAGAAAGCTTCGGATTGGGAGGAAGTTCCTGCTGGCCTTGGCGCTGGTGGGCTGCGGCGCCGGAGCCCGCGCGGACATCCCAACCCTCGAGGTCGAGTGGTGCGTGAGCGTCAGCAGCTACGCCGATTCCTCGCCGGCTATCGCCTCAAATGGCACCATCTATTTTGGCACCTCGGACGGGCAGCTTTATGCGCTGGCTCCCAACGGAACGATTAAATGGACTTTCAAAACGACGATTGATATCCGCTCCTCCCCGGCACTCGGCTCCGATGGAACCATCTATTTCGGCTGCCGCGATCGCCGCCTCTACGCGGTGAGCCCCGAGGGACGGAAACGATGGGCCTTCAACACCGCCGGTTGGGTCGATGCCTCCCCTGCCCTGGGCGACGACGGCACAATCTATGCCGGGTCCTATGACAAGCGCTTTTACGCCCTCACTCCCGACGGGACCAAGAAATGGCAATTCGACACCGCCGGCCCGATTGAATCCTCCGCGGCCATCGACGGCCGCGGCCGGATTTACTTCGGCTCGCACGACCAAAAGTTCTACGCGCTGGAGCCGAATGGGAGCAAGGCGTGGGAATTCGCCACCGGGGGCGCGATTGTCTCCTCGCCGGCCCTGGACAGCGAAGGCCGCATCTATTTCACATCGGTGGATGGCTTCTGCTACGCGCTCAATCCCGATGGCTCGCTGCGCTGGCGGCTCAGGACCGGCGGCATCAGCCCGGCCTCCCCGGTAATCGATCAGACCGGCCAACTGCTGCTCGGGATCAATGATTGCATCGCCGCCATCTCTCCGGACGGCAAATTGGCATGGAAGTATGTCACCACCCCCTATCCTCTCCACGAGGTTGCCGGGGCCCCCATTGTGTTGGCAGACGGTTCATTCTGCTTTTTCGAGGCAACCGATCTGTTTACGGTGTGGACCGCCCCCACCCAATCCAAGGGTGTCTTCTATTTGCCCGGGCACCATCAGTATTCCAGCGCCGCGGTTGGCGCCGACGGCACCCTCTATGCCTCGGGAGCCTGGGTTAACTTCCGCGCCTTCCACGGCACTGCGCCCCTGGCCCAAACCCCCTGGCCCAAGTTCCGCGCCAACCTCGCCAATACGGGGCGCATAGCCACGCTTTCTCATTGATTCCACTGTATTGCCCCGCCATGCTTCAGGCAAATGGGCAGTATCTGTTTGGTAACAGGATCATCGGGGCTGATTGGTTCGGAGGTGGCGGCTTTCTTTCATGCCCAGGGACTCGGCGTCCATGGAGCCGACAACAACCAGCGCGAAGCCTTTTTCGGCCCCCAGGGCGATACTCGCTGGAACCAGCAGCGCCTCATCCAGGCCCTCCCGCATTTCACGCACCACGAACTGGATATCCGCGACCGGGCCCGCGTCCTTGAACTGGTCCAGACGCTCAAACCCGCTCTGATCGTTCATACCGCCGCCCAGCCGTCCCACGACCTGGCCGCTCGCATCCCTTTCGAGGATTTCGACGTCAACGCCGTCGGCACCCTCAACCTTCTCGAGGCCGCCCGGCGGTTTTGCCCCGAGTCCCCCTTTATCCACATGTCCACCAACAAGGTCTATGGGGACCGGCCCAACACCATCGCGCTCAAGGAACTCGAAACGCGATGGGACTACGCCGACCCGGAGTTTGCCAACGGCATCCCCGAAACCCTCTCCATCGACCAGTCCAAACATTCCCTCTTCGGCGCCTCCAAAGTCGCCGGCGACGTCATGGTCCAGGAATACGGGCGTTACTTCAATCTGCCGACTTGTTGCCTGCGCGGCGGTTGCCTCACCGGGCCCAACCACAGCGGCGTCGAGCTGCACGGGTTTCTCAGCTACCTGCTCAAGTGCAACCTCGAAGGCGGCGAATACAAGGTTTATGGCTACAAGGGCAAACAGGTTCGGGACAATATCCACTCCCAGGACGTCGCCCGATTCATGTTCGAGTTCTACCAATCCCCCCGCTGCGCCGAGGTTTACAATCTCGGCGGCGGCAAAGATAACTCCTGCTCCATCCTCGAAGCCTTCGCCATGGCTCAAGCCTGTTCGGGCAAAAAGCAGCGCTACATCTATGTGGATCAGGCCCGCATCGGCGACCACATCTGCTACTACAGCGACCTGCGCAAAATGCAGGCCCACTATCCCAAGTGGCGCCTCACCCACGACCTGCCCAATATCTTCGAGCAGATCGCCGCCTCCTGGCGCGCCCGTCTGGCGTGATCGGAACCATTCGCGATGTCAGCCCCTGACCCATTGAAACTGCTCTCGGTCGTCATTCCCGCCCGGGACGAGGAGGGCTGCATCTGCTCGACGGTCGAGCACCTCGACCTCGAGCTGCGCCTCCAGAACATCCCCCACCAGATCGTCGTCGTCGATGACGGCAGCACCGACCGGACCTGGGAGCTGCTTCAGGACCTGCAGCCACGGCTGCCGGCGCTGCTGCCGGTCCGGAACGAAGGACCGAATGGCTTTGGCCGGGCGATTGTCCGCGGCCTGGAACGGATGACTGGCGATGCTGCCGTGATCATGATGGCTGACGAATCGGACGATTGCCGCGATGTCGTGCGCTACTGGCAAGAGTTGAACAAGGGCTACGACTGCGTCTTCGGTAGCCGCTTTCTCAAAGGCGGCGGCGTTATCGATTATCCATTCCTCAAACTCCGAATCAACCGCATGGCCAACCTGTTCCTGAAACTGCTGTTTGGCATTAAACTCAACGACACCACCAACGCCTTCAAGGCCTATCGGCGAGAAGTCATCGAAGGGTGCCGCCCGCTCATCGCCCCCCACTTCAACCTCACCGTCGAACTGCCCCTTAAGGCCATTGTGCGCGGCTACTCCTGGACGGTCATCCCCATTACCTGGCGCAATCGGCGCACGGGCGCCGCCAAGCTCAAGCTCAAGGAAATGGGCAGCCGCTATCTCTTCATCTGCCTCTATGTCTGGCTCGAGAAGTACTTCAGCCGAGGCGATTACCGCAAAAACAGAGGCAAAGAATAAGTGTTATACTGCCAGCTCCGCGGCTTGCGCTACGACCGAGGCTTCTCCCTCTCCCCATCCGATGGGGGGAGGGCTGGGGTGAGGGGCCACAGCCGTTTTTTGCCGCTGCCAAACGCCCGGGATCAGTCGGGTGGCCTCCGCGCGTGAACGCATATGCAGGTGTAGAGCGGGGTGCCGTGTGAGGCGCTGACCACCCCTTGCTCGGGGAAAAAGTCCGCCAGCCAGTTGAGCGCCGGCAGTCCGATTCTGTTGTAGATTCTGCGGGCCGCCCAAAGGAAAAAATCGCGCCACTTTCGCTTGGGATCCTCGAGGTTCGTGCAGAGCTGATTGAGCAATAGCACGAACGCGCGGATTTGGGTGGTGAGCTTGTAGCTGTCGATCACCTCAAAGGCATTCTGGCGGACAAGATGCTCCAGCCCGTTGCAGGTCCAGCGGTAAAAGTCGAAGGGACAGCCGTGCTCTTGCATCATTCCGTGCGTGCTCAGGAGGAGCCGGCCGCCTGGGCGCAGAATGCGGCGGCATTCCCGAAGATAGGCCCCCGGGTCCTTGACGTGCTCCAAAACCTGGCAGGAGAAAACCAGGTCGTAGCTGGCGTCGGGTTCTCCGGTTGAGCCGTCCGACGAAATCACCTTGTCCACCGCCGGCCCGGAAACAATGTCGGCAGCAACATACCGGCGGCAGTGTGTGAACAAAGAGCGGTAGGGAGCGCCCCCGCAGCCGTAATCAAAAACGTCTCCCCGGACTTCGGGCGCCAGCGTCTGCAGCAAGGTCCGCAAATCCTTCAAATGGAGGTAGTCGCAATCCCCAAGGCTCGGGTCAACTCGGCCCTTCAGATACATCTCCCGCGACAGCAAAGCTACATGCGATGTGTCAGCAGTTGATGTGGAAGCCTCAGAATTGCTGTTCATAGGCAGCGGCAGGAAATAAGTACTACAAGTATGGTACAGGGATTTTGGCTGCCCGAGATGCCGGGGCCAGCCATCGGGTGGCTGGGAACCCGAGAAGCTCCTGGCTCGCCGCTGATGCCGCTAACATCCGCGGAGTCTATACCGCTGAAGGACGAAGTCAACCGCTGGCCCCGTCCTGTCGCCCGCGGGGCGTCCGGACACTGCCCCCGGAGTGCGCCCGTCCCGGGCGCAGCGGGCTCCGGACACCGGCTGACACCGGGATATTCCCCCGCCCCCGCATGGTTGGGGCCTTCTGCGCCCCACGGCAACCGCGCCCCAGCGCTTCGCGTCCGGCCGGGCAGTGTCCGATTGTGCCGGCGTCTGCGCCCACGGCGGCACCCTTCCGCCCCGGCACGCGCCCGGAGTTTCAGCTTGATGCCTTCCCTCCATTCTGGCATCGTCCGGCCCCAGTGATGAGTGAGATTTGCAATCGGCCCTCTTCCCGCGCTCGTGTCATTCCAAACCGGTACAGCGCCAAAAAAACAGGTTCTTGGCGATGGCTTTGAGCCTTTGAGAGTATGTCTCCGTATAGCCTGGTAAAGAAATGTCTTAAAAACTTCGGCGTTTATGTTTTCCGCGCCGGCAATCTCCCGCGGCAAATTGATTTTTGCGCGGACTTGAAAAAGCTGGGGCTGACGCCTCAGGTTGTTTTCGACGTGGGCGCCAATGTGGGGCAGTTTGCACGCGGAGCGGCCAGCGCCTTTCCAGGCGCAACCATCCACTCCTTTGAACCGGTATCCAGCACCTTCTCCAAGCTGGACGATCTGGCCAGGCAACAGCCCTGCATCCATCCCTATCACCTGGCTTTCGGAGAAAAGCCCGGGGAGTTTACAATGCATCTTCGGGAAGAATCCGGATGCAACAGCCTTTCTCCTCACAACAACCTGGCGGCGAATTCCATCGGCCGTTCTGAGACGATCACCGTCACGACGATCGATGCCTTTTGTTCCGCAAAAAACATCCCGCGCATCGACCTGCTGAAGACCGACACCGAGGGGTTCGATAACTCAGTTCTCCTCGGAGCTCGGCGCATGCTTCAGGAATCGCGCGTGGGCGTCATCTTCTCGGAGGTTACCTTTTTGGAATTCGACCGGACCCATACCCAGTTCTTTCAACTTTGCGATACTCTCCGGCCTTTCGGGTTCGCGGTCTACGGAGCCTATCAGCCGGAGGGCGACGGGGACACGATGTACTGTAACGTGCTTTTCGTCCAAAAGTCTCACCTGCTCCAGCCCCGATGACAACGAGTACCAAACGCAGCTCCATTTGCCTGGTCCGCTGGTGGTTTGGCGAGTTCCCGCCTTACATGGATTGCTTCCTGCGTTCGTGCGCGGCCAACCCCGACATCGACTGGCTGCTGCTGACCGACAACCCGTCGCGCAAGAACTTCCCCCCCAATGTCCATCCGCACATGACCAGCCTGGATGAGGTTCGCCGGCAGTTTTCGGAGCGGCTTGGCTTTGCCGTCAACCTGCCGACCAGCGCAAAGCTGACGCTCTTCAAACCGGCTTTCGGCCTCATCTACGAGAAGCTCCTCTCGGGCTACGATTTCTGGGGCTCCTGCGACCTGGATATGGTCTTCGGCGACCTCCGGAAGTTCTTGCGGGAGGACATTCTGGCCGCCTACGACAAGGTCCTTTGCCGCGGCCACCTGACCCTCTTTCGCAACACCCCCGAGGTCAACCGTCAATTCATGCGTGATTGTCCCGGAGTCCGGAGCTACCGGGAGGTGTTTCAGGCCGGAAAGTCTTATCAGTTCGACGAGTGGCAGGGCATTTACCTGATCTTCCGTTATTATAATCTGCCCCAGTTCCATGATGAGTTCATCGTCGACGTCCTGCCGCCAACCCGCTGGAAGCTTGGCCGGTTCGTAGGCATGGCCATCCCCAACCATCCCCAACAGGTCTTCTATTGGTACCAGGGAAAGGTGTTTCAGGCCTACTATAATTGCGACCTGGGCATCAACGACGATGAATATGCCTACATCCATTTCCAGCGGCGGCGGATGCCCCCGCTGCAGTTCGACCCGTTCGCCGTGAACGGTTTCCTCATTACTCCGGACGGGTTCTTCCCCTACAATCGCGAGCCGCTCCGGGACGAGGACTTCGCCCGCTACAACCGGGGCCGATGGAAGCCCCTGCGAGAAAGCTTCAGGCACATCTGCCGGGGCATCGGCAAGCAGCTCGGAATCATCCCTCGCGACGCCTAATAGCCCCTACGAGAGGCCCAGCTTGAGCTTGAATTTGGAGAGCATGGATGAAAGCTGTGACTTCAGGTCCGGAGTCAGCCCAATCCACCAGAGAAGGAGCAGCCCGAGGACCGCAACCCCGGTTCCTCCCAACAGGAACTGGCGGATGCCGGAAAACCACAGGCTCGTCAGCCACCACCAACCGACGGACGGGACGGCCATGGCCGCCAGGTAATTCCACGATACCTTGGTCCAGCCAAACGCGACATTAAACATCGTCTCGTTGAAATACCGGGCGCTGCGCCACACCCCGTAAATTCCGCTCCAGAGAACATCCATTGCGATAGCGGTCACCAGAATCGCCGACAAACCGTACCGGGGAGCCAGCAGGAGGCTCAGCGCCAGGAAGCTCATGCCTTCCAGGAAATAGAGGTAGCGCAGGTTGCCGATGCGCTTTAAGAGCCCCGGCAAGCCGGTGTGGCAACGCGTCAGGCACGTGACCACCAGCAGCAAGGCCATTAGCCAATTGTTCAGCGGGTTCCACGAGACTTTCCCCTTGCTCCAGATCTCGACAAAGCTGGAGTTGCACACACCCAGGCCGGCTCCAATAAAAACACTGGCCGACACCGTGAGGACCAGCAAATCCCGGAACCGGGCCCTCAGCCGCTGCGGTTCCCCGCGGACGATCATCTCTGACAGCGCGCTGGATGAGAAAGTCAGCAACTGGTTAACAATCTGTTGGGCCAGCAGAAAGGCCTTGGTCGAAAACCCCCAGACCGTCGCTCCCACCAGACCGCAGGTGCGGCTGGCGATCGCCGCCTGGGTGGCGTTGAGCAACTGATAGCCCACTCCCAAGAGAAACAAGTCGGATCCAAAGGCGAAAAGTTCCTTGAATACCTTCCACTGGGCTCGGCCCCAGGCCCCCGCCGGAGGCCACAGGCGCAACCGCGCCACCATCACCAGCGACAGTCCGTAACCCGTCACGTTGCTGGCTATCACTCCGGCAATCAGGCTGTTAAAGCCCCAACCCAGCCGGAACCCTATCCAGAGTGCCGCCAGACCCGCCGCCTGGTTCCCCATGCCCGCGTAGTTGAAGATATCGAACCGGCTATGGGCCTGCAAAATATAGCTGGCTATCCGCGCCGGAAAAAAGACCCCCATCACCAGGCACTGGGCGCCAAAGAGCACCGTGAAAATCTTATGGTAGGCAGGATAGTCTTCTTTAGCCAACACCCAGCTCGGCAGAACCGCCGCCAGCGCCAGTCCCAAGACGGCGATAATCAGTCCCTGCACCAGGAGCACCAACACGCTGGTCTTGATGAAACTGCCATACGCGCCGCCCGCGGGCTGGTCCTTATGATCCACCAGGGTCCGGAAAATAGAGCCGCTCATCCCCAGGTCAACCAACTGAAGAAAGCCCGCCGCATTCAGCACCAGCATCCACAAGCCGGGTCCGCGGTTGGACAAATACTGCAGCCCCAACCTCGCCGACACCAGCGCATACACCGTGTTGAACGCCAGCAGCGCGTAGCCCGAGGTCAGTGAGTGAACAAAATTCTTAAGGCGAGACATGCAGCGGGATGCCCTGAGTGAAGATTAACAAGAGCCACGTATGTCCGTTCGTGCCATAGGAAACAGCCTAGTGAAGCCACTTTGAAATGGCGACACCTTTGTTGCGCTGAACGCAAGAGTCCTCGGCGCCTTCGCCAGAGCCGAAGCGACCTGCTCCTTGACACCTATCTGGACGCCTGACAGCATGGAACGCAGGTAAAGCTTCGGCAAACCTGTTCCAGAGATGGCACGCCATGTCGCGAAGCGTTTGGAGTGCGCCGTATTCCGGCGCTTTGACTTCCGGCGCCCTGCTTCGCCAACGGTTCTGCAACGGCTTCGCCGAAGCTTTACGAACGCAGTGGGTCTTGCGACCAGTGAAAATCCTTGTTCTCAACGGCATCGATTACGGTGATGGCGCCGGTTTTTGGGATCGCGACGCGGGTCTGATCGTGCGGGACCTGCGCGCGCTCGGCGTGGAATCGTGGCTGCTCGCCTTCGGTGAGACCCATCAGAGCACGGATCCGGCTCGGCCCCTCATCACGGCTCCGAGGACCGTGCTGGAAGACCCGGCCTGGTGGAAGGCCCAGTCCCCTTATGGAGTGCTGTTTTTTCTCTGGGGAGCCACCCGGTTCGATCCCATCCGCCAGGCGGCCCAGCAGGCCACTCAGCGGGTCATCGAACGACTCGACACCGATGGCGTGCGCTCTCCGCGGGTGTGGTTTTGGTCATACATGACTGCGCGGTGGGCGTTTCAGCGCGATGGAGGCGCCAACGCGGTTGTCGCGCCGGCGCTCGCATTGGGCCGGACCCTGGCGGTCCAGGCGTTTCCCGGGCTCCTGGATAAAAAGCTCGCTGCCGGTCTTTCCCGGCTGCCCCTGGTGGTGGCGGAATCCCCAATCGCCATCGAGCGGATTCGGCGCTGGATCCGCTCTCTCAGCTTTGCCCCCCCGCCCATGGCCTGCATCACCCACCCCGTGGACCAGGAGTGCATGGTTCTTGACCCTGCGGTGGAACGGCAAAATCACATCATTTGTGTCGGACGATGGGAAACAAAACAGAAAGACCTGCCGCTCGTGCTCAAGGCCCTGGAGGACTTTCTTGCTCTTCAGCCCGATTGGTCCGCCACGCTCATTGGGACCGAGCCGAGGGACTTGGATCAAAGGTTGAAACGCATTCGGCCCGAGGTCCGTAATCGCGTGCGGTTCGCAGGCAAATTGCCGCACCGGGACCTCGCCCGCTTTTACCAGTCAGCAAAGATCTACTTTCTGGCCTCGCGGCACGAGGGCTTCTGCATCGCGGCGGCCGAGGCCCTTTGCTGCGGTTGCGCCGTGGTGGGACCGGTTGATACCGCCGGAATGCAATTTGTCGCCGGATACGCTTCGGGAACCGTGTCGTGCCGCCGGTCCAGGCATCATCTGGTGGACGCCCTGTGCGCCGAGGCCGCCGCCTGGGAAGCCGGCTGGCGCGACCCGCGCCAGATCGCCGGCACCTGGACCCAGCGGGTTAGCGCCCGAGTTGTGGCGGGCCAATATCTCAAAGCTCTCCGCGATTTGCCCGGCTGACCGCCAAAACCCAAATCCGCCATAATAAATGTATCAAATGTATCGGCATTTCAAAGTCACCGTACTAAACTCGCCGCCTTTATGGTTCAGCGCCCATTGACCGTCGCCTGGATTTCCTATTTCCCGGTGGAGTGGCTGCCCGAAGCACCCGAGCCGATACGGAATCTGCCGCGACAGCATCCCGCCACCTGGCAGCAAGTGCTGCTGAACGAATTCAAACCCAACCCGCAACTCAAGGTGCATGTCATTGCGGTCGGCACCCAATTCCCGCGCGCCTGTGAATTCGAAGTGGACGGTGTCCGTTTCCATTGCCTGAAGCCGCCTCGGGGAATGCGCACTCTCACCCTCTACTGGTGGGAGACCGCCCTGATTCATCGCTGTCTCAAGCGGATCCAGCCGGATCTGGTCCATGCCTGGGGCTCGGAACGGGGCGCGGCGCTGGTCGCATCCAGGCTGCGCCGCCCCTACCTCGTAACCATGCAAGGCCTGCTGGAGTGGTATTCCCAACACGTCACCCTCAATCGGTATCACCGGTTCGATGCCCGGCTGGAGCGGCCCAGCCTCAGGCGGGCGTCGGTCGTCACCACCGAATCCTGCTTTGCCGTCAAGTGGTTGCGCGAGCATTACCCGCACCTGGAGGTCCGCCAGGCCGAGCACGCCTCCAATTGGATCTTCCATCGGATCGATCGCCGGCCCCAAACCCGCCCGCTGCGCTTCCTTCATGTCGGCGCCCTGGGCCCGATCAAGGGTGGCGATATCCTGCTCAAAGGATTGGATCGCTTGATTAAGGATCTGGATTTCCGCCTCACTGTTGTCGGCTCGCCTGAACCGGACTTCCTGGATCAACTCAAAGCCGCCACTTCTCCGGCGCTATGGGACCGCATCACCATGCGCCAGGGCCTCACCCCCCAACAAGTCGCCGAGGAATTGGCCCAAGCCACCCTCATGCTCTTTCCCACCCGGGTGGATACCAGCCCCAACTCGGTCAAGGAAGCAGTGGTTGCCGGAGTCCCCGTTGTCGCCTCCGCCATCGGCGGCATTGTTGATTACGTCCTGCCGGATCGCAACGGCATCACCTTCCCGCCGGGCAGCCTGGACGATTTCGTCCGGTCGGTGAAGGCGGCGGCGGCCCATCCGCTTTTCGGTCAGGGCAAGGTCGATCCCCAGACGCTGCAACAAATGCGCGACTATCTTTCGCCAAAAGTCATGGCCGAGAAATTCCTCGCCGCCTACCAACGGGTGATCGCCCGTAGCCAGAGCGTTTGAAACCCGGGGCCAAGCTTCGGACCGCCTCCTAAATCGAAGCAACCGACATTGGAACTCTCCAATCCCTCCTGCCTCTCATTAGCGCCGGGCTTCAGCCCGGTGGTGTCCAGCGGCCTGCGAAAGGATAGCCGTGTATGGATTTTTAGTTCTTGTTCGGGTATCCCGTCTCGTTTCTATCCCAACGGGATTGCGTCCTCCAGCCCAGGGTTGCGCGGAAAGCGCTACCCTGGGTTTGCGCCAAAAGCCCCCCGAACCCTGAAAGGGTTCTGTCGATTACCCGGTCATGAATCAAAAACCCATCAACGGCTTTCCGGGCGCTGTGCCTATCTTGCGTGGTCTGATTTAGACAAACGTCATTCCTCTCGATGTTTGTCACGGCATTTTCGATTGGCTTCCCCGACTCCCCCGCGTGATGATGTCCTGCATGAAGCCGTCGGCCCCTAAGCCAAGTCTCAAGCAGCGCTGCAAGCGGACAGCCCTGCTTTGCGTCGGGATATACCTCTTGGCCTGTCTAGGCTGCGCAACATACCAGCGCCACCTCATCTACTTCCCTCCCGTGATGACCACAGCCCAGGTGGATGAGTTTGCCAAAGGAGAAGGTCTTGAACGCTGGAAAGATCTATGCGGCAAAACCATCGGCTGGAAGCGCGCGTCTCCCGTCCAACCGGCGAAAGGCCAGATCCTTGTCACTCACGGCAATGCCGGCTGCGCCTTCCAATGCGGCCACTACTCCGACGCCATCCAGGCGGTCGCTCCGTTTGACGTCTATATCCTGGAATATCCCGGCTACGCCGACCGCCCGGGAGCGCCCAGCGAACGGACCCTTTACCAGGCCGCCGACGAAGGCTTTCAACTACTCGCGACCAACGGCTCGGTTTATGTCGTAGGCGAGTCTCTGGGCAACGGCGTCGCAGCCTATCTTGCCGGCAAGCACCCGGACAAGGTCGCCGGCGTTGCCCTGCTGGCTCCCTACAACCGCTTGGCCGCTGTCGCCCAGGCCCACATGCCCATTTTCCCCGTGCGCTTGCTGCTCGTGGACCGTTTCCCCGCCGAAGTTTATCTCCGCAACTATCACGGTCCGGTAGCCGTGCTGGTTGGCGGCCAGGACGAGGTTATCCCCCAAAAGTTCGGCCGCCGCCTCTACGACGCCTACTCCGGCCCCAAACGCCTCTGGCAATTCCCCGCCGCCGACCACGGCACCGTCATGCTCCAGCCCCCTGAAATCTGGAGCCAAATCGTAGCCTTCTGGCGAACAGACCCGCGCTGAGAGCCTGCTCAAAGCCCCGGGTTTCCAGCCACAGAGTGACCATTCGAATACCACCATCCATGTCGACTTCGCCGGCCTCGCCCTTGAAACCAAGTGGACATGTTTCCGGAAGCTGATAACTTGCCTCGCTTATGAGAACGAGAGTTTCATTCCATGTCTATGCGCTGCTGGCGCTGGCGTTATTGGGTATCTTCCCGCTTTATGCCGGAGAGACTAACAGCTATGACGGCGGACGCTGGGCTTTTGTCGATACCAGGAAAGCCATGGACGCGGCGGGCGAGGTCACTTTGGCCAAATACCCGGATTGCGACGAGGCGACCGTCGAGAAAAAGATGGTCCGGGTCTATCGAGCCGACGGCACCGGGGAATGCCAGGACGAGGCCTTCACCAAGGTGCTCACCGAGAAGGGCAAGCGCAATAACCGCGACCTCAGCCTCTCTTTCATGCTGCCCTACACCACCGTCGACGTGGTCAAGGTCGAGGTGATTAGCCCGAACGGCGAGGTCGCGCCGGTGGATATCGCGGCCAATTCCAAGGAGATGATCGACGACAGCCAGATGTCCGAAAACATCTACGATCCCAACAGCAAGCTCCTCAAGGTGAATATTCCGAAGTTGGAGATCGGGGACGTGGTCCATTCTATCACCCGCACGACCATCCACCGCTCGTATATTCCCGGAGAATACGCCGAGGACAACGTCTTTGAGGAACCGGGGTTGATTCGGCATTTGTCCTATGAAATCTATGCGCCGCGGGAAAGACCGCTGAAACGGATTGTCCTGCGCGACGAGGTGCCGGGCACCATCAAAAGTTCGACTGCGGCCGAGGGGGCGGATTGGACAATCCACCGATGGGAGGTCACCAATGTCCCGCGCATGTTCGATGAGCCGGGCATGCCCCCTTACGAGATGGTCTTGCAGCGGCTCCTGGTCAGCACCACCCCCGATTGGCAGGCGGTTTCCAAGTGGTATTGGGGCGTGTGCCAGCCCCATCTTGAAGCCACTTCCCCCGAGCTCAAGAAGGAGGTCGATAAACTCGCCGCCGGCGCCGGCACGAACCTGGATAAAGTCCACGCCCTGTTTTACTACGTCTCCAAAGTAATCCGTTATATGGGCCTGACCCCGGAGAAAGACCGGCCCGGCTTCGAGCCGCATGACGTCCGGCTGACTTTTGGAAACAAGTACGGCGTCTGCCGCGACAAAGCGGCGCTGCTGGTGGCCATGCTCCGGACCGCCGGCTTGGACGCCTACCCGGTGCTGGTCAGTGTCGGCTCGAAAAAGGACCCCGATGTCCCCGAACCGTTTTTCAACCATGCGATTGTTGGAGTCGAGCTGACCAAGGGCCAATACACGCTGATGGACCCAACGGCGGAGAATACCAAGGACCTCCTGCCCTCCTACGAGTGCGACCAGAGCTACCTGGTTTGCCGGCCCGAGGGGGACGTGGTCCGGACCAGCCCAATCATTCCGCCGGAGGAAAACATGATGACCGTCAAGACGACGGCCACGCTGACCGCGGCCGGCGCCCTGGAGGCCAAATCCGAACTCCGGTTTGACGGCATCAACGACAACGAATACCGGGAAGCCTTCTCCCGAATGAAGCCCGACGACAAGCAGCGCTTCTTCGAGCGCAACCTCAAGCGCACACTGCCCGGCGCCCGGCTCAAGTCGCTCAAGCTCTATCCGGAAGACATGCTGGATGTTTCCACCGGCTTGCGGGCAGAGCTGGAGTTTTCGGTGGATGGCGTCACGGCTTCCGGCAGCGGCAAGTCGGTGGTCAACCTGCCCTGGATTGGCAACAAGCTGGGCATCGTCAACTTTATCCTGGAAGGCACAGGCCTCGACAAACGCAAATACCCCCTGCGCACCGAGATCGCCTGCGGCCTGCGCGAAGATATGACCGTCAAGCTCACCGATGGCTTCGCCGGCCCTCTCTCGTTGCCATCCTATACCCCCGCGGCCGATGACCGGCTCAGCTACCAGCGAAGCGTCACGTTCAAGGACGGGACGATTTCAGGAACCCGCGAGGTCAAACTCAAGGTCGTTGAGTTTTCACCCGAGCAGTATCTGAAGCTCAAGCAGACACTCAAGACGATGGAATACGACGAGCGCAAAGCACCCGTGATGGCCTTGTCCGACCAGGCGGTTGCCGCGGCTGCGCCCAGCGACACCCCCTCCGCCGACCCGAAGGTCGAATCCAACGCCGAGATTCTCGAAAGCCATAAGGAAGTCGTCGTCAAAGACGCGCATAGCGATGTCTATCGGGTCCGGTACAAGAAGCGGGTCCTGACCTACAGCGGCAAGAAGAACGAGTCCGAGGTGAAGGTCAGCTATAACCCAGCCTGCGAGCAGGCCCGGCTCATTCGGGCCGTGGTCACCTCCAAGTCGGGCCAGTGCCAGGAGATCACGACCAATGAGATCAATATAATGGACGAGGGCTGGAACGCCTCCGCCAAGCGGTATACGGGCGGCAAAATCCTCGTCGCCAACCTGCCGGGCGTCGATATCGGCTCCACCATCGAGGTCGAGTTCGAGATCGCGGCCAAAGGCAAGCCATTCCTCTCCGGGTTCGAGTCCTTCCAGCTTTTTGACGATTTGGACAAGAAGGAGTTCCAGTTGAGCGCCCCCAGCGATGTGCAGGTGCAGACTTTCCTGAGCGGACCAGCGGGCATCATCAAGCAGGAGACCAACACGGCCAACGGCATTCAAAACTTTGACTGGCAGTCGGGACACGTCGCGGCCCTGCCGGCCGAATCTCAGTTGCCGCCCGAATGGGTCTTTATGGCGGGAGTCGATTTCTTCGCCGGCGATCTGAAGGCCTACCTCAAGGATCTTCAGGAAACCTTGGTCGCGCGGTCGCAGCAGCGGACGAAGGCGGCCGAAGCGGCCCGCCAGGTGACCAGCCAGGCCAAGACCCGGCTGGAGGCCGCCGCCGCTATTCGCGATTTTGTGGCGAAATCCATACGGCAGGCAGGCCCTTTGTTTTCGGAGCTGCCGCTGAGCGAACTCTCAGCCGCGGACACCACGCTGGCCGACGGCTATGGGCACGGCGCCGATCGCGCCATCCTGCTCCATGCGATGCTCGAGAGCGCCGGGTTCCAGCCCGAGTTCGTCCTCGCCTCCGATCTGCCCGCCATCGGCGCCATTACCAACATCACCGGATCGTTCCCGCTTCCGCAAAGTTTCCGTGATCTTTTGGTCCGCTTTGCGTTGGACGGCCAGACCTATTACCTCAACGATACGGACCAATACGCCCGGATCGGCTCAACCTCCCATGACGGACGGGCTGCTCTCGTGCTCTCAACGCAGAGCGGGGACGTTATCCGGGCAGCGGCTGACTGCGGCAACCGGACCGAAACCACCTACACCCTCTCGCTTTCGGACACCGGCAAGACCCGGGTCGGAATCACGCGCCAGTTTTACGGGGCGAACTATAGCGGGAAAAACAAGTTCTTCTCCGAACTGCCCCCGGAAGAGCGCCGGCGCTACTTCCAGGAAACGGTATCGGATGTCGCCCAGGGGGCGCGGGCCGTGGGCGATCTCACGACGAAATTCGACAGCTACCCGGGCCTGGAACAATTGACGGTCGAAATCGACAATTACAGCGTCGTCGATGGGAAATACTGCTATTTCGACCTCCCGTTCACTCCGTCGCTGTTCCCGCTGGGCGCCGACCAGCGCACGCTCCCTTTGTTTATCTCCCGGGAAAGCCACAGCACCGTTCGAACCGAGATCGAGCTTCCGCCCGGGTTCAGGCAAATCGCGCTGGCTCCCGGAAGCGGCAGCCTCGACGCCCCGGACGGCGGCGGCAAGGCCCGCATTACCTCGAGCGATCTGCCCGGCAAGCGGGTGATCACGCACGAATTTGAGATCGATCCCGCCCTGGTGAGCGCAAAGGATTACCCGGCCATGCTCAAGCTCGAAGCGGCCCTGGGCCAGAAGGCCTCCAGGGTGTTTTTGCTGCAAAAGGACTGATTGGACGATCCGATTCAACTGCCCATCGACGGGGTGCTGGATTTGCACACATTCCGCCCCCGCGAGGTCAAGGACCTGGTACCGGACTACCTGGCGGCCTGCCGGGAGCGGGGCATTTTCCAGGTGCGCATCATTCACGGCAAAGGCATCGGCAACCTGCGCCGCACGGTCCATGCCATCCTGTCACGGCATCCGCAGGTGGTTTCCTTCTCACTGGACCATCCGGAATACGGCGGGTGGGGAGCGACGCTGGTGCAGCTTCGCCGGACCGAACTGGCCGAATAATGCCGCCAAGCTTGACCTCGCGCTTCCACTCCGGTAGGTTGCGACACCAGAGAATATAGTTTTATGGAAAATTTCTTAGTTCCAATGGTGGTTGAGCAGACCGGCCGGGGTGAGCGTGGGTACGATATCTATTCACGGCTGCTCGTGGACCGCATCGTCTTCCTGGGAACCCCGGTGGATGATATGGTCGCCAATCTAATCATCGCCCAGTTGCTCTTCTTGCAGATGACCGATCCCAAGAAAGACATCCACCTCTACATCAACTCCCCCGGCGGGAGCGTTACCGCGGGGCTGGCGGTCTATGACACCATGCAGTTCCTGACCTGCGACGTGAACACCTACTGCATCGGCCAGGCGGCCAGCATGGGGGCCGTGCTGCTTTGCGGCGGGACCAAGGGCAAGCGCTATGCCTTGCCCAACGCCAACATCATGATCCACCAGGTGCTGGGCGGCGCCGAAGGGGCGGCCAGCGATGTGGAAATCCGTGTCCGCTACATGCTCAAGCTTAAGCAGCGGCTCAACGGCATCATCTCCAAGCACACTGGCCGTTCCATCGACCAGGTTGAGAAAGACTGTGATCGCGATAATTTCATGAGCTCGGACGAAGCCAAGGCCTACGGCCTGGTCGATGAGGTCGTGCAGTCCCGAAAAGAAATCCCCGGTTTAGTGGAGCGCGCCACGAGTTTAGCCGATAAGAAAGAATAGGCTCGATGGCACGGCCGACGAACATAACGCTTTGTAGTTTTTGCGGCAAATCCCACGCCGAGGTCAAAAAGTTGATCGCCGGCCCGGGGGTTTATATCTGCGACAACTGTGTCCTGCTCTGCAAGCAAGTCCTGGACAAGGAGTTGGCTGTGCCTGCCAAGAAGCCAAAGGCCCCCGGCACCGTCCCCAAGCCGGCCGAAATCAAGCGCGAGCTGGATCTGCGGTGCGTCGGCCAGGACCACGCCAAAAAGACGCTGGCGGTTGCCGTCCATAATCACTTCAAGCGCATCCTGCAGGAACCGGCGCCGGCATCCGCCGAGGGGGGCGAAACCCCGACGCGAACCGACCGCCATGCGGACGTCCAGATCGAGAAAAGCAATATCCTCATGATCGGACCGACCGGCTCGGGCAAGACGCTGCTGGCGCGCACCTTAGCCGAAATCCTCGAGGTCCCGTTTGCGATCGCGGATGCCACCACCCTGACCGAGGCCGGCTACGTCGGCGAGGATGTCGAAAACATCATCCTGCGGTTGCTCCAGAACTCGGACTACGATGTCAAACGCGCCCAGCGGGGCATCGTTTACATCGACGAGATCGATAAAATCGCCCGCAAAACCGAGAACGTCTCCATCACGCGCGACGTTTCGGGCGAAGGCGTGCAGCAGGCGCTGCTGAAGATTCTCGAGGGAACTATCTGCAACGTGCCGCCCCAGGGCGGCCGCAAGCATCCCCAGCAGGAGTACATCCGGGTCGATACCTCGGACATCCTCTTTGTCTGTGGCGGCGCCTTTGTCGGGCTGGACAAGATCATCCAGCGCCGATTGGGCAACAATGTGATGGGCTTCCGGGCCGTCGAAGAAGGCCGCAAAGGCGGCGTCGTCAACCGCCACGAACTCTTCCAGCTCGTCGAGCCCGAAGACCTGCTCAGCTTTGGCTTCATACCGGAGTTCGTGGGCCGGCTGCCGATGGTGACCGTGCTGGCGGAGCTGACCGAAGATCAGTTGGTCTCGATTTTGACCGAGACCAAGAATGCGCTAACCAAGCAATATGCCAAGCTGATGGCGATGGAAGGGGTGGAGCTGGAATTCACGCCCGACGCCCTCAAGGAGCTGGCCGCCCAGGCGCTCAAGAAAGGCACCGGCGCCCGCGCCCTGCGCAGCCTGCTTGAAAAACTGATGCTCGACGTCATGTACGATGTGCCGAGCAACGACGACATCCTGCATGTGACCATCACCCTCCCCGTGGTCCTGGGCCAGACCAAGCCGATCATCCGTTCCAAACACGGGCGAGCGGCGGCGTAGGCTCAGACTCCGATATCCTCGTTCCACAATTCCGGACGCGCGGCGATAAAATCGCGCATCAACTGGATGCAGGCAGGATCCTGCCACACCTCCACCTGCACGCCCTGGGACCGCACATAGGCTTCGGGACCCTGGAAAGTGACGTTCTCCCCGATAACGACCCGCGGGATCTTGTAGAGCAGCGCCGCGCCGCTGCACATCGGGCAGGGAGAGAGGGTTGAATAGAGAATGCAGCGCCGATAGACGGAGGCCTTCTGCCGTCCGGCGTTTTCCAGGCAATTCATCTCGGCGTGATGAATCACACTGCCGTGCTGGACCCGCTGGTTGTGGCCCCGCCCGAGGATCTTCCCGTCGCAAACCAGCACCGAGCCTATGGGAATCCCCCCCTCCGCCAAGCCCTTCCGGGCTTCCTCAATCGCCGCTTCCAAAAATGCATCCATGCGGCAAATCAAACACTGCCTAGCCTGCGCGGTCAAGAGCGGCTCCAGACCTCCGGACATCGGCGTGCGCTTCTGCGCCGCGGAGTGCGCCCGTCCCGGGCGCAGCGGGCAACGAATAGCGCCTGATTCCAGATACTCGAATGGCACCCCCTAAGCAGAGTCTGCTGTCAGCCCGCTCGGCCGGAACGGCGATCGAATGGGCGGAGGCCATAGAAAAGTCTCAAGTCAGCCGGTGTCCGGCGCAGCAGCTCCCGGATGCCGGCTGACTCCGGGTCGTTTCCATGCCTCTGCATGGTCAAAGCCCCCTATTGGATCTGCCCGCGCTTTGGGTTTGCGCGGAGGGGAGGGCGTTTGGGATAGTCTCAACGAGATGTTTGAGCATCGCGCATGACACCCACGTCCCAGCGGCAGGAACCGGCGGAAACCGGCAAATCATTTTTCCGCAGGCTAGTTGCCAAGCTCAAATCGAGTTTCCGCGCGTTCATCGCCAAGTTCACGGTGCTGCGCGGGGCGGTGCGTGAGCTTTGGATCGTCTTCGGCGCCAAGCTGCTCACGATTATGGCCTACCAGGTGATGAACCTGACCCTGCCGCTTTGGCTCTCCTGGGACCTCGGCTACGACGATGTCGGCGCCTCTAACATTATCGTCGTCTGGTCCATGCTGATGACGCTCTTTACCGTGCTGGTCGGCTCGTTCGTCGATGCCATTGGCCTGCGAAAAGCCTTCCTGCTGGGGTTAGGCATCTGTTTTTTGTCGCGCGGGATGCTGACCTTTGCCACGTCCCGATGGCTGGCTCTGTCAGCGGGCCTCCTGCCGCTGGCCTTGGGAGAGGCGCTGATGACCCCCGTCATGGTCGCCGCCATCCGGCGCTATACCACCACCCGGCAGCGTTCCATTTCTTACGCCCTCTTCTTCGCCCTGATGAACGCCGGGTTTGGCCTTGCCGCCCTGACATTCGATCACCTGCGCCAAAACCTTGGAGAACACGGCCATAGCCACTGGCTCGGGTTGGAGTTGAGCACCTACCGGACATTGTTCCTGGTGAGTCTGCTGCTGACGCTGCCGATGCTGGCCCTGATGTACTTCGGGCTGCGCGAAGGAGTCGAGGCCACGGATGAAGGTGTAAGGATTACTCCCGAGCCGCCCCCGTCCACGCAGCGGCGCACCTTGCCCGCTTTCGGGCTGATGATCCGCGACACCTTGCGCCAAACCGTCCGGATTTTCGCCGGGCTTTGGAGGGAATCGGCCTTTTACCGCTTCCTGGGTTTCCTGTTCCTGGTAGTGGGCCTGCGGTTGATCTACTACCACATGTACTATACCTACCCGAAGTTCGGCATCCGGGAATTGGGCGAAGGCGCTCCGGTTGGCCGGCTTTGGGCGATCAATGCGCTGGTAGTGCTGATTCTCGTCCCGATAATCGGCGCGCTCACGCAAAAAATCTCAGCCTACAGGATGATCGTCTGCGGCAGTTTTATCTCGGCCTCGTCAATATTCCTCATGGCGTTGCCACCCCAGTGGTTTCAATCGCTGGCCGACGGTTGGCTGGGGGATTGGGTCGGCCACGGCTGGCTCGGGCTTAAGGGCACCATCAATCCCTACTACGTCATGATCTTCCTCTATGTTCTCTGGCTTTCGATAGGAGAAGCCTTGTGGAACCCGCGACTTTATGAATATACCGCCTCCATCGCGCCCAAAGGCCAGGAGGCGTCGTACTTGTCGCTCTCTTACCTGCCTTACTTCGCGGCAAAAATTGTGGTCGGACTCTCTTCGGGCCACTGGCTGGCGCGGTATTGTCCCCAAACCGGTCCAAGGCACTCGGAGATGCTCTGGCTTCTGATCGCCCTGCCCACCCTCGTCACCCCGTTCGGCCTGCTGCTGCTGAAGCGCTACATCCGGGTGCGGGAAGCTGGACGCGATGAGGGGTGAAGAGGAGTTTCCTCTTTTGTGGCCCTCCGCTTTCTCCTAAACTCGGTTTATGAGTTCGTATCCTGTTGGACAATTCCCGGTGTATCGGCCGCGGCGGTTGCGGCAGTCGGCAGCCCTCAGGCGGCTGGTCAGGGAGACGCAGTTGAGCGCAGGGCAGTTGGTTTGGCCGCTGTTTGTTCGTAGCGGCCGGAAGTTGCGGCGGCCAATCGAAGCGATGCCGGGGGTGTTTCAGCTTTCACCGGACGAATTGCTGGGGGAGGCGCGACGGGCCTACCAGCTCGGGGTGCCGGCGGTGTTGCTGTTCGGGATCCCGGAGGCCAAAGATGCCCGGGCCTCCGGAGCTTACGCGGCCAATGGCATCGTGCAGCAGGCGGTGCGGCTGCTCAAGAAGGAGCTGCCTGATTTGCTGGTGATCACCGACGTCTGCCTCTGCGAGTACATGGAGCATGGGCACTGCGGCGTGGTGCGGCGGGACAAGGCCGGTGCCCGAATTCTGAACGACCCGACATTGAAGCTGCTCGCCCGCGCGGCAGCCAGCCATGTTGAGGCGGGCGCGGACATGGTGGCCCCAAGCGACATGATGGATGGCCGGGTGCGCGCCATTCGCGAGCAACTGGACAAGCTCGGTTTTGTGGAGACGCCGATTATGGCCTACGCGGCCAAGTTCGCCTCGGCCTATTACGGCCCTTTTCGAGAGGCGGCGGAGTCCGCCCCCAGCTTCGGAGATCGGCGCAGTTACCAGATGGACCCGGCCAATGGGGCCGAGGCGTTGCGCGAGGTGGCCATGGACATCCAGGAAGGGGCGGACATCGTCATGGTCAAGCCGGCGCTGGCTTATCTGGACATTTTGCACCGGGTGAAGGCCGAATTCGGCTATCCGACAGCGGCCTACGCGGTCAGCGCCGAATATTCGATGGTGAAGGCCGCCGCCGCCAACGGATGGATAGATGAGCGGGCGGTGACGCTCGAGAGCCTGCTGGCCATGCGCCGGGCCGGGGCTGATATTCTGATCACCTACGCGGCGCCGGATGTCGCCCGATGGCTCAAGGAATGAGAAACCAGGAGTGACCGGTGACGAGCCTCGCGCGGGAGGCATCTGAGTTTGGAGCCTCGTCGCTTTCGGACTCCAAGCTGCCTACCGCCCCGGAGCCTGGTGGACGACGGAATAGACGTAGAGGAGCAGGCCAACAATCACCACGCCCAGGACAACGCCGGCCACGATGAAAATCAAATTGACCTTGTTGTCCTTTTTGGCAAAGCCGGTCCCTTTGGCATCGAAACCCCCGCCGTGGGAGCCTTGTTCAAGATCCGTCAGGCTGACGCCGCGCTGCATCACCATCGTTTGATCGAGCTTCTTGGTCGTGGACCCGGAACTGGGAGCCGGGGCAGTCGAAGGAGCGGAGGCAGGAAGCGTAGCGGGCACCGTCGAGGAAGCGCCAGAGGGCCCATCGGGTTCCAGGCGCATCTCAATCTGACCCAGCCGGAGAACCTGGCCGAGTTTGAGCGCGCTTTCGGCGACTTTTTCGCCGTTGATGAACGTGCCATTCGTGGAGTTAAGGTCGCGCACAACGACATCGCTCCCGCGCAAGATGATTTCACAGTGATGGCTCGAAACCGACGGCTCCGCCACCTGGAAGGCATTGTCCTCCACGCGGCCGACAGTGGTTTTCTCCACCTTCAACTCATACGTGCGTCCGGCCAGGCCTGCGCTCAGGAGAACAAGTTTCGCCATATATCAGTTAAGTAACGCGATTATCGCCGCAAGCAGTATCAAGTCAAATGAAAACCAACGCCAAAAGGGCCTTCCCAACGCCGGCTTCGCCCCCGGTCCAGCGCTGCTTTAGCCTTTCCGGTTTCACGTTTCAGACTCACGCTCATCCTCATCTCTGCTCGATCATCCGCCGGAACTGGACGAACAGCGGGGTTGAATCGTGCGGTCCCGGGGAGGCTTCGGGGTGGTATTGGACGCAAAAGATCGGCTTGGTTTTGTGGCGCATTCCCTCGACGGTCTGGTCATTGAGGTTGATGCGATCCACCGCTATGTCCGAGGGCAAGGAAGCCGGATCGACGGCGAAACCGTGGTTTTGGGACGTAATCTCGACGCGGCCGGATTCAAGGTCCTTGACGGGCTGGTTGGCTCCACGATGGCCGAATTTCATTTTGAAGGTCTTGCCGCCAAGGGCCTGGCCGAGGATCTGGTGGCCCAGGCAAATCCCGAAAATGGGGATGCCGGCCTGGACCAAATCGCGCACGGCCTGGACCGCGTAGCCAAGGGCCGCCGGGTCGCCGGGGCCGTTGGAGAGGAAGATGCCGGCGGGCTTGTATTTCAGGGCATCGGCAGCGGGGGCGGTGGCCGGTAAGACCTGCACCTTAAAGCCGTGCTGGCGCAAGCGGCGCAGGATGTTGTATTTCATCCCGTAATCGTAGGCAACAATAGGAATGTCAGCCGGCGGCAACGGCGCGCGGCATTGCCGAGGGTCGCCCTCCGCGGATGCGCCCTGGAGGAGAAAACTGGCGCTTTGCTCGTCTTTGTCGTCCCAGACAAAGGGTTGTTGATGGGTGACTTCCTTAACGTAATCCACTCCGACCAGCCCGGGCCATTCCTTGGCACGCTTAAGGGCCTCCGCGTCGGAGACCTCTTCAGTAGAGATAAAGCCGTTGAGGGCGCCGCGCACCCGCAATTTCCGGGTGAGAGCCCGCGTATCGATGCCTTGGATGCCTGGGATGCCGTTTTGCTCCAGGTACTCGGCCAGGGACGAGTCCGCCCGCCAATTGCTGACCACCGGCGAGAGTTCCCGGATGACAAAGCCCCCGACGTGAGGCCGCCAGGATTCAACATCCTGCTGGTTGACCCCGTAATTGCCGATCAGGGGATAGGTCATCGTGACGATCTGGCCCTTATACGAGGGATCCGTGAGAATCTCCTGGTAGCCGGTCATCGAGGTGTTGAAACAAACCTCGCCGCAGGCTGAGGCGCGCGCGCCAAAACCTCCGCCGTGGAACAATGTTCCGTCTTCCAAAGCCAAAATCGCCTTCATTACAACATCGCAGTCGGGGTGCGATGCTAGGCAAGCCCGCCGCGCGGTCAAGCGGGAAGATAGCTCAGAGCGCCGGCGGCGCGCAACCGATCTACTGCTTTTGCAGCTTTTCGAGGCTTTGGATGAAAGGTCCCGGGCCGCCCGGCTCATAGCCGAGCTCGCCCAGCTTCTTACCCTGGCTGTCCAACACCACCACCGTCGGGTAGCCCTCGATGTTATACTTCTGAGCCAGTTCGTGGTTGGCCCGCTGGAGTTCCGGGCTTTGGGATTTGGCGCGGGGGAAATCGACCTCAACCAGCACGAGATTGGTTTGGGCGAAACTTGCAAACTGCGGGGTGGAGAAGACCTCTTTATCGAGCTTGATGCACCACGGGCACCAATCCGAGCCGGTGAAATCCATGACCACCAGCTTATTCTCCGTTTTGGCTTTGGCCTCAGCCTGGCTAAGGTCTGTCAGCCAGGTCGGATCTTTGGCGCCGGCCTGGAATACCGTCCAGCCGGCCATCAGTGCGATTGCTATTGTCTTCATATACAGCTCCGGATCGCACGCCGGAGTGTTCAAGCCGGCGTTTTAGGTCGTTTCGACCCACGCTTTCCTGCCCCCAACGATGGTCGCGGTCGCCTTTCCTTTCAGCGGCCAACCATGGAAGGGGCTGTTTAAAGACTTGCTCGACCTCGCGTTCTTGTCAAATACCCAGCTCCGATCCGGATCCAGCACCGTGACATCGGCATCGGCCCCGACGCTGAGAGTGCCTTTGGCGATGCCCAGCAGCCGGGCGGGCGCCACCGTAAACTTCGCAATCAGGTCCGCCAGCCCAAGCCGCTTGCTGTGGTAAAGCTGCATCAGGGCCAGCGCCAGCTCGGTCTCCAGCCCGATGATGCCAAAGGGGGCGTAATCGAACTCCACCTCTTTTTCGAAATCGCAGTGCGGCGCGTGATCGCTGCAGAGAATCTCCAGCGTGCCGTCGGCCAGGCCTTCGAGGACGGCTTCGCGGTCCCGCGCCGAACGGACAGGAGGGTTCATTTTGAAATTGGTGTCGTAAGCCGGCCAGACGGGCAGACGGCCGCCCGCGGAGTCGATGCCGTAGATCTCCCGGCCGTCGGTCTTCCAGAACTTCTCGCTGCCGGCAACGGCGGCGTCGGTAAGGGTGAAATGGTGGGGGCAGGCCTCGCCCGAGATGGGCACGCCGCGCTTTTTGGCTTCACGCAGCAATTGGACGCCGCCGGCGGCGCTGACATGCTGGCAATGGACCCGGGCGCCGGTCAACTCAGCCAGCAGGATATTGCGCGCGATGATCATCTCCTCGCCGGCCGCCGGCCAGCCGCGCAAACCCAGAGCGCAGCTCCAATATCCCTCGTGCATCACGCCGTCGGTGACCAGCGAATAGTCCTGGCAATGATCCATGACCGGCAGATCGAACATTTTGGCGTACTCGAGCGCGCGGCGCATCAGCTCGTTGTTCTGCACGCAACGGCCGTCATCGGTGATCGCCACGACGCCGGCCTTTTTAAGCGACCCGATGGCGGCAAGCTCCTCGCCGGCGAGATTGCGGGTTATCGCGCCGGCAACCAACACGTTGACCGCGCCCTGCGCGGCGGCCAGGTCATGGATGAGGGCGACGGTGCCGGAGTTGTCGATGGCCGGCGACGTATTGGGCATGCAGACGACCGACGTAAACCCGCCGCGGGCAGCGGCGGCGGTGCCGGTAGCGATGGTCTCCTTGGCCGACTGGCCCGGCTCGCGCAAATGCACGTGCAAGTCAATGAGCCCGGGGCAAACAACCCGCCCCGTGACATCCATCCGGTCGGTTCCGGGCGGCGCCTGCTTGGCCGCCTCCGGGCCCACGGCGGCGATCTTGCCCTGATCGATTAGCAGATCAGCGACGGCGTCGAGGCGGTTGGCGGGGTCGATGACGCGCCCACCGGCAAGCAGCAGCGAATTCATGCGGGCGGAGATTACACCGTGGGACGGCCCAAGGCAATTGACAACGCCGCCGGGGGCGCTACTATTGCTGGCGGTGCGGGTGTAGCTCAATGGTAGAGCTCCAGCCTTCCAAGCTGGTCACGTGGGTTCGATTCCCATCACCCGCTCCAACTTCACAGCACCCCTAAAGGAAGTCATTCGCATCAAGACGCAGACGCAATTCATTCTCTGCTCCACACTCGGCATGTCTTCCGTCGCGGAGCGATGCCGTGACGGTAGACGGGTGGCTTCAGCCCCCGGAACCCGGCCCAGGAGAACCTGGCGTCGCGTCAGCGACGCTTGAAACCACCGTCGTCCTCCATTGCCGTCGCCATTCTATTCAGCTTAAGGCTATCAAGCGCCGCTCCGCCGCGAAGGGGCTGCAGGTTGCGGCCGGCAGCCCTGAAATGGCGTCATAGGGTCATAGGGCTGAAAAAGGGCTGAAAAAGAGTTGCACCGGGGTCTTAACGAGTTCAGTGTCCAGACCAAGGATCCGCAGAATAAATACTCGGCAAACGACGTCACAGTCCGATGAAATAAGCGGAATCAAAGAGTAGCCTTATGACCTGGAACAAAATCATTGCCCTCGCCCTCGCGTTACCGGTGACGGCGGGTGCATTCGGGATGATCGAAGCTAACAATCAGACGCACCCCGGCCCGGGAGGCGCCTACGGAATCTATCAGGACATCCGCTATAGCAGCACCCTTCCAAGTCCCGTCGTCTCCTCATTTGTCTGCTCAGGGGCCTCGGCCGTGGAGGTCACGGCGATTATTGACCGGATAGATGATCCCAAGGTCACCGGGCTTCGGCAGTTATGGGGGCTGACTAATTACGACACGAGTTGGGTGCCGGCAGTCTGGCTGCCCCAGAAGTTTCCCCTCGTCGTGCCAGAACTCAGCTCGTTCCTGCGCTTTGCACCGGGGGCCCAGGGCTTTTCGATCCCCAGTTTCATCGAGCGTTACGGATTACCAAGCCGCTACCTCACTGGCCACTGGAATGAGGGGCAGGTCGCCGCCCCACACGGTGGCCTCCCTGTTGCCGATGAGACCCATTCGCTCCGAGGGCCGGATTTCCTAATCTATGATCTGCCATCCGGCCACGCCGTCGCGCTCTACGTCCCCAAACCACCCGCCACCAACTTCATCACAGCCGTTATCACCGATTCCAAAGGAGATCTCCTAATCCCGAACATGGTGGACCTCCTGCTACCCCAAGCACCAAAGGTCCTCCCGCCCCGCAAGCTGGCAGCCCAGCCTGACGGGAAGATCGCGGCGCCGGATGCAAGTGGGGGTGCGGCGACAATTGGAGCGTGGACCATGAAAGGTCGCCAGCTTATCGTTACCACGACCTTGAAAAACAGCGACGTGGTCTTGTCGCATGACAGCATCTGGCTTGGCGGCGTAGAATACGCCCCCGACATCATGGTCAACGAGCATGAAATCGTCTGCAATCCTATCGTCGGCGATGTCCGGGCCTCCCGTGGAGAGAAATAACGCCGAACCCGATCACCTCACTGGACGCCAGGATGGCCCTCGGTTTGCATGCCGGACGCCTTCGGGCAAAAGGACCAGCCAGAATGCTCAAGTTATTCCTTCGCGACGCCCAACTGCTTCCTGATTTCTGAAAGCTCCGCGCCCGGCTCATCGGAAAACCGCTCCATCTTCCCGGCGCGACGATACCAATACCGGCTGTTGCTTTCGTCCCCTTCGATTTTATGCAGGACGGCATGAATCCAGGTGGCAGTGGGGTCGGTTTCAAATTGCTGGACAATCCCATGTGCGGCATCCCATTCCCCAGCCAGGGCGAGGTCAACCGCTTCAAGGAGATTTTTGTTCATGCTGCCAATCTATCGCTCTGTTGGTCCGCCTTGGCAAATGGCAACCATCGGCCACGTCCCCAGCCATCAACCCAACTCCCGAATCCGCTCCAGGTCCAATTCTCCCTTCGCCCCCCACCCACCGACACCTTCTGGCTTCTGCGGCAGTGGTTTCCACGGCCGCCTCAAGCGGCCAGCTCGCCGAACCGTAATCTCTGGCTGGAATTCGGAGCTTTTTCGATTGGCCGGCTGTCCCCACTACTGGTGACATGCAAAGGAACAGGGCTTCTGGCATGCTGGCGAACAGTTGGCGAGTCAAAAATCTCCTCAACCCAACCCGAACTAAACCCAATCGGCCGAGTCAAAAGCTCGGCCGCTTTTGTTGTAATGGTCCTGCCATGAAGGCTCTTTAAGGCGACGATGACATTTCCAACTCGTGAAGCCTCGGACCCACCATATTGCCGAGGTGGTCCCCGGCTACGACCACGACGACTCCAAAACCGATCACCACGGCTACCAGGGCAATGAATCCCCAAAAATGATGCGATTCGAAACGCTTGAGGGAGGGCGCATAGGCCACCAATCCAATCAGCGCCGCCACCACGATCACCGCATCCACGCTGGCACGTTGCCAGTAACTGCCTCCCAGATGAAGCCACATCCCAAACTCGTCGAACGTGAGCGCCAATGACAGCCCATAGGCGAGGGCCGTCAATTCGGCGGCGCGTCCCATCGGCCGCCTGAACAATGCATAGCCCCCAACACTCGAAAGCAGGAATATGCCGTAATTGAGGTGATGAACATGCGTGCCATGCAAGAACAGGAACATGTTCGGAATCCGCCCCGACATGATCAGAAACACCACAGCGCGCGAAACCATGAACGAAAGCACAAAACCGAACAAGGCCTGCCGCGCCATGCGGTCGCATGTTTCCTCGGGAGGTGGGGACCCGTGCATCATGGGGCTGGAGAATACCGCAAGCCGCAACCGGGAGCAACCTTTGCCAGCCAGGAGCGCTAATTCCTGCTGCGGAGTTTTGAGAGGAGGCGCAGGATTTCGAGGTACAGCCACACCAACGTCACAAGCAAGGCCATCCCGCAATACCACTCCATGAACCGGGGAGATCCGTTGCTGACCCCATCCTCAATCACGGCAAAATCAACGAGCAAATTGAACGCCGCGATTCCCACGATCACCAGGCTGATGCCAATGCCAATCGGCCCAGCTTCGTGGATGTAGGCTACGTGGGTTCCAAACATATTCAGCACCATGTCCACCACATACACCAGACAAACGGCCGCTGTGGCAACCAGCACTCCCTTTACCAACCGGTCGGTCACGCGAATTGTCCGGGTGGTGTACAACATCAGCATAAGCCCCAGCACCCCGAAGGTCAGCAACATCGCATTGACGACAATCCCGTGATACCGCTGCTCGATAACCTGAGAGATCGCCCCGAGACACAATCCCTCCAGAACGGCATAGACCGGGGCCGCAATGGGCGAGGCCGCCGGTTTGAAGGTGCCGACCAGGCAGGCAATCAACCCGCCGATTAGCCCGATCAGGATCAAGGGACCGCGAAGCTCCGGATGCATCCAGGCGAACGCTGCCGCACCCAAACAGAGGAGCAGCAGGATGCCGGTTTTATTGATGACGCCCTGCAAAGTCATCGATTCAGTGCTCTCCCAGGGCCGGGAAAAGGCACCTTCACGTTTAAGCAACGGATTTGACGTTTCCATATAGGCCGATTCTGCTCGGATCGACCGTAGTTTTCCAATCTAAAAATCACGCAGACAAAACGCCGGCATACGTTGCTGTCCCGGAGGAACATCCGACAATAGCCCAACGCTTCAGCGGTAAAGCTTCGGCAAACCTGTTCCAAAGACGGTACGCCATGTCGCGAAGCGTTTGATAGGGGTAGGGATGGCGGGGTTAGCGCCACCCCTCCCTCCGAACCGGACTGGCGGATCTCCCGCATCCGGCTCTCCAGTCAGTGGTGTCTCGGCGAGACTAACCA
>Ga0181517_10000106_pt1 | contig 112303 bp, 81 predicted proteins | sample PEATcosm2014_Bin_31_FD_119748 | JGI IMG/M metagenome (GOLD analysis project Ga0181517, IMG submission 119748) | Peatland microbial communities from MTU Mesocosm Facility, Houghton, MI, USA - PEATcosm2014_Bin01_30_metaG | ecosystem: Environmental > Terrestrial > Soil > Wetlands > Peat | place...
AGATGCCGCCGCCATCCAGCTCTCCGTGGCCCGCATCAGCGACGCCATCATCAATGACCGCATCAGTCTCAAGAAGGCCACAGCGCTTCTCTACGGGCTCCAGATCGCGGCCCAGTTCGTCGACCGCAAGAAGCCCATCGATGAAGCCGAAACCGTCCAGTCCGCGGAGCAGACCGTCCAGGGCGACGAGCTCGCCCCCGGCGTCTACGTCTGCAAAGGTGAGGACTGCAACCAATGTCCCTTCTCCAACCCCGGCCAATGCACCCGGTGGACCTACACCGCCACCAACAGCCAGCTTCTTGACCGCAGCGGCGACGAAGACGGCGAGGAAGACGACAGCGAAGACGGTGGCGAGGAGAACGAGGCCCGCGGCAAAGAGGGCGGCGGCGAAGACGCTGACGACGGCGAAGACGAAGGAGCCGACATCGACGGTGACGATGACGACGGCGAACAACTGCCGGACCCGGCACAGCTCCCTGCCGCACTGTCCGCCAATCCCAGCGTCACCCAGTATCTCCCATCCTGCGCATCAACCAGTCGATCGCGGCTGGCTCGTTTTCGATCTCAATCCGCAATGGAACGGTCTGCATCGGCAGCGAAATGGTCATCGCGCCCAATCGCACGCGGTCCTTCTCGGTCGTCAGCAGCGCCGTCGCTCCAGCCTTTTGCGCCGCCAACGTCACCCGCTCAAGATCGCCGGCCGTGTAGCGATGGTGGTCAGGGAAGGCGAACCGTGCCGCCAGGCGCGCGCCCGCTCGCTCCAGCCCCTCAAAAAACTGTTCCGGCCGCGCAATCCCGCAAAACGCCGCCACCAGCCCCTCAATCCGCGGCACGTCCATGCGCCGCCGCACCCGCCACAACGTTCCCTTCCAGCCCCTGGACTTCACCCAATCCGCAACCTCGGGTTCGTCTTCCGGAATGGCAAAAACATCCGCCCGCTCTGACGCGTCCAATGCCTCACGCAGATTCCCGGCCGGCAGCAAATGATCCGCCAGGTCGCTGCCGCTCAGCAGCAGAATATCCACGTCGCGATGGAGTTGCCGATGCTGAAACCCGTCATCGAGCAAATGCACGCCAACCCGCTGACCTGCTGACTCGCCGGGTTGCTGACTTGCTGCCTCGCTGACTCGCCGACTTGCTCGCTCCGCGAGCAGCCCCGCCGCATACCGCTCTGCCGCCACAAACACCCGCGCCTCCGCTTCGCGCGCAATCACCAGCGGCTCATCGCCGAACGTTTCCGCAGCACCACTGGGATCAACCAAAAGCGGAACCGCGGAGCGGTGCCGGCCGTAGCCCCGCGAAAGCACATCCACGTACACGCCGCGCGCCGTAAGCGCCTTCGCCAGCGCAATCGTCAGCGGCGTTTTTCCTGCGCCGCCCGCCGACAGATTTCCCACGCTCACCACCGGCCATCGCAGCCGCCGCACCGGCTTCAGCCCCACGCGCATCTGCACCTCGCGCAGCCCAAGCGCCAGCCGGTAAACCGGAACCAGCGGCCACAGCCACGGACGTGCGGCGCGCGTCATACTTTGCGCTCCGATTCCGTCCGCCTTGTCGCCAGCTCCCGCAGCACCGCCACGCACCGCTCCGTCGCGCCCGCTTGCCGCTCGAAAACTTCTCTGCCCCGAGCTCCCATCGCTTCCGCCGACGTCCGGTCGCCCAGCAACGCAGCCAGCGCTTCGGCCAATTCTTCCTTCGCCGCAATGCGCAACGCATCGTGCGCGCGCAGGCTGTCGGTAATGGCCGCGAAATTTGCGTAGTGCGGCCCCATCACAATCGGCACGCCGAACTGCGCCGGCTCCAGCGGATTGTGTCCGCCCGCCGCAACCAGGCTGCCGCCCACGAACGCCACGCTGGCCAGCGAGTATACCGACGCCAACTCGCCAATCGTATCCAGCAGCACAATCTCACCGGCCTTGAGCGGCTCTGCAAATTTCGACCGCCGCGTCCACCGATTCCCCGACCTCTCCAGCAGCGCCGCCACTGCCGCAAACCGCTCCGGATGTCGCGGCGCAAGCACCATCGCCAACCGCGAATCGCCGACCAGCAGCCGCGGCCACGCTTGCAGCAGCGCCGCTTCCTCGCCTTCCAATGTGCTTCCCGCAACCACAAAACGCAGCCCTGACGACTGCGCCTTCAACAGCCGCGTAGCCTCGGCTTCTTCCGCCGCGCGCACATCGAACTTCAGATTCCCCGCCACTGCAACTCGTTCCGCCGCGCAGCCCAGCGCGATCAGCCGCTCGGCGTCGATCTCACTCTGCGCCAGCACCGAACTCAATCTGCCTAGCAGCGGCTTCCACAACCGCCGCAGCATCCGGTAACGCGGCCACGAGCGATCGGAGATCCGCGCGTTCACCACCGCCACGGGAATTCCGCGACCAAAGCATCCATGCAGCAGATTCGGCCAGAACTCCGTCTCCGCCAGCACCAGCATGCGCGGCTTCAGCGCCTTCAGATACGCGCGCACCGCCCAAGCCAGATCGAGCGGGCAATAAAACACCCGATTCGCCCCAAACCGTTCCCGCGCCAGCGCCTGTCCGGTGCGCGTGGTGGTCGAAATCGCCACGAAAGACTCCGGCAGCGCGGCATCGAGTGCCTTCACCAGCCGCGTCACCGCCAGCACCTCGCCCACGCTCACCGCATGCACCCAGATCAGCGCCCGCCCGCTTGCTCCCGAACCCTCAGCCAGCCGCCTCGGAACGCGGCCCAGCCGTTCCCGCAATCCCTCACGGTATTTCGGCGTGGTCGCCATGCGCCAAAGCCACCACGGCGCACCGGCCACCAACGCCGCAAGCAAGACCACGTTATAGAAAAGAAGCGTCATGCGATACCGATTCGCTCTTCCGCCGGTCTAACTTTGGAGAGCCTAATCTGATTCGTGGGGTGGTTCACCCTAGAATGATACAGTCGAGCACGATGAGAACTTCTGCTGCCGTTCCGCTCTTGATCCTTGGGCTGGCGGCAATCGGCTTCGCCGCCGAGCACAACCCGCCTCCGGTGCAGCCCGCCACGTCCTTCCCGGCGGTCGAAGTTCACCCCGACGAGCACGTCGCTATCGCCGTCGAGCCCTACGATACCAGGGAAAAGGAGTCCATCTTCCGCGTCGACTACATCGGCCACGACGTCATGCCGGTGCGTCTCATCGTCACCAACCTGGGCGACAAGCCCATCTCCCTGCGCGACGCGCGCATTCTCTTTGAAACCGCCGATGGCGACCGCATCCAGGCCGCCGAACCCGAAGATGTAGAGCGCCTGATGACGCGCAAGGAACGCCAGGGCAGCAAGATTCCCCTGCCCGCGCCGCTGCCGCCCATCCACACCAAACCCAAAGCCAGCAACGCCGAGATCGAGCAGGACTTCGACACCTTCGAGTACTCCGCCCTCGCCGTTGAGCCGCACACCACCCGCGCCGGCTTCCTCTTCTACGACGTCTCGAATCTCAGCCATCCCCTGGTCGGAGCCAGGCTCTATGTGCGCTCCATCCGCGACTCCGAGGGCAACGAGCTCTTCTACTTCGAGATTCCCTTCGACAAGTACCTGCGGTCGAAATCCGGCCAGATGAACTAATCCTTTGTGCTGACTTTGCGGCTCTCGTGCTAGCATTTCCTTACAACCATTCTCTTAAGCCAAAAGATCCAGACCCCCGCGGAGGCGCCGCATGGCAAATGAGCCGGATTACGGAATTGACGCGCCCCACGTCGTTCTCAATCTGTTCGCTGCGGGCATAGCCTGCGGTTTCCTCGCGCTCCTGTTTCCCCGCTTCACCTTCAGGCAGGTTACAGTCACTCTCTATCCTGGGTTTCTGTATTCGGCGGCATTGTTCCTGCTTCCCGTCATTCTCATGCTGGTGTATTCCAGGGCGGGCAAGTTCCGGCATCGCGACCGCATGCTTGCCAAAGTGTCGTGGGCGGGAACCGAAATGGTGCTGGACGTGGGCACCGGCCGCGGACTCCTGCTGATCGGAGCCGCCAAGCGCCTTACCATCGGCTACGCCACGGGCATCGACATCTGGAACGCTGAAGATCTGTCGGGAAACTCGCCGCACGCGCTGCTTGAGAACATTGTGCTCGAGAGTGTGGGGGGAAAGGCTGACGTCAAAAACGAGGATGCCCGCAAGATGAGCTTCCCCGATCGAACCTTCGACGTCGTGCTCTCCAATCTGTGCTTGCACAACATCTACCAGCAGGAGGGCCGCGACCAGGCCTGCCGCGAGATCGCTCGCGTGCTCAAGCTCGGCGGCATTGCCGTGATCTCCGACTTCAAGCACATGCAGGAGTACGCCACGGCCTTTGCCGCATCCGGTCTCACGGTAGAAATAGATCCACCCGACTGGACGGGAACCTTCCCTCCGCTGCGCATCCTGGTGGCGCGAAAGCCGGCGTGAATACCCCTACTCGTAATACGTAGCCGTCGTCGTATCCGTCTCCCAGATCGTGCAGTCCTTCACGCGTACCCGGCCCGCGGTCACATCCGCCAGATGCTGGTTGGTCTCGTCGTAGAAATATCTAGCCAGGTTCTCGGCCGAGGGGTTCAGCACCGTGAACGGCTCCAGGTCGTTCAGCATCTGGTGGTCGATGCGCTCGATCACCGGCCGCAGCACCTGCTTCAGCAGCTTGAAGTCGAGCAGCAACCCGGCCCCGTCAAGCTCGGCCCCGGCCAGCGTCACGCGGACCTTGTAATTGTGGCCGTGCGGGTTCTCGCACTTACCTTTGTAGTTGCGCAAATAGTGGCCGGAGGAGAAATCTGCCTCCACGGTAACTTCAAACATCGCTGTCAGCTCAATCCTGCGCGGGCCGCGGCCCGCACACCTCTATTTTACGGCCATGACCGTGTACCGCCGGTTTCCTGGCCGGCGGTAGTGTGAGTCTCCAGACCCGCACACGCGGCTGCCCCTTTTCGCGATCAAATTGTTTCTGTTGCGATGGCGCGCGTCTCGTTCACTTCTTCACGCGCCGAGCCGCTACCCCTGCCGTCCTCGCCGTCTCTGCCGTCCCGCGCGGCGCGCCTCTTCGCTGCGCCGGTCCACCTGCTCAAAAAGATTGCTCATCACCCCGATCAGCGCCGACCCAAGTGCCGCCAGCACCAGAATCAATGCCACCGTGCGCCACAACGTGCCATTGGCCGGCAAACCCGGCTGAAAGCCCGACGGCACCAGCGCCATGCCTCCGGAGACAAGCGCGAAAAAACCGAGTGTGGCAGCGAGAATGTAGAAGTTGCGGGACATATGCGTGAAGGTCGGCGCTTCGCGCGCCTGCTGCGATTCTACGCGTGCGCGACCTTAGCTCGTAAGCTCCGCCGTGCTGACCACCGTCACTCCCGCCTCGGCAAACTGCGCCTCCATCGCGGCCACCGAGCTATTCAAGTCGATGGCCCGGCAGGCATCGCTTAAAACCACCGCCGGAAAACCCAGCCGCCGCGCATCGAGCGCCGAATAGCCCACGCAATAGTCGTAGGCCAGCCCCGCCAGAATCACGCGCGTCAATCTGCGCTCGTGCAGGTAGTCGGCGAGGCCGGTTGGCGTTGCGCGGTCGTTCTCAAAGAATGCCGAATACGAATCGATCTGCGCCCTGAACCCCTTGCGCAGAATCAACTCGGCTTGCGGCAGATGGAGCCCGGGATGAAAATCCGCGCCCGGCGTTCCCTGCACGCAGTGCGCCGGCCACAACGTCTGCGCGCCATATTCCAATGCCACCGCTTCATAGGGCTTTTTGCCCGCATGCGACCCCGCGAACGACATGTGATTGGCCGGATGCCAATCTTGCGTGAGAACGATGTGTGCGAAGCGCGATGCTACTCGATTGATCGGCGCAATCACCTCGTCGCCGCTGGGCACAGCCAGCGCTCCGCCGGGACAAAAATCATTTTGCACGTCGATGACAATCAGTACATCGCTGGATTCGATCTGCATGGGGCACCCGAACCGGGGCCCCCGACGACAGGCCTTCGTCGTTGGGGTGGCCAATAGCTCCGATTATGCCAGAAGCACTTCAATCCCATGGTCGCGCAGCAGCGTGACGTACTCCGGGCTCAGTTCCGCATCGGAGACCACGGTGTGCGCGGCCGTCAGCGCCGCCACGGGAATCATTCCGCCGCGCCCGAACTTCGTGTGGTCCGCCACAATGATCACGCGGCTCGCGACCTCGATCATCTTCTGCTCCGAGCCCACCACCAGCGTGTTGTTGTTGCTCAGCCCGGCCTCGGTGATGCCGCCAATGCCCATGATCACCGCGTCGGCGTGGATCGCGCTCAGCATCTGCTCGCAGAACGGCCCCAGCATCACGCGCAGCCGCGGATCCAAATACCCCCCGGTCAGCGTCAGCTCGATGTTGCGCAGCGACTCCAGGCTCTCGGCAATGGGCAGTGAGTTGGTCACAATGTGCAGCGATTTCGCAGCCAGTTCGCGCGCTACCGCGGCCACCGTCGAGCCGCCGTCCAGAATTACCGTCTGGCCATTTTCAATCAAACCCGCGGTGAGCCTGGCAATCCGGCTCTTCTCGTCGCTCAAGCGCACGCTTTCCACTGCGTAGTCGAAGGCGCGATTCGCCGGAGCCTGCACGCTTACCGCGCCGCCGTACACGCGCTTCAGCACACCTTCCGCTTCTAGCATGTCCAGATCGCGACGCACGCTCGACTCCGACGCGTCGAGTTCGCGGCCCAGAGTCTCCGAGTCGATGAAGTCCCGGGACTCGATCATCTGGCGGATTCTCAGTTGCCGTTCAGCAGCCTTCATCGTCGGTCCGTCTTGCGCCCCGTTTTAGTTCCATCGCCCGCCGCGCCGTCCCAGTCCCTTAGTCCCTAGTCCCTGTTTGCTTGCTCTCTTACTCCCTTGCTCCCCGCCTTTTACCTTCCCATCGCATCCATCACCGCGTCCGTCACCGACTTCACCAGCGATTCCAATTCGCCGTCGGTCGCCGCCGCGCCCCGGCCCGTGGGACCATCGCAGGGCGTCGGCGCGAGCGCAATAGAGCCCGGCACTTCGAGATCGGACAACTGGCATTCCTTCATGCGCGACGCGTCGAAGCGAATATCCGGCAGGCCCAGCTTTTTCTTGATAGCCAGCAGATCGTTCCCTTGCTTCTCGGAGATTTGCGAAATGGGAACGCCCAATTGCGAAGCGATCATCAGCGTCCAGCAATACGTCTCCAACACCTCGGCGTACCACTCGGCGTGCGTCACCGTATCGGCCCAGCACACAATGCCGTGATTCGACAGCAGAACCGTGTTGTGCGTCTTCACGTAAGGCAGAACGGTTTCGGCAAACGCCTGCGTGCCCGGCGTTTCATAGGGCGAAACCGCCACCTTGCCCACGAACACTTCAAACTCGGGAATAATCAGATTCGGCGGCACGCTTCCCGTAATCGCGTAGGCCGTCGCGTGCGGCGGATGGCAGTGCACCACGGCCTTTGCTTCCGGCACCGCCTTGTAAATCTCCAGGTGCAGCAGCAGCTCGCTCGTCCGCGCCTTCGCGCCCGCAATCTGCACGCCCTCCATATCCGTCATCCCAATGTCTTCTGGCGTCAAATCGTACTTGCTCACCAGGGTCGGCGTGCAAAGCACTTCATTGGGCCCGATACGATACGAAATGTTGCCGCCGTTGCCGTCGACAAACTGGCGCATCCACAACTTGCGGCCCACCGCGCAGATTTCTTTCTTGATGGCTTCGGCCTCGGGCGTCGAAAACAGCCGGCGATTCACCGCGGCCGAACCCGCTGCCGTCGTCGGCGTCGCAGGTTGCGCGGCCTGTTGCGACCCGCCGGTCGCCGTCTCGGTCGCCAACTCGATGCCGTGCTGCTGCAAGAAGTCGCGCGCCGATGGCGTCACCACGCAGTTCTCCGCGGCCACGATGCTCGTAGCTCCCGCCGTAACCGCGTCCTGCACATCGCGCATCGCAATCAGTCTGCGCCCGCCAAAATCGATGCTCTTTGTTCCGCTCTTCACTTCCCCACCTCTAACAAAATCTCCAGGCAAAATCTCTACGGCTTCACATCCGCCGTGTCCACAATCAGCGCCAGGTACGCGTCCACCGGCACCGGCGTGGGCCAAAAAGGATTGGACGCCTCGCGCCCCTCGGTAAACGCCACCATCTGACCCGTGGCCGCGCCCAGTTCGTCCACCGCGATCAGCGCCTTGCCTCCGCCCTGCCCGTTACCAGCGCGCAGGTTCTCCATCGTCACCGGCTCCACAATGGCCAGCGTCCACCCGTGATACGACGCCACGGCCGGCGTCAGCGTCAGGTGTCCGCGAACCATACCCAGCCTCATATCGCGCTCCCTGGTTGTTGCACCGCATCCACCAGACCCACCACCACCATGCGCGCCGGAGTGTTGTTCCCCAGCTTCAGGCGCGCAATGTCGCCGTCGGTCGAAACCATCACCGTCTCTCCGCGCGCCGCGCCCATCCAATCCACCACCACGTTCGGCTCTACGGCCGCGGTTCCATCGGCCTCCAGACGGCGCGCAACCAGAAACCGGCATCCATCCAGGGAGGGATGCTTCGCCGTTGCCACCACCGTGCCTTCAATCCGCGCCAGAAACATCCGTCGTCCCTCAGTCCCTTGGTCCCTAGTCCCCTAGTCCCTGCCTTTAAATAATTCGCAGTGCATCGCCCACCACCATCTGCCGTTCGCGCGTAAATGTGAGCGGCGTGGTGATCCCTTCGCCCGTCGGCGTCGCAATGGTATGGCTGAAGTACCCCGGCCCGCCCACACCCAACGATGCCGGCGAGGCCGCATTGTGAATGAACAGCGTGGTATTCATGGCGCGCGCCATGCGCGTCGCCGTCTCCAGGTTGTTGGTGTGAATAATGGCCGTGTGCCGGTAGCCGTGCTCGGCTCGGACCGAGGCGGCAATGGCCGCATTCGCATCCTTCACGCGCACGATGGGAACGAACGGCATCATCTGTTCTTCCTGAACAAACGCATGGTCCTCGCCGGTCTCGCCAAAAAGCAGGTCAGTTCCCGCCGGCGCCTGCACTCCCGCGGCCTTCGCCAGAACGGCCACGTCTTTGCCTACCAAATCTTTTTTCACATGCGCCCGCGCGCAACCGTCTCCGCCGCCTTCAAACGTGAACGCAGCCTTGGTCAGCCGGTCGATCGCCGCAGCATCCAGTTGAACCGCTCCCGCGCGCTTCATCGCCGCGATAAACGCATCGGCCACTGATGCCACCACGAACACTTCCTTCTCGCCGATGCACAGCAGGTTGTTGTCGAATGCCGCGCCGTCGATGATGCACCGCGCCGCGCGATCCAGATCCGCCGTCTCGTCCACCACCACCGGCGGATTTCCCGGCCCTCCTGCAATCACGCGCTTCCCGCTCAGCGCCGCAGCCTTGGCCACAGCCGCTCCGCCCGTGCAGCACAGCAGCGCCACCTTGGGATGATGGAAAATCTGTTCCGCGGCTTCGATCGTCGGCTCCACGGTCGTCGTAAACACATTCGCCACGCCCAGCTCGCGCTCGATCTCGCGGTTCCACAGTTGCAGTGCGTACTGCGCTACATTCTTGCCGGAGGGATGCGGCCCGAACACCGCCGTGTTTCCCGCAGCCACAATGTTGATGGCGTTTGAAGCCATGGTCGGCACCGAATGCGTCACCGGCAGCATCATCCCGATGACTCCCCACGGCGCGTGCTCAATCAAACACACACCAGTGGTGTTGCTGCGCGCCTCGGTGTGCAGTGAGTCCACGCCCAGCACAAAGCGCATATTCGTCAGTTTCAGAATCTTGTGGTCCAGCCGCCCAACCTTGGTCTCCTCGAGCTCCATCTTGCCCAGCTCTTCGCGCCGGTCGTTGCAGATGCGGCAAATAATGTCGACAATGCGCTTGCGGTCTTCGAGCGGCATCGCCGCCACTTTTTTCTGCGCCTCGTACGCCGCGTTCACCGCCTCGTCCACAGTGGCAAATACGCCATCGCGCGCGGCGGTGGTTCGCGGCGCGGTCGTCTGCGCCACGGGCGCCGCTTGCATCTGCATGCGCAGTCGCGCCACCACTTCCTTCGCGATCTCCGCAATCACCTGAGGCGAAACTTGCTGTTGCGTCTGCATCGAAAAACTCCCCGAATCTCGTTTACGGTTTCGCTACCGTCGCGCCGCCCACCTCAATCGTGTCCACAATGCCCACGATCACGGCGTCCACGGGCGCATCCTTGGTCGCGGGCGTCAGGCGCGCGGAGCTGCCCTGCGTAAACAGCACGCACTCGCCCTCGCCGGCCCCCACGCCGTCCACCGCCACCACTGAGCTGCCCGAGATCTGCAGCTTCCCTTCCTTGTTGATGTAGGGCTGGACCAGCAGCAGCTTCATGCCGCGGAACTTCGCGATCTTCTGCGTGGAAACCACGTTGCCGATGACTTTCGCTATGAACATGCGGGTTCACCTCGTGCGCCGCGGCGCTCGTCGTTCGTCGTTCGACGCGCCGCGGGCTCTCACTTCTGCAGTACGATGCTCAGCGAATCGTGCGGACGTGCGATCACATGCACGCTCTGCACTTCGCCCGCCGCGCGCGCCGCTGCCGCGCCCGCGTCTACTGCCGCGCGCACGCTGCCCACGTCGCCTGTCACATAAACCGAGCAAAGGCCGCTGCCCACTTTGTTCCAGCCCACAAATTTCACGCTGGCCGCTTTCAGCATCGCGTCCGTCGCCTGTACCAGGGCCACCAGGCCCTTGGTTTCGATCATTCCAAGTGCTTCACTCGCCATTGCGTTCTCCCTTTTCTGTGCCTACTTCAACATGTTCTCGACCAGCGCATCGTGCGGCCGCGCAATCACGTGCGACGACACCAGCTCACCCACCACCTTGGCCGCGGTCGCGCCGGCATCGACAGCCGCCCGCACCGAGCCCACGTCGCCGCGAACGATAGCGGTCACATAGCCGCCGCCGATTTGCACCGTCTTTACCAGCTCCACGCTGGCCGCCTTCACCATGGCGTCGCTCGCTTCCACCAGCCCCACCATGCCTCTGGTTTCAATCAATCCGATTGCTTGACTCATCTCGTCTCCTCGAAGTGCAGCTTTTAGCCATTAGCTTTTAGCTATTAGCTCGATGCTGCTACGTTTGCCGTTTTGCCAATCCGCAAAGCGCCCGTGTTTCGCCGACGCCTGTTTTCCAGCGGCCAAGCTAATAGCTAAGAGCTAAAAGCTAAGAGCCGGTTCTCACTTCTTCGCCACCGTCTTGTTGCCCTGCACGAAAGACGGCAGCTCGTCGTGAGGCCGTGAGATCACTTGCACGCTCACCACCTCGCCGATCCTCGATGCCGCTTCCGCGCCCGCGTCCGTAGCTGCCTTCACCGCCGCCACGTCCCCTTCCACAAAGGCGGTCACCAGGCCCGAACCCACGGTCTGCCAGCCGGCGAACGTTACGTTCGCGGACTTCAGCATCGCGTCCGTCGCCTCAAACAGCGCAACCAGACCTTTTGTTTCCACCATTCCCAGCGCTTGTTTCATCGCGTCCTCTCTTGTTCTGTAACGTTACTTCCCTTTTGCGTTCTACTTGAAAATCTCCACGTCCTTGGTCAAATGCAATCCGCACGCATTCGCTTCGTCCGTGTCCATGTGCACGTTCAGCCGCGATGTCGGATCAATCCGCACGTGCACATTGTTGAACGTCACTCCCGACGCCCCACCCACGCGCAGCTTCATCCTGTCGCCCTGTTTCACGCCGAAGTACGCGGCCTCTTTGGGGCTCATGTGCGCGTGGATGGCCGCGCGGATCACGCCTTCTTTCAGCTCCACCACGCCCTTGGGCCCGATGATCACCGCGCCCGGCGTGCCCTTGATGTCGCCCGAGAGCCGCACCGGCAAATCGTTGAAGCCCAGCATGATCGCGTCGGTAAACGCCAGCTCCACCTGCGACTGCTTGCGCATGGGCCCCAGAATCCGCAGGTTCGAAATGATGCGGCTGCGCGGCCCCACAATCGTCACCGTCTCCTTGGCCGCAAAGTTGCCTTCCTGAAACAGCGGCCGGTCAAAGGTCAGCTCCGTGCCCGGACCGAATAGCACATCCATATCCTCGCGGCACACATGCATGTGGCGCGACGACGCCTGCACCACCAGCTCCGGCGACTTGCCCCCGCTGTCGCGCCCCAGGTACTCGAGCGCCACCTGGCGCACGATCCGCTCCACCGTCGCCCTGTCGATTACCGAATTCCCTGCGCTTGCCATAACAGTTCCTTAAACTCAGTCCCTACCTCTTTGTCTTCTCGCAACCTTCTGCCCACCACGATGAGCTGGAAGCTAGGAGCTAGCAGCTAGAAGCTGCTTTTTCACTACACCAACCGTCTCCCGCGCCAGAATCGCTTCTTCATTGGCAGGAATCACCAGCACCTTCACCAGGGAGCGAAGTGTCGAGATCTCCCCCTCGCCCTTCATCTCCGCGTTCTTCTCTTCATCCAGTTCCACGCCGAAAGGCACCAGCCCCTTGAGCACTGCCGCGCGAATCGCCGCGCTGTTCTCGCCGATGCCGCCGGAGAATGTGATTACGTCCACGCCGCCCAGCTCCAGCAGGTACGCGCCCACATAATGCCGGATTGCCCGCACCAGAACATCGAGCGCCAGCCGCGCCCGCGTGCTGCCTTTGGCCGCGGCCTCTTCCAGATCGCGCAAATCTCCGCTCGTGCCGCTGATCCCCGCCAATCCCGACTGCGAGCCCAGCAGCTTCGCCATCTCGTCCGGCCCCAGCCCCAGCTTCTTCATCATGTGCAGCACGGCAAACACGTCGATGTCGCCCACGCGATTGTTCTGCGGTAGCCCCGACTGCGGCGACGCTCCCATGCTCACATCCACGGCCACGCCCTTCTTGAACGCGGCCACGCTCGAGCTTCCACCCAGGTGGCAGGAAATGTGCCGGAGATCTTTACGACCCAGCAGCGCCGTGGCCCGCTCGTTGGCCGAGCGGTGACTGGCCCCGTGAAACCCATAGCGTCGAATCCCGTACTCCGTCCGCCACTCGTAGGGCACTGCGTAAGTCGTCGAGGCCTCGTCCATGAACCGGTACGGGAACGGCTCCATCACCGCCACCAGCGGCACGCCGGGCAGTTCCTGCTCGAAGGCTTTCATCGCGGTAATATACGGCGGATTGTGCGCCGGGGCCATGAAAGAGAACTCTTCCATGGCCGCAAGCATCGCATCGTCAACAATTTGCGGCGTATTCAGCGGCCCCGTGTGCACTGCTTTAAATCCCACTGCTCCAATTTCGCCAAGGCTCGTGAGAGCCTTTCCCGGTCCGGCAATCTCGCTCAGGCACTTCCTGATCGCTGCCGAGCAATCGGCGCACTCCCCGCCCGGCTGGCCAATCCGCTCCACCCGCCCCTGCGCCAGCACCGTCTCGCCCTGGGCAGGGTCCTCCGGCATCTCCACCAGCCGGTACTTGAACGAGGTGCTACCGATATTTGGGATCAGAACCTTCATCTTTTGACTGTTCTTGATTGAAAATGAATGATACGATACATTATTCATCAGAGTCAATCGTAATCTTGGCGGATTCTGAGTGATAATCCAGATGATGACGCCACAAACAGGCATTTCCGGGCGATCTCTTGCCGGCCTCGCCCCTTCGCTCGACCGTATCGACGAGCTGGGCATCGTCGGCGCCGGCGGCGGTGGATTTCCCACGGCAGTCAAGTTCAAGACCCAGGCATCCCTCCTGATCGCCAACGCCGCCGAGTGCGAACCGCTCCTCCACAAGGACAAGGAACTCCTCCACCACCACGCGGAGCCCTTCCTGCGCGGCATGACGATGGCCATGCAACTCGTCGGCGCGAGCGAGGGCGTCGTCGGCATCAAGGAGAAATACCTCGACATCATCGCCGCGCTTGAAGCGCAGGCGCCCACCGGCATCCGTGTGCAGCCGCTGCCCGACTGCTACCCCGCCGGCGACGAGTTCATCCTTGTGCACATGGTCACGGGCCGTGTTATCCCGCCCGGCGGCCTGCCTAAGGACGTTGACTGCGCCGTCGCCAACGTGGAAACCCTCATGAACATCGGCCTGGACCGTCCGGTGACGCACAAATATCTCACCGTCGCCGGAGCCGTTACCCATCCCGTCACCCTCCGTGTTCCCGTCGGCATCACCATCGGTGAAGTCATCGAGGCCGCCGGTGGCCCCACGGTTCCCGACTACGGCATTCTTCTCGGCGGCGTCATGATGGCCAAGCCTGCCCCCGATCTCAACGTGCCCGTCACCAAGACCACCGGCGGCATCATCGTGCTGCCCGCCGAGCACGCGCTTATCCGCCGCCACAACGCGCCGTGGATGCACATCGCAAAAATCGGCCGCTCCGCCTGCGATCAATGCCGTTTCTGTACCGAATTTTGTCCGCGTTTTTTGCTCGGCCATCCCATTGAGCCGCATCGCGCCATGCAGTCGCTGGGCTTTTCAAAACCGGGCGACCTCACCGTGGCTACGCTCTACTGCTGCGAATGCAACCTGTGCACGATGTTTGCCTGCCCTGAGGATCTCGACCCCAAGAACGTTTGCGTGCAGGGCAAACCCATCGCGCGCGAGCGCGGCCTCACCTGGAAAGGCACGCCCGAATCAATCGAGCCGCATCCCATGGCCGAATTCCGTCGCGTGCCCATGCGCCGCCTCATGGCCAAGCTCGGCCTCGGCGAATTTGTGAACGAAGGTCCGCTCACCGAGCACAAATTTGCCCCGCGCAAAGTCACGCTGCCGCTCAAGCAACACGCGGGCGCTCCTGCGGTTGCAGTGGTCAAGTGCGGCAGCACAGTGCGCGTCGGAGATCTGCTCGCCGCCCCGGAGCCGGGCAAGCTCGGCGCGCGCATTCATGCCAGCATCGACGGCCTCGCCACCGTGGGAGCGGATGCAGTGGTAATTGAAGCGTGAGAAGAAAGTGGTTAGCGGTTGGCGGTTAGTAGTTGGAAAAGTAATGTCCTGACGAGCGCACCGGAGGCGCAGCGTTTGTTAGCCCCGCGCTTTAGCGTGGGGAATGCGGATTCGATTGATTGACTCGGAGTCCTGTAGGGACGGCGCAAGGACATTTGATTTGCTGGGATAGCATGAATGGTCGCTTGACAGGTTCGTATCAGGGCACGGCTTTAGCCGCGCCGCACCAGGCACTGGAACCTTCGGGGCTTTAGCCCCTGCGGAAAACATGAAACAGGCGCGCAAGACACGGTTCGGACTGAACGCCAATCGCTGGCACCTGAAATCTGCAATTCGAGGAACACTGCAATGCCGGAAATCAATTCCATCGGACTCATCGAGCTCTCCAGCGTAGCCAACGGTTTTGTCGTCGAAGACCTGATGCTGAAGGCGGGATCGGTCCAGCTTCTGCTCGCGCGCAGCATCTGCTCGGGCAAATTCCTCATCGTCGTCTCCGGCGACGTCACCAGCGTCCAGGCCGCGCTCCTCGCCGGAGCCACTGCTGCCGGAGCCTCGCTCATTGAACGCCGCCAGATCGCCCGCGTTCATCCCACGGTGCTCCAGGCCATCTCGCAGACCGTCGACATTCCACCCAGCCAGCTCAAGTCTCTCGGCGTCATTGAAACCTTTTCCGCGGCCAGCATCATTGAAGTGGCCGACGCCGCCGTCAAAACCGCCAACGTCACCCTCCTCAAGGTCCATCTCGCCATGGCCCTCGGCGGCAAAGGCTTCGTGGTCATGGCCGGCGACGTCTCCAGCGTGCAGGCCGCCGTCGCCGCCGGCTGCAAGGCCGCCGCCGAAGACGGCATGTTGGTCGGCAAAGGCGTCATCCCCAATCCCTCGCCCGAGCTCTTCAAGGAATACATCTAGCTTCCAGCTCTTAGCTCTTAGCTGGCGACTAAGAGCTGATGGCTGTTCCCTGTTCCCTGCCTCTGTGACCGCCGTCGCAGACTCACCCCTCGTCGCGCCCCCTATCCTGCGGTTGACATGCGGCGTGCCATCGCACTCACGCTCCTCGCCCTCTTCAGTTGGATGCTGATCGCGCCGCTCCTTGCGCCCGACGCCGAGGCCGCCCTACCTCCCTGCTGCCGCAGGCACGGCAAGCACCACTGCATGATGCAGCGGCTGCTCGCCACGAGCGGCAAGCTCGGCGGCCCTCCAGCCCTGCAGGAACCTTGTCCGTGCCAGCCCTTCGGTGGCGGGGCGGTTCAATCGCGCGTGTACACCACCCCAGCGTCGCATCTCTTTGAAGCCGGCTTCATTCAACCCGCATCGCTGCCCGAGCGCAGTCGAACTCCGCGTTCCATCGCCGTCCTCGATGTCCATCCCCGGCGCGGCCCTCCCATCTCTCGCGCGTAACAACGCCATCTCTTCAGTCGTCGCCATGGACCTGTGTCCCGGCCCGCGCCGTCGTTGTGCACGTTTCGAAAACGCAAGAGGTGAAAGATGAAGAGCAAGAAGCTTCTGGCAGGTTTGGCCCTGGCGGGTTTTCTGTGCGCTGTTGGCCCCACCATCGCGCAGGTGCGCGACGAGTCGCCTGTACCCGCGAGTGCGCCGCCAGAAAAAGCGACAACCGGCCGTGTTACCGGAGCCGTCCGCGATCCCACGCAGGCCGTGGTCGTCGGCGCAAAGATCGAGCTCAAGAGCGCCGACTCCGCCTCCACCTGGACGCGCCAGACCGACCGCGAAGGCAAGTTCGCGTTCGACGCCATCCCGCCGGGCCTCTATCAGTTGACCGTGATCGTCTCCGGCTTCGAGATGGTCGCAGTGCGCGATGTGCGCGTCAACGCGGGCCGCGAAACCGTGGTCAACGTCACGCTCCACATCGCCCCGGCGCGCACAGAGATCGAAGTACGCGAAGAAAATGAAGCCGCGTTGCGGCGCAAGGTGGATGCAAACGACCAGGGCCGGCATCAGAACCTCGGCGAGTTAGTCGCTACTGAGCCGGGCGTCAGCTTGCGCGAGAGCGGCGCGCTCGACGGCTCGCCCGCTCTGCATGGACTCGGCGACGAACGCACCAAAGTCGTCGTCAACGGCACGACCGAGGAGAACTCGTGCCCCAACCACATGAATCCCCTGCTCAGCGAGACATCGATGGCGGCGGCCGCAACGGTGCGCGTCATGCCGGGCATCACGCCCGTCAGCATGGGCGGCGACAGCTTGGGCGGAACCGTCGTGGTCGACGAGCCGGCGCCCGTCTTCGCAAGCACGCAGCAAAAGGTCTTCGAGCAAAGTTCGGCAACCGGCTTTTACCGCTCGAACGGAGAGGATTACGGCGGATCCGTCACCGCGTGGGCCACCACGCGCCGTCTTGCCATGGGCTACACCGGCACGTGGAGCACCAACGACGACTACACCGACGGCAGCGGCCACAAAGTCACTTCCACCTACGCGCAGACCACCGAGCACACGCTCACGCTGGCCGCTCAAAACACGAGCAATTTCTTCGCCGTCGAGGGAGGCTACGTGCACACTCCCTACGAGGGCTTCGTGAACCAGCAGATGGACCTGGTGCGCAACGTCTCGGAGCGTGTGAGCGCGCATTACCGCCGCACCTTCGAGCGCGGTACGCTGGATTTGCGCGCCAACTGGCGCGGCACTTGGCACGCGATGAACGTGGGACGCGACAAACTCACCTTCCCCATGCCCATGGGTATGCCGATGAATACCCACGGGCGCGAGATGGGTGATTCGCTGCGGTTCGAGCTTCCGCTTGGGAGCCGTCACACCCTCCGCGCCGGCAACGAGTTCGAGCGCTTCCGTCTCGACGACATCTGGCCGCCGGTCGCGGGCGCGGCGCCCATGATAGGACCCAATGCCTTTGTCGACATCAACGACGGCCGCCGCATGCGCCTCGGCACTTACATTGAAGCCGCGAACCGCTGGAGCGCCGCGTGGACCACGCTCCTCGGCGTGCGCAACGACACGGTGTGGACCAACGCCGGCCCGGTCTCCGGCTACTCCGGCATGTATGCCATGGACGCCGCCACATTCAACGCCGCCAATCGTGCTCACACCGATCCCAACGTCGACGCGACGGCGCAAGCGCGCTGGACGCCAAGCGCCGCGTGGATCGTAGAGTTCGGCTACGCGCGCAAAACCCGCGCTCCCAGCCTCTACGAGCGCTACGCATGGTCCACCAACTGGATGACCAGCGGCATGATTGGCTGGTTCGGCGACGGCAATTACTACGTGGGCAACCTCGCCCTGCAGCCGGAAACGGCGCACACTGTGAGCGGCGCCGCGCGCTGGATGAGCCGCGGCGACCGCGCGTGGGAGCTCAAGGCCGCGCCCTTCGTCACCGTGATCCGCAACTACATCGACGTCGACACGCTCACGACCACTATGTACGGCATGAGCACCTTCGCGCAACTCCAGTTCGCCAACCACGATGCGCGTATCTACGGCGGCGATCTTTCGGGCAGCGCTCAACTGTGGGACAGCATCCGCGGCGGCACGGGCACGCTCAGCGGCGTGGCGGGATGGTTGCACGGCGAGCGCACCGGCTCGTCGACGCCGCTCTACCAGATGATGCCGCTTAACGCCCACATCAATTTCGATGAATCCGTGAAAAGCCTCTCCGCCGGATTCGGCCTCGAAGCGGTCGACCGCAAGAGAAACATCGATCCCCGCCGCTACGAGCAGCAGACGCCGGGCTACGCGCTCCTCAACCTGCACGCAACCTACCGGCGCGGCGCCTTCGAGGCCAGCGGCGGCGTTGACAATCTGCTCAACAAGGCCTACGAACTGCCCCTCGGCGGCGTCAACATGGACGACTTCATGGCCGCAATGTGGATGGGCGCCATCAAGCCCGTCACCGGCCGCGGCCGCAGTGCCTTCTTCAGTCTCACCGCGCGCTTCTAAGCAAGCTGCGAGCTATTGCTCTGTCTCTAAAATTCTCAGCAAAAACATCGCTGTCATCCTGAGCGCGGTTTGGCGTGCGATCGGTACGATTGCACGCCAAACGGAGTCGAAGGATCTGCAGTTGTCTTTCCGCTGGCTTCAGATTCACCACATCAGCGCTCCCTCGCTCCCTGCCCTTCTCACCCGTTATTCTGTCTGTATCATGATGCGCGTTTTTGGCTTCCGCTTTTTGTCGATTGCCCTCGCCGTCGCCGCTCCCTCCCCGCTCATCGCGCAGGAGACCGCGCCCACCGCGTTGCCCTACCGCGGCGAGCAACCGGTGCGCGCTCGGCACGGCATGGTCGTGAGCGTGCATCATCTGGCCGCCGATGCGGGTCTTGGCATTCTTGAGGAAGGCGGCAACGCCATCGACGCCGCGGTGGCCGCGGGTTTCGCTCTCGCCGTCGTGCATCCCGCCGCGGGCAACCTCGGCGGCGGCGGCTTCATGCTCATCCGCGACCACACTGGCAAAACCATTTTTCTCGACTACCGCGAAAAAGCTCCGCTAGCCGCCACCCAGAACATGTATCTCGACGCCAGCGGCAACGTGATTCCCGACGCAAGCGTTCTTGGGGTTCGCTCCATCGCCACGCCCGGCTCCGTCGCCGGCCTGGTTTACGCCGAGCGCAAATACGGCCGCCTCGGACTCAAGCGCGTGATGGCGCCCGCAACTCAGTTGGCGCGCGAGGGCTTTCAACTCACGCCGCAGGAGGCCGCCGAACTCTCCGATCCCGATCTGGCGCGCTTTCCCGCGTCCAGCCACATTTTTCAGCGCGACGGACGCTTGTACAAAGCTGGCGAGATCTTCCGCCAGCCGTTGCTCGCCGCCACGCTCGAACGCATCGCCGCCGATCCCGAAGATTTCTACCACGGCACGATGGCCCGCCAACTCATTGACGATCTGACAAAAGGCGGCGCGCTGCTCACTGTCGACGATCTGGCCCAGTACAACGTGGTGGAGCGCGATCCCGTTGTGGGCACGTTTCACAATTTCACAGTGATCAGCGCACCGCCGCCCTCCTCCGGCGGAATCGTGCTCATTAGTGCGCTCAATATTCTGGAAAGCTACCCGCTCGCGACGCTCGGCGATCGCAGCGCCGCATGGCTTCATCTCGCCACTGAGGCGTGGCGTCGCGCTTACATAGATCGCGCAGACTATCTCGGCGATCCCGACTACAACACCATTCCCGTGGCCGCGCTCACCGCCAAAAACTACGCGGCCGCATGGCGCCAGAGCATCCTGCCAAATCGCGCGTCGCCCAGCGCCACACTCGCGCGCCCCGCGGGTTTTGTGCCGCCCGCCCCTGCCACTGCCGGCCAGCGCCGCCGCTCGGAATCGCCCGACACCACGCATTATTCCGTTGTAGATAAAGAAGGCAACGCCGTCGCCGTCACCACCACGCTCAACGACAGCTTCGGCTCCCACGTCGCCTCCGCCTCGCTCGGCTTCCTGCTCAATGACGAGATGGACGACTTCGCCGCCAAGCCCGGCGCCGTAAACATGTTTGGCCTGGTGCAGGGACCGGCCAATACCATCGCGCCCGGCAAGCGCCCCCTGAGCGCGATGACGCCCACCATCATCCTTGAAGACGGCAAGCTGCGCTACGTGCTCGGCTCGCCCGGCGGCGGCCGCATCATCTCCACTGTCGGCAACATCTTTCTCTCGGCAGCCGAGGGCGGCCTCAACATCCAGGAAGCCGTGGACGCGCCCCGCTTCCATCACCAGTACCTGCCCGACATCCTCTACCTCGAGCCGGAATTCAGCGCCGACACCATCGCCGCCCTGCGCGCCATGGGCTACGCGATCACGCTCAGCCGCGGCCACTGGTCCGATGGAGAGTGCATCGCCGTCGATCCCGCCACCGGCGATCTTCTCGGCGGCCAGGACCATCGCAGCCACATCGGCAAAGCCGCCGGCTACTAGCCTGCATCTCTCACGCGTGGCGAAAACCTGTAGCGCCGGTCTCCCGACCGGCTGTAGCGGGGGTCTCCAGACCCCCGCCGGCCAGGCCGGCGGTTGGAGAAAGGCCGCCGATCCTGCCGTCGAATCGTCTATGAGAAATGCGGGGTAGCGCGGCGAGCGAAAACCTCGCATCCCAATAAAACCGTCAGCCTGAAAAAAGTTTGGCGTGCAATCGGCACGATTGCACGCCAAACGATGGAGCGGGTCCGCTGCCGTTACGCCAGGTCGAAGCGATCCAGGTTCATCACCTTCGTCCACGCCGCCGCAAAGTCCTTCACGAACTTCCTCTCGGCATCGCGGCTTGCGTACACCTCGGCCAGCGCGCGCAGTTGCGAGTTCGAACCGAATACAAGATCGACGACAGTGCCCGTCCACTTCAGCTCGCCCGTCTTGCGGTCGCGCCCTTCCAGTACGCCTTCCGTCGCCGACTTCTGCCACTTCGTCCCCATATCCAGCAGGTTCGCGAAGAAGTCATTGGTCAGCGTCTCCGGCCGCTTGGTGAAGACTCCGAGCTGCGTGTGCCCGAAGTTCGCGCCCAGAACGCGCAGGCCGCCGACGAGCGCCGTCATCTCCGGCGCGGTCAGCGTCAGCAGTTGCGCCTTGTCCAGCAGCAACTCGGCCTGGCATCCCTCCAGGCCCTTGCGCACGTAGTTGCGGAACCCATCCGCCTTCGGCTCCAGCACCTCGAACGACGTCACATCGGTCTGCCTTTGTGTCGCGTCCATGCGGCCCGCCGTAAAGCCCACTTTCACGTTGTAACCGGCATTCTTCGCCGCATCCTCTACGGCCGCCGAGCCCGCGAGCACAATCAGGTCGGCCAGCGAAATCTTCTTCCCGCCCTTTTGCGCCGCGTTGAACTGCTTCTGGATGGCTTCCAGTTTGGCCAGCACTTTCTTCAGTTCCGCCGGCTGGTTCACCTCCCAGTCCTTTTGCGGAGCGAGGCGAATGCGCGCACCATTGGCGCCGCCGCGCTTGTCGCTGCCGCGGAAGCTCGCTGCCGCCGCCCACGAAGTCGTCACCAGTTGGCCGATCGACAAGCCCGACGCCAGCACCTTGGCCTTCAGCGCTGCAATGTCCTTTTCGCTCACCAGCTTGTGATTGACGGCGGGAATGGGATCCTGCCAGATCAGCTCTTCCTTCGGCACCAGTGGTCCCAGGTACCGTGCCCGCGGACCCATGTCGCGATGCGTCAGCTTGAACCACGCCCGCGCAAAGGCCTTCGCGAATTCCTTCGGATGCTCCAAAAAGCGCCGCGAAATCTTCTCGTACGCCGGGTCGAAGCGCAACGAAAGATCGGTCGTCAGCATGGTCGGCGTGTGGCTCTTCTTCGCATCGTGCGCATCGGGAATCAATCCCGCGCCGGCATTGCCCTTGGGCTTCCACTGGTGGCAGCCTGCCGGGCTCTTCATCAACTCCCATTCAAATCCAAATAAATTCTCGAAAAAGTTGTTGCTCCACTGCGTCGGAGTTTTGGTCCAGGTCACTTCCAACCCAGATCCAATGGCGTCTCCGGCCTTGCCGCTGCCGAAGCTGCTCTTCCAGCCCAGTCCCTGCTCCTCAACGGATGCGGCCTCGGGTTCTGCGCCCACGTGGCTCGCCGGACCCGCGCCGTGCGTCTTGCCAAAGCTATGTCCACCTGCAATCAGCGCCACCGTCTCTTCGTCGTTCATCGCCATGCGCGCAAAGGTTTCGCGAATGTCGCGCGCCGCGGCCACCGGGTCGGGATTGCCATTCGGCCCTTCCGGATTCACGTAGATCAGGCCCATCTGCACCGCGGCCAGCGGATTCGCCAGCTCGCGATCGCCGCTGTAGCGCTGATCGCCCAGCCACGTGGCCTCGGGCCCCCAATCCACGTCGCGCTCCGGCTCCCAGATGTCCGCGCGCCCGCCGCCAAAGCCGAAGGTCTTGAAGCCCATCGACTCCAGCGCCACGTTGCCGGTCAGGATGATTAAATCCGCCCACGAAATCTTGCGCCCGTACTTCTGTTTGATCGGCCACAGCAGCCGCCGCGCCTTATCCAGATTCACGTTGTCCGGCCAGCTATTCAATGGCGCAAAACGCTGCGCTCCGCGGCCTCCGCCGCCGCGTCCGTCGTGGATCCGGTACGTCCCCGCGGAATGCCACGCCATGCGGATAAACAGCCCTCCGTAGTGCCCGAAATCCGCGGGCCACCACTCCTGGGAATCGGTCATCAGGGCGCGCAGATCCTTGATCACCGCATCGAGATCCAGGCTCTTGAATTCCCTGGCGTAGTCGAACGACTCGCCCATGGGATTGGATAAAGACGATTGTTGATGCAGGATGGCCAGGTTCAACTGGTTGGGCCACCAGTCTCCGTTGCCCTTGGCTCCTGCCGTGGTGTGCTGCAACATGCTGCCCGTAAACGGGCACTTCGATTCGTTCGACATATCGATCTCCTGTAGCCGCGTGCAAGCGGCCAACTCCTCTAGTATAGGAGCATCATGGCGTGTCCATCGACCCGGCCAGTACGCTATCCAGGACCCAATCGGGCGGAAACCATTGACTCCCTCAACTCTGTTCCCCGATTCCTACTGGCCGCCTTCTTCATGGAAGAATGTTTCCACATCCGTAATCGTCTGCGTCACCCGATACGGCGGCAGGGATTGCAAAAAAATCTGCCCGTAGCGCTGCGTGCGTACGCGCGGATCCAGCAGCACCAGCACGCCGCGGTCTTCCAGTGAGCGGATCAGCCGCCCGAAGCCCTGTTTGAGCGTGAGCACGGCTTCGGGAACCTGGTAGTCGAAGAACGGCTTCCCGCCCGCCTCCTCAATGTTCTTCATGCGTGCCTGCACCACGGGATCGGAGGGCACGGCGAAGGGCAGCCGGTCGATGATGACGCAGCTCAACGCCTCGCCCTGCACGTCAACCCCCTGCCAGAAACTGGCTGTGCCGAAGAGCACGGCATTGGGAGCGACGCGGAACTCCTCAAGCAGCGCCTTGCGCGGAGCCGTGCCGTGCAAAAGAATCGGGTAGTCGAGCACCGGCAGCAATCGTTCGTAGAGCGCGCGCATTTGCGCGTAACTGGTGAAGAGGCAGAAGGCCCTGCCGTGCGTGATGCGCAGAACACGCTCAATGGTCGCGGCCGCGGCCTCCTGGAACTCCGCCGCGCGCGGATCGGGCATCTGCGGCGGCAGGTAAAGCAGCGCCTGCTTTTCGTAGCGGAAGTGCGAAGGCACCACGAGCTCGCGCGCCCCCTGGCTGCGATCGCCGAGGCCGAGCCGCCTGCGCAGATGCTCGAAGCTGCCCTGCACCGTGAGCGTGGCCGAAGTCAGCACAGCCGTGGGGATCTGGTCCCACACCAGGTCGCGCAAAATTTCGGAGACGTCGATCGGTGTGGCCTGCATGAACGTACTGCGTACGCCAGCCCTTTGGAGCGATGAACCGCTGGTGCGAGCAGAGCGCTCAGAGTTGGATCCAAAGTTGCCGCCCCGGCGCTCCAGCCAGAACACCATGTTCGCGGCCTTCGCTTCCAGCATGTAGGTAAGGTCGGCGCGCAACGCCGCGGCGCGTGACTCCAGCCCCGGAGCTTCGTCCGTCTCACTGAGCCGCTCGAACTCCGCTTCCAGCAGTTTGAGCGAAGTGCTGACCCCTTCATAAAGGTCGCCGGAGGATTCTAGAAACTCCTCGCGATTGCTGAAGGGATGGCGGCCATCGCCTTCGTGCGGCAGCGCCGCAAAAAAAAGCCGCGCCCGCTCGCGCAGTTGCTGCGTGAGCAGGTGAATCTGCGTAGAGCCTTCCTTGCCGCGCAGCAGCACATCGGCATCGCGCGCAAAATCCTCGAAACGCACATTCGAAAGCGAGCGCCCGAAGTACTGCGACGCCACCTCTTCCAGCTCGTGCGCCTCGTCGAAAATGACGGCTGCGGCCTCCGGCAGAATGCCCGCGTCCGGCGCGGCAGCGGCCATCTGGCGCACCGCGGCGTCGGCAAAAAAAAGGTGGTGGTTCACGATGATCAGATCCGACTCCATGGCGCGGCGTCGCATCTCGGTGATGAAGCAGCGGCGGTAGTCGGGACACGTGCTGCCCAGGCAGGCCTCCGACCGCGCATCCAGCTTGTGCCACAGCGCGCTCGACTCCGGCAGCCCGGACAGTTCGGCGCGGTCGCCGGTCTCCGTGGTGCGCTCCCATTCGGCGATCTGCTGGTATTCGTCCACCTCGGCCAATCCCGACAAAACGGGCTGGTCGCGCAAGGCGTAAAGCTTGCGGCGGCAAAGATAGTTGCCGCGCCCCTTCATGTAGCAGACGCGCAGTTCGCCCAGCAGCGTCTCGAGAAACGGCACGTCGCGAAAGAAGAGCTGGTCCTGCAGCGCCTTCGTTCCCGTGGAAACAATCACGCGTTGCCCGGTGCGCAGAGCCGGCAGCAGGTAGGCCAGAGTCTTGCCAGTGCCCGTGCCCGCTTCGACGATGAGATGCCGGCGCTCCGCCAGAGCGCGCTCCACAGCCTTGGCCATCTCATACTGTCCCGATCGATATTCGTAAGGCAACGGCGAGTTGGCCAGAATGCCGCCCGGCGCAAAGAACTCGTGGAGCGTGGGTAGGGCGCGAGTTGAGGTGTCGGAGGAGGGCATTGTGAGCGCTGCTTCCATGATAGAGACAGGGACCGGGAAGACAGGGTCTAAGGGACTGAGGGAGCGAAAAAGCGCAACGAAGTCTTTGACCGATTGAAGAAGGCCCTTCCCGTGCCCCATCCATTCGCCGTTTTCTGGCGAATGGGTGGGAAACCACCAAAGCCAAAGTACGAATTCATGTGGTCAGAGAACTAGCCCAGATCCGGGTCCTTGCCTTGGGCCGCCGCGTGATATTCGTCGCCGGGCAGCACCTGGCTGTGGCGGGAGTCGAGCCACTGGCCGATGAGCAGCGTCGCATCGGGATCGGTTTCGACCTCGCCGGATTGCGCGGATTCGCGGAGACGCTTGCGGGTTTCCGCTGCCCGTTGCGCTGCGGCAGCGCGCTCATTTCCGGCGGCGTAGCTGCTGATGGGCTGCAACCCGATGGCGGCAGGGTGAATGTGCATGGCGTCCTCCAACCTTTGAAAGGGCAATGCCCGTGCCGGAATCTGTACACAGAGATGAGAAAAAGCTCATGCTTTCCCCGGCGGCAAGCGCGCCCTGTGCAACAAGCCCGGCAACCCCGACGGCCCCCTTTCAATGCCGGAACGTACACTGAGAGAGGGAGCTTGTTCGGCCCCCATGCCCGAGCCTCACACCGGCTCTGGAAATTGCGCGGCAGCCCGCGCACCCGGGCGCGGAAAGCCCCCGCAGGAGAATATTTTGCCCACGTATCGCAGATCGGTTGTGCCCGCACGCGCGGGAGCCGCACAGTTGCCGTTGGTGGCCATTGTGGGCCGGCCCAACGTGGGCAAAAGCACCCTCTTCAACCGGCTCACCGGCAGCCGGCGCTCCATCGTGGGCGACGAGCCCGGCATCACCCGCGACCGCATTTATGGCGACTACGAGTGGGCGGGGCGGCACTACCGGGTCGTCGATATGGGTGGCATTGTGCCCGACGATCCCGAACTCATCGCAACGGAAATCTTCGTGCAGGCGAAGGTCGCGCTCGAAGAAGCCGACGCGCTGGTGATGGTGGTCGATGTGCGCACCGAACTCGCTCGGCCCGATTACGACCTGGCGCGCCTGCTCCAGCGCGGCGGAAAGCCGCTCTTCCTCGCGGTCAACAAAGTGGAAACCGATGCGCTCGCCAGCGAAGCCGAGAATTTTCGACGGCTCGGCATCAAAAACGTATTTCCGATCAGCTCGGAGCACGGTCAAAGCATCGGCGAGCTGCTGGATGCGATTGCGGAGGCGCTTCCGGAGCCGGAAGTGAAAGAAGATCCGGCGCAGGCAGTCGAAGACGCCATCGAGGACGAGATCGAAGAAGGCGGACCTCTCGTTCCTGGTGAAGAGCCGGCCGAAAGTCAGAAAAGAATCCGCACCCATGGCGAATTCGAGCAGCGCGAAACCTCGGTGGCCATCATCGGGCGGCCGAACGTCGGCAAATCCACGCTCCTCAACGCGCTCACGGGAACTTCGCGCGCCATCGTGTCGCCGATCGCGGGCACCACGCGCGACGCGGTCGACGAGGTGGTAGAGTTCGAGGGCAACACGCTGCGCTTTGTCGATACCGCGGGAATTCGCCGTAAAGGCAAGACAAAGCTGATGGCGGAAAAGATGAGCGTGGTGATGGCGCGGCGGCATCTTGAGGCTGCGGACGTGGCCCTGCTGATCATCGACGCCACCGAAGGCGTCACCGGCGCCGACGCCACCATCGGAGGCTACGCGCACGAGAGCGGGCGCAGCGTAATCATCATCGTAAATAAGTGGGACTTGGTCACGTCGGGCCGCACCGATGGCAAGCCGCAGGCCGATCGCGATGTTTTCGAGCAGCAGGTGCGCAAGGCGCTCAAGTATCTCGATTACGCGCCGGTGATTTTTCTTTCCGCGCTCGAAGCCATCGGTCCTGAACGCAAAGGCATGGCGCGCGTGTTGCACGAGGTCGTCTCCGTAGCCCAGGAACGGCGCAAGCGCGTGTCGACAGGGCAGATGAACCGATTCCTGGAGAAGATCGATTTTCAGCGCGCGCCGGTGCCCATGGCGAAGCGCATTCGCATCTTTTATATGACGCAGGCGGCCGTGGCTCCGCCCACTTTTGTGCTTTTCACCGATCGCGACATCAAGCTGCACTTCGCCTTCGAGCGCTTCCTCGAAAACCAGGTCCGCGACGCGTTCGGTTTCAAAGGCACGCCCATCTGGTTCAAGGTACGGGCGCGCGGCGCAGAGAAGCGCAGCTAGGTCTCTGACTAATTGAAGAAGAACCCTCCCGTGCCCCATCCATTCGCCTTTTTTCTGGCGAATGGGTGGGAAACCACCAAAGCCAAAAGTGCGAATTCATGCGGTCAGAGAACTAGTCTTCTGTCTCCGAAGTTCGCAACTTAATGATGCGGTCATCCTGAGCGAGTTTTGGCGCGTTCTTAGCGCCAAAACGAGCCGAAAATATACGCCGGTCTCCTGACCGGCTGTACTGAGGGCCTCCCGGCCCTCAGAGATCACGCCTGGCCTCGAATCCTCTTTCGCCGTACATTTCCATTAGCCAAGTGATGCCGACTTATTGCTGCACAGCGCCCGGTAAGCCCGACGACGAGTCGCTGCCTGTCTCCGTGAGATGCCGGATGTGCACGCTGGCCTCGGTTTCCGGAACCGTGCCGTCGTTGGCCTGCACCTCCGTCGGCTGTCCCTGGATGAGAATGCGCTGCGTGGCTTTGCCGCGCGCAGGAACCAGGATGCGCTGCGTGACCGATGTGTCGGGGTTGCGCACGGTGACAGGAATCTCGGCGGCGGCGTAGCCGGAGTTCGCAAGGTCAACCGTGACGATCCAGCCATTGGCCTCAGGCGCATCACTGGAGTCGGACGAATTCGGCGTGTGCGCAGCCGTCTCCGCGGTAGTAAAAAAAACGTTGTCAATCGCGATGTCCGGCAGTCCCTTGTCGGCATCCACCCAATCCGCGAAGAACCACGACAGATCGCGGCGCAGCCCTGCCTGCTCCAGCAGTTTTTCAAACGAGCCCGATCCCGCATTCGGCCCCAGCCCGCGCGCTGCATCCTGCGCAGGGTCGTACGCGCGCAACGCCGCGGAGAGCGCGGGATCGCCGACCAGGTCGCGCAGCATCCAGAACACGTAGGTAGCCTTGGTGCGGTAGTAGACCGGCGAGATGGCCTGCGCCAGCGGCTGGCCCGGGCTTTCTCCGGGACTCGGAGGCTCGATCAAGGCCAGCGCTGTGCGGCCGGACTCGAGAGCCTCGAGCGCCTTTCCCCGGCCCAACTTTTTTTCCAGCCACAAGGTTCCCATAAAATGCGCCACGCCCTCGCTCAGCCATGCGCGCGGCGACGACATCCACGCGTGCGTGAGCGCGTGGGCCATGACCCCGTTCAGTTGATCGGGCGCGGCAGGTTGAACCGCGGTCACAAGCAGCGGCCCGGTTTCAAAGGGCGCGTCCTCGGGATCGGGAAGATCTAGAATCGTCACTTGCGAACGAGGCGCCTGGCCCAGCCAGCCTTGCAGAAAGGGCGTCACCGTGGATGCCGCGGAAGCCCATTCGTCCACAGCCTCATCGGCATTGGCCAGCGTCCAAAGCGTCGTGTTCGTGGCGTGGTGCTCGGCGCGGACAGCCGCAAAAAGGCTGGGAGATTCAAAGCCCAGTGTTGCGCTCGAGAGCGTGGCCGTGGCCACGCCGGAGATTTCGTCGCTCCCGTTCTGCGGCTCCGTGATCGTGAGCGGCACAGAGTGGCCGTTGATCAGCGCCACCGTGGGCACGTGACCGTGAGGAAACTCGAGCGTGAGGTGCAGGAAGAAATGCGCGCCCGCCATGCGCAGCTTGTGTTCGCCCATCTCGTCAAAAACCCGCGCGCCGTCGCCCAGAATCACGGGCACGGAGGAGGCGGGGTACCACACCACGTTGCCAAAGCCGCGCAGGCCGGTGAAATCGGCGTCAATCGCGTCCCAATCCGTATGCAGCGCCACGTCCTCCGGAGTCCCGATGGCAAGCAGGCGCTGCGCCGATTGCGGAATCGCGCCGGAGTAGGTAACGTCGAGCTGCAAGCTCGCGCCGGGCGCGAGCGGGGTTGCGAGTTTGACGGCCGCCTCGTGAAGCTGGCCGGTGTGATCGGTGTCGGAGTTGAGCGTGGCGATCGTATACAGTGCGTCGCGCGCGGCCACGCGGATGCGCTCCCAGTGCAGCGAAGAAGAAAGCTGCAGCGGAACGTGGCCCAGCGGGGTTTGGCTATCGTTGCGCACGGTGATCAGGGCGCGCACGGCCATCTCATGTTCCGCGGTGCGCAGATGCACGTCCATGTTGAATTCGGTGAAGGTGAGGGCCTCGCGCTCGGCGTCGCTTGCGGTGGGCGCGTCGACGGACTGTCCGCTGGGGGCCGGCTGCTGCGCGCCCGGGCCGACGGTCGTCGTGGTCTGGCCGTTCTCGTCGGTCGAGCGCGAGAAAATAACCTGGCCGTGATGCGGCTCGTCTTGCGGAGCCGCGGGAGTAGTTTGCGGCGTGGCCGGAAGCGCGGCAGCGCAGAGCACGCCCGCGGAAAAAAAGCGCGTGACGCCGATGAAACTAATCTTCATGAACCGAGACCTTTCACACTGCGTGCAGCAGCCTTTTGGACGAGGGCGCTGGGTGATTGGGCAGCGCGCCTCTGGCGCGCTGCTTCGTAGAGCACGACCGCTCCTGCGGCGGAAACATTCAGCGAGCTGACGCCGCCCGCCATGGGAATGCGCAGCAGGTGATCGCAGGTGCGGCGCACCAGATCGTGAAGCCCCGCGCCCTCGCTGCCCAGCACGATAACGAGATTGCCGGTGAAGTCGAAGCGGTCGTAGTCGCTTTCGCCCCGTTCGTCTAAACCGACGATCCACAGGTTCTGGCGTTTGAGCTCATCGAGCGCGCGGACTAGATTGACGACGCGCGCGACGCGCAGGTGCTCTGCCGCGCCGGCGCTGGCCTTCACGGCGGCCGGACTCAACGGCGCGGAGCGGCGCTCGGTCAAAACCACGCCGTCCACGCCGGCGCCGTCTGCCACCCGCAGCAACGCGCCCAGGTTCTGCGGATCTTCCACGCCGTCCAGAGCCAGAACGAGACGCGGTGCGGCAGGCTTGCCGGCAGCCGGTGCAAAAAGATCTTCAAGCGCAAGAAACTCCTGCGGGTAAACCAGCGCGACCACCCCCTGATGCGCCGGGGTCTTGGCGGCAACCGTAAGCTGCTCGCGCGGTTGCTCCAGAACGCGAACGCGGGATTCGCGGCACTGGGCAACCAGCCGCTCAAGGCGCGCGTCATGCCGCTCGCGGGCCACGAGCACGTGGTCAAAGCGCCGCTTTCCGGCTTTCAGAGCCTCTTCCACCGCGTGCAATCCGTAGAGAACTTCCATGAAGTTAGTTTACGGCGCGAGACACGAAGGGCGCCGCAAAGCGGCGCCCTGAAGTTGATAAATTGCCAGCGGCTCTCTAAACAAAATCCCCGCCGCTTGGTTCGCGCCACTCTTCCATCTGCTGCTTGAGCTGCTCCATCTGTTGCTGCAATTGCTGCTGCAACTGCTTCATCTGCTCCCCATTCAAGCTCTTGCGGAATTGTTCCATCTGCTGCTCGAGCTGCTGCCGCATCTGCTCCGAGTTGACTTGGGAATTCTTCATGCTCTCGCGCAGCTTTTCGGCCTGTTGGCGAAGCTGTTCTATCTGCTCCTGGCTCATCTGCAGCCGCATGTCGCCCAACTGCTTGCGCACGACATCGGCTTGCTGGCGCACGCGGTCTGCTGCTGCCTCGGCCTCGGCCTGCGCCTGGGCGGTCATCGCTCGCATCATGTCGGAATCGAGCATCGGCGCCAAGTCGGCCAACTCCGGCGCTTCGCCGTTCGCGAACAGATCGTCAAACTCCACTGCCCCGCGGTGCTTGGAGTCCACCTGGAGGGTAATCGTCTGCTGCTTCTTGTCGCGCAGAATCGTCACCTGCACCGGCTTGCCTTGATTCGAGCGCAGAGCGCGGTCCCAGTCGGCCAGCGTATTGATCGAGTCGGAACCCACCTTGAGAATCACGTCGAACGCCTTGAAGCCCGCGACCCAAGCCTCGGATTTCTTGCTGACCTGCTTGATCATCAGGCCGCCCTGCACGCCGAAGTATTCGGCCATCTGCGAGGTAAGCGGCTCCACCATGGCGCCCACATTCAGCGAGCTGGTGAAGAGCGACATGTGGAAACCGCTGGGCGGCGGCGCGGGCGCGTCACCGCTCATGATTCCCATTCCCGGCACCGGCCCAGCGGGCGCCACCCCGTCAACGTCCATGCCGATGTGCGACCAGATGCTCTGCTCCATGGCCTTGCGGTCCGCCAGTTGCACGGCCAGCGTTTGAATATTGCCGTCGCGGCTGATCTCGAGGCTGATCTTGCGGCCCGGCGGAATTTCACGCAGCATGCGGCGCAACTGTTCGGCATTCTCCACGCTCTGCCCGTTGATGGCCAGCACCACGTCGTTCACCTTCAGGCCGATCTGGCCCGCGGGTGCATCGTGATCAATGAGCGTAATCAGAGCGCCGCGAACTTCCTTGAGCTTCAGCGTCTGCGCCTTGTCGGCATCCACGTCGCTCACTTCCACGCCCAGAAAACCTGCCGGACTGGCGTGCGCCACCAGGGGATCAGGATCCATGAAGATGGGTGCGAGTATCTGTGCCTGGGCATGCATCCTCTGCGGTGCAAGCAGCAGGCAGGCTGCCACAAAGAGCGCGGCGCAACCAGGGATAATCTGCGAAGTACCGTACGGCCTCAAAAGGTGTTTCATAGCTGTTTCTCTCCATCAAGTTCATCGTCCGGTCTGCGCTCATAATGACGGCGCGGTGGCCGGAAGGGTAAGCACGTTTATTGAATCTCCGAAACCCGCCGCAAAACCTGCCGGGAAACATTCCGGATCTGGGGATTGTCGTCGGAGTTGGAGACGGAATAGAGCACCTGGCGAACGCTGGTATCCGCGTCGACAGGCTCCAGCAAACCAATGGCGGCCGTGCGGATGGCCGGGTCATTGTCATTCAGCACGGCTTCCAGCACGGCATCGCGCACGCGCACGTCGTCGGCCACATAGGGCTCCAGGCCCTCCAGCGCCTTCTGGCGCACCTTGGAGCTGCGATCGTAGCGCAACGCCACCATCAGCGCCTCGCGGATGCCGGCGGGCTGGCAACTGTGGCCCGCGCGGCACTCGGCTGCCAGCAGCGCTACGGAGTCGTCGCGCACACCCGGCGAAGATTTATCCACCGCAGCCAGCATGAGCAACTGGCGGATTTGAGGATCGTCGAGCGAGCCCTCCACCTGGCGCGGTACCACCTGGTTGTAGCTCACATCCACAATCTCGCTGTTGGGCTGGCGCACAATGCCAGAGACATTGGCCACGTTCGAAAGTGCGGGGAGGGCTGCCTCGGGTTGCACTTTCACGCCGGCCGGCGTGCCGATTTGCGCGTCGGCCGCATGAGCCGCGCGGTTCTGCGCAACCTCATAGCCGCCCAGGACTCCGGCTCCTGCCCCGGCCACCAGCAGCAACAGCGCCGCCACCGGCGCGGCCTGCAGGCTCGCGAAATTGTTCAGAACGCGTTCGCCAAGCCGCTCGTACCAGCGTTTCGGCGGCAATGCGTCCAGCGCTTCGTCAAGGCGCAGGCGCGCACGGGCCACCAGATTCGGCCCCGGCTCCGCAACCGCATGCGCATCCGCCAGAACCTTCAGCGCCAGCACCTGCTCGCGTTCTTTCCCGCACTCCGCGCAGCCGGCTACATGCCGATCCAGCTCGTGCGCCAATTCGTCGGGCAGCTCGCCATAAGCCGCCATGACCATCCGTTCATGTGCCAATTCGCAATTCATCATCCACGTCCTCGCAGCCTCAAAATACAGCCACTATGGATCCGGCCCCAAATACTTCGTCTGTGCCCCATCCATTTCCGCGCCTTTTGCGGAAATGGGTGGGAAACTACAACACTACTTACGGGCCGTATCAATAGCATCTAACTTCTAGCTCCTGGCCTCGTCTCGCTCAATCCGCCGCTTCGTATTCAGCCCTCTTGAGTTGCCTGGGCGAAGCTAGCAGCTAGAAGCTAGAGGCTAGAAGCTGGTTCCTATCTCAACTCCGCCAGTTGCGTCCGCAACTTCTTGGTCGCGCGGAAGAGCGTATTCTTGGCGGTCTCTTCCGTGGTGTTCAACATCTCGCCGATGGTGCGCAGCCTCAGCCCCTGGTAGTGCTTCAGCTCGAACACCATCCGCTCGCGCGGCGTCAGCTTGCCCAGCGCCGCCTGAATTTTTTCCCCCAGCACCTTGCGGTCCAGCTCCCGCGCCGGATTTGAAAACGACCGGTCGTCGGAAACCGAGGCCAGCAGATCGATCTCGTCGCCGGCACGGTCCACCATCACGGCGTGGTCCTCACGGCGGGTCTTGCGCCGCCGCAACTGGTCCAGGCACAAATTCGTCACGATCCGGTAAATCCACGTATAAAACGAGCACTCGAAGCGGAAGTTGCCGATGTACCGGTAGGCCTTCAGGAAAGCCTCCTGGTAAATGTCCTCGGCATCGTGCTCCGATCCCGTCAGATGCAGGGCCAGCCGCAGCACCTGGTGCTCATACTGGCGCACCAGCACATCGAACGCCGCGCGCGAACCCGCCTGCGCCTCGCGGATCAGGTCCATTTCAAGCGCACGGCTATGCGCGCGCTCCTGTTCCCGGCTCGCCTCGGTCAGGCTCCCGTCCTTCGGGTTCGAGCTCCCCCGGTTCGCCCCGTCCATGGTTCTCGTCGCAGCCATGCCTGGAGTGGATTGTATCCCCAGCCTGGCTAGCCGAGCTAAAGTGGCTGCTGCCTGAACCAGGGCGACGGTCATACCAGCCGCATCTGCTTCCATTGGCTCCGCTCCCGGAAGGTTAAGCCTGTGCGCAAGGTAATAGACGCGGAAGCAACGGTTTAGTCAACGGAAGAAAGGCATGGACTGAGGGACTAAGGGGCTGAGGGACTGCGGGGCTGAAGGACTGCGGAGCTGAGGGCCTTCGAGGCTAAAGGACTAAGGGAATGAGCCGGCAGCCCTTATTGAGAACTGCATAAGTAGGGTCCTGGCAGCCGCGCCGCAGGCGCAGAGTTTGTTAGCCCCGCGCTTTAGCGAGGGGAAAGCAATTCCACAAATGCTCTCTGGAGTCCCGTAGGGACGGCGCAGGGATATTTCCTTTGCACGGTCCAATTGCCCGAAGCTACCGGCCGTCAGCTACTGGCTACCGGCTGCGGGATACACTGAGAAAGAATGACCAGAAATCTCTTTGAAAACACGAAAGATGGCGGAGCGACAACCGTCGGCGGCTGGTTTACCGCCCACTGCGACGGCGGATCGCGGGGAAACCCGGGCCCATCGGGCTATGGCGCCATCCTGGAGGACCCCCACGGCCAGGTGGCGGCGCGTCTAAGCGAATTCCTCGGCCATCAGACCAACAATTACGCGGAATACAAGGGCTTGCTGGCCGTCCTCGCGTGGGCGCTTGCGAACCGCGTCCGCTGCCTGCGAGTCTTCTCCGACTCCGAGCTCATGGTCCGGCAGATGAAGGGCATCTACAAAGTCAAAAACCCCGGCCTGCGCCCGCTATGGGAAGAAGCGCAGCGCCAGTCGCGGCAATTCGAAGCCTTCGAGATGCGCCACACCCTCCGCGGCGGCAACAAAGAAGCCGACAAGCTGGCCAACGCCGCGATGGACAAAGGGATGTGGAAGGCAACCCAACTGGGCTAGCGGCAAGGCATCGCTAACGCACTTATTGATGCCTGCACAAGGAATATCCCGTCGAGAGCGCCGGAGGCGCAGTGTTTGTGAGCCCCGCGCTTTAGCGTGGGGAAAGCAATTCCACAAATGCTCTCTGGAGTCCCGTAGGAACGGCGCAGGGACGTCTCTTTTGCAAGAACCGATAGCCGGCAAGCCGGTGCCCCAGCACGCCTCCCGAGGCTCCGCAGCAGATCTTGGACAACCACGAAAAAGACGTCCTGGCTCATCTGCTAGAGGCGAACCTTCCGACGGCACCTTCTTCTAGTTCATCCGGCGGGTGGCCTCAGTCTCGACGCCCAAAAACCGCGCCGAGGGTGCCCGTCCTGAGCGGAGTCGAAGGATCCCTGGCTCTTGGGGACCGGGGAATCTCCGAACCTCAACAGGCAGGAACACTACCAGACCTTGGCTAGGCTCGCCAGACCCTGGCGATAGTCCTCCACGTCGATCCTGCTCCGCACTCCGAATTCCCCAAGCAGCGTCATCATCTGTCCCACGGGCAGCCCGGCCACTTCGGCAGCCTTGCCCAAAGAGGCTTCGCCCTTCTTGTACTTCTCCACGGCAAGCAGGATTCTGCCCCGCGTCACCAGCTCACGCACGGCCTTCGACAGATCGCTCTTCTCTTCCATCGTCATCAAGGAAAGAAACTCAAAGTTGTCCCGGTCCATCCGGATGCTCATCGTCTTGGTCATGGCTGTTCCTCGATTCGCAGCTTGGCGTCTTCCAAAATCGCATTCCTATACCATCCGTATTTGGCGAGCGCCGAGAGCTTGACCAACGCGTCGCCGCGCTCGATCAGGCCTTTTTGGCAGCTTCGCACCAGAATGCCCACGGCCGTGGTGAACGGAATTCCTGCCAGTTTGCAGGCGTTCATTCCGTTCTTGTCGTCGATGCCCACCAGCAGCGCCCTTTCTTGCAGTGCCAGGGCAATCGCCTCGGATTCACCCCCGCCCATGCTGAAGTCTTCTCCCAGTTTCGCAACCAGCTTCCTGTCCCTTGCGCTCCTCACCTTGATTCTGGACTCGTCCAGGGCCTTGCGAATGATCAGTACATCGAGCGTCTTCTTTCCGCCGCAGCATTCATCCTCAACCGCCTTGGGAATCGCAATCTCCATGCCAATATCCTTCAGGAACAAGTCCAGCAGCTCGACCTTCGCGATCAGTATCAGCGTGGATGAGTCAAAAACAAGCATTATGACAAAATATTACAAATGTAATCATACCTCGCTTGTCCTCCTAAAGCAAGCGGGCGGTCGGCGCATTCGGGGCCCCAGGGACCCTCAATCGATCGGCAGTTTCAGTGATGCCTACCACGATTCTTTACTTCTGCTAAAATGTAAGGAGGGGTGTTCGATCATGGAAGCCAAACTCAGCAGTAAGGGGCAGGCCACGATTCCCAAGGCGGTTCGTGAACGGCTCGAGATCAAGGCGGGAGACCGGTTCAAGTTCTTCTTTCATCCCGACGGCGTGATCATTCTGCCCAGGATTCCGACCAAGCGCCTGAAAGGCAGCATTCCCAGGCTGCCGCGGCCCGTATCTGCCGAAGAAATTGAAAAAGCAATCGAGGCAGGAGCCACGGAAAGATTCGGGCGCAAGAAATGATCGGGCTTGGAAATGATCGGACCTGAAAATGTCAGGACTTGATACCAACGTCCTCCTGCGCTACATGGCGCAAGACGATCCCGCGCAGTCACCCCAGGCGACGGAGATGATCGAACGCCGTCTGACCAGGCAGAATCCCGGTTTCGTCAGCCTGGTCTCGATCCTCGAAATTGTCTGGGTTCTTGGCTGCTTGTACAAGCGCACGCGCTCGGAGATTGCCCAACACATCGAGATGATCCTGGCGGCCGATACCCTGGAGGTGCAAAACGAGCAGGAAGTCTATCAGGCCGTCGTCGCGCTTAGGAGTGGAACCGGAACATTCGAAGATGCATTGATCGGCGCCATCGGCATTTGGAGAGGTTGCGCCGCTACTCTTACCTTTGATCGAAACGCCGCTAATTGCCTGCACGGATTTCGGCTTATCTAATCACGGCCCCTCCCCGGCCGCCAAGTCTGAGACCTGGCCGACGTCAAGACCCCAACCAGTCCCGCACCGCCCTAACCCGCTCAAAACACGCGCAAAAGACCTCTCCCCAACTTTGCCGATCGTTTCGCCCTCTTCCCGCATAATCACTCCATAGGTCCAAATCCAGGCATTCGCGATGGGCGTCGCCTCCCCTTCTCGATGTGGGGAACGCGTCGAACCTCCAGGAGAACGCAGCGAACTCGCATGGAATGACGACTTTACAAAACTGCACCTCTTTAGAATCAACGACTTACCAAATCAGAGTCCGGCAACTCCTTTATTTTGACGACATTGGCTAAAAAAGGGGGGGAGGGGGAGGGGGAGGGGGAGTAATCGAAAGAGGTAATAATATATCTGACAAAATGAGCGGTGTGCGTGTTAGTCCTATAGAGATTTCAGTTCATATCATCTATTAGAACGAAGGGAAGATTCGTAATCACCGTTTCCATTGTCGCCCTCTCTCCAGGATTTCTCTCCCACTTAAATTTGAGAACCCCACCCTCGGTGCTGACGACAGTTATATCTCTGTAATCGTTAAGATGTTCCCCGTTTGTGTTGTAGATGGTAACTCTTTGCATTTTTCGTCTATCCTTTCTGTCGCCTTAAGCGGGTCTGCGAGGATGCTTCCTAGTCTGCGTCTTCTGCCATTCAGCTTCGCGGCGCTGTATCTCCTCTTTCGAGACGGTGAATGCCTTGCTCACGGCGTTGCTGAACCGTTCGGCTTCGCTCTTGCCGGGGACGGGCGGCGCTGGAAGGGGTTTCATGGCGCTATGATACTCCCGCCGTCAAATAGTCGATGCACGCCTGTTTACTCCTTTGGCGCATTTTTTATTTTGTTTGCACTGGTTCCTGTGCAGAACCACCCGGTTCTGTGCGAATCGTGCCCACACGATTGTAGTTCCGCTACAAGCAAGCCCAATAAATAGTTAGAGGTCTACTACTTACAGCCCAAGATGAAAGCAACCCACAATATCTTGTGGTTTTCCTTAGCCGACCCGTCTTGAGTGTATTGGCATAACATCTCTTGACTGAAATCTGCTATTCTGAGTCGAATCGGGCCATACACGACAAAGCCCGCTGTGAAGAGCGGGCAGGCGTCGTGGTTCTTTGAAATTTTGCGCCTTGGCGGCGCTGGGAACAACCAACAACCCCAGCCTACCCGATCCCCTCCAAAAGCGCAACAAAAATGTACCAAGAAGTGCAACGCTTGAGTTGTGCTTACGAAATGGAGGATGAAAATGTCTGTAAAACACACATTTACAATCGTTTGCGACGATGTACGCAGAGAAGATAACGGAAAACTGCTGATCTTGGGGATGTACATGGGGACGATTGCCGTGCCCCAGCTTCCCTTCGTATTGCCGATGCTGACAATCTTGGCGCTCGTTGAGGGCGACCGGCCGGAATCATGGTCATGGAAGTTGACAATCCAAAATCTGGAGCGGGGCAAGACGATTGCAGAAGCTCGTGGTTTCGCGAATGTTCCGCAGCCTGGCCCCGGAGTTATGCCGGTGAAGTTCGGCGCTCTACGCTTCGACGAAGCAGGCCCGTACAACGTCGTACTTGAAATCGAAGGGCAGCGAGAGCCCTTGGCCATCGTGCCCTTCAACCTTGCACTTATGCCGCAGATTGGCGTTGGGCAGCCGCAGCAGTTCCCCAGAAGTTAGCTTGCTCGTCTCGGGTCGAAACCGGCTCGGGACACGAGAAGAACGGCGGAATTAACGCCCCACTCGGCGAGGGATAGAGTACCTGAGATGCTGATAATTCGTCCCGATCCGCGCACTGAGGTAGCAATCCCACATTCATCACCCAAAAGCCGTGGCTATCAGGTTCGATTGAGGTCTCTACTTTGGTTGACACACCTGCGTCAACCGACTCAGGCGAAGCAATGTCAGCCAATAAGTTCTTCAATTCTTGAGGTGAATAAACACCCTCAGCGGCGTCAGAGAAAGCCTCATGGATGGCATAAACAAGGCTCTCAAGCTCTTCGTTCTTTTCCTGCTGAATATCAGCTAGCAAGAAAGCAAACCACTGACGGAATCCATCATCAGCACGTGGATCAGCTAGGAACCGCCGCAGACGGCTCTTTAGATCATCAATTGAGGTTGCCATGACAGCTCCGGAAGACCCGAAAATTACCCTCTCACAGGCCGAAATTGACGCGCTCTTTTTCAGCGCAGAAACTGCGGCCTATTTTGATGATACATGCGGCACGCCTCATGACGTCAAGGTACCAAAGAAACGGTTACCAGTTGGGCAACATACAGTGCGCTCCCCATGGCAATATGCCGAATATAGGAGCAAGGCCGACAACTCACCACAGGGCTGGGTTAAGTGGAGAAAGACTGTGATTGAGGAGGAGGAAGACCCGCATTGTTTATGGTTCAGGGACAGAGATGGCAAGATGTATTTTGTCGAAATTCTTGATCCTAGTCTTTTAGGTTTTTAATGGGACACGTGAAAAAGCGGGAACCTATTGTCCCCGCTTTCCTCTTTGCTGGCGTTTCTTCCATGGGGCATTAGAAGGCTTCAACCCCTCCCACCTTGCCGGTGACCTCAGCATAGGTCAGGCGCTTCCCAACCATACCCCTCGTTGCAATGTCGAACCGCTGCGCGTCTGTCAGCTTACGATTGTTGAATCGGAAAGCCTGCTCCTCGATGTACCGAAACAAGTGGAACGGTTCTACGCTGACATAGGTTCCGTTCAGTCCCCGCTTCAACAGCGACCAGAAATTTTCGATTCCGTTTGTATGGACCAAACCGCGCACATAGGTTTCGGCGTGGTTGATAATCGCGCGCTCAAAATTGGCGGTATTATAGCCACCCCACTCGTCCGTGATGAGGGTTGAACCGGCTTCGATATTGTCGTGAGCGATCCGGCTCAACACTTCACAGGTGCGCTCCTTCACAACCTGGGCCTTCACGCGGCCACCGCGCTCGACCATGCCAACTATGATTGTTTTTGCCATACCGCCAGCAATTTTGCCACTGTGCCCAGTCCCCTTTGGCCTTTTGCTCTTGTGCATGTTTTTAATCTTTCCGCCATAAAATGTCTCGTCCATTTCGACGGTGCCAGAAAGCTGCTTGTTCCGATATTCATCCTCCAGCATGAGTCGAATCCGATGGTCAAGGAACCACGCCGTTTTTTGCGTCACGCCGAGCGCCCGGTGAATCTCATAACTGCTCACACCGTTCTTGCAGTTGACCACCATCCAGATCGCAGTGAGCCACTTGTCGAGACCAATGGAGGAGTCTTCCATCAGCGTCCCGGTCTTCAACGTGAACTGCGGAGCATTGTGCTTCTCGCGGCAGTGCCAGCGGTTGTACTTCTCAAGGAAGAGCACATTCTGGCTTCCGCAACGAGGGCAGACAACGCCATTCGGCCAGCGCCGCGCCACTAGATACTCGCGGCAGTTGATCGGACTGGCAAAGTAAAGGATGGCTTCTTGTAGCGTCTTCGGTTCCATGTATAAGAGTTTAAGATAGCTTATCTATTTTGTCAAGTATATTATTACCTCGAAAGATAAACAGCGATGTCGTACCCGAAGTGTCGGCATAACGTGAAAGGAGGGCAGCCAGGTATTTGCCTTTGCCTTTGTTTTTGCTTCTCCTGATCCCTGATCCCTGACCCCTGATCCCTGCTTTTCACGCCTTCCGCCCCAAATCGTTCCGCCAGGCGTAGCCATCCTTTTCCAGCAAATGGTCGGCGCACTCCGGGCCCCACGATCCAGCCACGTAGTTCGGAAACTTTTCCGGCTTTTTCCCCGCCCACGCTTCGAGCACGGGCGTGTAGAGCGCCCAGTTGGTTTCCACGCCGTCGCGGTGCGAGAAGAGGGTCTGGTCGCCCAGCATGGCGTCCAGCAGCAGCCGCTCATAGCCGTTGGCGCTCGATTTGCCGAACGCGGCCTCGTAATCGAAGTCCATGTTCACCGGGCACACGGCCATTTGCGAACTGGTAGGCACCTTGGCGCCGAAACGCAGCGCAATGCCTTCGTCGGGCTGGATGCGGATGGTCAGCAGGTTGGGCTGGATCTCGCTGCACGGCCCGGTGGAAGCGATGCGATTGAAGATCAAGAGCGGCGGCTGCTTGAACTGGATCGAAATTTCCGTAGCCCGTTTCTTCATGCGCTTGCCCGCACGCAGAAAGAACGGAACTCCAGCCCAGCGCCAGTTCTCGATGGTCAGGCGGAGCGCGGCGTAGGTTTCGGTGCCGGACTCGGGATTCACGCGTTCCTCGTCGCGGTAGCCGATCACGTGTTCGCCGTTCACGATGCCGGGCCCGTATTGCCCGCGCACCGCGTTGAGGATGGGAATGGGAGGAATGGCCTGCCACACCTTGAGCTTTTCGCGGCGCACGCTTTCCGCCTCAAAGCTCGATGGCGGTTCGAGAGCGACGAGGGCCAGCAGTTCCATCATGTGATTCTGGACCACATCGCGCAGGGCCCCGGCCTTCTCGTAAAACGGCCCGCGGCCCTCCACGCCCAGGGTTTCGGCCACCGTAATCTGCACGTGGTCGATGTAATTGCGTTTCCAAATGGGCTCGAATATGCCGTTGGCGAAGCGGAAGACCAGCAGATTCTGCACCGTCTCCTTGCCCAGGTAGTGGTCGATGCGGAAGACCTGGTTTTCAGTGAAGACGGCGTTGACCTGGTGATTGAGCTCGCGGGCAGAATCGAGGTCGTGGCCGAATGGCTTCTCGATGACCACTGCCACGCGGCCCTTCTCGGGATGCGCCATGCCCTGCGCGCCCAGGTTTTCCACGATGCCGGCAAAGAACTCCGGCGCGGTGGCAAGGTAAAACAGCCGGTCGGGACCGATTCCCTTCTCTTGGGCGATGCGATCCAGCTCGACCTTCAGTTTCGCGTAGTGGCTCGGATCGTCGAAGTTGAGCGGAAAATAGCTGACGCGGCTGATAAAGTCGTCGATCTTGGCATCGGACGCATCCACGCCGCCAAACTCCACGAGCCCCGAGCGCATGTCGGCCGCGAACTCGTCGCCCAGAGGACGGCGCGCTACGCCGACAATGGCGAACCGCTGCGGTAAGAGCTTGGCTTGGTAAAGATGAAACAGCGCCGGAAGCAGCTTGCGCTTGGTCAGGTCGCCCGAGGCTCCAAAGATCACAAGCACTCCAGGATCGGGAATGCGCTCCCCGCCCTTCGGCAGTTGCGAAAGATCCTCGGCGCGCACGCTCATTTGCATGGTGGCCATGGTGTGTTCAACCTCCGGCTGGAAAGACAGCTTCTAGCTGCTAGCTTCTAGCCTCCAGCTCATCGTGCGAGAGCACGGGCCGTCGACCTACTGCAAATCAGCTAGAAGCTAGTGGCTAGAAGCTAGAAGCTGCGTTCACGCCCTCGCTTTGGCAAAGCGCTTGTTCACTTCGGCCCAGTTCACCACGTTCCACCACGCGGCCAGGTAATCGGGGCGCTTGTTCTGGTACTTCAGGTAGTAGGCATGCTCCCACACGTCGTTGCCCAGAATGGGATAGAGCCCCTGCGAAAGCGGCGAGTCCTGGTTGGCCGTGGTCATGATCTTGAGCTTGCCGCCCGTGAACACCAGCCAGCCCCAGCCGGAGCCGAACTGCTTGGCCGTGGTTTCGTTGAAGCTCTTCTTGAAGGCGTCGAAGTCGCCGAAGTCGGCCGTGATCTGCTTGGCGATCTCGCCCGTGGGGTGGCCGCCTGACGAATTCGCCGGGCCCATGATGGTCCAAAACATGCTGTGGTTGGAGTGGCCGCCGCCGTTGTTGCGCACCACGCCGCGAATCTCCTCGGGGACCGCGTTCAGGTCGCTGATCAGGTCGTCCACGGTTTTCGCCGCGAGCGCCGGGTGGTTGGCCAGGGCTGCATTCACGTTGGTGATGTAGGCCTGGTGGTGCTTGTCGTGATGCAGGTGCATGGTTTCGGTGTCGATGAAGGGTTCAAGCGCGTTGTAGTCGTAGGGAAGCGCTGGTAATTCGTATGCCATTGGGGAAAATCTCCTTCGTTCGGATTGTACTGGCTGGGGCCTGACCCTCAGGCCCGAACTCGGCTCTGTGTATACATGGATGGATGCGGAATCGGGCGGTCAGGGTGCGGGAAAGTTCACAGGTTGAGATGAATGCGGGATGAAAGGGGGTTTATTGATTCGATAACAAGACAATGCATCCGTGCCCCATCCTTTTCCACGCTTTTTGCGGAAAAGGGTGGGAAGCGTGACCCTCCTGAATTGCCAATCAATAGGGAGGCCGTTCAAGCCTTGCGGACGCCGCCCGAAGTCGCTAAAACGGGAAACCAGGCCGGCGCGCCCAACGTCAGGCGCCTCGGTACCCCGAGCGGCGGGCGGGCTTCGAAAACCTCCGGAGCCCCGGCGGCCGCCGCTTCCGCGGCCAGCGCGATGCGGTGCCCAGCGTGGTCGAACCGGCAAAACCGCCAGCGCTCGGGATCGTCATCGACGCCCGGGTCAACTTGAAATCGGATTGCCTGAGGCCCGTCGCAGAGGAACGAAATCTGTTGCAACGGGAGCGAAAGCCCCATACCGCGCGCCTTGATGTAGGCCTCCTTAAGCGTCCAGAGCGACAGCGCGCGATCGGGGCGCTCGGCAGCGGGCAAGGCGTCGAGCTGTGCGCGTTCATCCGCGGAGAAGACCCGCGCAGCGAGCGGAACAATCTCTGCGGCACGCGCAAACGATTCGACGTCGACGCCAACTTCCGCGGCGGCAGCGCCGGGATGAGTGGCGGGGCGCGCAATCAGGCACACCGCCAGTTCCACGCTGTTCGATTGGTTGAAGCGCAGGCCGCATTCCGGAAGGGGAGACGGCTTGCCGTGGGAATTGACCGAAAAACTCCAGTCCCGCGGCGGCACGGGGTGGGCGTGCGAAAGCGCCACACGAGTCAATGCATGTGTCGCCAGGTATTCGCGGCGGTGCCTGTCAAAACGGAAGCGCGCCGCGCGGGCACGCTCGGCGTCATCGAGGATTGCAGCGCACGCCTCTTCGATCGCGGGCTCGGCAAGGTCGCCGGGGTAGGCTAGCCAAAGTTGCAGCGCGAAGCTGCCCTTCGGATTTTTGCCGGTCGCAGGTCCCACTCGATCACCTGCCCTCAAGCATAAAGCCCGCCGGAGAAAGACAGCCAGTAGCCAATGGGGAATAGCCAGCAGCCAGCAACGCTCTACTCGCTATTGGCTATTCGGGTGGCGGATAGAACGGCAGCTTCTCGTTTTTTGCATTCGCGCGCCGCACCGTGGCGTCGTCAAAAAGCAGTGCCGGAGCCATCACCGTAGTCGGTACGTCTCCGTAGTAATTCGCGACGAAGAGATCTTTGCCGGCAGCCTCGATGCTGGAGCGCAGGGCGCGATCGTCAACATCGTCGAGCACGGCGCCCCGCACCAACTCGCGCTTGCCGTCGGGACTCATGCGATAAAGCAGGCGCGGCGTGCGCGGCCCGCCCATGGTCTCAACAAAATACACGCTTGCCAGCCCGCGGTCTTTGGCCATTGCCAGAAGCTTCTGGTTCAGTTCGCCGTCCGTCACGCCATTTTCCGCACTGATTTTGAGCACGCCGATCGAGGGGCGCGCGGGGCCGGTGACGCCGGCGCGGCCGTGCCCGTTCGACTGCAAAAAATCGCGTACCGGCTGGCGGCCGATGAGATAGTTGTCCAGCTTTCCTGAATTGATCAGTTTCACCGCCTGCGCCATCACGCCTTCGTCGTCCACATCGTAGGCTCCGATCAGGCCTTTGCCCTCGTATGTCTTCAATCCGGGATCGTCGATCACGTTCATGAAATCGGGCAGAACGCGCGCGTGATAACTAGATGCAAACGGTCCGTTGGTGCGCGCCTCGGTGCCCAGCGCGGGCCGCGTGGCCGTCACCGCCACGCTCAGCAGCGAACGCAGGGTGTCGGTTGCGGCGTCGGCGCTCATCAGCAGCGGACCGTGATACTCTTCTTCGACCAGCGGTGCCTTGCGCAGCTCGGCCAGCGATGCAATTTCATCCACGGCGTGCTTGTTGAAGGCGGCTTCCGAATCCAAGTCAGAAATCGACGTTCCCGTCGAAGCATACGAGCGGTCGATACTCATGCCGTCAGCAGCCTGTGTTCCGGCTGCAAACGATTCCTCATATTGCGCCTCCGACTTGCGGACGATGGTTCCCTCGCTGGTCGCGATCCACGTCGTGGTGGCGCGGGCGCGAAAGCTCGCTTCCGCGTACTCCACGTCGCGCTGGGTCGCGCTCACCGCGGGGTCGGTGCAGTAGAGACCGCTGAGCCGCGCCACGCGCGCAGTCCACGCGCTCTCTTCAACCCGCAACGCAATTGGGTCGGCGAGCGAGACGATCGGTTTCTCCTGGCTGAAGTCGTCGGCCTGCGGCGGCGTCTGCACCTGTTTCAGCTCGGCCTGCTTTTGCGCGTAAGCCGAGAGCGCGTTCTTGTAAGCCTGGTCCGTCGCCTGCCACAGCGCGGAGCGCAACGCAATGGGATCGTCGTCGAGACTGGCTAGTTCAATTGATCCGTCGCCGCGGCCCCCTGAGCTGTCGGTCTTATAGTCGCCTACCCGCACCGTCACGCGCGCCACCCGCTGCCGCATGCGTCCCGCGCCTTCGCTCGCGCCGAACTCCGCTTTGGTCTCGAATTGGTCCACTTCCTCGATGCGGTACTGGATGAAAAACGGCTTGGCGAAACCCGGCAATTGCAACTGGCTCATGCTGCGGTCGAGCTCGACGAGCATGGCCTTCAGCACGGGATCTTTTTCGGCGTCGGCGCGCGTGGGCTGCGCGTGAGCAGCAAGCGGCGCACAAAAGCCCACAGCCAGGAATCCGAAAACCGTTGGCAAGATGCTCGTACGAAGTCGGCTCATTTCGCCTCCTTCGTTGCATCTGCTCCGGGTATCGGCAGAATCGGCGGCCTTGCTGTCCCTTGCGCTTGGCGCTGGGTCTCGATCTCACTCAGCAGCATCGCCGGCGCCACGGCGCTCACGGGGATCGATCCCGACTCCGCGCCGCACACACCGTCAAACACCTCGCTCTTGTCGCCGGTCACGAGAATCTTCTTCATCGCCGCCAACGGAGTGCCCACGATGCTCACGCCTCGCACCAACTCGTCAGGCCGGCCGTCAACATACACGCGCCACACGACGAGCGGGATGACTTGGAACGCCTGTGGCGAGCTGCGCTGCGTCACCGCGAAGCCCGAAGAGATGTCCTCAAAATAGAGGCCGTAAGGCTTGCCCTGCTTCTTCGCCTCTGCAATCAGTTCCTTCCGCAGCTCCGCGTCGGGGACGGTCTTTGTCGAAGTCACAATCAGGTTGCCCTGGCGCCCAGTTGGCACATATCCCTCTTGCGCGCGCCCGTGGCCGTTGGATGCGCCAAAGCTCGCGATCGGCAGACGCGACATGAGGAAATTCTTGAGCACGCCGTCCTCGATCAGTTCCACCCGCTGCGCCTTATCGCCCTCGCTGTCATATTCGTAGTGGCCGCCAAGAGAGATGCCGTCGAAACTCGCCAGCGTGGGATCGTCGGCCACGGAAAGAAACGGCGGCAGCACTTCTTTGCCAAGATCCTTGGTAAAGGTCTGGCCCTCCTCGTCGCCGCGCTGGCGCTGGCCCTCGAGCCGGTGGCCCAGCACCTCGTGGAAGAACACCGCGGCCGCGCGGCCGGAGAGAATCGCCGGGCCATCGAACGGCTCGGTTACCGGCGCCTTGCGCAGTGCTTCAAGCTGCGCGCCGATTTCGCGCACGGCCTTTTCGAGGTAGGCTTGCGCGGGCAATCCTTCCGGCGTATCCGCCTCGAAGGTCCGGGCCAGGAACAGATCCATACCGTCGTCGGCGCGCGTTACGGCTACGATCACTAAGCCCGACGAGACGTAAGGCGTCACGATCTCCGCACCCTCCGACGAAACAAAGTAGCGCGTCGAGCTTTGCGCCGCGAATCCCACCTCGTTCTCGTTCACATCGGGATATTCGCGAAAAATGCGCGAGAGCGCCCGCACGCGCTGCTCCCACTCCGCCTTGCGCACCACCAGCGGCGGCGCAGGCTTCTCCACATGCACCTGCGGAGCTTCCTGGCTGAAATCCGGCGAGGTATCTTCTTCCTTGGCGCGAACCTGGGCTTCGGTTTTCACGCGCAGATAGTTGTCGAGCGCGTTCCCGTAACCCGTATTGGTCCCGAGCCACAGCGTGCGCGCGATCGCCTCGCGATCATCAACCAGCGGCAGCGCCATGCTGTTGACCGCCGAGCTGCGGTGCTCGCCGTGCGTGTTGTCGAGCCCAGGGCTGCCCACGCGCACCTGCACGTCGGCCATGCGCTCCTGCGAACCACCGCTCGTGGTCAGCGCGCCGTACTGGGCGCTGATGGTCAGCATGCTGGTGTCGTGCACCGAGTAGCTGATGAAGTACGGCGGCGCCTGTTTGTCGTCTCCAGCAACGGCGGTACCCTGAACCGCGGACTTGCCCAGTGAGGTGAAGGCGCGATGCAACTCGGCCTTCATCGCGTCGAGAAGTACTGGAGTGTCCGCCGGCGCATGGGCCGCAACCACTTGCTGGGCACGGGCCGCGGACGGCAGCGCCAGCAGGGTTAGCACGGCGACCGCGGGTGCGAAGATGGAGAGAGGTACATGCCGGCGCTGCGCGCAGGCTGAAGATCTGTGTGGGTTGATGCGCGCGGTTTCAGATAAAAGCATGTCTAGATTTCATTGTCGCAGAGACCCCGCAGGGAAGGAGATTTCATATGGCTTTTTGCCGTCGCCTGGTTTGGATGTTTTGCCCGGCAGTCTTGCTTGCCGGCATGGTTTCCGTTCCCCTTGCCGCCCAGAATCCCGCATCCCCGGTTGCTCCCGTCGCAACCGTATCCGCCGCTCCCGCGCAGGGCGCGCCGCAGCAGGCTTACACCCTGCCGCCCGAAAAGCTGGCTAGGGCCATCGCGCTCAATCGCATCCGCAACATCCTCGACCTTGCCGGTTCCATCTGGGGCATCGTGTTTTTATGGCTGCTGCTTGCCTTCGGTGCGTGGGCCGGCATCGAGCGCTGGGCGCAGCGGATCTCCGGCCGCAGGTGGGTCCAGGGAATCGCATTTTTCGCGGCGTACTTCATCATCACGGCAGCCGCCGGCCTTCCCCTCGACTGGCTCGGCGAGCACTACGAGCGCAGTTACGGCATCAGCGTGCAGGGGTGGGGCAGTTGGCTGGGCGACAACGCCAAAGCGCTGGGGCTCACGATCCTGATCGGCACGCCCATCCTGCTGCTCTTCAACTGGATCGTCAAGCGCTGGCCGCGACGCTACTGGCTGGGCCTCTGGGTGGTCACGCTGCCGATCCTGGTTTTCTCTCTCCTCGTCTTGCCGCTGCTGGTTCCGCTCTTCTACCACCAGGAGCCGCTCCAAAAGAATCATGCCGCTCTGGTGGCAAAGATCGAGACCTTGGTGGCGCGCACCGGAATCGATATCCCGGCGAATCGCATGTACCTGATCAAGGCCAGCGCGAAATCGACCGGGATCAATGCCTTTGTGGCCGGCATCGGACCGACCAAGCGGTACGTGATGTGGGATACGACCACGGATCAGATGCCGGACGATCAGGTATTGTTCGTGTTCGGTCATGAAAGCGGGCATTACGTGCTGCACCATATTCCCAAGGAACTTGCAGGCAACGCCGCCGGGCTATTCTTTTTGTTTTGGGTATGCGCCGCGTTTGCCGCATGGATGGTGAAACGCTGTGGAGCCAGATGGGGCGCCACGGATCTCGCCTCGCGCACGGGCTTCGTGGTACTGCTGTTCGCAATTTCGATTGCCGGCTTCCTCACTGAACCGGCCGGCAGCGCCTTCAGCCGGTATTTCGAACACCAGGCCGATGTCTATGGGCAGGAGGCGATCCACGGCATCGTGGCCGATCCGCAAAAAACCGCCGTTGCAGCATTCAATAAGCTGGGCGAGTCCTGGCTCGAAGATCCCAATCCGAACCCGCTGATTGAGTTCTGGTTCTACAACCACCCCAGCGTGCAGCATCGCGCCGAATTCGCCGCGCACTACGATCCGTGGGCGAATGGAGGGCACGGCGAGTTTTTTGAAAGATAGGTTTCAGGTGTCAGGTTTCAGGTGTCAAGGGGCGGTGAACTGAATCTGATTTCCCTCCTGACCTTCCGCATGCGTCGTCGCTGCATTCGAAGAGGCTATACTTGCCGTGTCAATCCACTCAAGAGGTGCATGATGAGAAGATCGATCATCGTTGTGAGCCTGCTACTTAGCTTTGTGTGTTTAATTCACGGTCAGAAATACCGTCTCGGGCAACCGCCCAAGCCGGTCAACCCAGGAGTGCCTCCAATCCACGTACACATTTTCGCTTCGCACATTCGGCTCAACTGCAGTGGCAGTGGCACATCTACTGGGTGCGGTTATGGACTGTATGCCGATGCGGTTCTGGATGGAAAGAAGGTTGAACTTTGGGGGCCGACAAAGATTGGAAAACAGGATTGGTCTCTTCTTGCCCCGGGCGATTACACGGCGCAGCTCACGAAGGACGACCATAACGCCGATCAATCGGTGGTTAGCCGGAACTACACTCTCCTGCTGCCGGATGGCACAATCTGGCTTTGCCAGTTAAGTGGCGTCGCCGAATAGTTGCGAGCTTTGTCAGAAACCGAGACTCCAATCAGTCAATCCCGCTCGAAGATGCCCGCAGCCCCCATGCCGCCGCCCACGCACATGGTCACCATGCCGTAACGCGCGTTCCGCACTTTCATCTCCTGGAGAAGCGTTGCGGTCAATTTGGCTCCGGTGCAACCCAGCGGATGCCCAAGCGCGATGGCTCCGCCGTTGACGTTCACGCGCTTGGGGTCCAGGTTGAGCGCGCGGATGATGGCCAGAACCTGCGCCGCGAAGGCCTCGTTCAATTCGATGAGCTCGATGTCATTGAGCGTGAGGCCGGCCAGCTTGAGGGCTTTGGGAATCGCCGTGATGGGGCCAATGCCCATCTCCTCAGGCAGACAGCCTGTGACGGCGTACGACACAAACCGCCCCAGAGGTTGAATACCAAGTTCGCGCGCACGGCTCACTTCCATCAGCACCGTAGCCGCTCCGCCGTCGGAGGTTTGCGACGAGTTGCCTGCGGTCACCGTGCCTTGCGCGTGAAACACCGGCTTGAGCTGCGCCAGCGCGGCGGCGGAAGTGTCCGCGCGGGGGCCTTCGTCGGCGGAAAACTCCATTTCTCTGCTCTCAGGCTTTCCCGGTTTCGCTCCCGGCACAGCCGTCGTCACGCGTACCGGAACCATCTCTTCCTTGAAGCGTCCCGCGGCCTGCGCGGCCACTGCTTTCTGGTGGCTGGCGAGAGCAAGGGCGTCCTGGTCGTCGCGTGAGATTCCGTAATGGCGGGCAACGCGTTCGGCTGTCAGGCCCATGGTGAGCAGCGACGCGGGATAGTTGGCCGCGAGCCACGGATTGGGGCTGGGCTTGTTGCCGCCCATGGGAATCAGGCTCATGGATTCAGCTCCGCCGGCAACAATCACTTCTGCCGCGCCTGAGCGGATGCGCTGATTGGCGAGTGCAATGGCCTCGAGCCCCGAGGCGCAAAGCCGGTTCACGGTGACGCCGGGAATTTCCACCGGCAACCCGGCGCGCAATGCGGCCATGCGTGCAATGTTCCAGCCCTGCTCGCCTTCGGGCTGCGCGCAACCCAGGATCACGTCGTCGATTTCAGCCTTGTTGAGCCCCGCAACCCTCGCCAAAGCTCCGCTCAATGCAATTGCGGCGAGGTCATCGGGACGGGTGGTCGAAAGTGCGCCTTTGGGGGCGCGCCCCACGGGCGTGCGAACCGCGGCGACCAGAACGGCTTCCGGCATGGATGGCTCCTGTCACCGTGAACCCTGGACGGTGAACCGTGAACAGCAGCCGAGGAAGCTGCTGGCTCATTGTTAGATGGCTGGACGCGTTGAGGTCAAGCCGCTTGACGGTCAATCCTGCGTATCGACGACCATCCAGGAGCCTTGCGCGAACACGCGATAAATCGTCCGCCGGTCGATCACCGAGTCGGCCAGGGCGTCGTGGTCCAGGCGCGGTGGGGGATGGCGCATGCCGGATTGCGCTTCATGGATCACCTCGGGTGATGCGGGATCGATGCCCCAGTTGAAGCCGAGCACATCGGTTGCTCCGTGTGCCTGCAAGCGGTCGGTTTCCGGCACCGAGGCCAGCACCATGGGGTCGCCCTCGCCCGCAAAGAATACGAGCAGCGAAACTCGTCCGTCGACCGAGCAAAGGACAGCCCAGTCGGACGAGCCGCGGCGCTCAAGGCTGGCATGGATAACATTTTCCGGCTGGTGCGCCTCGTAGGTCTGCGGAATCAGGCATCCGCGCCGCGTCAGCGCATCCTGCACAGCAGTCGGCAACTGGGGAAAGGCGTTGATCGGTAGATGGCGGATGAGGTAAGGCATGGGCCGACCGTTAACCGTCACCTGGCCGGAGACGTTGAGAGGCGGCAATGCCACGTCCTGTGGACGGATCCATGAGGGGTAACAAAAAAGAAGCAGCGCAGCGAGCGCAAGCCCCGATCTATAACGTGCGCGTACCATCGAAAACTCTCATGAGCACTTTATGCTGACGATCGCAGAACCGCAACTGGGTAGAAACTAATTTCGCAGCGGCTTTCCGGTTTTGAGCGTAAATGCAATCCGCTCCTGCGTCTTGCGCTCGCCGCAGAGCGAGAGAAATGCCTCGCGCTCGAGGTCCAGCACATACTGTTCGCTCACCAGCGTTCCGGGCGTCACGCGCCCTCCGGCAAGGATGTACGCCGCCCAACGGGCCACCTTCTGATCGTGTTTCGAGGCGTAGCCAGCCTCGCCCATCAGATAAATGCCGGCCTCGAGCGTCGCCAGTGCGGCCGTGCCCGGCGCGGGAATTTGCGCGCGCGGTTGCGGAGGGGTGTAGCCGGTTTCGGCCGCCACCGCGGCCTGCGCCTTGGCGTCGAGCAGCAGGCGCTCGCGGTTCATGGTGATGCGATCCGCTTGCGCAAGCATGCCGAGCGAGCGGGCCTCCGCGGCCGAAGTGGAGACCTTGGCCATGGCGATGGTTTCGAGCGCGCGCCTCAGAGCCGTGGCGAATTCGGCGGATTGCGCGAAGCGCGAGGGCGGATCTTTGGGATCCGGAGGCGCCAACGCCGCGGCCGAATCGAATGCGCGCAGCAACATCTCCTTCGTCCCGCCGCCGGCCGGGATCAATCCCACGCCGGCCTCGACCAAGCCCATATAGGTCTCCGCGTGCGGTTGGCGTCGCGCGGCGTGAAGGCAAATCTCCGCGCCGCCGCCGAATGTGAGGCCGAAGGGCGCGGCAACCACCGGCCGCGGGCAGAATTTGATGGCCGCGGTCATCTGCTGGAAGTGGTGAATGATTTGGGCCAGTTCGTCCCACTCGCCCTCCTGCGCAGCAAGCAGGAGTTGCATGAGATTCGCGCCGACGGAGAAGTTTTCTCTGTCGCCCGTAATCACAAAACCGGCAAACTCATTCACCGTATCGGAAACGGGATTGAGAACCGAAGCAATCAACGAGAGCACGTCGCTGCCAATGGCGTTTTTGAGCGAGTGCAGCTCGATGCAGCCGATGTAGTCGCCGAGATCCACCAGCGAAGCGCCGGAATTCGAGCGCACCACCGCGTGCGTACGGCGAAAATCGGCTACGCGCGCGTGACCGGGGATCGCGGGGATGGCGACAGTCTGACCCGTCGACGGCTGGAAGCATGCATCCTTGCCGGGCGCATACCAGCTTGTTCGCGAAGCCGCCAGCAGTGCCTCGGCGGCCGCGTTCACTGGAAGATCCAGCGCCTTCATGCGGGTCACTGTTTCCGCCACGCCCGCCGCATCCCACATCTCAAAGGGGCCCATCTCCCAGTTGAAGCCGGCGCGCATGGCGGCATCGATCGCGGGCGCGTCGTCGGCAACCTCGCCGATGCCCTCGGCAGAGAAGTTCCAGAGCGACGCCAGAAACGGCCACAGAAACGCCGCGGCTTTGTCCTTGGCAGGATCGTTCGCGAGCAGCAGGCGCAGACGCTCGGGCAGCGCCGCCGCGTTTTTCGCCACGTCCAGCGCGGGCAGCGCCGCTTTCACCAGAGGCCGGTACTCGAAGGTCGCAACGTCGAGCACCACGCGCTCATCCTTGCCGTCCGTGCCGCGAACTTTCTTGTAGAATCCCTGTCCCGATTTATCGCCGAGCCAGCCACGCTTCAGCAATTCATCGAGCACAGCCGAGAACTTTCCTCCCGTCACGCCCTGGGGAAAGTTGGAGGCGACGTGCGCAAGGATGTCGATGCCAACGAGGTCGGCAAGGCGAAACGTTCCGGTGCGCGGCCAGCCGACGGCGGGGCCGGTCAGCGCGTCGACCTCCTCGATCGTCAATCCCCGCTCCAGCATCAAGTTCGCGGCTTTGAACATCACCGCGATGCCGATGCGATTGGCAATAAAGTTCGGCGTGTCGTGCGCAAAGACCACCTGCTTGCCGAGCATGCGGTCGGCAAACGCGGAGAAGGCTGCGACCAGCTCGGGATCGCTTTCCCGCGTGGGGATCACTTCCACCAGGCGCATGTAGCGCGGCGGATTGAAGAAGTGCGTTCCGAAAAATCTCTTGCCGAGGCCGGGAGCGGCGGCAGCAATGCACGCGATGGGCAGGCCGGAAGTGTTGGTTGTCAGGATGGCGCGAGCGCCGAGGTGCGGCAGCGCGCGTGTCAGCAACGCGGTCTTGATTTCGAGGTTCTCGGCCACGGCTTCCACCACCCAATCGCACTCGCTGATCCTGGGCAGATCCTCGTCGAAGGTGCCGGGCGTGATGAGACGGCTGAGCGAAGTCTCGAAGAATGCGGCAGGCTTGGCTTTGGCAAGGCCTTCCAGCGCCCGCTCCGCGGTTTGATCCTTTGGAGGAAGGTCGAGTAACAGCGTGGGGATTCCGGCGTTGGCCAGATGCGCGGCAATGCGCGAGCCCATGGTTCCCGCGCCCAGCACCGCCGCACGCCGCACCAGCAGCGGTTTCGCGCCCATCTTGAGTACGGGAGTTGCAGCCGTGCTAGCGGTGCTCATCCGGGCTCTCCCTTTAAGGCGCGAAGTTCGATGCAGCCGACCGCGCTCTAAACGCTCGCAGCATACGCAAGCTGGTGGCGCATGGTCAAGGACGGCAACTCCCATCAATAGGAGAGAGCGCTTAGTACTCGACCTTATTCGGGGACGCGATCCAAGCGGCGAAGCTGGCCCACGCCTCGTCGCCCAACAACTGCGCTGCTCGGAGTTTCCGATCTGCAGGATCTTTGCGAAGCTCCGCGTAAAGAAACGCGTCGTCGAATCCGGCACGGGCGGCATCGGCAGCGCTGGCGCCGTAGTACACGGCGTCGACCCGCGCCCAATATGCTGCCGCCAAACACATGGGGCACGGCTCGCAACTGGTGTAGAGTTCGCAACCGGCAAGGGTGAAGGTTCCCAGCGCTTTGGCGGCGGCGCGGATGGCGTTCACCTCGCCATGCGCCGTCGGGTCATTGGTCGTCGTCACAGAGTTCGCGCCTTCGCCCACGATCTTGCCGTCGCACACGATGACGGCCGCAAATGGCCCACCCTTGCCCGTGGCCACGTTCTCGGTGGCCAGCGCAATGGCGCGGCGCAAAAACTCCGGGTTGGGTTGGCCGGGCACTTCCGTCGTTCCCCGCTCCGCATGAGAGATGCAAATACCAATTCAGTATGGCACACGGTCGCACTTGTTTTGCGCTTGATTGTGCGGGCTCTAGCCGACCGCGCAATGCCATATTCACTGAGCCCGCGTATACTGCAAAGAAATTCATGGAGAACAGCAAGTGAGCCTTGGAGCGCTGTGGACCGGGTTGAATTGGGCATGGATCGCGCTTGAAGTTGCGATCGCCGTGGGGACCCGCGCGCGGCAAGCGAAAGCGAACGTCCAGGACCAGGGAACGCAGGTTCTGTTGTGGGTGGTCATCATTCTATCGCTTACGGCAAGTGGCTGGATGCGTCACTTGGAGCTTGCCGACATGCACATCGGCGGGTCCCGGTTGCGCCCCGCGAGTGTTGCCCTGTTGGCGGCCGGGCTCGTGGTGCGTGTCGCCGCAATCCTTACGCTGGGCAAGTGGTTCACCGCCAACGTGGCCATTAGTGACGCGCAGACGATTCAGCGCCGAGGCCTCTACCGCGTGGTGCGGCACCCATCGTATCTGGGCATGGAGATCATCTTCCTGGCGATCGGACTGCACACGCACGACTGGGCCTGCCTCGCGGTTGCATTCATTCCTCCCACGCTCGCCGTGATTCACCGCATCCGCGTGGAAGAAGCGGCGCTGCTCGGCGCGTTCGGCGAGGAATACGCCGACTACATGCGCACTACCAAGCGGCTGATTCCCGGCGTGTACTGACGACCAAGCGGAAGTAAAATGCCCTCATGGCCGGGCCCACAACCCTTCAAGCATTGAATGCGCGCATTGTCGCGTGCGGATTGTGCCCGCGTTTGCGCGCGCATTCGGCTGAAATGGCGCGGAAGCGCCGTCGCGCCTATGCCGATTGGGAATACTGGGGCCGTCCCGTGCCCTCTTTCGGCGACCCCAAGGCGCGCGTGCTGGCGCTGGGACTGGCGCCGGGAGCGCACGGCTCCAATCGCACCGGAAGGCCTTTCACCGGCGACGGCTCCGGCGACTTTCTGTTTCCGGTTCTGCACGCTGCGGGATTTGCCTCGCAACCCACCGCAGCCTCGCGCGATGACGGCATGAAACTGAGCGGCCTTTGGATCACGTCGGTAGCGCGTTGCGCTCCGCCCGGCAACAAGCCCACGCCGGAAGAGCTGCGCAATTGCGCGCCGTGGCTCGACCTTGAGATAAAGCTGCTAACGGAATTGCGCGTGGTGGTGTGCCTGGGCCGCATCGCGTTCGACAGCCTGCTGGCGCACGAATCGCGGCTGGGCCGCTTGCCAAAACGCGCGGGCTTCGTCTTCGCGCACGGCGACGAATTCAAACTGCCGAGCGGACTGATTGCCCTCGCCAGCTATCATCCCTCGCTGCAGAATACGAACACCGGCAAGCTCACGTGGGCCATGCTGCTCAACGTTTTCAAGCGGGCGCACCAGCTGGCAGGGCTCTAATGGAAATGCCGGAGCGCGGTTGCACGAAAGGAAAGGAAGCACGATGGAGCGAATCACAAAGGAAATCCTGAAGGACATGAATCTGGACGAAGTGGCTCCCAAGCCGCGCGGACCAAGGAACCCGGTGGACCACTGGTCGCCGCCGCTTTTGCTCGAGCGGGCCGCGTATCTGCGCAAAATGGCGAAGCATGGCGATGGCTCGGCGTCGGAGACGCTCAAGGAATATCCACTGCACTTTGCCATGCTCTCCTTCCGCAGCCGCAGCGGCGAGGTCGAGGTACACGAGCGCTTTGCGGATCTGTTTGTCGTGCTTGCCGGAGCGGCCACGCTCGTGACCGGTGGCACAGTCGCCGGCGCGCGCATCGTCGCGCCCGGAGAAACGCGCGCCAATTCCATCGCAGGCGGCACGCCGCAAAGTCTGCGGCCGGGCGACGTGGCGCATGTGCCCGCGGGCACGCCGCATCAAATGCTGCTCAAGGGCGATGACACGTTCACCTGCCTGGTCATGAAAGTGCAGGAAACTGCTTAGGGCCGGAGAGCCGCAACGAGAATCGAGGCGGAGGACCGGGATCGAGCCGGCGGCATTCAGCCTGGGAAGGTCGAGCGCGACTAGGGTGCCATCTTTCGATCGCTCCTATAACGACATTTCGGGGTCTCGCGAACGGCCATTCTTGACGAACAATAGAAATCGTCGTGCAAGCTCATGAATGCGATGATCCTGATGTCTTTCGACCGCATCGCGGGGAATCAATTCCGTCCCTACCCCGAGTGCAGATGCGCCAGCAACAATGAAGCTTGTTGCGGTCTGCTGATCTACACCACCCGCAGCAATCAATTTGACTTCGGGCAATGGCAACTTCAAGGAGCGAATGTAGAGACCGCCTCCTACCGGACCGACGGGAAATACCTTCACAAAGTCCGCGCCCATTTTCATGGCGGCGATGACTTCGGTCGGTGTAAGAGCCCCCGGAATCGCAACCACGCCATTTTTCAGTGCGCACTCAACCACTTCGGGAACGAGGCCGGTGCTGGTAAGAAAGCGGGCTCCTGCATCAACACAGCGCTCCGCTGTCTGCCGATCCAGAACTGTTCCGGCGCCCACCACCATATCCGGGTACTTCTCCGCAAGCTTGCGAATTACTTCAATTCCATCGGGAACAGTCATGGTGATTTCCGCTACAGGAATCCCTGCGTGATACAAGGTCTCGGCGGCGTAAAGAGCGTGGTCGCTCGATTTCACGCGAATTCCCGGGAATATCCCGATTTCTTCAATGATGGCGCTGACGGTTTCCCGTTTCATACAGTGTTCCTGACCTCGCTTGGAGTTTAAGTGACTTACTTCAACAACAGAGTCGAGCAGGCAAAGATCCTTTGCCGATCATTTCTACGGAAGTGTATCGGAGCCAACGGCGAGAGTGAGTTGGCCCTCTGCCGTTAAATAGGATCCGAGTAACTGTGCATAGGCCAGCTGCACCTGGCGATAGTCGCTTTGTGCATTGAGGAAGTCCATCAAGGACGCGCCCCCGTGCTCGTAAGCGAAAGTTACGGTATCGCGCACGCGCAGTGCCTGGTCGTTGTATTTCTCCTTATACGGCTTGAGCAGTGCAATGTTGCTGCGCACCAGCTCATAGGCCGTGTCCACATCGCTGAATACCTGCGCCCGCGCGGCATCGCTGGCCTGTTGCGCGCGATCGATGTCGATGAGCGTGCGTTTCTTCTCGCCTTGGTTGCGGTCGAAGATGCGCAGTGGAATGCTCACGCTGACGCCGAGAGTTTCAGGGCCATTGGGGTTATTCGTAGAAGAGTTATTCGTGAACCAGGCAGCATAAGTCGGATCGGTCGAGCCGTTCGAAATCGCCAGTTTGTGATTGGTGTCGGACTGCTGAATGGTCTGCAGCGCCGCCTGCAAGTCCGGCCGCGCAGCCAGCGCCGCATCGCGGTACGTATCTAATGGCTGCAAGTTGTCGCTGAAGTCAAATGGGCCAGTTACATCGAACTGATCCACTGGCGTGCGATCGTCCAACAATTGCAGGAGCTGAATCTTAGCCGTGCGCAGGTTTACGATCGCGTTCTCGATCTCCGACTCGTACTGCACGCGCAGCAGTTCAATCCGGTCCAGATCGATCTCGCCAATAGCGCCGGCCTTGAACATCGCGCGGCTAATGTCAATGATCTTGTCGTAGTAATCAAGGTCCGCCTTCGCCAGATCGAGAATGTACTTGGCTTGCAGCGTCCCCACAAACGCTGTGCGCAGAGCAAAAACCATGTTTATTTCCAGGTCTTCATGCTGCGACTGCGTAATGCGGGTACCTTCTTGCGCGCTCTCCAGACGCAACTCCCGCTTGTGATCCCGCTCGTGCAGATAACTGAAGTTGGGCTGTTCAGTGGTGCCCTTGAAGGGTGTCCAGACCCCATTGTGCGGCGCGACCTGATTGCCGTCCACCGATAGGGTGAACTGCGGATTGGGCCGGAGGAAGGCTGTGATCTCCTCGGCCCTCATCTCGTCCACGTTGTCGGCATCGGCCTTCAGCGCCGGGTTGACAGCTTCAAACTTCGCCTTCACCTGATCCCAGGTTAGCGGCTGCTGGGCAAACGCAGCCGGCGCAATCGCCGACGCGACCATGAATCCGCAAGCCGCTGCGAGAACTCTGCGTATTCTCCGAATTTGCATGTGCGTAGAAATCAGATCAATGTTCAAAGGACGCCCCCGTTTCCGGTTCCGGCAGCACATCGCCCTCTCGCGCCACCCAGACATACAAGGTGGGCAGCAGGAAGATGCTCAGGAGTAGGTCGGAGATGAGACCTCCGACGATGACAATGGCGAATGGACGCTGCGAGTCGGATCCAATCGCGTGAGATAGCGCCGCCGGAAGAAGTCCCAGGGTAGCAACCATCATCGTCATAATGATCGGCCGCAGCCGCAAGACTGCGCCCTCGACAGCGGCATCTGCGACGGTGTAGCCACGAACTCTCAATTGGTTGATGTATTCAAGCATGATGACGCCCGTCTGCACCGAGACGCCGAACAGCGCCAGGAACCCGACACCGGAAGATACGCTGAAGAATGTGCCGGTCACAAGCAGAGCGAGCAAGCCTCCAACGCGAGCCATCACCACGTTGGCAAGAATGACCAGCGCCCATTTAAAGGAGCGAAACATGGAGTAGAGAATGATGAAGATCAAAAAGACCGTCAGGGGCACGATCATCAGCAGCCTTTTTTCGGCCCGCGTTTCGCTATCGTATTCTCCCGACCATTCGAGGCGATAGCCACGCGGTAACTGCACATTCTTGCCGATCTTGTCGATGGCCTCCTTGACCGTGGTGCCTAAATCGCGCCCGCGAACCTCAAAGCGGATAGCCACATAACGAGATCCACCTTCCCGGTAAATGTCGTAAGCGTCATCGTTCACCTTGACTTGGGTCAACTGAGACAGTGCGACGCGCTCTCCCGAGGGTGAGAGCAGGCGAATATTCTGGATCGCCTCCTTGGTATCGCGATACGGTTTCTGATAGCGCACCACTACGTTGTAAACTGCCTCTCCCTGCAGCACCTGGCTCACAGGATTACCGCCGACCGCGGTCTGAATCGCATCCTGGATATCCGCCACGTTAATGCCGAAGCGCGCAGCCGCCTTACGGTCAACGGTGAGATCGATATTCGGCTGGCCCGTATCGCGCTGAATTCCCAAGTCCTTAATTCCGTCGATATTGGCCATTACATCCTTGATCTGTTCGCCCTTTTCCTCGAGAACGTCCAGGTCCGGCCCGTATAACTTGGCGCACAGTCCGCCTTTCGTGCCGGTCAGCGTCTCATCCACATTGTCCTCGATGGGCTGCGAGAAATTCCAGAAAGCCCCTGGTTGTTTTTCCAGTTCGCGATCCATCGCGGCAATCAGCTCCTCTTTTCTCTGATGAAAGATAGGTCGCCATTGCTCCTTGGGCTTCAAATCGACGAAATACTCCGTGTTGCCGAATCCTCCCGTGTCGGTTCCGTCGTCAGGCGCACCGGATTGCGAGACCACCTTGGTGACCTCGGGGAACGAGGCGAAGGTATAGCGGGATTGCTGAGCGAAGCGCGTGCCTTCCGTCTCACCTACGCTGTTCGCCATCTCGCCGCGCGCCCAAATGGCACCTTCGTCCAAATGGGGTAGGAATTCCGAGCCGATGATTCCGCTGAATGTCAGGAACAAACTTACGACAAGGGACGCGACACCGAGGCCAACCGTGATCCACCGAAATTCAATCGCCAACTTAAGCCCTTGTCGGTAGCTTTTCTTGAGGAACTCCATGACCGGGTTACGCCATTCCTTGACGCCATTCCGGAAGAAAACGGCACAAAGCACTGGCGCGATGAAGATGGAAAATGTCATGGCGCCAAGGAGCGCGAAAGCTACCGTCCACGCCATCGGCCTGAAGAGTCTGCCTTCGACTCGTTGCAATGTGAAGATCGGCATGTAGGCGGTGATGATGATCGCAATGGCGTAGAAAACCGGCCGCTGGACTTCGTGACACGCCTCACGAATCACGGTAGAAACAGACTTGGGAAGGGTTTGCCGGCTGCTGGGCTCACCGTTGGATTGCTTTCCATGTACTGAGTTGGAGCCAAATTCACGGCTCAGGTGGCGAACGATGTTCTCCACCATCACCACAGCACCGTCAACGACCATTCCGAAGTCGAGCGCGCCAAGTGAAATCAGATTTGCGGGGATATGACTCAAGTTTAGGAAGATTGAGGCGAACAACAGGGAAAACGGGATCGTCACCGCAACAATCAAGGCTGCGCGAACATTGCCAAGGAAAAGAAGCAGGATGATCGTAACCAGGATCATCCCCTCGCCGAGGTTGTGCAGCACCGTGTGCAGCGTGTAATGCAGCAGATCGCTGCGGTCCAGCATCGTAACAACCTTCACACCCTCGGGTAGGATGTGATTGTTCAGCTCGTCCAACTTCTTGTGAATCCCTTCGAGCGTGGGGCCCTCTTCTGCTCCCTTGCGCATCAGCACGCCGCCTTGGATGACGTCGGGCTCATCGACAATCACGCCGTCCGCACGATGATCGGCCCTGGCCATGCGCCCCAGCCGAATTCTGGGGCCCCAGTCGACGACCGCGATGTCCTTTACGCGAACCGGAGCCCCATTCGAAGTCGTCAGCACGGTGTTCTCGATGTCCTGCACATTGCGGAAGAGCCCGAGGGCGCGGACATTCAGCTGCTGCATGCCCTCTTCGACGAAGCTGCCGCCGGCGTTCACGTTGTTAATGGCCAGTTGGTTTTCCACCTGGCTAATGCTCAAACCGTAGGTAATGAGCTTTTCCGGGTCGACGCGCACCTGATACTCGCGCGCCGTGCCGCCGAAGTCGCTCACGTCCACGACGTTGTCAACTTTCCTCCATTCCTTGTACAGAGTCCAATCTTCAATGCTACGCAAATTCATCAGGTCATACGCAGGATTCGTGCTCCGAATCGTGTACCAGTAAATTTGGCCGGTGGTGCTCCAGTCCGTGCCGATTTGAGGCTGCACGCCCGCCGGCACATTCACCTGCGTGAGCCTTTCCAGCACCTTCTGCCGGTTCCAGTCGTTGACGGACGAATCGTCGAAGATCAACGTAACCAGGGAAAGACCGAAAATCGATTCCGACCGCACCGTTGTGAGATGCGGTATCCCAAACATCTGAATTTCAACGGGAACCGATACTTGCTGTTCCATCTCTTCGGCGGAACGCCCGGCCCACTGGCTGATGATTTGCACATAATTATCGGCGATGTCGGGATAGACCTCGACGGGCATCTGGTGAAACGACACCGCCCCCCAGCCAAGCAACAGCAGCCCGATCGCCAGCACTACGTATCGATTATTGAGAGCAAAATCTACAAGTCTGCGAATCATGCTTTCTTCCTCGAGTCCCGGAGTCGGGCGTTATTCGTTGTCGATCGCGTTTTCGAGATTGATCGCGTTGGTCACGACCTGCTGGCCCGGCTGCAATCCGGATACAATCTGCTGCATGTTGTTCGACAGCTGTTCGCCACCGACGACCTCCATGCGCTTGAACTTTCCGTCTGAAGGGATGTAGACCCAATCGCGGTCGTGCAGATGCACGATCGCGGACGCCGGGACAGACGCGTAATTCTGCTTTCCTTTGCCGAACAAAGTGACTGTGGCGAACATGCCCGGCCGCATCATCTCGCCTGGATTGGCGACTTCAATTCGGACCTTTGCGGTACGGATATTGGGATCGAGAATGGAGCCGATGTTGCTGACCATGCCATCGAGAACCTTGTCCGGATAGGCGTTCAGCTTGATTTGCGCGGGGTCTCCGACGCGCACGTGGGCCATGTCGTTTTCATAGACGTCACAGACGATCCACACCGTGGTCAGGTCGGAAATCGTGAATGGGTTCGGCGTGTTGTAGGCCTGCACGGATGCCCCGATCGCCACTTCCTGATCGGTGATCACACCGGAAACCGGCGCGGTGATATCGACAATTCCCTTCGGATCGCTGGGATCGCTGCCGAGCAGGCGGAGGTGCTCAGTCGCGGTATCGAGGGTGGTCTTGGCGTCGTCCTCGGTGTCTTGTGCGACCTCCAGATCTTGCTGTGCTATAGCCCCGTGCTCGTATAACAGCTTGGCTCGATCCAATTGCTTGCGTGCAAGCAGCTCATCGGAGACGGCGATGCGGTAGGCGCCGAAACCTCCCGAAATGTCGTCGCTGCGAATACGCAGCAAGAGCTGGCCCTTTCTTACTGCATCGCCAAGGCGAGCACGGATGTCCACAACGCGGCCGGAGGCAAGCGAAATCACCGGAACCGTTCGTGAGATGTCCGGAAATACAGTGCCGGTCACGAGCATTTGCGACGGCGCTTGGTATTCGGTCGCGGTCGCGATCGGATACAACTCCGGATGCTCGACGGCGAAGAAGGTGGGATCCACTCCGGAAACGACTTTGGCCGGCGGCGGCGCGCCCGCGTTCGCATCGACATGATCGCTCTTGCAGCCGATCAAGACGAGAGTCGCGATCAGCGCCATCGGCAGAATCGAAAGTTTCATAGCTTTGCTTTTCATCGCAGGGCCTCGAGTTCTTGGGCGATTGCCGTTTCGCAGTTTTCCATGAAGTTGTATCGAGCAGAGGAAGCAATCCGTGCCCTCGTGCACCCGGCGCGGGTAGGGGTTGACTAGCTTCACAAGCGCAGTGCGCCATGATGCGCAAAGCTGACTTAGAAAGTGAATGAACCCATTGCTTTCTGCCAAAGGAAGAGACGGATCAGGCAGCGGGAGGAGGGCGGTTCTGAATGGAGCCGAGGGCGGGCGACCGCAACGCCGGGGCAGGATGATTGCCCGCTACGCCAAGGTAATATACCTCAAAAAACGGCTCTGAGAAGAGCGGTTGCGTGAAGCTCGCGACTGGATGCAGCATGGCGTGTGCGCGCGCACCCGAAAAATCCTCGCGCGCGAAACAGCTTGTCTCGGCGGGGCTCTGCGCCATCGCCATGTCGTCATACATCGTGATGACGGCAAACATCATGACGAGGACTAAGGCCAGAGAGACGAATTGCACCGAGCGTCCCCGGCCTTCACGCCGCGCAGGGTGGCGCAGCCACAGCCAGATCATCAGCGTGACCAGCACCACCCAGCCGAGATTGAGGACCAACTCCATGAGCAATTACCCTCTAATTTCATCAGCATCCTTGAGTAATAATGGCCGGATGCCTTTCCGTTCCAGACCAAACTGCGCCGGCTAGAACCGGACCATAATCGCGCCCGTGACGACCGTCTGATTGGTCCGCAGATCGGGCCACCAGATGGTGTTCGTATTGTTGTACGCCGTTCCATTCCCCGCGATGTAGCAGGCGTTTTCAGCTGCCGCTAATGAGCCGTAGCCGTACCCCGACGGGGCGCCGCTGGCGCAGGCATATTGTGCCGGCGAGCCGTTGTTTCCGCCGGGAGGCGTGATGCCGCGGCGGCCGCTCCAGTAAGGCGTGTCGGAGTAGCGATAGCCCGACTCGAGGCGGAAGGTAATGAACTGGCTGGGCATGTAGTCGAGGGTGATGGTGCCGTCATGCATCTGAGCCCGATCGCCCGCGTTCTCGGTATAGTACGGTGAACCGCTGATGGCGGTGGCGCCGTCGATCGGAGGCAGCAGAGTGAGGTAACGGCCTGGGTTGTTCATCTGGCCGCCGCCAAGTGTCATCGCGAAGAGATTCTTGTCCCACCAGAAGCGCAGGTAGCTCATCCACCCGATGAACATCTGTTTCGGTTTTCCGTTGGCGCTATTGTGGCAGTTCACGCCGCCTGTGTAAGAGTCGGCGGATCCCATTTCGGGCGAGAGTCCCTTTGGATTGTAGTATCCGACCGCAGCACCGCCTCCGTACTCGCAACCAGCATCGCCGGTGATTGTCCAGGCAATCTGATCCAGGTATTTCTTGGGATTGTTGTAGAGCCTCTGCTGCACGCTGTAGTCAGCATGGACACGTGAGCGCCCGGGATAACCGGCATCGTCCTCGCCCATTCCGTAGTTATTGAAAACCACGTCCGTGTTCGGGTTGGGACGCCACAGAATTTGCCCGCCCAATCCGCCGTGTCCGTTATAGCGGGCGTAGGATTGCCAGCCGTTGATGATCCATGGTTCGATCTTCAGCTTGGTTGTGGGGAAATACTGGATGCGAAGGCCGTTGAAGAACCACGGCGTATTCGAGGAAACGAACGAAGGCTGATAAGTCCAGTTATCGAAGTTGTAATAGCTGAAGAGGCCGATGTAAGACACGAAGATGCCCGCGTCCAGATTTAAGCCGTGCGCCACATCCCAGTGGTACCCGCCCCATGCCTCAGATACATATTTGTAGGCGTCAGCCAGATCCCACTGGCCGCGGTTAGGGCTGGCATCGTTACGAACGGTAGTGGTGGCGAACATGCCATCCATAAAAAGGATGCGCCCGCGCACATTATCGAGGCGGAGGTCACCGCCGATACTGATCTGCTCCAACTGAAACTCGTCGGAGCGGAAGGTCTCTGTCGACCCGCCCAACGAGTCGTCCTCGGGGTGATTCAAATCGAGCGTGTAGTTCACATCGGCGCGAAACTCCGGAGTGAAGTATTTGGTGGCCATGGGGCTGTCTACCTGATGGCCGTTGTCATTCAACCAGGTCCAGTCGCCTGGGAATGGTGCTGCCTTGGTCAGTCTCTCTGCGCTGATCTCCGGGGGCGCCGGCGCAGCGGCAGCAGCGGGCTCCTGCGGCGTAACGGAGCTGAGCGCGTTCGAGCCCGGCACCGCAGTATGAAGGGCGGAGGCGTCATTAGGACTGACGAGATTCTTTTCCGCAGTGCTCAAAGCAGCGGCGTCATTGGAACCCTGGACAGTGGCCGTATGCTCAACTTCTTTTTCGAGCTGGTCGATGCGAGCCTTGAGGACTTCGACCTCCTGCTCGAGAGGCGTTTCAGCCGGGGGCGTGACCGCGGTTGAGTGGCTGGTGGTATCAGCAGGGGCAGCGCCTGGCGGAGTTGATGCCGCCAGCGAAGCCGGTTGTGGCGCGCTTGCCGGTTTGGTCTGTGCCCCTCCGATAGAAGCAGTTGCGGCGGCGATCGCCGCCAGCGTCATGGCATTCCAAAAAAACTTTCTCATTTTGAGCTCTCGCTTTCTGCGGGAAATTCAGAAGTCGTCTTATGATTTGTCAGGCGCCGGACTTTGATCCGGTGTTGACAGTCCCTATTTGCGGGGTACTCGCGCGGCTCGCAATTGCATCAGAGAAAAGTACACAGAGCGTAAAGTTGCCGCGAAAAACAGTGACTCAATCGAGATCATTTGCCGTCGTGTTCACTTTTCCTATTGCATGACAGCAGACATAAGCGGGACATAAAGCAGTCGTAGTTTGTTTATTAAGAGCCGAGCGTTTCTTGACAAGTCTGCTGAGGAAAAGATTGCATTTCGGGCGCACCTCCGCGCGTGCGTCAAATCTCGCATGCTCAGGAAATTAAGAATGTTGAGGCTGCTACCAACGGCTTAGGTTGCACCGGACGCAACTCACCCTGGCGTACCCGACGCATTGCGGCAGGTGCGCTTCAAACCTGGATTCATGATGGGGCTAGGTTAGACAGATCCTTATAAGGAAGGCATGAACGACTTCTAAGGGTTATCTAGTGATTCAGGAATCTCAGTGCGATGCGTAGAAAGAATCCGATTCAGCAGTTACACTGCTGTTCCGGGCCAAAAACCCCTCCCGGTGCGAGACGGGCGTGATTCGATGAGACTCACAGCCGGTTGCTTTCGATGCCACGCCAAAGCCCTGTGTTGCGTAAGGGCGACGAAACCATCGCCTGCCTGGTCATGAAGGTGCAGAAAACTATTTAGGGGCGCGGCGATCCGGAGCGACACGGTGAGAATTGGAGCGGGAGACCGGGATCGAACCGGCGACATTCAGCTTGGGAAGCTGACGTTCTGCCACTGAACTACTCCCGCTCTTTAAAATCCATAATTTACTATTTTCATTTTCACTTACTGTCAATTCTACTGCCATCTGAGTCACAATCTACTCAAGTCTTCAGCCCAATTCCAGCCAGCATCAGTACGCGAAGGCCCCTCGATCAGCACCCGAAGAAAAGAGCAACGTGAAACGGCTTGACAGTAAAGCTGACAGCAAAACGACTGGAAAAGCTTGCCTGACATAGTATCGCAAGAACGCTGGGCGCTGGCAATTCTTAGCTGTGAAGCGCAATGGGGATGGCAAACCAAACCCGGAGGAGATTGACATCGCTGGGACCCTGGCGAACTGGCGGAACCCAGGCGCCAGGTTCCATCTCGATGGGTTCGACCCGGTGGGCGGCAAGCGCGTTCGCGAGTTCGCTGGGATCGCTCCCCGCGAAGCCAAGGACGCATGGACCAGAAAGAGCAAAGTCCTCGCAAGAGAGATCGAACAAGATGACCCGAGTTGGCGATTTCGATCTTCTTCGGGCTTCTTGCGGGCGAAGCGCATGCGGTTCTAACCCATGTGCTCCCATGCATACACGTCGTAGCTTCCCTCGCCTTCAACATTTCCGCGGCTATTGCTCCAACTGAGGTGTTGCGAATCTCTTCCCTTGGTGAGCATGAAGGGCAGGGACCCGTTGCCATACACGCGCGCAGTCACCTTCAGCGTTTCCGGCGCGCCTGCGAACTGCCCTCCATCCGCCCATGGCACAATGCTTCCGCTCTTCACATAAACCGGAATCTTTTCGGTCGAAGCGGGCACAGTCAGCTCTGAACCGCCCTGGAGTGCTTCGCCGGTCCAGAAATCGTGCCAATCACCCTCCGGCAGCGCGACTTTTCGCGCCGGTTCCGCAGCAAACATCGGCGCCACCATCATGCGGTCGCCCATCATATATTGATCGTCGACTCCGTAGAGGTGCCTTTCCTTCGGCGCGTCCAGCACCAGCGCACGGAAGGGCGGAGTTCCATCGTGAGCGTAACGCTCAAAAGCGGCAGTCAGATACGGCACAAGTTGCATCCGCCAGCCAATGATTTCGCGGCATCGAGATTCGAGCTTTTCCCAGCCGTCGAGCAATTGATCCGCGTTGTTGAGGCGACGGTTGAGCTGCTTCCATGGCGGATTTTTGATGTACCATGCGTTGATCATCGCAAGCGGCGAGAAGACCACGCTTTGCAAACGGCGAACCAGATCCTCTTCGCTCACGGCGTCGCGCACCTCTGGGGACCAGAGCAATCCGCTGAAGCCGGAGTTGACGAGTGCGCGGATAAAGTCGCGGTGCACATAGAGGTCGCTATACAGCACAAAGGGATAGGGCGCGGCCAGTGCACCGCTGGAGCGGACCAGATTGTACGTCGGCGAGCCGCGCTTTCGGAATTCGTCCCACAGCGCCATCTGATAGCGCAGCCCGAACACATTGTGCATCTGCTCGCCGTCCACACCTGACGGAAACACGCTGCACTCCGGGAACGACCACCCGCCGGTGAAGTCGGAGTTATCGCACTCGTCCAGCTTGAATCCGCTTACGCCCGCGTCAAGAAACGTCTTCGCATGGTATGCCCCAAAGGCCGCGCGCGCCGCTTCGCCCGCAAAGTCGGGAACCAATCCGCCCCATACGCCATCATCCCCGGAATGAGGCTCGATCTGGGCAAAAAGCGGCGACGCCGGATCGGTAAATGCGTGCTCCCAGAGATTCACCTTGTAGTTCATCTCCCCGGCCGAACGCACAAAGCTTGAGGGGTCCGGGAAGCGATCTCGGTTCCAGGCAAAGGTGCAGGAGTACGCATGCGTCTGCCATCCGGGTTCGAGTCCAATCACGTCGCAAGGCATCCTGCGCTCGCGGAACTCCTTTGCCAGCGCCAGCGCGGATTGTTGTGTTCCGCGTGCATCCATCCGGTACCAGAAACCAAGACCCCACTCCGGCGGAGCGACGCCGCCGCCCGAAAAAACGTTGTAGCGCCGAACCGCATCCAGCATCTCGGGCCCGCCGAAAAGATAGACATCGACGCCGCTGGCGCGCGGAACTTCTACGGTGATTTGCCCTGCGTCGCCATCCTGGATGTTCTGCGTGTAATTCGGATCCGGATTGGCGTTGTTCGCCCAGTCGGCCGCATGCGTAGGCTTGGGCCGCGCATCGCCGAAGTAAAACGTCGCGTAGCGCGCCGTGTCGATCAGGATGCCGATGCCTTCCGTCGTTACATAAAACGGTACGGGCGCGTGCGAGTCCCCGGTATCGAACTTTGGATCGGCATTGACGCGTGCAACTTTCTTCTTGCCTCGCTGTGCGAACGAAAGAAACTGCAGCCCCATTCCATAAATCTGTTCGTTCGGCCGCAGCGGCAATTGCACCTTGCACCCGCGCTTGGTCTGTTGGCCCCGAAGCTTGGGCAAGGGCGCTGTGTCCACCTTGGGGAGTTTTGCGAATGCCTCAACCTGCGCCGGAACTAGGCGGCTCGAAACCGGGGTGAAGTGCTCCGGCGTGCCGATGGTCGTTCTCCACACGCCCGGATAAACTCTCTCCCATACCGTTGAGCTTTCGCGCCTCGCGGCTGTTAACGGCTCTGTTCGCAGCAAATCACCAAAGCCGGCTGCCGCACCCGCCGCGGCCAATCCCCTGGCAAGCGTCCGTCGAGAGATCTTCATTGTGCCGTCGCTTTCCCTGGATGCACGAGCCGCTCTTCATGCGTCGCGTGCGGATCATCTTTCTCGCCGCCGGCAAAAGCACATCAGCGCAAGTCCGTAGTCTGAAACGGCAGTCCGGTGGCCGGCCAGCGATCTGGTTGTGCTTCCAGATTGGGCGCCACAGAAACGCCCGCGAACGACTTTGGAGCCACAGTAACATTCCAGCCATCGAGCACCACCAGCGCGTCATCACCGCTGAAGTCCCTCAAGGCGGCTTCGATGGTGATGGTCTTGGTTTCATTCGGCACCAGCGAAATGTAGTTGTCGTCATAAAAAACGGGCAACACGCGCTCACCGGAACTCCGCCGCAGTTGCAGATGCGCCATAATGGCGATGTTGGCCGTCGGATTGCGCAGAGTGACCGTCAACAGCCGCTTTCCGCCTTCGTCCTTGCGCTCAGCCTTGGCTTCGAGTGTGACCATGGGTAGCTGGTTCAATGCGGTCAGGTCGTCGAGGCGATCGGGCACGGCGCGCCAGTAAAAGTTGCTGGAGAGCAGATTGCCCTTTGTGTCGCGTAGCTCAAGCTTGAGAAAATGGACGGCCGAAAGCGTAGCCGGAAACTCGACGGGGCCAAAGTTGGTGGCGGCTTCGGCCGGTGCCGTCACGGGGATTTCGTGCTGGTAAGCGAGAGAACCGTCCAGGTTGTAGAGGTAAACGCGCGCGGTCGCATTGGCGATCGCCGTGGGAAGATTGTTGATCACCTGCAGCTCGCCGTTCGCCTCATTGAATTGGATGTGCTGCAACTCGGAGGCATGCATCACGGCGAAGAGCGAAGACATTGGTTCGAGGTCGTAGTGGTAGAGCTGCCACACAAAGCTGGGCTGCGCCGGGTTGCTCATCCAGGTAATGACGCCGGTCGCGGGATGGAAGAGCTGCGCGTTACGCCCTTCGTACATAGCGCGAAAGGCCTCGTAGTTGGCCATCTGCGCCTTGCGCACGAAGTCGGCGAGGTTGGCGATCTTGCCGTAGCGGCCAGCAAGGATGCCGGGGTATTTTTCTCCATGCTGCGCGCCCAGGGCGAAGTCATGTTCCGCCCAGTCATCGTTGATCGTCTCCCAATCTTTCTTGGGCATCATGCCCTCGATTGATTCCAGAGTAGGCACGGACATACTGCCGGTCTCGGTCTTGAAGAAATCGTCGGTGATGCGATAGAAAAAGCGCGGAGCTCGCCAATTATAGGGTCCGTGCGAGCGCACGCCGGCGCCATCGGTGGAGTTGGGTTGATAGCGCCGTGTGGGCTCGAGCTCAGCCAGCAGTTTGCGCAGGGCGGCATCGATCTCGGGCGGAGGATAGGATTCGTTGCGCGCACACCACAGAGCAATCGAGGGGTGGTTACGGTAGCGCAGAACCTTGTCCCGAACATTGGCAATGTACGTATCGATATCGGCGGGATCCGGACCATCGGGGGCGTTGGCTTGGAAGAATTCGTCCCACACCAGAATTCCGTACTTGTCGCACAACTCGTAAAAGTCCTCGCCGGTGCTCTGGCCCACCCAGTTGCGGATCATGTTCAAATGCGCCATCTGATGCATGCGAATCTCGGCCTCGAGCCGCTCGCGCGGAATGCGTTTCATGGCCTCGTCCAGGCCCCAATCGCCCCCGCGAATGAAGATCGGCACGCCGTTGACGGAGATGGTGAGAGTGTCGGTGCCGGGAACCGAATAGGAAATCTTGCGCACACCGAAATCGACGTCCTGTGCGTCGGAAACATTGCGCCCGATTTTGAAGTCCAGGTGCAGACGGTAAAGATTCTGCGGTCCGTAGCCGTTCGGCCACCACAGCCGCGGATGATCGATCTGCAGTGCGGGAGTATTCCTGGAGTCAAAGGTCACCAACCGCTTGCTGTGCGGAGCGAGTTCCACCTGCTGCTGGAAAACGACGTTTTCGATCGCTCCTTCGACCACGCCGTGCTGCGGCTGGTCGCTGATGTTCTCGACCGTCGTCTGCACCGTCACATCGGACGCGTCGATCCTGGGCAGAGGAAGCTCGGTCGTCACCAGCGGATCTTTCACCACCACCGGGCCGGTGGAAGAGAGAAACACCTTCTGCCAGATTCCGGTATCGCGGTCGCGAATCGCAGGGATCCAATCCCATCCCAGTGTCGAGAAGAATGTTGGACCATCCATAGCGCTCTCGCCGCCGTTCTTCCCCAGCCCCTTGCGCAGTGTATGTTCGTGCGAGATTCCGGGGTGCGGTTGCGGTGTCACCAGCACTGCCAGCACGGCCTTCTTGCCCGGCTGCACATTCGCCGTGATATCGAAGATGCCGCGGATAAAGGCTCCGCGGATGGCGCCGACCTGAACCCCGTTCACCCACACTGCCGCCGAGTAGTTGATGCCATCGAAGTTGAGCCAGATGTGGTGGTCTTTATAGGAACTCGGAACCTCGATCAGTGTCCTGTACCAGTAAGAAGTGCGCGCCAGGCTCTCTGGAATCACTTCGGGACGATTGTTCTCCCCGTAGAGCGGCTCGGGATAGACGTGATTGTTCACCAGCGTCGTCAGGACGGTTCCCGGAACTGTGGCGCTGTACCATCCGTCGCTGTTGAACCCAGCGGACGCGACCTCCTTGCCGGCTCGCGGCACTTTGGCCGCGTCCTGCAATTGCCAGCCGCTGCTGAGTACAAGCGGTTCGGGAGGCGCCGACTTCGCCATGGCGGAAGTGGGCGCCAGAACAGTAAGGATCGATACAAAGACGGAAGTGAATGGATTGCTGAGTCGTATCCGCATTAGACTGACGCTCTTTTCTTCTTAAGTTCGCCGCATTTCGATGCACCGCTCAAATAGTGAATGCCCAATTCGATCGTTTTGAAAAATGAACAAGCCCGAAAGCATTTGAAGTCACTGCCCCTGAAACAGGAAGCGGACGCTGCGCGCCTTCAAAACCTCAGCGCGGTCGCGGCTAAAGTCCTGCTGATCGCGTGCTGCAGGATACGGCAAACCGCCTGTCAGGCCCTTCCAGAGAATTTGATTGAAAAGTACGGCCGGTACACGATCTTCCTGCGACCAGTCGAAGCCACGCGTTTGGCGCGCCCAATAAGCGGCAGACTGCGCGTCGTGGAATGCCGATGCGCTTTCACTCTGCAACGGATTTGCGGAAAGCTCCTTTGCGATCGGCGCGGGTGTTATCGCGTCGTAGGTCCAGGCCGCCTGATGAAGATCGAAGACCGCCGTCATCGGCCGCTGGTATGCGTCGTTGATGTTAAGGTGGCCGAGCCCCAGTACATCTTCGATGGTGCGAACCATATTGACGGTCGAATAGCGCTCGTGGATGACGCTCCCCTGCCTTACATAAGGACCAGCCACGAAGGCAACCGTGCGATGCGCGTTGACGTGATCTGGGCCATTTTGCGCGTCGTCCTCAATGATGAATATGAGCGTGGAGGAGGCGTAGGGGCTATGCGCCACCCGATCGATCAGCTTTCCCACCGCGTAGTCGTTGTCCGCGGTCTGTTTTTCCGGCGTGTTGATGCCGTCGATGGCGGTGGAGAAATCGCCCTCGTGGTCATGCATGAAGCGGACGAACTCCAGATCCGGCAAGTTGCCCTGGGCAACATACTGATCGAATTCCCGCTCCCACTCGCGCTCGCGCCGGAAATCGGGATAGTTGTTGTCGAAGGCGCGGAAGTACGGGTCTGTGACGCCGGCGAGGTGCGGCCATACCGGAACCTCGACTACGGTGTGGCTCGCAAACGGGTCGGGAACGACCGGGGTGTGGGGCGGAATGCGCGTCTCGAAGCCGTAGTTGCGCATCGTGAGTTTGTGCCGCAGCGCCGAGTCCCAGAGATAGCCTTGTTGTTTTTCGCCGTCGGGACCATCTGCTGCCGTATCGGCGCGCGGTGAGCCTCGGCCGCCATAGCCGAGCGGCACCGTCTTGACATTGAAGTCCGTCTCGCGCGCGGCCGTGCTCCACGGCCAGCCGTTGCCGCTTACTTCACCGCTGCAAAGTGTATTGTCGAGATCGACGAATTGCTCCGCCAGCCGGTGCTGATTGGGTGTGATCAGCTTTCCGAATTCCGCAAGGCTGGGGTCGCCATCGCCGCGATCGAGATCGCCCAGCAACTGATCGTAGGTCCGGTTTTCCTTCACGATGTAGATGACGTGCTTGATATGCCGGCGCAGCGCCGCCATCGTCTGTTCGTCCTGGGGATTGGGCACGGTGTTGAGGAAGTCGTTGGCCGCCACTTTCTTCGTAAGCCAGGCGAGTTCCTGCCGGTTGGGAACGGGAATGGCCTGCAACCCTGCTTTTTCCAGCTGCAGAATGTACTGGTTCGCCGCTTCATGCGCGAGGAACGTCGCCGCGGGAATCGATACGCCGCCGCGCAACGGATTGGCGCCAGGGTCGCTCTTGCTGTTGACGTCATACAAGGTTTTGCCGTCGCGGGCAACGCTGATCGATTGCGGATACCAACCGGTCGGGATCAGGCCCACCACGCGATGCGGCGCGCCCGGGCCAATTGCGATCACTGCGATGGCGTTCATGCCGCCGTTGGTGACGTAGAGCGTCTTTTCGTCGGGCGACAACGTAACACTATTCGGCGCCGCGCCCGGAAGCTGTGCCGGTCCGCGCAGCACGCCGGCGGGTGCGGTGGTGCGAATCTCCTCGATCACACGTTTCGTCGCCGTGTCGATTACGGAAATCCGATCGCTGTTATCGGCAGCGACATAGAGGCGCGTCTCAGCCCGGTTGAGCATCAGGTTATTCGGATTGCCTGCAACGGGAATGCGCGCCTTCAGCTTTGGCGCGGCCGGCTGTGCAATGTCGATCACATCGATCTCGCGGTCGCGCTCGCTCGATACGTAGGCCGTTGCGCTTCCCTGGATTGCGACACCGAAGGGCGATTCGCCATGAGCAACCGCGCTGCGGTCAAAACTTCCGCCCTGCGAGACGGCGCCATTCTCGTCCGCGGTATGGACAGCGTCTTCACCCGGCCGGGGAGCCTCAATGTTTCCCGCTCGCAGAACGAGTTCGCCAACCTTTACGCCACTGTGAAGGTCAACAATCGAGATGGTATCGTCAGCGATATTGGCGGCGACCAAGGTTCTGCCATCGGCGCTAACCGCCAGGTTCGCAACCATCGGCTTCCCGTGGAAGCCCGCGCCGGATTTGTGGCCCAGCATGACCGGCGCGCCGCTTTCGACCCATGCGCCGCTGGCGCGGGCAAAAACATGGATGTTGTCGTCCACCCCTCCGGAGACGTAAAACCGATTGCCGTCGGGCGCGAAGACGAGGCCGAAGAATGTGTTCGGCACTTGCAATACCTGCGTCTGGCGAAGACTGCCATGAGCTACGTCGAAGACGAACACGTATTCGTTCGAATCCGCATCGGCCCGATGGCCTTGATCGTCATTGAGGCGATTGAAGCCGCTGGTGAGAATGAGCAGCGTATTTCCGTCAGGGCTGATGACAGTCTTCACTGCCTCGCCCACGGTATAGTCCGGAAAATCCTTGAGCCCCGGATTCAGCTTTGAGAACGTCGCGCCCGTCGGCGCCAGCGGCGTGATGTACTGGCCTGAAGGCATCAGTTTCGGCTGGCTAGTCTGGTTTTGCGCGCTGGCCGTTGCGACGAAGCCGGCCAACATCGCTGCCGCAAGCAAGCTGCCGCCGAGCGAACCCATCTGAATTTCTCCAATCGACAAATGAGTCACCTCTGGTTTCATCGCAAGCCAGGACGCCCGGCGTTTGCAGAAACTGACGCTGCACTCGTCCCTCACGCTGCTTCACTGATCCTCGGCGCTCTCCAAGGGCGCACGAAGGGCATTTCATGAGCAGGCTCAAGCCTGACGCCCGCATGATCACTATGTTCAAGTTGCTTTGTCGGCTTGAATCCCACCCTCTGGCCGAGCGAGGGCTCAACAGGGCGGCGGACTGGAAAACCGCCGCCGCCCATTGAGCATCCAGCATTCGACCTAGAAGTTAAAGGTGGCTTGAGCCTGTCCCTGGCGGTTGGTGGCCGTGAACTTGCTTGTGACCTGGCCGAAGTTCGAGGAGCCAAGCGTGACGGTCGGGTTCGGCGCCTGCACCCGGTTCAACGCGTTGAAGTAGTCCATGCGCAAAGAGAACGAAGTCCCCTCTGTGAAATGGAACGTCTTCTTGGCGCTCAGGTTTTCCACCGGGTACCAGGGGCCGCGCACCGAGCTGTAGTTGCGGTTGGCGTTGCCCAGCACATACTCACTGCCGGTGTTGATGTAGGCGTTGGTGCTGAACAGGTACGGCGCGGTCGCCACCTTACCCTCAAAGAAACTCGTGACCTTGTTATAGTTGCCGGACCACATCGGGACATTAGGGTTGATACTGGGGTAGTTGGTGCCGTTCATAAAGCTCTCACCCGACTGCGTGATATTGAGCGGCTGAGAGTTGTTGTAAGTGAGGATAGCGGACACCTGCCAGCCGCCTGCGTACTTGCCCAAAGTGCCGGTGTTGAGCCAGCGCTGGCCCCGGCCGATGGGGAGCTCATAGAGGACGGCAGCCTTGCTTTCAAACGAGCCGGTCGTATCCAGGCCCCACATCTGCTGCGGGTTATATTTGTTCACCGCCGTGGTCAGGTTGTCGTACAGCCTGGGCAGCTCAACGCTGGCCAGGAAGTTGATGTTGTTCGAAAGGTGCTTGTCGGCCTGGAACTGGAAGGCGCTGAAGTACGTGGTGCCGCCCTGATCCCACGCCCGTGTCACGGCGGAGTATTGCGGATACGGTTTGAGCGCCTGGTTGACGGTAGCGCTGCCGCCGAATTGACTGGCAAACGCTGTGTAGGGCGCCGTGACCCCAGCCGCTATTGCTGCCGACGAGTTGATGTTATCTGCGAGCACCCCACCGTACGACAGAATCGACGGGTTCGCCTGTTCGATTGGGTTGATGTTATAGCCCGACAAGTGCGTAGCCCGGTTCCCGGTATAGTCGATGGTCAGCATCGTATGCCAGGGAAGCTGGCGCTGAATACTCAGGCTCCACATTTGCAGGTGGCCGCCCTCGCCGTTGTGAGCGTAATCGAGATAGTAGATGGTTTGGGCAACACCCAGTCCCAGGCTGAAGGGTGTGGGACTCACGGCGGGAATGGGATTTGCCGCTGTGGTGGCGGGGTTGGTCCATTGGCCGTAGGCGGATTGATAGCCGCCGGTGGAGCTGAGTGTGTAACTGCCGCCCAGCAATCCGGCCATGCTGTTGGGGGAGCCGTACGCACCCTCGCCCTGTCCGTAAGCGCCGCCGTAGCCCAGGTAGGTGATGGTATATCCGCCCTGAATCACGGTTTTGCTGTCGAGATTGTAGGCGAAGCCCACGCGCGGGCCAAAGTAAAGATCGTGAACATTAATCTGGTTTGATCCTACGCAACCCGCGCAGTTGCCGTATTCGGTGGCTGCACCCAGCAGCATGGTGCCCCCCGAAGTGACTGCGGACGGATTTCCTTCACCCGCGGCCAGGAACACATTGTTGTTCTGGGCCATGGTATAGGGCAACATCAGGTCGTAGCGCAGGCCCAGGTTCACGGTCAGCTTGTGCGTGACCTTGACATCGTCCTGGAGGTACGCGGAGTAAGACTGGGTGTTGATAGCCGTGGTGTTGGAGGATGTGCGGGCGGCGGAGTCCGGCAGGCCCAGCAGGAAGCTGGCAAACGAGCTGCCGTATTGTGAGAAGTTGGAATTGGCCGTATTTGGAATCGAGGTCTCGGCCTGGCTGAAGCTAAACTGCCCGCCACTGTAATTGCTGAGGTCGTTCGCGTAGTAATGGTGGAACTCGCCGCCAATGTTGAAGGTGTGGCGGCCCTTGTTCCACATCCAGTTGTTGAACAGGTTCCAGCCGATGTTGTTCACGTGGTAGAGGACGATGTCGCTGTTGCTGTTGCCAAAACCCGTGGGCGCTTCCTGGCCGTTGAAGCTGATGTGCGGCATGGTGGTGCCGCCCGCAATGCCGGCAAAGCTCACGTTGGTGTTGGCATTCACGTTGTTCTGCCACTTGTCCTGCGCCGCGAAGCCTGCCGTCATTACCAGGTTCGGCGTCATGGTCTTGGAGTAGTTCGCCAGCCAGACGTTGGCATCGTCGGTCAGATTCTCCACACCGCTGAGCGGGTTGCTGGCCGGCACGATGGCAGCGGTACTCGACTCCTCGATCTGGGGCTGGAAGTAACGGCTGCGCCACCAGGTGAAGGAGATGTTCTGGTTCTGCGAGAGCTGATGATCCACCGTGAGGCCCCATGCCCGGTTCTGAATCGTTAAGGACGGGATCGCTGGGGCTTCGTTATTCTGCAGCCCGTAATTGGTTCCCGTCGCGTTGGGAGCAGGAATGTACTGCAGAAGCGTCTTCGACAGCGGGTCGATGCGGCTGGGGCAAATAACGTTGGGCTGATTGCCGCCGCAACCCTCGAACTGCAGGCCGGTGGTCGGATCGTAAATCGGAATCTGTACGCCGTTGGAATTGACGAATTTGGTGAAGTCGCCGCCAACCTCGGCCGCCGTTGGAACTGAGCCGTACACCGTCTGACCCTGCTTCCAGCTGTAAAGATCGATGCTGAAGAGGAAGAAGGTCTTGTTGTGACCGTTGTAGAGCTTGGGCAGAACCACGGGACCGCCGACGGTGCCGCCCCATTCGGTTTGGATATTTGCCGGCGGGATCGGTTTGCCCTGACCGTTGTAAACCGGGAAAAAGCCGTCCGAGTCAAAAAATTGGTTGCGGTCGATGAGAAAGCCGTCGCCGTGCAACTTGTTGGTGCCTTCACGCATGCCGTAATCGACCGCTCCCTGCACCATTCCGTAGCGAGCCGAAAATAAATTGCGGATCACGCGGAACTGGTCCACCATCTCGTACGGCGGATTCGAATTGGCGTTTGACGCCGTGTCAATTTGCAGGCCGTTGTAATAGTTGCCGGACGAGTTGATCTGGCTGGGAGCGCCGCCTTCCACCGTCACCGTGCCGTAAGAACCGGCGCGCACGCCCGGGGCAAGCGTGGCAAAGGCGGTAATCTGGCGCATATAGCCGTTGATCAGAAGAGGCAGATCCGTGACTTCCACCGAGGGCAGTATGGAGTCAAGCTGCGGGTTCGTCGTGTCCAGTTCCAGCGCTCCTTCCGAAGTCACCTTCACCGTCTCGCTGGCCGATCCCACCGTCAGCTTGATGTTGAAGGTTGGCATGGCGCCCACTTCAACCGCCACGTGAGTGGCTTCAAACTTCTGGAAACCCTTGCTCTCGACGGAAACGTCCCATATTCCGGCGTCCAGCGGCGCGGAGTACACACCGGAAGACGCGGTCGCAAATTGCGCCGTAGTCCCGGTCGCCTCGTTCCTGAACGCCACCGTCGCGCCTGCAATCGACGCACCCGAAGGATCGGTCACCGTGCCGGTGAGTCCCGTCGCCTGCGCGTGAACTTTTTGAAATGCCGGGCCTGCAATCGCAAAAAGCAGCACCCATATCCAGAGACCGAACCGCATGGTTCTTGACGCGTTGCTGGCGCCCGGTAGAAATTTGCCTGCGTAAGTCATTTGCCTTGCCTCCATAGCAAGTTGAGCGTTTCCCGTTCAGGTCGGACGTTTCGATTCACCAAAGCTCGATGAACACTCCCGTCGCCCGAGAAGATGGTTGACTGACCACCAGCGAGTTTCGTCAAACACATGGTGTCTGCCAAGGGCTTAACCCCCGAAAAACATGGTGAAATCATTGTTTTCGCATTGTGCGTCAAGCCCCAGACCGAGATAAGACCACAGACTGGGCCATTGGATCTGATCCAAATCGCTCGGAAGCGCCCTTCAGGGCCGATTTCTAGCCGTTAAACCTCATCTAATGAGGCGACCCGCGGGGCGCGGCGGCCATCGGGGGGCTGTCGCCTCTAATTCGCATCCATATATAATAGGTGCCATTATGGCGACCACCGAGATTAGGCAGGATGAACCGCACCTGGTCGTCACACTCGATCGGGATTTGCGGTCCGATCCGCGATGGGAACTCGTTGAGCGCATTCTTCACTCGGCCCCTTTCCAAAAATCCACAAACCTGCACAGCCTGTTTTTGTATCTTGCGGAAAATACCATCCGCGGGAAGGCCGACGCTCTGACCGAGCGCCAAATCGGCGAAGCCGTCTTCGGCAAGCCCGCCGGTTACAGTCCGGCTGACGATAGCGCGGTCCGCGTTCACGTCCGCCAACTCCGGCTTCGCCTCCATGAGTATTTCGACCAGGAAGGCCGGCATGAACTCCAGCGCGCGGATATTCCCAAAGGTTCTTACGTGCTGGAGTTTCAAAGTTCGGAGCCGGCAGCCAAGCTGCCGGCTCCATCCACCCCAGCCGCGCCGGCCGCGAGCAGAAAGTCTTGGCGAATTGCGATTCGGGAAGTGCTGTTCTGGGTCGCTATAGCGGCGGCAATCGTCTGTGCTTTTGGCTGGCGTCACGCGGCCCAGACAGCCGCTCCCATCCCTGTGCCCTGGCCCCTGAACGCCGTCATCCAACAGGATCGGCAAACATCAATCGTGGTCTCCGACAGCAGCACCATGCTGCGGCAACTCGGTAACCATGAAGTCACCCTCGAGGAGTATTTGCGGCCCGGCTTTCGCGAAAGCATGATTCCGCCCCACCTCGATGCCAATTTCTCCCGGCTGGTCAACTACATTTCGGATTCGCAGCTCACCTCGTTTGCGGATCTGACCGTTTATTCCAGCCTCAAGAAACTCGCTGGGCCGCTTGACACACAGCTTGTCCTCACCTCGGCGCGTGACCTCGACCGGCGCGATCTGGAACGGGGAAATTATGTGTTTGTGGGCAGCCCTACTTCCAATCCCTGGGTATTGTTGTTCGCAAACCAGCTCAATTTCCAGGAGGTGGAAGACGGCATAGGCGGCAAAATGTACTTCCTCAACAAGAAGCCGCTACCCGGCGAACAGAACATCTATCAGGGTTTGGCTCAGACTGGCGCCGGTGGGCAGGACTACGCCACCATCTCGCTGCTGCCAGGCAGCATGGGTCAGGGAAATGTCCTCATTCTTCAGGGCCTGCGGCAAGAGGGCACTGAGGCGTTGGGCGAGCTCCTCGCCAACCCGGATGATCGAGCTCAACTTGAACGAGCGCTGGCCAATCATGGCGACTCGCAACACTCACCCTATTTCGAAGCCCTGGTTCGGGCGCAGGCAGTTGCTGGAGCGCCAGTCTCCATCCAGATCGTAACCGTGCGCACCATCCACCGTTGATCTCGGCCGAATCGAGCCGGCTCCCGAGTCATTCGAGTACCTCAAAGCTGCAACTAGCATCGTCAGCAGGTGACAAACTGTCACCTGTTGAAGCTCACTGCGGCCGACGGCAAGCAGCGGCTGACCGACGTGGCCACCGCCGAGTCCCTGCTGCGCCAGGCGTAGTCCGTCCCCAGCCCCAGGGCCGAGCCGATCAAGTTGTGGCTAGCCAAGGTACGCCGGGCCCACGATGATGCGTGAGGAACGCACGGCTAGGGCAAAAGCTGCTATCAATGCGCGCCATTCGCCCACGATGCCGCGAGCGTCGCGATCAATTGATTGCATCGGTCGCCGGCTTGGTCGAGGCGACAAGTGGCGCTGCCACCCGTTCACGCTTCAAGCGCATGAGCCGGTTCACAATCTTGTATTGGTCCCCGCGATAGACAGACTTCACGTGTTCCACCGGCGTGCCGTTTTCGAGATACGAGACCCGCGTAAACAGGAAGATCGGGCTCTGCGCAGCGATCTGCAGCAGGCGCGCATCTTCCGCGCTGGCTTTACCCACTTCCACCACCTCATCGGTCACCATCAACTGGATTCCGTATTGATGCGCCAGCTCATCGTAGAGCGAGGTCGTGGCATCGAAGGTCTCCATCAGTCCTGGGCACAGCTGCACCGGCAGGCAGCTGGACTCAATGCCCATGGGAATGGCGTTGCCGCAGCGCACCCGGCGCAGATTGAAGACGTGCTCCCCGTCGCTCAGGCCCAATGCCTCTTTCACCTCCTGGGTTGGCGCCTGGATGCGGAACGACAGCACCTTGGAGCTGGGCAAGGCTCCGCGCGCCTGTGTCTCTTCTGAGAAAGAAAGAACCTGGCGAAAATCCCTCTCCAGCTTGATGCCGGAAATGAACGTGCCTTTTCCCTGCCGGCTGTAAATCACTCCGCGCTCGCACAGTGCGCCCACCGCCTGCCGCACCGTCATCTGGCTCACGCCCATCCGCGTAGCGATTTGCTGAATCGACGGCAAGGGCTCGCCCGGCTTCAGTTCGCCGGATTGGATCTGATCCAGAAGGCGCTGCTGAATCTGGTGATAAAGCGGGATGCCGCTTCTGCGGTCCAGGGGCGATGGACGCGGCTTCCGGCTTCGGTTTGTCATCAATTCCATTGGTTCCACTTTGAAGTGAACCTCCAGGTTAAGCGCTGCCGCGGGCCCTGGCAGACTGCATCCACGCACTTTGCTCAACCAGCTTACCGATTGCCCGAAAACACGTCCACGCACATTGCAAAAACTTCAACAGATCTTACGTCGCGTTCTAGGCCGGCGTCAGGCCCAATCCCGGTCCCTCGGGAAGAATCAGCTTGCCTTTCTCCACGCGCACGCCGACCCACGGATCGTTAGCCACAAGCAGGTTGCCGTCGAGATCGGCGTAATCCACCAGCGGCGACAAGTGGGCCGCAGCGGTTACGGAGCAGGAACTCGACACCATGCAGCCTAGCATCACCTTCATCTTCATGGCGCGCGCCACCTCGATCCACCGCAGCGATTCCAAAATGCCGCCTGCTTTGTCGAGTTTGACGTTAATTCCGTCGTAAGCGTCGACAAGCTTTGGAATCATTGTGACCTCTGTGCACGCCTCGTCGGCAATGATCGGCAGGTGCACCTTGCTGCGCACATAGCGGGTCTCTTCCAGCATGTGCGCAGGCATGGGCTGTTCTACATACACCACGCCCTGCGATTCCATCCAGTTGATCTTGCGGATCGCCTCTTCCTTGTCGGTCCAGCCCTCGTTGGCATCCACGCGGATGGGCTTGTTGGTCACGCTGCGCACGGCTTCGATGGTCGCCTCATCGGTCTTCAGGCCCACCTTGACCTTCAGAATCGGAAAATCCGCGGCTTCGCGCGTCTTCTGGCGGGTGATCTCCGGGGTGTCGATGCCGATGGAAAAATCCGTGATCGGCGCATCCGCTGCATCCAGCCCCAGAAACCTGTAAAGCGGCACATTGAGCTTCTTGCCCAGCCAATCGAAAATGGCGATATCGACGGCAGCCATCGCGGCGTGCTGCTGGTCGCCTAGCGCCTTGCGGATCTCAAAAAGAAACTTCTGATACTGCCAGGGATCGCCCGCGGTGATTTTGTTCGCAATGGCTTGAACGGCCTTCATGGCCGATGCCGGAAACTCCTGGTAGCGCACAATCGGCGCGCCCTCACCGTGCCCGGAAATCCCGTCGCGCCGGTATTCCACCTGCACGGTGTCGCGATAATCGCTGGACGACATGGTCGTCGTCCAGGTGTGGCGCAGCATCAAACGCTTCAATCCCGCCTCGACCGTGCACGGACCCTGCGCGGATTGCGGCCGTGCGGCCGAGTTCGCAAACGGAAGCACCGCGGCTGCGCCGGCAATTTTCAAACAATCGCGTCGATTCATGGTTTCACTCTCCGTATCGCTACCAGTAGCTGCGTCCACGGCATATCGTCCAGCCGGCTGATCTGCACGCCTGGATGGCCGTGCGTGGTGTCGTGAATAAACTCGCCGTTACCCAGGTACATGCCGGTATGCGTGATTTTGGATGGGCTCGAGCCGAAAAATAGAAGGTCGCCCGGCTGAAGGTCCTTGCGCTCCACGGCAATCACGCCGCTCCAGGCAGCTTGTATATCCGCGTCGCGCGGCATCCCGATACCGCGTTGCCGTTCCAGCATTTGCGTAAATCCCGAGCAGTCGAAACCAAAGCTGCTCACGCCGCCCCAGGTGTACGTGGTGCCGATAAACCGGTGTGCAAGCTGGAGCATGTCGCCTATGCTTACAGGCGTGAAATCGTTGCTGATATCGCCGCGCTGCACCCAGCCCATTTGCCCATCCACGAGTCGCACCTCGAGCCAGCGCTCGGTGTTCTTCGCCGGAGCGGGCACCGGCTCCAGCCGCGCCTCCCACGGCAGTTGCAACAGCGGCGCGTGTTTCGTCACGTCGGGTTCGCGATAAACGTTTGCGCTCAACGCCGCCACGCGCACCGCATCGCCACTCGGTGCGTAGGCGCTACCGTTCAGCGTCTTCAGGTCCGACGCTTCCACCCAGCCCGTGTATCCATCCGCGGTGCGAATGTTGAACCAGCCCTGGCTGTTCTGGAGCGTCAGCACACCGGTGCCGTAAAGCGCCTGCGAAACCACGTCGCTCGCATCCGTTGCGCTCCTGTACATATTCACCACGGGTCTGGCCACCACCGCATCCGGATGGTCGACAGACTGCTGCGCCTGAGCCGGTATCACGCTAAGCAACACGGCCAGCGCCAAGCCGGCCACGATCGCGCGGCCTATGCTGCGTACTCCGCCGCGCCACGGCCGAACAACTCTCGGAATTGCATCTGCGGCAATCACTCGATTGCTCCTCTCAAAAACCATCGGCCTCTTCTACGGCGTGCTGGCTCGCGCCGCAATCGCATCGCGGTCGAGTCCTGTTCCACGCGGCGCAAGGTTGGGAATCGACACCGGCAGCCGTCCGTGAATTGAAATCTCGCCGAACAGCGCACGCACCAGGCTCGATGCGGAAACCACCGTGTTCGAATACGTGCAAATGTACGTCTGGATGCCCGGGATTGACCCTCCCGTGTAGGGATTGCCGAACGCGACGACGATTGTCTTCGCTCCCGCCGTCTTCACCATCTCGTTGAGCAACTGCATCGGTCCCGTGTCCAGACTGGCCGACCCGCCCGCGCGCCCTTGCGTGGTTCGCTGGGGATTGGGAACCGACTCGGCGACGGCAATCACGCTGCCCGCATCTCGCACCGCGGCCAGCACGCTGGCGAATACATAACCTGAATTGCTGGGATCGACAAAGAAGACCGTCGCGCCGGGAGCACGCTTGCGCAACTCACTCGCAAAGGCGCGGCCTCCGTCACTGCCGCGCGGCCGGTCCGCAAAAATCACCGCAACGATGCGCGAAGCCGGCTGACCAGCGGTCGCTGTCGCCTGCGCCTGCAGCGGAATGAGTTTGCCGCCGTCCGTCACTAATGTCATCGCCCGATCGGCAACGCTTTCGGCAATCGCTACGTTCTCCGGTCGCGCCACTTCGTCCTGAACGTTGGCGAGACTTACGAAACGGTTTTCGTTCAAACCCACCGACGCCTTCATGCGCAGGATTTTCAGCACGCTTTCGTCGATGCGCGCTTCTGAAATTTCACCCTTCTTCACCGCCGCCAGCAGGCCGTCATACGCGCCCGCGAGGTCGCCGGGAAGAATGACCATGTCCTCGCCCGCCTCCACGGCCGCGACGGCCGCCTCGCTCGAAATCTCCGCCTCCGATCCCGTGAAGACATGCGTCAGCCCCGCCATATCCATTCCATCAGTGACCACGAGCCCCTTGAAACCGAGTTGCCCTTGCAACAGATCCTTGATCACGTGCGAAGAGACGCTGGCCGGGCGATTGGGGTCGGGCTCGACAGCGGGAACAATCAGATGGCCCACCATCACCGAGTCCACTCCCGCGACAATCGCGCCGCGAAACGGAACCAACTCCACCGCGTTCAGCCGGTCCATGCTTGCCGGCACGCGCGCCAGGGTGAGGTGTGAATCCGTGTCCGTGTCGCCGTGGCCGGGAAAATGCTTCGCCGTCGTCAACAATCCCTCGCTGCGCGCACCCTCGATGTAGGCGGCGACCATTTCGCTTACCAGCACAGGATCTTCGCCGAATGAGCGCGTATCGATGATGGGATTGGCGGGATTGGAATTGACATCCGCAATCGGGAACCAGTTCCATTCCACGCCGATGGCACGCGACTCCTGCGCGCTGATGCGGCCGAATTCGCGCGCCAACTCCTTGTCGCTCGTCGCGCCGAACGCCATTGCCGCCGGAAACGCCGTTGCCCCCTCCAGGCGCATCGACAGGCCGCGCTCGAAGTCGGCGGCGATCAACAGCGGGTATTTTGAATCCTTTTGCAACCGGTTGGTAAGCGCCGCGGCCTCCAGCGGCTCGCTCATGAACAGTTGCGAACCCTCCTCGGGATCCGTGACACCGAAGCCACCCACGTGGTACTTCACCATCTCGTCGCGCAGTTCCAGATACTCCGGGCTCTCCGGGTTCAGGAACTTGACCTTCGCCCAGACCACGATCATCTGCCCGATTTTCTCTTCGTGCGTCATTTTGCGCAGCGTCGACTGGGCCCACCGCTCGCCCTTGCGGTCAAGATGAACCGGCGGCGCGGCCACGGCGCATTGCGATGCCATCGCGGCCACAACAGCCATCCAACCCCATCGCATTGCGCTTGCTCTGAACCTCATTCCACTCCTCTGCGTCGCGCAGGCTCGTCAGTAAAGAAGATACTTCGCGCGCACGGTTTCAAAATTCTTCAGCGCGTCCTGCCAGTCTTCGGCAACGCGGCGCGGATCTTCGCCGCTCGCGAGCGTATCGAGCGTAGCCTTGTTGCGCATCAGCCCGTCCAGCCCGGCGATCTTGAAATCATTGGGATACAAATGCTCGAGCGCGGCCGCAATCTCCAACCCAAGCTCGGGCGCATCCAGCGCTTCACGATTCGTCACCAGGATGTTCACGCCGCCGCATGGTTGGTTCGCATAATTCGAGGCATTAGGCGTGAAGTTCATCGGCACAAAGCGAACGCCGGCAATCTCACGCGCGTTCAGATAGCCGGCAAGCGCAGCGGCATCGACCCACGGCGCGCCCACTAGTTCGAACGGCGTGTCCGTGCCGCGTCCGACGGAGATATTCGTCCACTCAATCATCCCCAAACCGGGATAGAGTTCAGCCTCGGTCAGGTTGCGCATATTCGGCGAGGGATTGATCCACACTCTGCCAGTCGAGTCGAACCAGTCGCCGCGCAACCAGCCTTCCATGGGCACCACGGAGAGTTTTGCGCCGATCGCCCGCTCGCCGTTGAACAAGCGCGCCAGTTCGCCCACCGTCATGCCGTGGCGCACCGGGGTCCGCCAGTAACCGACGAACGATTCACGCCCCGCATCGAGCATCGGCCCCTGCACGTACCCGCCGCCAATGGGATTCGGGCGATCGAGCACCACGATCTCTTTGCCTGCCTTCTCAGCCGCTTCAAGAAAGTAGCCGAGCGTGCTCTCGTAGGTGTAAAACCGCGCGCCGATGTCCTGAATGTCGTAAACGATCGCATCCACGCCGGCCAGCTCTTCATCCGTGGGCCGCCGCTTCGCATCCCCCTCGCCGTAAACGCTGTAGACCGGCGCGCCTGTCGCAGCGTCTCGCGAGTTGCCGATCGCCGTGGTGTCGAGAATTCCGGCAATGCCGTGCTCCGGCGAGAAAATCGCGGCCAGCTTGATTCCCGGCGCGTGCGCCAGAACATCGGCCGTACTCTTTCCGTGCACATCGACTCCGGTCTGATTGGTCACGAGGCCGATCCGTACCGGATGATTCGCGTCCGGATGCAGCTCGCGAAATCCGTCCGCTTCGAGTACATCGATGCCCACCTTCACTTCGCCCGGTCGCGCGCTAACGCGCCGCTCGGCAATCATCGACTCGCTGTGGCCGGGGATGGGCCCAATCCGCTTCTCGGGATTTTCGGTGAAGGACAGATGCAGCGCCCCAACGACGGCATCCGCCAGTTGCCTGCGCAGCGCGATCACGTTTCCCTTTCCGTTCGGATGCACCGCGTTCGTCAGCAGGATGATGTAAGTGTCACTCTCAGGATCGATCCAGATCGAAGTGCCGGTGAATCCCGTGTGGCCAAAGGAGCCGACGGGAAACAGCTTGCCGCGAGGGCCGGAGTAGGGCGAGTCGATGTCCCACCCCAATCCGCGCAAGATCGAAGACGATCCCGGCTGCTGCGGCGTGGTCATCTCCTCAATCGCTTCGCGGGTCAGAACTTTCGGGTGGTCGCTGAGTAGATTCTGCGCAAACTTGGCCAGATCGTCCGCCGTCGAAAACAGCCCCGCGTGCCCCGCAACGCCGCCCATCCTTCGCGCCGTGGGATCGTGCACCACGCCCCGCAGCATGATTCCATCTTCGTCGTATTGCGTGGGAGCGATTCGCGGCACCCAGCTCGCGGGCGGGAGAAATGCCGTCTCCGCCATGTCGAGTGGAGCAAACACGTACGTCGCCGTGTATTCATCGAGCGGCATGCCGGTGACCTTCTGCACGATGAAGCCGAGCACTTCAAAATTGATGTCGCTATAAACGAATTTTGTGCCGGGCGGGTTGGCAAGCTGTACCTGCATGGCCATTTTGAAGGCCGTGTCGCGGCCGTGCCATGGTTCCTTCAGATCCAGATCGGGCGGAAGGCCGGAGAAATGCGTCAGCAGTTCGCGCACCGTGATCTGCCCTTTTCCGTTCTGCGCAAACTCCGGCAGATATGCGGCGACGGGATCGTCAATACGCACGCGGCCCTCGTCGACGAGCCGCATCACCGCAGTGGTGGTTGCGATCACCTTGGTCAGCGATGCCAGGTCGAAAATCGTGTCCGTGGTCATTGCCTCGCGCGTCGGCTCGAGTGACCGCAATCCGAAGGCCTTGCGATACACCACCACGCCATTGTGGCCGATAATCACCACGCCGCCGGGCATGCTGCCTTTGGCCACGGCCGCCTGCATCAGCGCGTCGATAGCATCAAAATCATGCGCACTTGCACTGTTCCCGCCCGTCGCCTGCGCGGCAAGCCCACGCTGTCCGCACGCAATCACTGCCATCGTCAGCAGGAAAACCAACCCGCGCCGGATCCGCATCGTTTTCAGAACACTCCCCATATCAACCTTCAATCGCTCGGCGAACATTCCCTTTGGCCCGCCGCAGGCGTCGCGCGGACTCGGCTTTGCCGGTCCCCGTCTTCAACATCACCAGCGCCAGCGGAACGCTCCTGCCGGCTTTTTCCAGGGTGGCTGCAGCCCGCGCCCGATCCACCTTCGCCAACTCCTCCAGGATCGTAATGCCGCGCTGCACCAGCTTCTTATTGGTCAGATGCAGATTCACCATCAGGTTGCTATAGACGTATCCCAACCGCGCCATGGCCCCGGTCGTCAGCATGTTGCAGATCAGCTTTTCCGCAGTCCCGGCCTTCAGCCGTGACGAACCCGCAAGCACCTCCGGCCCCACCTCAACTTCAATGCGTAGATCCGCCACCTTCCCTAGCGCGGAATTGCGATTACACGCGATAGCCACCGTTGCCGCGCCTTTGGCCCGCGCATGTTCCAGCGCGCTGATGGTATACGGCGTAAATCCGCTGGCCGCAATCCCCACCACCACGTCATGCACGCCCGGTCTTCGCGCCGCAATGTCTCTGCGTCCCAACTCCGCGGAGTCCTCGCTGGCCTCCGCGGCCTTCATCAGCGCGCTCTCCCCGCCAGCAATCACAAACTGCACTTTTTTTGCGCTCACACCGAAGGTCGGAGGGCTCTCTGAAGCGTCCAAAGCGCCGATGCGCCCGCTGGTGCCGCTGCCCACGTAAATCAGCCGACCGCCCTCCGCCAGGCGCTGCGCCACCAGATCCACTGCCTTGGCGATCTCCGGCAACACCTTGCGGATGGCGCGTGGAACTTTCGCGTCTTCCCGGTTCATCACGGTAACCATTGCAAGAGCGCTCATCCGGTCCAGATTCTCTGTGGTCGGATTGCGGCGCTCCGTCATCAACTTGCGCACTTGCATTTCAAATCCCTTGTTACAACTCGTTCAAAGTTGTCTGCCCCATGGCGAAGCTCGCGGCATAACCCACGGCGAACGTCGTCACGCTGCCCAGCACCACGTACCACGTAAACGCCACGCCGGTGAAGAGCCAGAGGTAGAGGTTTAACGCCAATCCACAGATCATGCCCAACATAGCCCCGCGCTCCGAGGCCCGGCGCGTGAGCACGCCTAACAAAAACACGCCCAGCATTCCTCCATAGGCGACCGCGGCAATCGTCAACCCCACCTCGATCACCCTGCCGCCGTGTCGCGCCACCAGCGCCAACCCGAACAGCACCAGCGCCCAAGCCACCATCGCCGCCCGCGACACCCAGATGCGGCGGATCTCCGACGAAAGCGGACGAAGGCGCATGTAGAAATCGACGATCGAGGTGGAAGAAAGCGAATTGAGCGCCGCGCTCAGGTTCGACATCGCCGCCGCCAATATTGCCGCAATCAGCAACCCGCTCACGCCGTGCGGCATGTGGTCGACAATGAAAACCGGAAAGATCCTATCCGATCGCGTGAACGCAACCGCCGGCGGAAAGATGCGATAAAACACGAACAGCATCGCTCCAATCATCAGGAAGAGCGAGAACTGAAACAGAACCACGACGCCGCTCGACAGCAGCGCGATCTTCGCTTGCCACTCACTGCGCGCCGCCAGCAGCCTTTGCACAATTAATTGATCGGTTCCATGACTAGCAGTGGTGAGAAAAGCTCCGCCAATCACACCCGACCACAGCGTGTATTTGGTCGTCCAATCCAACGTGAAATCCATCACCCGGAACTTCCCTGCCTGGCCCGCCACCTCGCGCACCGTTGCCCACCCACCGGGCACAAGATGCAGGATGGTCACAAGACCGATGATGGTTCCGGCAACATAGACCGTTTGCTGCATTACATCCGTCCAGATCGCTGCCTTCAGGCCGCCCTTCAGCGTGTAGAGAAGCGTCAGCACGGTCACGATGGCAATTGCCACCAGGTCGCGCTCGAAATCGCTCACGCCCATCAGCAGGCCGCCCAGCGCCACGCGCACCACGATGGCCACTGCAAACACGCGCACGCCTTCAGCGGCAGCCCGCGTGATCAAGAACACTCCGGCTGTCAACGTGCGCAGCCGTTGCCCGAAGCGGCGTTCGATCAGTTGATACGCCGTGACCAGCTCGCCGCGAAAGTACTGCGGGATGAGTACAAAACTCACCACGGCGCGCCCGATCAGGTAGCCGATCACCAGTTGCAGGAAGCTGAAGTCCTTGTCGTATGCCAGGCCGGGCACGCTGATGACCGTCAGCGTACTGGTCTCCGCGGCTACAATCGAAAGCGAAATCGCCCACCATGGAATCGCGTTATCGGCGAGGAAATATCCTTTTAGCGTCTGTTTCCCGCTGCGAAAGCGCAAGCCAAAGAGCGTCACGCCCGCCAGATAGCAGCCGATCACCACCAGATCCAGCGTATTCAGTCCCATGGCGGCATTCCTGCTTCGGCGGCACGGCTAGGACGAACAGTCTTGCATGGAAGCAGACCCCTGCCCGATAGCCAACGGGTTGCGGCGGGCTGCGTCGACGGTGAGCCGGGAGGTGGCGCGCCACGACGGGCGTCCGAGGGGGTTGGCTGCCCCTCGGACCCCGGTGAGTGGGTTAGAACTCGTACTTCAATGAGTATTGAAGCTGACGAGCCGGGGACAGCGTTGACGTAATCTGGCCAAAGGTGGAAGGCGTTGAAGCCGTTGACCCCGGTGCCGCGTAGGAGGCAATGTTGCCCACGTTGAACGCATCGATGCGGAGTTGAACGAACTCCTCCTTGTAGGTGCGGAACTGTTTGAACAACGAAGTATCGACGACGCGATATCCCGGTGCCCTCTCGGTGCCGACGTGCGCTGTTCCAAAGGTGTCAGCTGTTTCTGGCCCGTAAGCGCAAGCAACGCCGTTGGCATTGATGGTTGCCCCCGCAGTTCCGGTGCAAGGCTGTGCGTCTAACCCTGTACCGAACCAATGTGCCACGGAGCGGCCTGTGATGCCCAGTTTGTGGTACTGATTGGCACGTGCTCCCCCGTTGTTCGCGGCCGCGGCGTTGCTGCTGCCGATGGTAATCGGGAAGCCGGAGTACATAACGGCATCCAGGGACGCCTTCCAGCCACCAATGCCCCAATCGACGAAGCGGTTGACGTTGGAGCCATACTCACGACCGTGTCCGAACGGGACCGCATAGGTGCCGACGAAGTTGGCTGCGTTCCGGGTATCGAAGCCCGAAACGCCGTAATCGCCGTGCGGATTGTAGATGTTCTGCGGGTAGACGCTCGGACCGTCGACGCCGCCGATCCCGAAGTAGCCGGGGTTGTTGGTCATGTTCTTCGACCAGGTGTAGTTGAAGGTGGTCTCCAGGCCATGGAACTGACGCTGGACCAGTTGGACCTGCAAGGCGTTGTAGTTCGAGTAGCCTTCAGCCGTTGTCAGGTAGACCTGGCCGCCAACGCCGACCAGGGCATTGAACGGCCCTGTCGCCGAATTGCCCGGAGTCGTGTACTGATTCAGCGGTTCAGGAATGACCAGATGCTGTGCGACATTCCCGACGTACCCAAATTGGAACGTGAAGTGAGGTGTCAGGAGTGTCTGGAGGGTGAGGTTGTACTGCTGAATCAGCTCGGGCTTGATGTTCGGATCCCAGGCTTCGTATTTGGTGGAAGCTCCACCAGTAACAACACCGGCCGTGAAGCCCTGGCTGACATGAATGGGTGTACCAGGGGTCGTCGCCGTAGGCAGAACGCTGGTGTACTGATACTGGGGGATGAAGGGAGGGTTCTGGGTCATGCGCTGTGCCGCACCCATGCCTTCGAAGTCGTCCGTAATGCCGTAGCCACCACGGATGACCATCTGCGAGTTCAACTGATAGGCAAACGAAACGCGTGGCATGAACTGTGTGTGGAACGGGTTGTACAGAGCGTCGCTTGCGCCATTCTTACCCGCGGTAAGCAGGCAGTTGGGGCAGTTCTGCGGGTTCTTGACGTCTACGTTCACTTCCTTGTTGTTGACCTCGTAGAACGGCTGGTCGTAGCCGTAGCGCAGGCCGAGATTCACGGTGAGCTTGGGAGTGACCCTCCATTCGTCTTCGCCAAAGAATGCCATCCGATATTGGCGTTGACCATCGCGTCCTGCCGTACCGGCAACGCCCTGGAGCTCGGAAGCATCGAGAACGAAATCCGCGAAGCCGTATCGGGTAGACGTTCCGTTGGTGCTGAATTCGCCGTTGTACGCGAATTGACCCATGTTGCCGTTGTTGCTGGCGTAGTAGTAGTTTTCCTGGTAGCGCAGGATTTGTGCGCCACCGGTGAAGATGTGCTTGCCGTGCAGCCAGGTCACCGTGTCGCCATAGTCGAAGATGTTGTCGATGGTATCCTGCACCACTCCCAAAGTTCCTATGTTCTTTTCGGCGCTGGAGATGTTCGATTCGGTGAAGCCCGGGTAGGGGCTGGCATAGGGATAGCCAACTTTGGAATCGCTGCCTGTGGGGAAATTGCCGAAGCTATCGGATGGAATGCCGCCGAGATCCCAGATACGCGAGTAACCGGCGCGGAACTGGTTCTGCAGGTTCGAGCTGAACGTGTGTACTTCGTTCAGGACGCCGTTCCAGAACGGATAGTCATCGCCCCCCGGAAATTCGAACGCAAGTACGGATACGATGGGCGTATCGTAGGCGCCACCGTGGGTGAAGCGTGCCGAGAGGTTGTCCTTCGGTGAGGCTACGTAGTCGACGCGAAGATCGCCCTGGTTATTCACGATAGCGGACTTGTTGTACCCGCCATAGTTGTTGGTATCCGGTGAGTTGAGGTTGGTGCTGGGGCGGTTAGGCGCCGGATAGAACTGGGGGTTAGCGAAGACATATTTGGCAACAGGGTTCACGACAGGAAGCTGATCGTTCGCATAGGGAGTGGCTGTTCCGTAGCCGTTGCTGGTGTTATAGAACTGAATGTACTGCGTGGAAGGAATGGAATGACCGTAAGGGTCCGGCGTTCCCAGAAACTCGGAGAAGTCGCCCGTGCGCATTCTGGCTGAAGGCACCGAGATTACCTGGGTTCCTGCCGTGGTCTCACGGAAGCCTTCGTAATCCCCGAAGAAGAACAGCTTGTTCTTAAACACGGGGCCGCCGCCGGTGGCGCCGAACTGGTTCTGGTGGAAGACACCCTTGGCAACATTGTTGTACTTGTTGGCCCAGGTGTTAGCCGTGCCATTCTGGTTCTCGTAGAAGGTGTAAAGGCTGCCGTGGAACTGATTGGTTCCGGCCTTGGTGACCATAAGAACCTCGCCGCCGTTCACGTTGCCGTACTCGGCTGAAGCGTTACCGGTGATGACGCGCATCTCGCCGATTGCTTCCGGAGCGGGGTTGTAGGCGATGGTGTTCTGGAGCGGCTCATTGATGTCCGTACCGTCGAAGATGTAGTTGTTGGTCTGCATGCGGTTGCCGTTGAAGGACGGCTGCGTTGACGAGGCAAAGGATGTGTCGCGCTCTGAACCCTGCGAGCTGCCCAGCGAACCGTAGGTCGGAAGCACCGCGCCGGGGACGAACACTGTCGCGGCAGAGAAATTCTGGGCGCCGAGCGGCATGCTCTCCACCGTGTTGGAGGTGATGGTGGTTCCGAGGGACGCGTCTTCCGTTTGCAGGATGACGCCGGCCCCTGGAGCGATTTCGATGGTTGTCGTGACGTCACCGACTTGGAGTGTGAGGTCGATCTTCGCGATCTGGTCGATCTCCAGCGTGAAGGGGCGATCGGCGGTGATTTTGAAGCCGGTCTTTTCCGCGGAGACGACATAGGTGCCGATGGGCAGCGTCTGCAGGTTATAAACGCCGCTGCGGTCGGTGACGGTGGTGGTGGAGACGCCGGTACTGACGTTCTTGGCTGTGACCTTGGCGTCGATCACCACTGCGCCGCTGGCGTCGGTAACGGTGCCACGGATGGAACCTGTGACGGTTTGCGCGTACACGATGCCTGTGGCCAGCGCCAGCCCTATTGCGATCAACAGGGCAAAACAACATTTTGCAAACTTGTGCGTCATAGAAGCTGATTACCTCCTGAATGTTTTTCGTTCTGCCAATGAAGAGCGTTCCCGGTGCCTTTGCCCTGCATCAGCCTCACTGGTTGTGAAGTACAGATTGAAGACGCCGGTCCTACAGACGATCGAAAACCATGCCGGCGAGGCTTTGATTGAGCAAAACCCGGGAGTCCTTTTTCTGTGATAAGGAATTACCTCTTCTGGCGATGCGAGAGGTCTTCCTGTGCAATATGGATTCGGCGACACGAAGACACATTGTCTTCAGCCACCAGACCGGAGCGTGCATGGAGTGTCCGTGCCTTCCCAACCGTAGATCCTGGAATCGAAGAGGATTCCCGAAACCGAGGGTCAGGGAGGAGAACCTGGTTCAGCGGAAACGGCAACGAAATCGTTCATTACTTGCCAGTCGCGCCAGAAAAATCCAATAACCGGCCAAGTCATATAGATGACTGGATGTATGCAAAACTAACTGCGCTCTGATCAAATGTCAATGAAAATTGCTTAAGAAATTCACATTTCGGTGGATTTCTTTGCGAAAACCGGTCTCCGAGATTGGAGAAAGCTTGGCGAAAAAGCGGTCCGGATCGGGCGAGGGAGCCTCAGCTCTTTCCGCGTTTTCAGGCGGAAAAGGGTGGGTGAATACTCCACTGTTGACGGATCCGGGTCAACGCGCGGCACGCCGCCGGCGCATCAGCCACATGACTGGCAACCCGCTTAGAATCAATGCAGTACCAATCAGCGAACCTTCCACATTTCCAGCGTAACTCGCCACCAGCACCACGACGGCCGACCCCACGAAAATGGCTGGAAGCACCGGGTAGCCCCACACCCGGTAGGGCCTCGCCGCGTCCGGTGATTTGCGGCGATACACAAAGATCGTGCTGGCCGCCAGCGCGTAAAACAGCCATTCAGAAAACACCGTTAGATTAAAAAGCTGCTGAAACTGGCTCAAAAACAGGAGCAGGACCGTCGACACCAGCCCCTGCGCCACCAACGATGTGGAAGGCGACCGAAAATGCGGATGTACTTGCGCAAACCGGCGGAAAAACAGCCCATCGAGAGCGGCGGCATACGGCACCCGCGCACCCGACATCGTCGATCCATTCAGGCACACCAGGATACTGAGCGCCATGGCCGCGGCCACGATTCCCGCCCCGCGCGTCCCCGCCACCACCCTGAGCGCCGCCACCGCCGGCCATTCTGAAGCGGCGATCGCCTGTGCTGGAAGTACATATTGAATCGCCGCGTTGGTAGCCATGTAGAGAACCGCAACTCCCAACAGGCCTCCGATCAATGCCAGGGGAAGATTGCGCCCGGGACGCCGCACTTCGCCGGCCACCATGCTCAAATCGCTCCAGCCGTCGTAGGCCCACAAGGTTGCAATCAGCGCCAACATGAAGCCGGTCCAGCCGCCCGTTGCGTGCGGCAATCGGGTCAGGAAGTGGCTCCACGATCCGCTTGTGGACTGGAAACAAAGCGCCACCACAACGAGAATCAGAACCGCCTTCAGCACCGTAAAGACCAGCTGAAAATCCCCCGCCTTCTTGATGCCCAGGTAATTCAGTCCGGTAATCAGCCACGTGACGGCAATGGCAAACACTTGCGACCAATAGAGCGTGAAGGGCAGGCCGGGAATCGCTTCCGACAGGCGGGAAAAGACCGGGAAGAACTCAAGCGTGCGCGCCAGGCCCACGGCAACGGTGGCGATCGACCCCGGCTTGGCCACCGTAAACCAGGTCCACATGTAGAGGAAGCCCGCCGTGTCCCCATACGCGCCGCGCAGGTATACATATTCCCCGCCCGCGTATGGCATCATGGTGCTCAATTCGGCGTAGGTCATGGCTCCGAACAGCGACAGCAAGCCTCCCGCGATCCACGCCAGGTACACCAGCAGCGAAGAGCCGGTGTCGCGCATCATCTCGCTGGGAATGAGAAAAATCCCGCTGCCGATCACCGTCCCGATCACGATCGCAATGGCCTCGCCCGCTCCGAGAACGCGCGGCAGGCCGAGAGCGGAACCATCCTTCGATGCGTGCAGAGATCTCTCCATGTGTGATTGCGAGAATAACAGGAAGCTGAAGCGGCGGGCTCGATTGCCTTGGCGAATCTTCACTCTCGTGCCCGTCGGTTGTATCAATATATGGGCTCGCGCTGCCCGCAGCTCAGCCTGACCCCGTGCCCCTCCCTTTCGCGCAATTTGCGAAAGGGTGGGACAGCACGATCCTCAACACGCCGCTTTCAACCCCGCACGAACCTCGTTTGCCCCCCTCTCGCGACTTTTTTGCTCTTGTCGCCAGGGTCGGCTTCGCCTTACTCGTGCGCCGGAGCCGGAGGCGGCGCGGTGGATGGTGGCACTGGCTTTCCATCAACAGTCTGCGCTTCCATCAATTCCACCCGCGTTCCGTCCGGATCGTAGAGATTCACCTGCCGCTTGCCGTTCTTCCCCACCTGCACCGTGAGCGGCTTGGCGTGGGTCAGGTAGTCCTTGTACGCGGGCCGGGCTTCGATCTCCGCGGCCGCCTTCTGCACATCGGGAACCAGAAGCGAAACATGATTTTTCGTACCGAAGCCCGACGGCGTCTTGTCGTAGAGCATCAACTCGATGTAATCCTTGCCGTCCGGAACGCGCAGATTCACCCAGCTCAATTCTTGTCCGTTGCTGCTGCCGCGCCAGGTCTCCGTAAGGCCGAATACGCCCACGTAAAAGGCCAGCGACTTGTCGAGATTTCCCACTAGAAAACCCACATGGTAGACCGCCTCGGCAATGCGCGTGGGCGGCATCAACTTGCCCGCGTCCTGCATTTCGATTCCCGTGGGCAAGCTCTGCACAAACTCCACCAGCGTTCCGTCGGGATCTTTGATCTCGAAGGCGTAGTCGCCGGTACGCGTCTTGCCGCCGTTGCTCGGCTTCACATCGAACCCCTTCGACCGCAGATAAGCGCGCATCTGCTCCACGTTGCTCACGCTGAAGCAATAGTGGCTCATCATGTTGGGCGGCGACGCCGGCGCGTCGGTAAACAGCTCGATGTGCTGGTGGTCGTTGATTTTGATAAAGGCGATGCGAATCTGGTCCGTTCCCGGTTTGTTCAGCGTCGTGTATTCGTCGAAGCCCAGCAGGTCGTGCCAGAACGCAATCGTCTTCGGCAGGTCCGTCACAAAATAGCCCACATGCGAGATGCCGGTGATTTGCGGCCGCTGCGGCGCGGCGTCCTGCGCGTGAAAGAGTGCGGGAGTCAGAGCCACGGCCAAAACCGGAAGCAGAACGAAACGAAAATTTCGGGTCAAAAGCATGGGCATCGCAGGTTCTTTCCATTCAAATCGAGCGCAATCGTGCGTCGCCGCCGATTATATCGGGTTCGCCAGACTGAAAACTCGGACGCAAATCGGTGATACTTCTCGTGTGCACGGAATCCTGCGTTCGCTTGCCGTTCTCGTGGTGTCCGGCGCTCTCAGCGTCTCCTGCCAAACCCCTGCGTCCGTGTGGCAAGCCGCTGTCGACCGCGCGGCACACCTTTCTCCCGACGCGCGCATCGTCGTGCTTGATCTTGCATGCGGCCGCCTGCTGGCGTCGCATCGGCTCGACGACGCGGCGCGCACACTCGCTGCACCCGGCTCCACGTTGAAGCCTCTGGTTCTTTATTCGCTGATCCGCGCGGGCCGCTGGAATCCCACAAACCGCGTGGCCTGCAACCGGCAACTCGTCGTGGCCGGCCATCGCCTCGCATGCACCCACCCGCTCGCGCCGCCCTTCGACGCCCGTGAGGCGCTCGCCTGGTCGTGCAACAGCTACTTCGCCGCGGTGGCGCGCAGCTTGCAACCAGGCGAGTTAGGCCGTCTGCTGCGTCCCACCGGGTTACTCGGCCCCACCGGCCTCGCGCCTCAGGAGGCTGTGGCCGAGTTTCGCGAGCCGGATTCAGTGGATTCGCAACAGTTGGCTTTGCTGGGCGTCGACCGAGTGCGCGTCACGCCTCTTGAACTGGCTGCTGCGTATCGCTGGCTCGCGCTCGAGCTTGCGGCCCATGCCGATTCCGATGCAGTACAAGTGGTGCGCGCGGGATTAGAAGATTCGGCCAGCTTCGGCATGGCGGGCCAGGCCAGCCTGGGTGGCATTGCCGTGCTGGGCAAAACCGGAACCGCCGAAGGCGTCTCTTCACCCCGCACCCACGGCTGGTTTGTGGCCCTCGCGCCCGCCGAAAATCCTCAAGTGGTGATTGCCGTGTTCCTGCCCGCAGGCCGCGGTGCCGATGCCGCGCACGTAGCCGGTAATCTGCTCGCCAACGCGCCCATCAACGCAATTCGGAAGCGGCCATGAACGGCGCCCGGTTCGGCAGAATGCTCCGTGCCCCATCCTTGGCGCGTCTTTTGCGCCAAGGATGGGATAGCACGAATCTCCATCGCCTTTTCGCGAGCGCCCTCGTCGCGGCGTTGTTCATTGGCTTCCTCAAGCCCGCCCCGGCTCCGGTTGTCGCCGCCATTCAGCCGCCCGCCGCGCGTACCACGCTCCGCGTCGGTATGTGGACGCTTTGGCACGACCGCAAAGTTGCGCTCACTCCCGTTGCTGCCAGCGCCTCCACGCTCTTCCGCACTTGCGAGCACTGTGCCGCAACAGCGCTGCGCTCTCCGGCAACGATTCGCGCCGAGGGCGACGCCGTCAACTTCGCGACCGCCGGCAAATCGGTCCATCTGGATGGCGTCTGGCTGAGCGGCGCTGTCACCCTCACGGCGCACGGCGAAACCGTAACTTTGCACGATCCAGTCGCCATCACCGCGCAGGCCGGCGTGCTGGTCATCGTGGTCACGCTGCCCGTCGAGAACTATGTGGAGCGCGTCGTCGCGAGCGAGAGCGGCCCCGGCGACAGCCCTGAGTCGCTGAAGGCGCTCGCTATCGTGGTCCGCAGCTTCGCCTTGCATGAAGCGCACGGCCACGCCGACTACGATCTGTGCGATTCCACCCACTGCCAGCTTCTGCACTGGGGCGGCAGCGGCGAACGCAACTCGACCGGCAACGGCGATCGCCGCGCCGCCGCGCATGCGGCCACGCTGGCTACTGCCGGCGAGACACTGCGGTTCCACGGAAAGCGCGCCCTGGCCTACTTCGGCAAGGATTGCGGCGGGCGCACCGCTTCTCCCGACGAGATTTGGCCGCGCGCAAAATTACTTCCCTATTTGCCTTCGCAGCCCGACCGCTTCTGCACGGAAAGTGGCGCACGCGAGTGGGCTTCCGAGATCACCCGTGCGGAGTTGACCGCAGCTCTCGCTGCGCATGGCCTCGCGCAGCCCGGCTGGCAGAATCTGACCGTCGCGCGGCGCGGCGCATCGGGGCGTGCCGTCACGTTGCAACTCGACCACACCGAAATCTCCGCCGAAGATTTCCAACTCGCTGTCGGCGAGTCGCTGGGATGGAATCGCATTCCCAGCACCTGGTTTGAAGTCAGCCGCCAGGGAGATACATTCGCTTTTCATGGGCGCGGCTGGGGGCACGGCGTGGGCCTTTGTCAAAAAGGCGCGGCGGCCATGGCTGCGCAGGGCCGCACCACGCGCGAAATTCTCGCCCAGTATTTTCCCGGCGCCGAAGCCGCGGACGAATCCACGGGACGCGCCTGGCAAAACTTCGCCGGCGAAGGCTTCGTTCTGCAATCGCTCGACGCCGCCGACGCTACATTTTTGTCCACTCTCAATCGCGCACGGGCAGAGGCGTCGCAAAGCTCCGGCCTGAACGCGAAAACTCCGTTTACCGTGCGCGCCTTCACGTCCACACCCGCTTTTCGCCAGGCCACGCTCGCGCCGGGCTGGGTGGCGGCATTTACCGAAGGTGATTGGATCGGCACGCAGCCCTTGCGCACGTTGGCCGCGCGGCAGCTTCTGGCCGGAACCATGCGCCACGAGTTTCTGCACGCGCTAGTGGAGCGTGAAGCCGGACCGGAAGCTCCACTCTGGTTACGCGAAGGGCTTGTTGAAGCATGGAGCGATGCCGCCCCAGCAACGACGCCTTCCGCCAGATCCAAGCTCACGATCGACGAAACAAACGCCGCTCTCGCGCACCCTGCCAGCGAAGCCGAGTCCGAAGCCGCGCATCGCGCAGCCGCGTGGTACGCAGCGCAGCTCCTCGCTCGCTATGGCCGCACGCAGGTGCTCGATTGGTTGCGCTCAGATGTTCCGGCCGGCGTCGTTGCCGGTCTCGGGAAGCGGTAGCTTGACGGAGTCTTCCCGAAGCGGCCCGGAACCGACCGGCGCCGCAACCAGCGCATCGTCGTCCGGCGGCTTGGGCCTGTGCTCCTCGCGCGCCAGCAGCACCGCTGCCCAAGCCAGCAGCAGAACCCAGCTCGCAATGGCCAGCAAGTACGCACCAACCGATTTCAGGATCACGGCCCACACCTGGTGCGCCACCGTTCCATGCGGATCGCCATTGAAGAAGTAGCTGGGCAGCAGTACGCCAACGAGCGCCGCAATCACCGCGCCAATCCACCACCGCCAGTTCAACATCATGCGCAGCAGTCTTCGCCACGGCAGCCGCCATCCCCATTGCGCCGAAGCCAGCGCGTGCGGAATCACCTTCGCCGGAACCACAATCCAGCGGAAAATCCAGATGAGAATCGTGAGCCAAAGCTGAATGTGCTCGTAAGTAAGAATGCGAGCCCGCGCGTGCGCCGAGGCGCGCGAGTTCAAATACCCCGCCCACTGCGGAATCTGATCGTCGCACCAATCCAGGATGGACCACGCGATCCACACCACCGCGATCCACATCAAAAGCGTGAGCGCGCCCCACAAGAACCGCACGCGGCGCTCGTCCTGATGGAAGAAACTCCGCATGGTTCCGGCTTCGAGCACGAGCACGGCGGCCAGCATCAATATTGGGAGAAACAGCGTGAGCCCCACCTGCCACATGTGCCTTTCGGGCACGCGCGTCCACACCACTCCCACCAGTACAATCAGCAGCGTCGCCCAGAATTGCGCCGCCGTCCAACCCCATTCGCGGCCCACACGCCGAAACATTTCCTCGAAATCGTTCACGAACGCACCTCGCTCACGCAGCTCACATTTCATAGTTCGCGGTTCGTAGCCCGCAGTCCCTTAGTCCCTCAGTCCCTTTTTTCAATTCCCTATTCCCTACTCCCTATTCCCCGCCTTCTTGCTCCCTCGCTCCCTTGCTCCCTTGCTCCCTGCTTCACTGCACCTCCAGCGTCGCGGGATCGGTCGTGGTCTCAATGTTCGGCTGGTACATGGGTCCGGCATCGGCCGGGCTGATCTGGAATTTACCGGCATTGTCCACCTTCAGCAGGTAAACGTACTCGCGGCGTACGGAAAAGTCGCTGTTGAAAAACGCCGCACGATCGTCGTGGAACTCCTCGCGCGTAAACCAGTCGGCCCACCAATCCGGCTTGTGGTTGATCGTGTAAAGTCCGCTCTCCGGCAGAAACTCCGTGCCCGCAGGAATCGGATCTTCCGCCAGCAGGTATTTCCAACTCGTCCCGCCCAGCGCCAGCCGCACCGCGATCACGTCGCCCACGTGCACCGCGCCTTTCAACGGAACCAGGTCGTACGTAATCGGATCGGTCGGCTTGTCCTGCCGTTTTTGCAACAGGTAGTAGTCGCGCGTGATGTTGAGCGCGAGCTGGCCCTGCTGGAAGTTCTTGCGGTCGGCCGAGTACCAGTCGTTTTCGGCAGACCAATACGTAATCCCGTTGCCGCTCTTGCGAATCGTGACCTGTCCGCCGTTGCCCGCCTGCGCCGCAGGCAATTTGATCTGCCAAGGCGCGGCAAACGCGTCCGCAGGACCGAAGTGCCGCTTACCTACGCTCGTGCCGTTCACCAGCACCTCCACGTCGGACATGTTGGCGAGCTCGCCGCTCAGCGCCAGGTAGTCGGTCAGCCCCTGGATCACCATCGACGTCTGCTTGGTCGAGTACCAGTAGTCTCCATCGCGATGCTCAGCCAGCCACCGCGCCGCTTTCGGCATCAGCCCGCTGGAGCGATCCTCCACGAGCAGCAATTTCAGTGCGAAGGCCGTCGTCTCCGGCGAGGTATCGTCCCAGAAATCGAGCAGGCCATCATATGTACCCACCCAGTACGCATCCACGTCCGTTGCGTGCGCCTTCTTTTCGAGCAGATCGGCTGCCTGCTTCGCGCGGCCATCATTCGCCGCCGCCAGCGCCAGCCCAGTCAGCGCCAGTCCCTCATCGCTCAGCTCGTCGCGATTGTCCCACGCCTTGTCGAGCGTATCTTTCGGCACGCCTGTGGTCGTGGCGATGGCATAGGTTGCATACGCCCGCAGGTCTGGAATCATGTCGGGATGCGCGTCGAGCGTCTTGATGAGCCACATCTGGGCTTTGCCCAGCCGCTGCTCGTCGACCGTGTAGCCGGCAGCTTTGGCCTGTCCCAATCCGCTGACTACATATGCGGTCATAAAGACCATGCTCTGATCGTCGGGCCACCAGCCCCAGCCGCCATCGTCGTGCTGATAGCTGTAGAGCCGCTCCAGCCCCGCCTGCACCTCGTCGTCCAGCGTCTTGCGATCGATGGGCGATTTCAGATGCAGCTTGTCGACAGCCTGCGCCACAATCAGGTCAGGCAGGAAGCTCGACATGGTCTGCTCGGTGCAGCCCCACGGGTAGCTGGTCAGGTAATCGAGAGCGTCAAACACCGTGCCCGCCACCGATGGCGCAACCGTGATCGTCAATCCCCTCGAGTTCACATCGGTTCCCGCAGGGTAGCTGTACGCCCACTGATTTTGCCCCGTGCCAGAAAAGACCACGCCCGCGCCCGCAGCCCTCTGCTTCACACCGTAGGGCAGAACCGGCAGCGTCATTTCGAGCGCGTCCGACTCCTCGTTGGTCAGCGCCTTGGCCGTGAACGTTGCGTTGCCCGTTTTTTGGGCTTTCACGCGCCAATCCACGTAGCTCTCGCCCTTGGCGGGAATGTTTACCTTCTGCGTTTGCCCGCTCAGCACGTCCACTCCGCTCACGTCGAGCGCGAAGGTCACGTCCTTCGACGTCGCCAGGTAGTTGTGCGCAATCACGCGCAGCACCGTCTCGTCGCCCTGACGGAAGAAGCGCGGCGCAGCCAACCGGACGATCAGGTTCTTGCGCACCAGCACGCGCGTCACCGCTCCGCCGGCCTTGCCGTCGTCCGTCATGGCGCGGATCGTGGTGCGCCACGTGGTCAGCGCATCGGGGAAGTTGAATTCCACGCGCGCGTGCCCATCCGCGCCAGTATGCACATCGGGATTCCAATAGGCCGTGTCGGGAAAAGCTTTTCGCACCTTCGGCACCACCAGGTCCGATCCCGGCTTCACCTGCGCCATGCGCGGATGGTAAAGGCCGTTCAGTCCCGCCAGCATGGGGCTCTTCGTTCCCGCGTCTCCCTCGAAATAAAACTCGAACGAGGTTTGCGGATCGAGATACACCTCGCGCTTGGGGTAGAACGAGGCCACGATGTCGCCCGTCGTATCGGGCCGCACCGAGTAGAGCGCCTCGTCCACCACGCCGAAACTCAAATCAGCCTCAACCGGTTTGCCTGCGGAATCCACCGCTTTCACGTCGAAGCTGGCTTTATCGCCGGGCTCGTATTGCGTCTTCTGGGGCGTCGCGGTAATCGTCAGCGTCCGCTCCACGAGCGGAACCTTCAGGCTTTTTTGCGCCGTCATCAACTGGTCGTTGTGCACCAGAATCGCGGTCACCACCAGGTTCGGCTGCGCCAGTTGCGTAATCGGCACATCGAACGCGGCGCTCGTTCCCGTCGTATGAATAACGCGCTGCGATTGCACCGCGTTGCCTTCGGTCGTCACCACCGCCCACGACTCATCCAGCCCAGTGACAAGCAGCAGATGCGCGGTGTCGCCCACCTGGTAGCTCTTCTTGTCGGCCACAATCTGCGCCTGCGCGTTGGGCTCGTACATTGCGCCCGCGCCGTTCCAGATCCACAGCCACGTCTCGCCTTCAACGGTGCGATTCTCAGGCGTCTGCGCACTCGCGGTGATCTGGAAGTCACCGCTTCCGCCCAGCGGCAGATCCACCAGCACCGTTCCGTCGGCCCCGGTCGCGGCATCCTTGCTGGCCACTTCCGTCTTCGCCCTCTGGTGATTCGTTGCATCCCACGTCTGCACCGCGGCAATGTGCACCGCCGTCTGCACCGGCTTCGAATCGTAATCCTGCGCCGTCACCTTCACGCGTGCCGGCTTTCCATTCTCGACCACATAACTGACCGGCTCCACGCTCACGCGAAACGATCCATACGTGGCCAGCACTGTCGAGTGGCCGCTCACCTCGCGGTTCGCTGCGTCGGTCACGCGCGCCTCAATGCGATAGTCCTGATCGTTGTGTTTGTTGTCCACCGCAGTGGGCAGCGTCACCGTCAGTTGGCCGTTCGCGTCCAGAACTCCCTGGTGTTCCTGCTGCTCGGTCTCGCCATAGCCGGAATCCGTATCGTCCTCATCGTTCGCCTCGGCGGATGAATCGCCCTCGCCGTTGTCGTCTTCTTCGTCCTCGTCCCACCAGTAGTGCTGCGAGGTGTGCACCACGTAAGTCACCTTGGCTCCCGCAACCGGCTCGCCAAAGAAGTACCGCGCCTCAATGCTCGCTTGAATCGGACTTCCTTGAAGTAAATGTGCCACCGGCATCTTTACCGTCACCTGGTACTCGGGCTTCTTGTATTCCTCGACGTAAAAACTGCCGCCGACGCCGAACCCGTCGTTCCATTCGCCACTTTTGGTGCTGTCGTTAAACACGATGCCGTAGTAACCCAACGCCGCATCGGAGGCGAGATCGAAATCCGCCGCGACTGTTCCGTGCGCCGAAACCGGCAGCTCCTTGTTGAAGACCACCTTGCCGTCGGGCCCCGTCACGCGCATCGTGAGCGTGCGGTCGTCGGGCAGCACAAGATTGTCATTCACTTCCTTGCGCACGATCGCCTTGATGTGGACGGCGTGGCCGGGCCTGTAAACGGGCCGGTCCGTATAGATGTAGTCGTGCTCCTGCTGCTGATTCTGCGTGCCGAATCCGTAGCCAAACGGCGTCACCACCGCGGCGTCGGCTCCATGGCGCGCCAGGATCCACACATTCTCCGGCTCCGCTCCCTGCGCGCCGCCGCGCACCGTATAGGTGAGCGATGTCAGCCCGTCGCTGCCGGTTTTGCCGGACGACTGCAGCTTTCCGTCGCCCCACATCACCACATCCGCCTCCTCCACCGGCGCGCCGGTCTTGCGATCGGCCACAAATAGGAATGCTTTCCCGTCCACCGTCCGCTCCACCACGGCGATCTTCGTAACAATCGCGACCGTGTACGCCTTGTACGTTCCATCCGTGGCCTCGATCAGGTACACGCCTGCGTCCAGTCCCCCGCCGTTCGCGTTATCGATGGGCAACACTTCGTTCTCGCTCACCAGCGCCGGCGGCACCACCAGCTTCCATCGCGCCACCAGTTGGCTTTCGTTCAGCAAAGGAATCCGCGCAAACTGTGTTGCCCCCACCACCTGGCTGCGTTTGCCCAGCTTGCTCTGTCGCTCAAGAATGCTGTCCCGCGCCTCGACGGTAAATTGCCCGCGGAAAAAGCTTCGAATCAGCCACCAGAGATGCGCTTTGAAATCGTGAATCCGCTCCAGCCACGTCTCTTGATCGATTTGCTCGTTCGGCGAGTAAGGCTTGACCCCGAAGCTGTGCGGATCCTTGAGGCCCGAGAAGAACTTCTCCGCATCCCGCACCTTGTACACGCGAAACTCCAACTCCGGCACGTTGCGCGCGAAAAGCTGAATCTTGACGCTGTCGCCCGGCGCAAACGTGCGCGTGGTCGAAAGCGAAAACGAGCGCGGCGCATCGCCTGAAGCAGCATGGGCAACGCCGGTAACTGCGAGCAGCAGAAGCAAAGTGACGAAAAGCATCGACCCGGCTGCATAGATGGTGCTGCGCGGGGACATTGCTTTATATCCATCAGAAAAATGCTTCGTAAGGCACGAAGTGTCAGGGCACGACTTCAGTCGTGCCGCAGATGTCGCCAAATGCGCGGGGGCTTTAGCCCCTGAGAGCAATTTCATAAGGTGCCTCGCAGAATGTTCCAGCGGTAAACGCCGAGAAAGTTGGGATTGCCGGGCGTAGGCCGCCATTGCGGCTGGGGATGGTCGAGTAGCTCAGAAAGCAGAACGCGGCGGATTTCACCGGGTTGGCCGTGGTCCGGTCCAGTGTCGTACACCACCTCGCTCGCCGCGCCGCTCCGCGTCACGATCATCGAGTGCCACGGCGACGACTGGCCGAACTGCCGGTAGAAAAGCAGGTCGCCGGGCAGCGCCGCGCGCACATCCCGACTCACAAAGTACGCATTGCGCTCCACAAGTGTCCGGGCGTCGGCAAACTGCTGAAATGCGCCGTCGGTCAGGTCTTCAGCCGTAAATGCGCCCGGCTTCACACGAAACAGCGCCGTTCCCAGCGGCGAGTGCGGGTAGCTCCACGCGCGAATCTCGCCCGGCGGCGCAGCAACCTCAATGCCGGTGGTCTCGAACCAGCTTTTGTCGTGGCGCTTCAGCGCCTCGCGATAGCTGTAACGCAGCAGGCTGGCGCAATCGGTAATCTCCGCGGGCGTCTCTGCCGGCGCCCGCACGGCCTGGTACTCGGCAATCAGCGTGAACCAGCGGCGAAACGCTGCCTGGTCCGCCGGATCGGTCAAGCGCACAAAATCAGGCGTTCCGTCGCCAAAGCGATCGCTCCAGTCCAGCGCCGCCGGCCGCATCCGCGACGAACTGGCACTGGCCGCCTGCGCACGCAGCGGCAGCATCCAGTGCAGCAGCAGCCGCCCGGCCGGGCCGGCTCGCCCCGCCAGGCCCAGAACCACCGCCATCGCGGCCAGCGCGCCGAGCGCAAACAGTGCTTCCCTGCGACGGGTGCTCACCGTCGGGTTGCCGACCAAAACTCTGCCGTGCGCGCTCACATCAATAGGAAGCCGCACCCATCCTACGGCAATTTCTGCGCAGATGCGCGAAATTCTCATGTTGCCTCGCCGCCGCGCACCCGGACCCGTTCAGCCATCACCGACTGCAGCATAACTCCATGCCTACAATGGCGATTGCCGTCTGCCATACGCCCACGCGCAAAACTTGCCGTGATCGTACTTTTGGCGGATACATGGGCTGTTCCAGTCAGCGTACAGTTCGACTCGGCTCGGAAACGTCGCTTCTGACGCTTTGGAAATGACGCTATGGGTCCGGAACAGAACTGGCGCCTGGCGCCACAGGGCTTTGGGAAATCGAGTTGAAAGCGGTTTCAATGCGCTATGGATGGCTTAGAAGTCGCTGGAAGCTCTTCTCCCGGCCCTTTGTACTCACTTCAGGAGGTAGTTATGCAATTGATTAGCGCAAAGAGCCTTCGAGCTCTGATGCTCGTTATTCTGGTGGCCCTCGTCGGCTCTGGCCTGCTTGTCTACGGACAAGGCACCAGCGGCAGTCTCACCGGGCAGGTGTCCGATCCTTCGGGCGCGGCAGTCGCCAACGCGACGGTCACGCTCAAAAACGTCGATACCGATTCTCTTCAAACGGCAACTTCCAATGACACAGGAACTTACCTTCTGAAGCCGGTTATGCCGGGCAATTACACGCTGACCATCACAGCAAAGGGCTTTGCCACGTACGTGCAAAAAGGCATCGTCATCACGGTCAACCTCTATGCGACCCAGGACGTCCACCTGAAACTGGGCTCGGCGCAAAGTGAGGTCGTCACCGTGACCGCAGACACAGAGCTGGTAAACACCACATCAGCCGAACTGGGACAGACGGTCAATGAAGCCGCCATCTCCGCACTGCCCCTCGATGGACACGATCCTTCGTCCCTCGTCTTCATGATCCCGGGTTCGGTTGACGTCCAGCATCATGGCGGCGAAACCATCCAGACCGGATTCTCTTTCCCGACCGAGACCGGCGCCGGCATCGGCAGCAGCCGCAACGGCAGCACGTTTTATACGCTCGACGGCGTCACCAATATGGACAACTACGACCTGCTGGCCGATCCGTTCCCGAATGCCGACGCGACCCAGGAGTTCAAAGTCATCACCAGTAACTACGGCGCGCAATATGGCTTCGCGCCCAGCGCGGTGGTCTCCATCGCCACCAAGAGCGGCACCAATAGCTTCCACGGCGGCGCATTCTGGTACGTTCGCAACAACGCCATGAACGCCACCAACTGGTTCAGCGGTCAGACCGACACGCTGCGGCGCAACCAGTACGGCTTGTTCGCCGGCGGGCCCATCAAAAAGGATAAGCTCTTCTTCTTCGCCAACTACCAGGGCACCAAAATCATCTGGAACTCCACCGACACGTTGACCAGCACGCCAACCACCGCCATGCTCAATGGCGACTTCAGCGGCTTAGGCGTGGACCTGGGCGGTCCCTTCAAATTGAACTCCGCGACCGGGCATCACGACCAGCTCGACACCAGCCTTACAACATCCGCGTGTGAATACTCTCCGACAGCATCCTGCAGCACCACCGTCCCCGTGAAGCTATCGCCGGCCGCAAAGTATTTTGCCAGCCAAGGCATGATCCATGCCGCGACAACGGTGGCCAACACCACGGCTCTGAAGCCCGGGTTGCAGAGGGCCAACGGCGACATGATGTACGTCTATCCCAACGTCTACGACAGCTACGACGAGGGCACCCTCAAGCTGGACTACAACCTCTCGCCAACGCAGACCCTCACCCTGCGCTCCTACACCAACTCCTTCGGGTCTCCCTCGAGCGACGTTCCGGGCAACATGGAGAGCGCCTACAATCACGGCTCATGGACGGCCAGCTTCTGGCAACAGATGTTTTACTTCAACAACCTGTTGCAGCATACCTGGACAATCAATCCCAAGACGGTCAACACGATCTCGGTCTTCATGAACCAGAATACGGCGCACAGCGCCGCCCAGGAGTTGGGCAGCGATGGAAAGGCGATGTGCTTCTCCAACAACAGCGCTGATCCCCTTGGGGTAAATATTGGGGTCAACGAGCCCGCCGGCAGTTGCTACATGGGCGCTCTCCGTATCAACTCGAACTACGGCTTTGAGAGCGGCTGGGATGAGCCATCGTCGGAAGAACGCAACACCCTGGGCTTTGCGGATACGCTCAACCGAATCCTCGGCAAGCACTCGATCACCGCAGGCATCGACTTGATGCATCAGCACGCGGTCGAGAACACCGCGTATCCTACGCAGCCGATGATCGGGTTTGGAAGAAATGGAACCGCTGGAACTACGAATGCCTTTACCAACAGTGGTAGCGGGTACCTGGCCGACTTCATGCTGGGCTACGCATCGGGGTATATGCAAGGCGCCGGCGAAATTGCCGATGTGGCCGGCTGGCAGTTTGGCCCCTTCGTGCAGGACGACTGGAAGCTGAGTCCGAGTCTGACCATCAACCTCGGCCTGCGCTGGGATCCGAACACGCCTCCCGTCTCCAAGAACGGCCGCGGCTCTGCCTGGGTTCCTGGCACTGCTACCGTCGCCGGTTTCGCGAATAGCAACCCCGGCAAGCAGAGCGTTGTGTATCCCAACGCTCCCGCGGGAATGCTCTTTCCCGGCGACCCCGGAGTGCCTGATACCTTGATCGACAGTGACTACGGTTATTGGGAGCCTCGCGTCGGCATGGCCTACCAGCCCAAGTTCCTGCCGCGCACTGTCTTCCACGCCGGCTTCGGCATGTTCACCGGTCCGTTGCAGTACTCGGAGTACAACCACGCCGCCGACGTCGCCCCCTTTAGCCCCACCTTTAACGCCTCGGGATGGGCTTGGGACCCAACCTGCGGCGCCACCACGTGTCCAGACTCGATCGCCAAGGGTGCGATCATTGCGTTTGATAATCCTTGGGGCAGTACTGCGGCTTTCCAGGATTCCTATTCCGGGGTCATTCCCAATGGTTACACCAGCAGTCCGTTCCCTGGAACGTTTCCCTGGGCATCGACGACCTACAAGACCAAGCCCGCGACAAACACAACCATTCCCAATGGACAGCAAATCGGCCAGACCTTCTCGCGCAACTTCAAGCTGCCCACGGTGTATGCCTGGAACATTTCGGTCGAGCATCAGCTCACCCCGACAACGGTCCTCCGCGGAGCATATGTCGCCAGCGAAACCGATCACCTGTCGGTACTCGTCGACATGAACCCGCCGTACGCTACAAAGATACCCGTGAATGCGGCGCTCGGGGACATCTACGATGACCAGAGCTGGGCGACGGCGAGCTACAATTCGCTGCAAATCAGCTTGGACCAGCGTGTGTGGCACGGCCTCCAGGTGCAGTCCAGCTTCGCCTGGTCGCACACCCTCGACATCACCGGCACCAGCAACGTCTCCTACGGCAATCCGGCGCTGGGCAACCCGATCAGCGCCGCGTGGAACCGCGGCAATTCCGGTGCGGACGTGCCGTGGGCCTGGATCAGCAACTTTATCTACCAGGCGCCCTCGTTTAGAGAAAAGGGCTGGCTGATGGCGGAGACGGTCGGCGGCTGGCAGTTGAGCAGCATCATCACCTGGCAGAAGGGCAGCCCGTTCTCCATTGGCCAGTGGGGCACGGACCCCGGAGTCGGTATGTGGAATAACCGTGCCGATTTCGTTCCGGGTGTACCCGCCAACATGGGCAAGGGCAGCCACTGGGACTGGGTTAACCCAGCCAAGGGCTACTTCAACGAGGCAGCCTTCACCCTTCCCACCTCCTGCGCCGACAAAACGCCCGGATGGTGCGGATTCGGCGATACCAGCAAGAATGCCTATTTTGGACCCGGCGTCTTTGGCATCAATTCATCGATCATGAAAAACTGGACTCTGCTGGAAGGAAAGGTCTTACAGTTCCGCTGGGACGCCTTCAACGCCACCAACCATCCGAACTTCTCCGGTCCGGCGTCCACCGTCAATCAGGGTGCTGGAACTTTTGGAATAATTACCGGAGTGAACGCGCCTCGTGTCTTCCAGGGCGCACTCCGCTTGACCTTCTGATTTCGCGCTTTCACTATGGCAGTCCGGATCCCACGATCCGGACTGCTTTTTCGTGCGCTGTTGCGCGCAGGTTTCGATCGTAGAGGCTGTTCCCCGCTCCCTCACTCCCGCGGCGCCCGGAACCTGTGCCCCAGGAACTTGCGCTGGAAGACACTGGCCACGTCGCTCTCGGCTCCGTTCACCTTGAGGCGCAATCGACCGCAGAGGTTCAGCAACAGAGTCCTTCTCTCCTCTTTCTGCGGCAAGTGATTGCGACCCTACTTTCGTCTGATGGCAGCACATGATCGGCGTGCCTATGATGGGAGCGCAAGCTGGAGGGATCGACATAGCGATGAAGCACAAAATACTCTACACCGTCCTTGGTTTCGTCCTGGCAGTCGGGGCGGTCGTCCTCATGGGTTGCGGGGGAGGGGGCGGGGGAGGGGGAACATCCACAACCACGCCCCCGTCAACGGCGCCCGCACCCACCTTCTCGCTTGAAGTCGGAATCTACGCGACGGCGCAAACCGTCACCATCTCCGACGCCATCGCCGGTGCCACCATCTACTACACCACCAACGGAACGACGCCCACCACCGCCTCAAGTGTCTACTCCAGCGCCATCACCATCCCGGCGACTCCGGCTACGGAAACCATCCAGGCCATCGCCGTGGCCTCGGGCTACGCAAATTCCCCGGTCGCATCCGCCGTCTATACGATGACCTCGCCCCCGGCCACGGCCACTGTCGTCGGAGCCGATGTCGGATGGCTGACCCAACTTGAGAGCATGGGGTATACCTGGACCGATACCAGCGGCGCAGCGGGAAACGCGCTGCAGATTCTCAAGAATCATGGCGTGAACACCATCCGCATCCGGACTTTTGTGAATCCCACCATCACCTCCGGCGTTCTGGGTGTGGGCAATGACAATCAGGCAGGCAGCATCGCCCTGGCCGTGCTCGCCAATTCGATGGGCTTCAAGATCGAGATTGACTTCCATTTGAGCGATACCTGGGCAGACCCTGGGCATCAAACCACTCCGGCTGCGTGGACAAATGATAGCTATGCCCAGTTGCAAACTGACGTCTATAACTACACGTTTGCTTTCATGACGGCGCTGGCGGCCGATGGAATCTTTCCGCAATATGTGCAGGTCGGCAATGAAATCGACTCCGGAATGCTCTGGCCGATTGGCTCGGTGGGCGCCACAACCGCAAACGGCAACGACTTCACCCAAATCGCCGGCCTGATCAACA
>Ga0181517_10000107_pt1 | contig 111084 bp, 105 predicted proteins | sample PEATcosm2014_Bin_31_FD_119748 | JGI IMG/M metagenome (GOLD analysis project Ga0181517, IMG submission 119748) | Peatland microbial communities from MTU Mesocosm Facility, Houghton, MI, USA - PEATcosm2014_Bin01_30_metaG | ecosystem: Environmental > Terrestrial > Soil > Wetlands > Peat | place...
AAGCTGCCCTTTGACTTCATTTTCTTCACCGGCAGCGTCAAGGTTGGCAAGATCGTCATGGAAGCGGCCGCAAAAAATCTGACTCCGGTTCTTCTCGAACTCGGGGGCCAGAACCCAGCCTTTGTTGATGCGACCGCCAATATCCCCGACGCAGCCAAAAAGATTGTCTGGGGGGCTACGGCCTGGGGCGGCCAATGGTGCACTTCGCCCGGATACGCCTACGTGCACGAATCGATTGCTGAGGCGTTTGTAAGAGAATCCAAGAACGCCGTGATCGAGTTGTACGGAACCGACCCGAAGAGCAGGTCCGACGACTACTCGCGCATCATCAGCCCGAAAGCCGTTGACCGGCTCGTATCTCTAATTGACCAGAGCAAGGTTGTGGCCGGAGGTTCTGCCGACCGCGAAGCGCGCTACCTCGATCCCACGATCCTGTATCCGGTCACGTGGGATGACCCGATCATGGAGGACGAAATCTTCGGGCCGATACTCCCAATCCTTACGTACAAAGACATGGATGCGGCCATTCGTGAGGTGAAGAAGCATCCAAAACCCCTTTCCGGTTTCCTTTTCAGCCGTGACCAGAAGGCAATCGATCACTTCCTCGCGAGCTTGTCCTTTGGTGGCGGTGCGATCAATCAGGTGAACATTCATCTGTTTATCGAAACCATGCCCTTTGGAGGGGTCGGATATTCCGGCATTGGTCACTACTACGGCAAGGCCGGGTTTGACGCCCTCACCCATGCGAAATCGGTTCTCATTTCGCCGCCCGACGTGGCCATCCAGCACCTGTTCCCGCCGTATACGGAGGAAAAGGTCAAAGCGCTCAGCCAGTGGTTTGAATACTAGGCCACAAAGATCTCCAACAAAGCGACCTCCGCGGAGCACAGAGATGAAGACGAATGCGAAAGACTACGTATCGATTGCCCAACAGTTCTTCACTGCCTACGATGCGCACGACGTTGATGGCATGCTCGCTCTTTGCGCGGATGGCGCACTTGGACGATATGCTCCGTACGGCCGCGAGAGCGTGGTGCCAATTCGTGGTGGCATCGATGTTATTTGGCGAGCGTTTCCTAATGCCGTTCCGAACTTCCGAGTCAAAGTGATCGAGCTGATCCCTGCCGAGGGGAACAAAGTGGTGATCCAATCCGAGATGAGCGGGCCTATACCTGCCGAAGTGCCTGGAGTTGCAAAGAAGGGCCAGGACGTACACATCCCTCACTGCTACATTCTGCGTTTCGACGCGGACGGCAAAATTACGCGCCTTGACGCGTATTGGGACAACACCGTCCTCAACAGTATCAAGGCGAGCGGTGTGTGACTGGGCGAGCCAATTGCAAGATCCCTGACTTGCGGCGGCATTGCTACTCGGACTATATGAAAGCGAGAGAGGTAGGGAATGGTTCTAGCAGGAATCAAAGTACCGGACACACTTCTGGTTCGCGATGCGATTGATTTGTCACGGAGCGCGTCAGAGCCATTTCTCTTCAACCATGTGATGCGCTCTTGGCTATTCAGCGTATTGCTGTCAGAAAGCGCTGAACGTGCTCCGGATGCCGAGTTGTTGGCAGTAGCCACGATTCTGCATGATCTGGGCTTGACTGACCGCTATACGGCGGAAAATCGTTTCGAGGTGGATGGCGCCAATGCGGCGCGCTCGTTTCTGAAGGGGCGAGGCATCTCGACGCTGCAGATGCAAGTTGTTTGGGATGCCATCGCGCTTCATACCACACGATCTATCGCTCTTTACAAAGAGCCCGAAGTGGCTATGACCCATTCGGGAATAGCGGCGGACGTTCTGGGGGCAGGTCTTGATCGAATTCCGCAGGAAAAACAAGGCGCGATCCTGGCCGAATTTCCGCGCCTGGCACTTAAAAACGGATTCAAAGAGTGCCTTTGCAACATCGCTCGTCGGAAGCCGGAGTCCACCTTTGACAACATCGTTCGGGATTTCGGCGTTCGGTATGTCGAGGGGTACACATCCCCCAACTTTGCCGATGTCGTCGCGAATGCACCATTTTCCGAATAGACGACCTCCCGATCATCGAATTGCGCAAACGTATCAGCGCGGCTAACAAAGGAAACAACATGAACTACCAGATTCAAGGACTTTCCATCCATGCGGAGGTGCACGGGACTGCGGAGCCGGCTCTCGTATTTCTCCATTACTGGGGTGGAACTTCGCGCACCTGGCGCAAGGTTACCGCCGAACTTGAGGGACAGTTCAAGACAGTGGCCTATGACGCGCGTGGCTGGGGGAAGTCCGACAAGACCTTAGCCGGCTACAAATTGGCAGACCTTGCGGACGAAGCTCTCCCACTGGTCAAAGCGCTGGGAATCAAACAATATGTTCTGGTTGGACATTCGATGGGAGGCAAGGTCGCGCAGCTCGCCGCATCGCGGAGGCCGGAGGGGCTTTCAGGCCTCATTCTAGTGGCTCCTGCTCAGCCAACGCCTCGGCACAATCCTCCATAGATGCGTCAAGGGCAGCTTCATGCGTACGACAATCGTGACAACGTTCTTAAGACCATTGGCAGTGGCCGTCTGACTGCTCGTCCTCCTTCGCCAGAGATTCTAGAGCAAATTGTCGAAGACAGCATGTCGGGCTCTCACGAGGCGACGATGGCATACCCGTTGGAGTCAATACTTGAGGACATCTCGGCCGAGGTCGCGAATATCAACGTTCCAACGGTGCTGCTCGCGGGCGAACTCGATCAGGTTGATTCAATCGAACGACACAAGACCGAAGTCCTGGCTTACCTTTCGAACGCCGAGTTCAAGATCATCCAGGGGAGCGGCCACTTGATTCCGATTGATGAGCCTGTGCGGTTGGCGAAAAAGATTGCAAGTTTTACAACGCGGCTTGCGGGGTAAGGAAGAACTTCCTCATTGAACTTTGCCAGGAGGTCGGGATTGGTCCTCACAAACGCGTACGCATTGCGTGGCTTGGCCAAGTTCGGACTGGTCAGTTACGCGGAATCGACCAATATAACCACTGAAGTCGCGGCGCCTACCCGCGAGGAAATCGCATCGTCACTGTGGCAAAAGGATCTCTCGATAACGAACTTACCCCAGCAAGCAAGCGCACGTGGCGCTCAGATGGCGAAGTACTGTCGAGGAGTGCGGGCTTTCCGTTGGGCATTTTACACGATCTTTCCGAAATTCATTTGGAACCTCCGCGCATCGTTACCTGATTCAGCAGCGAATTCGGGTAGCAAAAGCGCTTCTATTGGAAACCTCCAGCCCGTTATCGCAGGTCGCAGTGCAGGCCGGATTTTCCGATCAGGCCGCGCTCTCTCGAACGTTTGAAAGAATGGTCGGTGTGCCTCCAGGAAGGTGGCGTCGAGAACGCTCCGGACGGAACTCTTCATCGCGTGATTTCCGTTCGGCTGTCATCCAGCGTGAGAATTACCTCGACGACTTGTGACGAGGTAGGGTTTCCTTAGAGCTGACGCCCAGAAACGAGCTTTTGCTGCATGTCTCGTCCTTGTTTGACGCGAAATTGACAAAAAAGGCTCCATTTTGCCAATACGGTCGAATTTGGCGTCGGTAGAATCTGGCGGCAAGTACCAATAAGGTTCCTTACGGTCATTCGCTTGATGTTGTGGTCCGAATCAATTCGATTGTCTGGAGTCGATCGTTTGATTTTTGCGAGGCAAAAGTCGTGAGTGCCATAGAGTCGCGCCGAGGAACGATATTTCAGGCCGATATTGGCAGTCCACCCGTTTGACTTGTTGATTGAGATTCTCTACCGACAAGACAGCGCTTCGAATGCGCCAAAGCTGGAACCTGAAGGAAAAAAGATGATTGACCCGCGGAAAACGCAATTGTGGCTTGTCGGTGGCGGCATCGCTTCGATGGCGGCGGCAGTGTTCGCGATCCGCGATGCTGCCGTTCCTGGCAAGAACGTGCACATTCTGGAACAGCTGGACATAGCTGGGGGATCGCTGGATGGCTCCCCGGCCGGCCCCTCTCATTGGGGCTACGTCACTCGAGGCGGCAGGGAGCTGGACGAGAACACCTATCAAACGCTCTGGAACCTACTGGAATCGATTCCATCGCTGGAAGATCCGAACGTCAGTGTCCGTCAGGAATTTCTCGCGTTCAACCAGCGCGTAAGGACCGATGCGCGCGCCCGCCTGATTGACAAGAATCACCGAATTCTCGACGCGAGCGCCTTTGGTTTTAATGCCAGGGACCGCATCGAACTGATGCGGGTTCTTACGTTGCCTGAGCACGCCCTAGGCACCCGCCGCATTGACGAGATGTTTTCGGAACACTTCTTACGGACCAATTTTTGGCAAATGTGGCGCACCATGTTCGCGTTCCAGAATTGGCACAGCACAATCGAGCTGAGACGCTACTTCCTGCGTTTAGTGCAGCAATTTCCCCAAATGGCTTCCATGTCCGGTGTACGCCGTACGAAATACAATCAATACGACTCGATCGTGCGTCCGCTCCAGAAGTGGTTGATGGACCGTGATGTCGAAGTTCGATTCGGCACGCGAGTGACGGATGTCGATTTCGATCAAAGCGATCCAGCGCGCCGCCGCGCCATTCGTCTCCATCTGCAAACCAGCCAAGGCTCCTCCTCCATTGAGCTCGGCGAACAGGACGTCACCATGCTCACGCTCGGTTCGATCACCGCCGACACCACCCTCGGGGGAAACGACACGGTGCCGGAGCTGATCCGCAATCGCCGCGGGGGCGATTGGTCACTTTGGGAGGCCTTTGCGGGCAAGGCCAAGGATTTCGGCCGCCCCGACGCATTTTTTAATGTGGACGAGAATAAATGGGAGTCCTTCACCTTGACCATGCATCGCGCTACGTTGCTGAAACGTATCGTCGAATACTCCAAGAACGAGCCGGGCACAGGCGCAATGATGAGTTTTGTAGATTCAAGCTGGCTGATGTCGATTGTCGTACCTTATCAACCCCATTTCGCGGAGATGAGCAAAGACACCTATACGTTGTGGGGCTATGGCCTGTTCATCGACAAGAAAGGAGACTACGTTGAAAAGCCCATGGCGCGATGTACTGGGAAGGACATCCTGATTGAGCTCATTCATCAGTTAGGATTTGAAGACATCATGGAGGAGGTGCTGGCCAGCACAGACGTCACGTCAGTGATGCTGCCCTACGCCTCGGCCATGTTTGCCTGCCGCGTCCCCGAAGATCGTCCCTGCGTGATCCCGAAAGGAGCGAAAAATTTTGCCTTCCTCGGCGAGTGGGTCGAATTGCCAGAGGACATTGTGTACACAGTTGAATATTCCGTACACACCGGGATGCACGCGGTATACAACCTTTTCGGTGTCGACAAGAGAATCCCTCTTCCAGCCTATCATGACCTCTTGGATCCGAAGGCTGGGTTTGGCGCGCTGGAATCGATATTTAAGTAAAACGAACAAGCGCACCGTGTGAGTGGCGGAAAGAGTAGGACACGTTCCGCGGCCAGCGGGTGCCGCCACAAAGCTGGGAATCCCTCGCCAGACTCTCGACTCAAAGATCAGGAAGCTGGGAATCAACCGTTGGCGCTTCAAAACCCCCGAACTCTCCTTCCCTCGTGGCGAACTCGTGCAGAAAGTGCACGAAAATTAGCGGCGGAGGTGGTCGCGGCGAGCTCCATGGAAGTGCCGTTTCTCGCCGAGTTGGAGCAGCCTCGCGGTTAGGGCGGAGAAGCACGCCGCTCGTCTTTAGTGAGCGCACGCTTCCTTGGACCTGTAACACTGCCGGTCATTTCCAGACGTTTCTGCCTGCCTTCACATCTGCGGCAGTCCATGGGAAGGCAATGAAGCAGGCGCGCTCGGCTTCTGGACCGCCAAGGAAGATGTCGAGCCGCTGGCCTCCTATGGGGCGGGCGAAGAACCCGGCAAGGTCGCTCGGCAGTACATGCCCAGCACAGAATTCGCTAATTCGCTGACGACATCAGAAACTCTAATGTTTCCGACATCGTTGGCGTTGAATCAACGATTCTCATACCTTAAACAAGTTCTCCGCTCAAGTGACGAGGAGAAAGAAAAAATAAATGGACACGAGAACAAGCTTACGACCTTTGGCCTCAAGTCCTTTCCTCAGCTGAACTTTGCCTAAGGTGCGAAAATTCTCCCAGCTCGCTCGCCTAATAGCACTCGCAACAGTACGAGCAGAGCACGAAAACGACGGTTTTCTGAACCCGTCTTCTGGGTTCCGTAAAATCAGTGGCTTACGGGGTTTTTTGGATACTCTTCTTTGGTGCACAGTTGGTGCACAAGACTCTGCAAATGGGGTGTTTCTGTGCAACTGAGAGCATTCTAAGTGATTCAAAACAAGTGAAGCGTGGTGTGTACGAACAGGGCAGGGACAATTACAATTTCCCGTTTCCAATCGACGAACATAGTTGATCATTAGGCGTCGTTGAGCCTGGCTCCCGAATCTATCCGGATCGCCTCTCCCGCAGGAAGCTGCTCGGCCTCTACAACCAGAACTTACCCGGAGTTGAGCGGGGTCCTTTTTCAGGGGACACCGCTGCGGATGAAGAACGGAAGAAAGTCATCAAGAAGTTTCAAAGATGGGTCCGATTTCCTACGAACGATCGCTCCGTACCAGCAAGTGACCAGCAGTGACGCCAGCTTTTGGGGATCGTGGGCAATTGGTGTTCCGCTTTCTTTCTGTGCGAGTGAAATCAACTCGCTTACATGAGTGATCCAGATTTCCGTGCCACGAGCGATTCGTTGTGTAACGGCGACGGGGATAGCTGGTGCCTCCGCAGCGAGGGTCGCCAGAAGTTGAAGCGGGGCCACTTCAATCATCGGTGGTTCTATGGCCAGGAAGTTGCAGTGCTTTGTGAGTTGATGGATCGCGCTATGGCCCGTCGATTGAGAAAGCGATTCACGAAGAGCCTCGAATTGGCGATCTACAAGTCTCGATGCGAGGTCTTCTTTGCTCCTGAAGTAATTATAGAAAGTGCCCTTAGGCGCGTTGATCGCAGATGCGATGCGGTAAATGCTCGCTTGGACATAGCCGACGTCCTGAAATAGTTTGCCAGCGGAGCGCAGAAGCATTTCACGCAGATCGTGCTCTCGATGTGAGATCTGGCCCTGAATCGGAGACATTCACCGAATCTGGCAAGAAATTACCGGTCCGTGGCTTGTCGAATCGAACTGCATTTGTCGATTCCTGCTGAAAGTCTCGATCTTTATTTTAGGCTCTTTGAAAAAATGTGTAGGAAAAATTGGCATTCTTCGATAATAAGGTGACCGGTCGTCTTATGTTTGGAGGTTGCCGTGGATAAAACTCACACCGGCGAACACAATCGGAATTCCGCGCACTTGCATGAAGCCCCAGCAAGCGCCCATGGCGCCCAGATGGCGAAGTATTTCACCATGAACCAACCGCCAAATGTTGCCCTCGATTCCGTAGCTTCCGTTGTCCGGCCGCAAATGGCGATTACCAGGCTGATTGCGCGAAGCGGCATCCCGGAACGGACTGCGTCCATCCCATCTGAAAAGGCCTATGTTGTTTCGGTTCATCTTAATCATGCAAACTCCGGCGAATGGGAACTTTGGACCGATGGCAAATACACAAAGACGGGGGCATGGCCAGTGGGCGGAGTCGCAATGTGCGACCTGGAGTCAAATACGAGTATTCGAAACCCGGGGCCGATCGACTGGGTCCACTTCCACGTTCCGCGTGCAACCTTGGACTCCCTCACAGACGATGCCGAAACGACTAGAATTAAGCGTCTCCACTGCGTTTATGGAACCCCCGACCCAACCATATATCACTTAACGCAACTGATCCTGCCGTGCCTAAATAGGCCGGAAATATTCTCTCAGTTGTTCATGGATTCTTTCACCTTGATGATTTGTTCACACCTTGTCGGGCGGTATGGTCGGATTCGCGAAACCATCCCGGAATTCAAAGGCGGCCTGGCATCGTGGCAAAAGCGCCGCGTTGTGGAATTGTTCCAGGAGCACTTGGACGGCGAATTGAAACTGGCAACACTTGCCGAGGAATGTCGGCTGTCGGTCAGCCATTTTGCGCGATCATTCAGGAAATCGTTTGGGACCTCAGCACATCGTTACCTGATTCTGCACCGCGTTGAGATCGCGAAGGTCCTCTTGTCGGAAACGAATAGCTCGTTGGTGGAAATTGCCGCACAGACTGGATTTTCTGATCAAGCCGCCCTTACCAGGACGTTTGCAAACGTCGTTGGTGCGACTCCGGGAAAATGGAGGCGTGAACACTCACGCCGCGGTATTTTTATCGAAACAGCTAAACGCCAGTCTCTTCAACCACTCGAATAGATTCCATCCTCAAGTCCGGTGACGTCGTTGCGCGGAGTTTTCCTATAGATGCAATATCGTCGCCGATTTGGCATTCGGCTAGAGTCTTCGTGTTGAACTCAAGCCAGAAGTGATCTTTTTGCTTGCCTTCACTCCACATTTGAAGCAGGAATCCACAAAAGTGGTCCGTGTTTTCAATAGTGTCGTGCTCGTTCCTAATATGGTCCCTCGCAAGTTCGAGGCTCAACGCACGATTCGCTTAAGCCCAAACTATAGAGGAGAGTGATCATGAAAAAGATTTACGGGGTTGTAGCGCTCGCTGCGACGCTGGTGGGCGGGAGTCTGCTGCTGGAGAGGACCGTCAAAGTCGCCGCGGCGGCACCAGCCGGTATCAAGAACGTGGTTTTGGTGCATGGAGCATTCGCCGATGGCTCCGGCTGGGAAGCCGTCGCCAAGATCCTCGAGAAGGATGGCTACACGGTGTCGGTGGCGCAGCCCCCCGAAACCTCGTACGCGGACGACCAAAAGTACACGAAGGCCGCAATTGACGCCATGGGCGGGCCGGTCGTCCTGGTCGGCCACAGCTACGGTGGGTCCATCATCAGCGAGGCGGGCAACGATCCAAACGTTGCGGCACTCGTCTACATCGCCGCATTTGCGCTCGATGAAGGTGAGAGCTGTGCGTCGATCGAAACGGCCGTGCCGCAAGCGTCGAAGGCATTCAAGCCGGACAGCAACGGCAACTGGTGGATCGATCAGGACCATTTCGCAGCCGACTTCGCGGCGGATATTCCCCCGGCCCAGGCTCACTTCATGGCTATAGCGCAGGTGCCGATCTCCACCGACTCGTTCACCCACAAGGTCACGAGTCCCGCCTGGAAGACCAAGCCGACCTTTTACATGGTGGCCAGTTCAGACCGGTCGATCAATCCGGTGCAGGAGCGCATGATGGCGAAGCGCGCCAATGCCAAGACGGTCGAAGTGAATGCCAGCCACGTGGCCTATATGTCTCACCCGAAGGAATCGGCCAAGCTCATCGAAGAGGCTGCCGCCACCGCACACGTCAATCGATAGTCTGCGGCCTTGATCAAGCGCTTCGTTAGCCAAACGCTTGCCCGCGGTGTTGAAACCTGGCTCGCTCGATAGTGGGCCTCGGCCGATCCTGATGATATCGGCGGAGGCCCGGATCAACGTCGTCTGAGGAGAACACAATGAACGATCGCATCACCGTGAAAGGACATGACGGCGCGTTCGCCGCCTACATCGCAAGGCCGAAGAACTCTCCAGCTCCCGCCGTGGTCGTTCTGCAGGAGCTGTTTGGTGTGAACGCTGACATTCGCAAGCACTGTGATGAATTGGCGGGACAAGGCTACCTCGCGGTTGCTCCAGACCTGTATTGGCGGCAGGAGCCGGGCGTCGATTTAGACGTCACATCCCAAGCCGACTGGGACCACGGCCTTCGCCTCTATCAGGCTTATGACCGAGATGCCGGCGTCAGGGACATCAAAGACACCATCGATGCAGTACGCAGTCTCCCGGAATGCAACGACAAGGTTGCCTTGCTCGGCTATTGCCTCGGCGCGCTGATGGTCTTCCTGACAGCTGTGCGCAACGATGGCATCGACGCCGCAGTCTGGTACCACGGCGCCGATACTGACAAATACCTGGGAGAGGTCGATGGGCTTCGTGCGCCCATCCTGGTGCATCTAGCCGAGGAGGATGAGTTCATTACAAAGGCTGCGCAAGCGGAGATTAAAGCGGCACTTGGCAAGAAATCAAATGCGACGTTGTACAGCTATCCGGGACAGAATCATGCCTTCTCTCGGCACAATGGCGCACACTACAACGCCGCCGCGGCTCACCTTGCCAATAGCCGGACAAGCGACTTTTTGAATCGCCAATTGCGGTAACTGCCGGATGCTCCGGAGGCAATAACGGGGGGGCGACCGTAGCGTACATCCGGAAGTTCGGAGTTTGTCGCATCTGCTTTCGGGGACTGGCGCTAAAGGGGAACTCCCTGGGGTCTTTGAAGTCGTCGTGGTAGAAAATCGTTAATCTGCTGGATGACTTCTCGGAGATCGTCTTCGTGTGTTCTGCGGATTACCCTTCGGGCATTGGCAAGACCATAGAAGAATCGATGTCGAACGGATCGACCAAAGTAATGAATGAAAGGAGCGGTGCAAAATGGCCGTGCGAATCACAAAAACGTCGTTTAGCTGCGAACTCGTTACGATCCACTCGAAGAGGTCATTTGCCGAGCTCATCAGCCGCATTGAGGCCACATTTCAGTACTACGACGCGAAGACTCTCCGTGATCTGACAGCCGAAGGGGACACGAAAAAGCTAGAGACGTACGTGAAGCAAGTAGGTGACCCGACCGAATTCGCGATCTTTTTCTCTCTCGACCAAGGTTCTACGCAGCGATTGGCTGGAATACCGATCGAATCCCGTTTCTACCTGTTCGGAAATGCGACCATCGCCCAAGGTCTCTTCCGATACTCCGCACGTGCAGGTCTTGGAGCGCCGGTTCGCTTTTGCGTATCACAAAAGGATGGCGAAGATGCGCGCATCGACATCGATCTTCCAACTTCGTTCTTCAGCCAATTTCCAGAGATGAAAGATTCACCGGTCCCTCAGATGTTGGATGATCGCATGATCCCGCTCTTGCAGGAGATCGCCAGTTAGACGTTAGGCATGGACGATCCAGGGGGTCACTCGCAGGGCTGGAGAAGCATTCTGGAAGTTCCCTGCACCTGATGGCGCGTGGCATAGTTATGGCCGAAGACGACGTGGCGAAGAAGCGCAATTTTGCATAGGTTATGCCCGTTCACAATCTTGCCGGCGGAGCGATCACCGTTGGGCGGGCCGCGGGCGAAGACGTAGTACTGGTGCGCCGCGGCGATGATTGTTTTGCGGCCCACAGTAACTGTTCGGTTGGGTTGTGATGGTTTGGTGCCGCTTGACGACAGTGCAGTCCAGCTGAACATTTACAGGCTCAAGCCAGGCTCCTTGCGATTCGAGTTCAGGAAGGAGATTCGAGATGATAAGAAGAATCGAGATTGAGCGATTCAGCCTTACCTCCTCAAAGCCGTTCGATCAAGTTGTTGCGGCCGTAGATGCCGCTATCGGTCATCCGGATATGGCTGAGTTCGCGAGATCATCTCGCGAGGCGCGTTCTTTTGCCGAACTGAAAAGCGCAGTCGAGAAAGGCTTGAGCGAAGTAGGACTGATGCTGTTCATGGTGCTTGATCACGGTGCGGTTCTGCGGAAAGAAACTGGCCGCGACACGCCCAGGATCGTCCGCTTCATTATTGGCAATCCACTCATCATGAAGGAAATGGCGAAGCATGTCCCGGACGCAGGATCTTACGCGCCGGTGACAGTGCTCGTCGATGAGCGCGCGGACGGCGTGCATTTGTCCTACGACAGGATTGCGAGGTTCTTAGCCCCGTATGAGAATCGCGACGCGCTAGAGGTCGCGAGGGATCTGGATAGGAAAATCGAGGGTCTATTACGAGAAGCTGCAGCGTGAGCAGACAAACCCTCAAAGGGTTTCCAGTCTTTTCTCCGCGCCGTCCGCTCTGTTCAAACTGATCAGCTCATCGCGAGTCCGCTTGAGAATCTCCCGTGAAAGGTTCGGGTCCGACACGGCGCGAGAGAGGTTGATCGCTCCTAGCATTGCACTAATCGTGAGAATCGCACGGGCGCGCCGATTAGAGTCGCCATTTGGGGGAACAAGGTCCGTCGAATATGCCAAGGTGCGCTTGAGTCGTGCGGTATATACGGCCTTCGCGGATCGACTCGCACGGGACATGTCACCCAGCAATGCGCCCAGAGCGCAGCCTGTTCCCGGGGCGTCCCGGTGCTCTTCGGTCAAATAGGCCTTCAAAACTTTCGTCAGCGTGTCAGTATTTTCCTCCCAGCGGTCGAGATCCTGGAATGCGGTGGCCAGCGCCTCCACCACCAGTTCGTCGCGTGAATCGAAATGTTTGTAAAACCCACCAGCAGTAACACCCGCTTCCTTCATCACATCGGCAACGCCGATGCCTTCGAGGCCGAGCTCGCGAAACCTCTTGGCGGCAACGTTCACGATCCGATCGTGCGTCTGCGCCTTGTCACTCTTCGAATAGCCCATCCGCCGTCACCCTCTCTTCCGGAGTCTGCATGGATCGCCCCGGGTAGGAAGAACTCCTAGAGTATCAGCGTACTCTTCCTTGATTGGATGCAAACCGTCTAACCTTGGTACAAGAAACTCACTGCGTCAACGATAAAGGTCAATGCTGTCCTCAGCAAGTCAAGCCCAACGGGATGTTCTAGGGAGATTTTCCTAAAATACATTGCAACTTGTGGAGTACGAGCATACTCTACAATAATGAAAGCGCAGAGCAACCCGTTTCAAGCACAGGAGAAGCAATGAGCAACTCATCCCCAGAACGAAATAAGGCAATCGTGCTCGAAGCATTCGAGACACTGTTCAACAAGCGCGACTACACGGCGGCGGAGCGCTTCTGGTCACCGGCTTACATCCAGCACAGCGCACACATTGCACCAGGTCGCGAAGGCCTATTCAATCTGGTCCGCTCAGCGCCGGAGACGTTGCACTATGAGAACCAGCTCATCATCGCCGAAGGCGATTACGTCATGGCGCATGGCCGCTTCACTGGCATGGGGAGGCCCGCCGCCTGGATCGCCGCCGACGTTATCCGGTTCGAAGACGGTCTTCTTAAAGAGCATTGGGACGTTTTGCAGGACGAGGCGACCAAGGCCGAATCTGTCAGCGGCCTTGCCATGTTCGGCGACACATTCCCCAGGTGACAACCAAATTTACCAAACCAAGGAGGCAGTAGCCATGACTTCACCCGTTGTTTCGAATCCAAAGTACGTGATCTTAGGCGCGAGCGGGAACACCGGCTCGATCATCGCCGATTTCCTGCTGTCGAAGGGCGAGAACGTGCGCGTCGTGGGGCGCGACGTGGGGCGGCTACAGCGCTTTGTGCGCAAAGGCGCGGAGGCTTTCCCCGCGGATATGACCGATGCGGCCGCGCTCACCAAAGCCTTCACCGGCGCGCGGGCGGCCTACGCGATACTGCCGCCGCTGCACTCCCGCGAAGAGCAAGAGCAACAGAGCGATGCGATTGCAAAAGGCGTGAAGGAGTCTGGCCTGCGCTACGCCGTGCACCTGAGCAGCTACGGTGCGCAGGTCCCGCAGGGTACGGGGCCAGTCACCGGACTGCATTCTTCCGAGGAGAAACTGAACGCGATCAACGGTTTGAACGTTCTGCACCTGCGAGCTGCGTATTTCATGGAGAACAATCTGGCGGCGATTGACATGATTCGCGGGATGGGCCTGTTCGGGCATGCGCTGCTAGGCGCACCAAGTTCTGTGCTCCTTGTTAGCTTTGACTTCATCGTTGTAACGCTGCACTGCTAAGGTCAGCGTCTCAGCTTTGTTGCTCTGTTTCGTAGCCATCTGATTGACTAATTCGACGCCATTCTTCGCAGCGAGAATCTGAACGTCCGCCTGCCCAAGCCCGACAGTCAGGTCTTCTAATGTCTTAAATGGCTGGAATCGTCGGATGCCATGGAGGGTGTAGCGGAGAGCGTATTGGAAGGAATCCGGGCTGACCTTTGGCTGCCCGTTCTTGTAGCGGTCATTCACCCGTTTCCACGGGTAGCCGCTGGTGCGAAGCCGTTCATAGATTGCTGGTGCCGCCATGTCCCTGTCACTTTCCACGCAACTATAGTACTGAGCGTTTTGGATTCGCTTGACAGGGAAAATTGAAAAGTGGCAACACCAGCAGCCAAAAGTGGTGACACCTAGCGTTTTTCTTGGGAATTTTGATACTGGCGGAGAGGGGGGGATTCGAACCCCCGATCCCGATTTTGTCGGGATAACTGCTTAGCAGGCAGCCCTGTTCGGCCACTCCAGCACCTCTCCGCAGGCTGCTAAGACTTTTGCTGTGATGATGCTACGAGCAGTTTCGTGTCGGCATCCAGAACAGCGTGTTTTTCATTGTCCCTGATTTCGTCACCACCCGCTGGGGCGGCGTCGCTCATGTGGTCAATAGCCGCATGTAGCGCGTTGTCGCTCGGATGAACGTACGTCATTGATTGCCGAATGTTTGAATGGCCTGCGAGACGTGCCAACGTCCATGCATCCATTCCAGAATTTCCCCATCGCGTCAGACAAGTGTGGCGCAGCGCGTACAAAACAAATTCTCGCGGATTCAAGCCGACCGCTTTGACGGCTGTCGTGTGCGGTTCGTAAATTGTGTTGTCCACGATGTGACCGACCCTCGCGCGTTTTGCGGGAAAGACCCAGCCGTCTCTCGGCTTGCCCGCTGCAATCCAGCGAGCGTCAAGCATACCACGAACACGCGGTGTCATCGGCACGGGCCGCGCAGCGGCGATAGTCTTCGTACCAGGTACAACGAGCACGGCGCGCTTCGCGTCAACAAACCGAACATTCTCCCACCGCAGGCGGAAGCATTCATCGGGTCGCAGACCCGCGTCGAGAATTATGGTCGCAACGGTTTTCAACGGCTCCGTGCAGGCGTCGAGGTATCCCTGCTCTTGCTCGGGCAACAAGACCCATTTGCGGACGTTCGCACCTTTCAGCACGTTGAGTTTCGGCGCAAAGTCGAGCAATCCATCTTCTACTGCGTGCGATATGATTGCACCCTCACCAGCGGAAACTCCTGGGGAGCCAGTGCCAGTTATTGCGACCGTGCCAGAGCCCACGCCCGTGGCAGCGGTGCTAGCACCAGGGCTTACGCTAGCATCAGCGCTGAAGTTCACGAGAGAGGAGATAGAGCAAATCGTTTTGCAATACTTGCGGGAGCACGGCCAACTTGTGGCGGTAACTCCAGCGGCTGCGGAGCCAGCAGAACCTAGATTGGGATACGGCGAACGGAAGGTGTCGGGGAGTGACCGACCAGTTGTGGTGGAACCGAGATATTTAGTTCCAGTGGACCCAGCGAGCGGTCGGGAAATTTTAACTCCAGAACAAATTGAAGAGAAACTGTCGCGTGATTTGGAAGCGGCAATTCGCTCGCACGCTGGACAGCGCGGAACAAATCCTCAGGCAAGTATTACGCAGGGAAAAATCACGAGTAGTGTTCACGAGTACAAAAGGCGTTAGAGGAAAATCACAATGTCAGCAATCAAAGATTTGGGGTTCTTCAACGACCTGACCTACTGCGTGCGGCGTAGACGAGAAGTTCTAGACCGCGCGGGCAATGACGTTCCCTGTCTTGAGTGCGAAGCCGAGAAAAAATTGTTCGTACCCGCAGTCGCCTGACGGCACCACCCACCTGCCACGGATAAAAGGCGTGGTGTCTGGGGCGTTGCAGCAACTCGTGAAGTGCACAAGTGCGGAGTGAGGGAAAACTGTGAGCACATTTTTCAGAAAGAACGCCGCGAATAGGAGTAGAAGGGCTGCCGAGTAAAGGGCAGCCCGTTAAACTGCGCGGACGCGGACGGGAAACCGTCAATCAGGGTCAGCACCACTCCACTTTAGTAGCGGTTTGGTCGGTTCCATTTTCTTGGCCTTCTGGAGTTTCTTGGTAGGTTTCTTCTTGGCTGCCATGGATTTCTCCTGTTCTTGAGGTTGCCCCCATGGGCGTTGTCGCTCTTATACGCAAATTTGGGGCCAATGTACAGTCGCACGCGGACATACCTCATCCCCATTGGAATGTGGGGGCTGTATTAATTGGGTTTCATCGGGGCTTTCGACCAAACCAGAGATGACACTGAATAAATCAACGCCTATTGAGATATCCAACGCAGAATAGGCTGTCTCCTGCCGTGGGACAGCAATAGACGCACGCGGCCAAAACTAGGATGGAAGTTTGGGTAGGTGGGTCAGTTTCCGGTAAGGGCGTTTACTAGGAGTTGACATCGGCCAACGCAACTTGGGAGCATAAATAAAGGCTCCGTCCTGCATGTCGGCCAATGCGAGGCAGTTTGAACGCGATGACACAAAGAGCTTCGCTAGGACTACTCATCGCTACGATACTGGCGCTCGGAGGGTGTAAATCACCACAGCCTCGGCCCGCAATAGAACCTTCTGCTTCTCAGCCTCAGTCGATGGATTGCGCCCCGATGTTGGTCCAATCTGAGATTGTTGCCAAATACCCGCCGAATGCGAAACCGGGTTTCAATTCTCCCGAGGAGGTTACCGCCTTCTTAGAAAAACGGTGGCCGCTGGCAGACATTAGAAGGTACGCAATTCCTGAACGTCGCCACAATGACGAATATCAGAATTTGGTTACAACCGGTACTCCGGAGATATGGGCCGGTCGCCTCTATTGCGATAAATCGACGGGATTTGACTCAGTTGAATGGTATGCCACCATCGAAATCGGCCATACCAAACATTTATTGAAAGAATTTTCCTTGGGGGCCATCCGAGGAAAAGATTTCTGGCTGTTGGAAATCGGAAATCCAACTTCGGTCCAGTTACCCCCAACTTTTGAGCCCGACTTCCAGAAGCCGTACTTTGTCGGGCACAAGTAGACGACGTTTTTGTTCCCGTCACTCCTGGGAAGTCGCATTACCGGTAACTTGCCTGCGTTGACGTGCTAAAATGCGATGATGGCGCAACGCAAAATCGGTTTCGTACCGAATCCCCCGAACAGGGAGACGCGTGAGAAGGTGTTCGGTGACGTGACGGTCGTGCAGTCGCTTACAACTGCGAATGCCGACGCGGAAACTCATCGTCGGCGACCGGATTCGTGACCGACCGCAAGGAACTTTCGTGGGACGAGGTTGAAGAGATTCCGCGATTCAAAGAATTGATTGCCTCGTACGTGCTCGCTGGAGAATGAGCCGATGACGATACGGCAACGCCCCGCTGTTAGTCCCTCTCAAAGATAGTTAGTTCAATCCCCGAACGCCGCGTCAATCTGACCGCGTACTCGCTATTTAACTCTGAACAGGGTCTTATGGGGTGCGTTGGGGTTTACCTCCAAACCAAACTTTCTCAAAAATGGAATGAGTATCGCATAAATAGTCACCGCTTCTGTCCTTGCAGTCTGTTGAATCTCAAGTTCCTTGATTGGCTGTGCGACTATGTCGCTCACGTGCTTCGCAAATTGCCACGTCACGGTGTTTGGCTCATTCAATTTACCATTGCCAAACAAATTTGCATGCTTCGCATACTCCGAATGCCGCCTGTCCAAGAAGTCGTTGTCGAGACCAACAATTTGTATATTCCCTTCTCCCTACTGATAAACGGAGGGTTGGGGTGCCTCTCAGAAAGTGAGAAGGAGGTTCCTAGAGCACTCACGTGGGCATATATGAGGTTCACGAACTCACCTCCCTTTTCTCTTCCAATCACGTCAAAGGTCGCCCGAACAGAAATGTGTTGCAAAAGGGCGACAAACTCCTCAAATATCCTGTTGAACTGCTCCTCAGACAACTTGACTCCAATTTTATCTTCCAGCATTTCTGAGTGAGCACTGGCTTGGGCAAAAATATTTTCAGCAATTGGCTGCGCTGCATCGTTTAGTGTCCCGTTCATCGATTTTTTGTCCACTGTTTCGTCGCAAGTACCGCCTAGTTGGTCGTTCGTAGAGGAGATTACGCGGGGTCGCCACATTTGTCGCAGCAATACTTAAACGCCCAGCCTTCTCTTTCATTACCGAAGGCCTCGGCGTGACGCAAACCAGTGCAACCGTTCGCGCCGCACATCTGGGGATGTTGCTCTGGACGCTCTGTCTTGGGAGCATCGCAAGCGGCACAATGCGGGTCTCCGACTGCATGCTCTTTTCCGCCTGCCTGAATTTTCATTTTTGTCTGCCCTACTTTAATGCAGACCGCATTGTCCCTGATTTTGTCACTACCACATCTGTTCTGTTGTTCGCAGATGCTGCTATGATATCGGGTGCAACGCCCTCATTCGTAACAACTTCAATCAACAAATAGCAAAATCGGTGAAAACCTGTAAGTCTCTTTGTTTGCGCTAGTTACTGATTAGCAGGCAGCCCTGTTCGGCCACTCCAGCACCTCTCCGCGGGAAAAACGAATGGCTCGGCGTGCGGCGGCCTGCGGGGGTAAGTATAGCATCAACGTTTGCGGTGCGTGCGAGACGGCATGCTTTGGGTGGCGCGCGAAAAAGCAGATCCCTCGCTGCGCTCGGGATGACAGGATCCAGGGGCCGCGAACTTCGCGATCTCTCTAGGTGCGTTACGCGCGTCTACGGTTGGGGATTCAGCGTAGGGTCTTGCACCGTAGGCGCGCGGTCTTCGGTTGTGGCGCGGACGGTGGCGGATTCGTCGGTGTAGAAGCTACGGTAGCCGAAATTTCCGGCGCGGGCTGTTAGGGTGTAGGCGGTGATGCGGCCGTTGGAGTCGGGCTTACCGGGAGTGTATTGCAGGGTGTAGTGGGATAGTTGCGCGGATTGGGCGGCTTTGCGGACGGTGTCGCCTAGAGTTTCGAGAGACGGTGGGGCGCTGCCTTCGCTTCGTTGGTAGGTGTTGATCGCTTGTTGGATGACCGCAAGGGACTCGCGGGCGCGGGCTTCGGCTTCGGTTTTCGAGCCGGATAATTTCCAGGGGACGGCGAACCAGGCGATGGCCCAGAGGATCGCGAGCAGGATGCCGCAGGCTATGATGACGCGTTTGTAATTTGTTTTTGTGGGCTTGGGGACTTTGCCGGCCAGGATTAATTCGGTGTCGGCTAGAGCTTTTTGGTCGGCGCCGCAGTAGGGGCAAACTTCGCTGGCCTGGTTGATGAGTTCTTCGCACTCGGGGCAGGAGTACATCGGCGGGACAGTTTAGCAGTTTTCTGTATGGGAGATGGGATCGGGCACCGTGCTGCTGCAGAACGTCAAGAGATTTAACACCGAGAGCGCGGAGAAAAGGCGGAGAAAAATCTGAGAAAGATATATGCGTTTGCCGCAGAGGCGCATAGGACCCAGAGAAAAGAGGGAAAGCCACAAGTTCTGCCCTCGAGGCACAGAGCGCGATTGAGCGGGGCAACTCGTTTCCGAATTCGGGTATCATCTCTTGCAGCGGTTCGGCCAAGTTGCGGTTGCGCAGGCGAATATGCCGTCCAGCCCGGCAGGACAATTCGTTTCGATTGAGATGGTGCGGCGCCTCCTGCAGAAGGCGACTGCGCCAGCGGAATGGAATTTGACGGCGGAGCGTTTTCAGCTGGCGCTGGAACGCAGCGTCGCGCATCGCTTCAGCAGCGCGACTTCCAATCTAGCTGGCGGCGCTTCCTCCAACAGTCATTCCAGTACACCCTCCCACACATTGTCCGACGCACGCGCGATTCAGGCTTATCTGGATTCGCTGCATGCGGCGGATCTGGCGTTGGCTTGCGCTTGCAGCGACGGGAATGCGGCTGCTTGGGATTTTTTCATGGCGCGAGTTCGTCCGGAGCTTTACCGGGCGGGGCGGGCGATCGCGGGGGAAGCGCGTGGGCGCGAGCTGGCGGATTCCTTGTACGCGGAACTATATGGGCTTCGGGAAGTGGCGGGGCAGCGCAAGTCGCTGTTCGATTATTTTTTGGGGCGTAGCAAATTGACGACTTGGCTGCACGCGATTCTGGCGCAGCGTCATGTGGATGGGATCCGGCGGGCGCGCAGGACCGAGTCGTTGGAGGAGGGTGAGGCTGGGGAGCGTGCTTTCGGCGCGCAGCAGAATTCGTTAGGGAATTCGGCGGTGAGTTCGGCTTCGGGTTCGCCGGACCCGGAGCGCAATCGGTTTCTTGCGATTTTGCAGACGGTGCTGACGGCGGCGCTGGATGCGCTTGCGCCACGCGATCGTTTGCGGCTGGCTTACTATTATGTGGAGGGACTGACGCTGGCGGAGATTGGGCGGCTGGTGGGCGAGCATGAGGCCACTGTGTCGCGGAAACTGGAGCGCACACGGCGGGAAATTCGCAAGAATGTGGACGCGGCGCTGCGGCAGGAGAAAAAGTTGAGCGCGGCGCAGTTGCAGCTTTGTTATGAGTACGCGCGAGAGGAGTGGCCGTTTGATTTGACGGGGGCGCTTTCGCAGGGAGAATAAGTGGCGAAGTGTTAGTGCAAGGATTGGGGTTTCGCGCGTTCTAAGTTTGAGCGAGGGTATCAGGAGAAGGAATGGCGGAGCGGGAAGACGACAAGGCGATGGCGGGGTTACTGCGGCGAAGTCTGGCGCAGGACGCTGGCGTCGGCTCGGGTTCTGGTTCGGGTGAGGATTGCCCGGAGCCGGAGATTCTGGCGGCGTACGTCGATCATGCGCTCGATGCGCAGGAGACCGCGCGCTACGATTTGCATTTTTCGCGCTGCTCGCTTTGCCGGGAGCAACTGGCGGGGATGGCGCGCGCGAGCAATGCGGATGATGCAAAAGGCGCGGAGAAAAAAACCGTGGGCGCGTGGGATTGGCTCATGGGGCCACGGTGGTTGATGCCGGTGGCCGCGATGCTGGCGGCACTGCTCGTGATTACCGGCATTACTTGGCATATGAGGAAGGCCGCGGTGCCGGCGAATGAGGTCGCGATGGTGCGGCCCGAGCCGTTGCCGTCGCCGGAGGCTGCGCTGCAAGCGAAAGTGGCGCCACCTTCGACGAGGGAAAATGTCGTTGTGCGGCCTGCTGCGCCGACTCCGCGCGATTCTGCGAGTGCGGCAATCGAGCTTGGCGAGCCGCGTGCGACTCGCGCGTTTGGCGGGACCTCGGCAGCCGGTGCGAAGGCCGGCGTGTCTCATGCCAATACGTCGGCGCGGCGTGATGCATTGTCGTCGGTCGGTGGTGCCGCCAGGCCAAATTATTCCGTGCGAGTGGAGACCCCGCCGCAACCGCAGTCGGCGGCGCCGCCAAGGAGTCCGGTGATGGATCGCGGAGCGATGCGCGCGGGAAGCGGGTCGGGAGCAGGTGTGGGGGCTGGCGCGGCGAATTCCGGTGACGCGAGCGCGACCGTGGCCGAGAATCCGCCCGCGCCGGACGCGACGGTAGCTCGGGCGGCTCCGCCGGCGAAGAAAGCGGAGGCGGGCTCGGTTGAGAGCGACACGAACCTGGCCGTGCAAACGGACGCAGTCAAGGAAGCGAACGCGGCGAAAACGAAATTGCCGGAAACGACGGTGCCGTCGCGTTCGGTGACTGCGATGAATCTAACCGCGAGCCAAACGAACGAAGTCGCAGTGCAGGCGAGATTGCAGGAAGCGCAGATTTCGTCGAACTTGATGAACCTGCAGATTCAGACGCCGGATCCGAAGATTTTGTGGATGGTTGCGAGTCCCGGGTTGATAGAAAAATCCGAGGATGGCGGGACGACGTGGAAAGCCGAGCATGTGGAGACGCGGGCGATGATTCTGGCTGGGGCCGCGCCGACGGCGAAGATATGTTGGGTTGTGGGTGCGGGCGGGACGATCCTGCGCACGACGAATGGTGGGCATTGGAAGACGATACGTCCGCCGGTGGAGACGGATTTTGTGCGCGTGGAGGCGGCGGATGCGTTGAGCGCCACGGTGACGGCGATGGACGGGCGGAAATTTTCGACGAGCGACGGCGGGAAGAGTTGGAGTGATGTGAAGTAGGCGCTTGCGCGCGGGGTCGGATTGGGCAGATTTGACGCGGGCGGTTCGCGAACCGCCCCTACGGAGCCTAGGAATTGTTGACGCCAGGGCAGCTGGGGCGCAGCAAGCAGCGCCCCTACCAAGCAAAAGCCAAGGCGACCCGATCGCTTTTGCGCTTATTTTACCCTGCAAGAAAATCCTAGACTGACGTTCAAAGAGGGAAGAAGGAATCTAGGGAGGCGAAAGCTTATGTGCTCGTGCGCGCGGAAGATATTCGGTGGGGCGATTCTGACGGCGTTTTTTGCGATTGCGCTATTGGCGGGGTATTCGGGGCGAGTATCCGCGGCGGCGGGGCAGAAGGACGAGTCCTCGGCCAAGACCCCGGCCTTGACGACCAACGAAAAAGATCAGGTGGATTTGGCAGTCACGGTTTACAACTCGAATTTGGCGCTGGTGCGCGACGTGCGGCAGATTCATCTCTCGGCAGGCGTGTTTCCGCTGCATTTTGAGGATGTGGCTGCTTCGATCAATCCCGCGACGGTGCATTTTCGGTCTTTGAGCGAGCCGGCGAAGCTGAGCGTGGTGGAGCAGAACTATGAGTACGATTTGCTGGAGCCGGCGAAATTGCTGCAGAAGTATGTGGGACGCGAAGTGACTTTGGTGCGGGCGGAGAAAGACGCGGGCTCTACGCGGTGGGTGGAAACGAAGGCTTTGCTGCTTTCCGACAACAACGGGCCGGTGTGGAAAATTGGCGATGAAATCGTGACGGGGATGAGCGCGGATTCGTATCGCTTTCCGGATTTGCCGGGCAATCTGTACAGCCGGCCGACGCTGGTATGGACGCTCGACAATCGCGGGGCGAATGCGCAGAAGGTGGAAGCTTCTTATTTGACCGGGAACATGAGTTGGAAGGCGGATTACGTTTTGACCGTGACGCGCGATGAAAGGGCTGCGGACTTGGATGGGTGGGTGACGCTGGCGAACAACAGCGGTGTGGCGTACAGCAACGCCAAACTACAATTAGTCGCGGGAGAGATTCATCAGGTTGCCCCTGCGGTACCGCTGCAATCCGTGGCCAAGGCGATGCGGATGGACGCCGCTGCGCCAGCAGCGCAATTTGCGCAGGAATCATTCAGTGAGTATCACTTGTATTCGCTCGAGCGCCGGACTTCGATTCAGAACAATGAGTCGAAGCAGATCAGTTTGTTGAATGGGACGGGTGTGCCGGTGGAGAAATATTTGATGGCGGAAGGACAGGCATATTACTACCGCAATTCGCAGGGAATTGGGAACGCGATTCCGGAGCCGGTGAAAGTTTATTACCGCTTCAAGAATGAAGAGAAGGGCGGGCTGGGAATGCCGTTGCCGGCGGGGACGGTGCGGGTGTACCAGGCGGATTCGAAAAGCGGCGTGCAGTTCGTGGGCGAAGACAACATTCAGCACACGCCGAAGGACGAGACGCTGAAGATCTACATCGGCAATGCGTTTGATGTGGTGTGCGAGCGCAAGCAGACGGACTACAAAAAGCTATCGAGCAATCAGGCCGAAATGGAGTACGCGATTACGCTGCGGAATCACAAAGATGGGCCGGTGACAGTGGAAGTGCGCGAGCCGGTGGGCGGGGATTGGGAAGTGGTGGACTCGAATTTCAAGCCGGAGAAATTGGATGCGACGACGATTGGATTTCACGTCCCTGTGGAGAAGGACGGGACGGCTACTTTGACTTATCGGGTGCGCGTGAAATGGTAAGGCGACTGCGAAAGGTTTAATGCGGAGGGCACAGCGGAAAAGCCGAGGAGAAGCGGAGACGGCGACGACTTCTACCGCAGAGACGCAGAGTGCGCAGCGAAAGGCAACGGCGATTCGGCCGACATTGTGGCCAGCTGGGGCGCAATAAGCAGCGCCCTCACCGATTATTCGTATCCTTGGCAATGTGCCAGTCGGGCACGGCATGCCGTGCCCCTACAAAACCGGGGAGCACAGGCAAGATTGTTGCCTGTGCCACGATTCACCGCTCGGCGGCGTTCGAAATGCGGATCAGGGATTGCTCGATTGTTTTTGAACGACGGTGAGTTCGCGGGCGAAGACGGCGTTGCTGGGGAACTCGACGGCTAGTTCGGCTAGCAACACGCGCGCGAGGGCGGGCTTTTTTTCGCGTTCGTAGGCCAGCGCGAGCATCACCTTCGCAAACGGCTTGAGGTAATGGCCGTGTTCTGCGGCGGAGCCCATCTGATCCATGCCGCGCTGCTTATCGCCATGCAGGCCGCCAAACCAGAGGAAGGCGCGCTTATAGCTGGGGAGGCTGCCGATCACGTAATTGCTCATGCCCAGCGCGACGTTGGCATCCTCTTCTTTGGGAGCGATGGCCAACAGCGTCTTGGCGTCGGCTTCGGCCTGGCGCATCATGGAAAGTCCCGGCAACTGCTTCTTGATGATGATCGCGTCGTAGTCGGATTCCATCCCGTCGGCAATGGTCAGGGCGAGCAGTCCATGGATATTGTTCGGATCGGTCTTCAGAAGTTTTTTGGCCTGTTCGCGCGCCTGAGTATTCGCCGCGACGAATCCGGCGTTGTGGTTCTGCTCCGCGGTGCCAGAGACACCGCCTAGAAACGTCGCATCGTTCACGAAAAACTCGGAGGTGAGAACGCCTCTCTGGTGGAACTGCTCGAAAAGGTAGCTGGCGGCTTCGGAAGCCTTGCCGAGAGGATCATCGGGACGGGCTTTCTGATAGGACGTGAAATCCGCGCGAGCCTCCACGAAATTGAGTTCGTAGAGATGGCGATATCCGCTTTCGAGGAAGTGAGCGGAGGTATCGGCTTCCATTACAGGAGTCTGCTGCGGCTCAGCGGCCGGAGCATCGGCGGCATCCTGCGCGAAAATACCGGCCGGCAAAAACGCGCAAGCCAGCAACAGGCCCGCAGCGATCCATACGCCGTGGGCGCGCAGTTCGCGTAGTTGGCAAGTTCTTAGGGCAAACTGTCGCCCGATCGTTCGTCGATATGCAATAGGCATTAAATTTTCACCCAGCAGTCTTACGGCTGAAAAGGCGTTGGGTGCCGCGCGTTCGATATTCAATTAGAAGTGTACCGCAAATCCTTGGTTGCTTTGCGCAGACTGTTCTAAAGATTTCCTAAGATAAACTCGACCGTCCGCTGAATTTCCAGCATGCGCGCGGCGGGGTCGCTGATGCCGTGGCCGCGGCCGGGGAAGGCCATGAACTGGTCGGGATAGTGGCCACCGTCAATCATGGCATTCAGCAATTCCACGGAATTGGCGAAGTGGACGTTGTCGTCGCCGGTGCCGTGGACCAGCATCAGTTTACCTTTCAGATTTTCGGCTTGATTGACGGGCGAAGAATCCTTGTAGCCTTCGGCGTTGTCTTGGGGACGGCCCATATAGCGCTCGGTGTAAATGGTGTCGTAGAGCTTCCAGTCGGTTACAGGAGCGTCGGAAACGCCGAGTTTAAAGACGTCGGGCGCGTTGAAGAGCGCTTCGAGCGTCATGTAACCGCCGTAACTGCCGCCGGTGATGCCGATGCGCGCGGGTTCCACGTAGCCGAGCGATTTCAAATATTTCACGCCGGCGAGCTGATCCTGCAGCTCGATCTTGCCCAGGTGATGGTAGAGCGGCGTTTCGAAAGCATGGCCGCGTCCCCAGGAGCCGCGATTGTCGAGCGTGAAAAGGATATAGCCCTTTGCCGCGTAGACCTGGTCCAAAAGATACCGAAGGCCGCCCCAAGTGTTACGCACGAGCTGCACGTGCGGGCCTCCGTAGACGTTGATCAGGACTGGATATTTTTTGCTGGGATCGAAATTTAGCGGTTTGATGATCGAGGCGTTCAACTTGGTGCCATCGTCCGCGGTGACTTCTACGAATTCTACCGGCGAGAGTTTGTATGCGGCTAGCTCGGGAACTTTTCCTTCGTTGATGACGGCTACTTTGGTGCCGTCCATGTGGCAGAGGTCCTGGCGCGCGGGCGTGGCAGCGTTGGAGTAGGTGTCCATGAACGCTGAGGCGTCCGGGGCGATTCTGGCGGTGTGCGAGCCGGCTTCTTTTGTGATGCGCGTGAGGGATTTGTCGCTGAGCGCGACGCGGTAGAGATGCGTCTCGCGGACGTCCACTTTATTTGAAATGAAGTAGACGTAACCGCGCGCTTCGTCGACGGCCGGGTGATTTGCGGCGCCGGGGCCGAAGCCGCCGAGGTCGGAGATGGCCCAATCGCCGCTCGTTAGCTGTGCGAGTTCCTTGCCGGAATTATCGTAGAGGTAGAGATGGCGGTAGCCGGTGCGTTCGCTGGACCACAGGAAGCGTTTGTTGTCCGAGAAAAAATAGAGGTCGTCGCTGATGTTCACCCAATATTTGTCGGTCTCGGTGAGGATGGTTTTCGAGGCGCCGGTGGAGGCGTCGGCGAAAACCAGATCGAGCTGATTTTGCGCGCGATTGAGGCGCTGGATGGCGACGCTGCGGCTGTCTGGCAGCCAGTTTACGCGGGCTAGATAGACGTCAGAGTTCTTGCCGGTGTCGAGCCAGTTCGTGTCGCCGCCGGTGACGTTGACGACGCCGACGCGCACGATGGGATTGGCCTCACCGGCCTGCGGATAGCGCGTGAATTCGGTGCCGCCGGTGGGTGAACTCATGTCCGCGATCGAGTAGCGCGTCACGGGGCGCTCGTCCATTTCGTAGTACGCAATTTTGCTGGAGTCGGGCGACCACCAGTAGGCGGTGCGCGTGTCGAGTTCCTCGGGATAGACCCAGTCGAGCTTGCCTTTCAGAACTTCTTCGCTGCCGCCGGTGGTGAGCGCGGTGACGGCGCCAGTGGAGATGTTGACGACGAAGAGATTCGCGCTGCGGGAAAAGCTGATCCAGCGGGAGTCGGGCGAAAATTTGGGGTCTTCGATTTCTTGCTCGCTGGTGAGGATGGGCTTCGGCGTCATCGTTCTTAGATCGAGGAGCACCAGGCTGTTGCTGCCGCTGAAGAGCAAGGAATTGCCGTCGGGTGACCACAAATAATTGTCGGCTTGCACACGGCCCAGGCCGGTCGCCTGGCTGGTCTTGGCTTTTTCGGGCTGCATGACGGATTTCAGCGTCTCGGCGTTGACCAGAACTTTGCGCTCTCCGGTCGCGGCGTCCATGGTCCAGAGTTGCACGACGGCGTCTTTGCCGGAGCCTTGGCGATCGAGATAGGAGAAACGCTTGCTGTCGGGCGCCCATTCGATTCCTTGTGTCGTGCGTCCGCCGAGCGAGGGCGCCCGGAAGAGGCGCTCGATAGTGATTTCCTTGCCGGATTGTGCGGCGGGCGATTGCGCGACTAGCGGCGCGGAAAACGATACGGCGAGAACGCTCGCGGTGAGAAAACGGCCGAGCCTTGCGCTTGCGCGCGAAATACGGGGCATGCATGCCTCCTGAGGCAAACGCGTCATTCTATATCTGACGTGCGAGTTGCGGAATGGCTTAAGCACAGAACGCTTCATTCGGGGCTAGTCGGTGCGCTGGGGGGTAGAGGCGTGCGTCACCGGCGCGGATTCGGTGCGGCTTTTGCGTCCGTGTATAAACGCGCCGATGGTGACGGCGAGTGCGAGCGCGAGGAGGGAGCCATCGCGGAGCAGCGTCAGCGGGCCGAGGCGTTCGCCGGGGCCAAAGCATCCGCAATTAATTTCCAGGCCGGCCATATAGGTGCGGACCATCACGGCGAAGAATGCGCCGAGAAGCAACGTGGTGATTAAAGATGCGTAACGGAGCAGAACGCCGCTGAGAAGCCAGAGGCCGAGGAACAATTCAAACGGCGGCAGAAAATGCGCGGCCGGACTGACCAGTTGCGGCGGCAACAGCTGGTAGGAGTCCACCTGCATGGCGAAGAGCGAGAGCGACGTCTTGATGGAAGAACCGGACCAGGGCATGGCGGCTTGGGGTTTCAGTTTCGCGTAAGCAGCGAAAAGAAAAATCCCGGCGAGTGCGAGCCGTCCCAGTAGCAGCAGCGTCCGTGCAAAATTTCCGCGCGTTTCGTTGGGCGTCATCGGTCGTTGCCGGCTACTGACTCAAGAGCGTGTCGAAGAATTGCTTCAGAATCGGCCAGGTGATGATGCCGGAGGACGCGGGGTAGCTTTGGCCTTTGTAGTGAATGATAAATGTAGGCGTGGCTTGAACGGGAATCTGGTAGCCCAGCACGATGTCTTGCACGATGTAAGTGTCCACCGGGCAGCCGACTTCGGGCTGCGGCAGTGAGCGGTCGGCTTTCGATGTGGGCGGCGGGGCTGTGCAACCCTTCAGAATTGCCTCGATACGCTTGAGATTCGCCGGGCTGACGGCTCCGGCGACATATTTTTCGATGTCGCCGTCCACGGGCCATTTGGCTTGATTGTCGAACAGCACCGCATCGACGTCCTGAAATTGGCCGATCATGGCGGCGGCGTTGGCCCAGCGCGCGGCCTGGCCCGAATAAGTGTGCATCTGCAGCGGGAAATCGTGATGGATCAGGTAAACCTTGCCGCTTGCGACATAGTCCTGAATCATCGCGCGCAGCGTGTTTTCATAAAAGCTGCCGCAGGAAGGGCATTGATAGTCGCTGAACACTTCCATGGTGATGGGAGCGTTGCGGTTGCCGATCGTCTTCACGGGCGCGCCGGGGGCGGCGTCGGCGGCTGCGCGCTTGTGCGCGGGGGCGGAGGATTTCGCGGAAGTTGGCGTCGCGGTTTGCGCCGGGGAAGCGGGGGCGAAGATGGCAAAGGCTATCAGAATGGCGGCGGTCGAACAGATGCGCGCGGCGATGCGGCGGATGAAGTCACGGCTGGTCCTGGAAATCAAATCTACCTCCTGAGCATCAGATAAGCACGAGCTGACATTGTAACGCGAAATGTTGGCGCCGAAGCGCCGGGTTGTGCGGCGATGTGCTGGTGGCGAACGTCGCAATTCTGGGATGCGGCGAGGTGAGAGTTGGTTCGCCTGGTGGACAAAGGACAGGATTTGCCACAGAGGCACAGAGACACAGGGCTAGAGGGGAAAAGAGGCAGAGCAGTGGGAAAGCTTGGAGCGTTGCCTTGTGGCATTCGCTCGAATAGGTTGTAAGGCTAGCATTTACATTGGAATACAGACACACAGAAAACTTGACAATAACACACTCAACATGTATTATCGCTAGGTTTCCGAGCGGGTCTTCCGATACGGTGCCCGCCGAACGCTATTAGGAGCGAGATACATGAGCAAGATTATAGGAATTGACCTGGGCACGACGAATTCGGTGGTGGCAGTGATGCAGGGCGGCGAACCAACCGTAATTCCGAACCAGGAAGGTGCGCGCACTACTCCTTCGGTAGTCGGCATCACCAAGACTGGTGAACGTCTGGTGGGCCAGGTGGCCAAGCGGCAGGCGATCACCAACCCGGAAAATACGATTTATTCGATCAAGCGGTTTATGGGGCGCCGGTACGACGAAGTGAGCGAAGAGTTGAAGATGGTGCCCTACAAAGTGGTGAAGCACGGCGAAGGCGTCGCGGTGTCGGCGTACGGCAAGGAATACACGCCGCCCGAAATCTCAGCGATGATTCTGCAGAAGCTGAAGCTGGCCGCGGAAGATTTCCTGGGTGAGAAAGTGACGGACGCAGTGATCACCGTGCCGGCATATTTCAACGACGCGCAACGCACGGCTACCAAGGACGCGGGCAAGATCGCGGGCCTAGACGTGAAGCGCATCATCAATGAGCCGACGGCTGCGGCGCTGGCGTATGGGCTGGACAAAAAGAAGGACGAGACCATCGCGGTGTACGACTTCGGCGGCGGCACGTTCGACATTTCCATCCTGGAAGTCGGCGAAGGCGTGATTGAAGTGAAGGCCACCAACGGCGATACGCACCTGGGCGGCGACAACATCGATCAACGCATCGTGGACTGGCTGGTGGAGGAGTTCAAGAAGGACGAAGGCCTGGACCTGAAGAGCAAGGGGAACGAGATGGCGTTGCAACGGCTGCGTGACGCAGCGGAGCGCGCCAAGATCGAACTCTCGAGCACGATCGAGACGGAGATCAACCTGCCGTTCATCACCGCGGACGCGAACGGTCCGAAGCACCTGGTGAAGAAGCTGACGCGGGCCAAGCTGGAAGCGATGGTGGACGACATCGTGAAGCGTTCGGTTGAGCCTTGCAAGCAGTGCATGAAGGACGCGGGCGTGGATGCGAGCAAGATCAACGAAGTGGTGTTGGTCGGCGGACAAACGCGCATGCCGATGATTCAGCAACTGGTGAAGGACCTGTTCGGCAAGGAAGGCCACAAGGGTGTCAACCCTGATGAAGTCGTTGCGGTAGGCGCGGCCATTCAGGGCGGCGTGCTGGCTGGCGAAGTGAAGGACATCCTGCTGCTGGACGTGACACCGCTTTCGTTGGGCGTTGAGACGCTGGGCGGAGTGACCACCGTGCTGATTCCGCGGAACACTACGATTCCGACGCGCAAGTCGGAGACGTTTTCGACCGCGGCGGACAATCAGACGTCGGTTGAAATTCACGTGCTGCAGGGCGAGCGTCCCGTCGCCAGTGGAAACCGCTCCCTCGGTAAATTCCATCTGGTCGGGTTGCCGCCTGCTCCGCGCGGAGTGCCGCAGGTGGAGGTGACGTTCGACATTGACGCGAACGGCATCTTGAACGTCTCGGCGAAGGACAACGCAACAGGCAAGGAACAGAAGATCACCATCACGGCTTCGACTGGTTTGTCGAAGGAAGAAGCCGAACGCATGAAGAAGGAAGCAGATTCGCATGCGGCGGAGGATAAGGCGCGGCTTTCAGAAGTAGAGGCTCGCAACCGGCTGGATAACTTGGTTTACCAGACGGAGAAAGTAGTGAAGGACAACCGCGAGAAGCTGGCCGAGTCCGACGTGAAGACGGCGGAAGAAGCAATCGAGGAAGCGCGCAAGGCGTTGGCTGAAGGCGGCCTGGATCGGCTGAACGCGGCCGCGGAAAGTCTGACGAAAGCCTCGCACCACATCGCAGAGACGATGTATAAGGCGCAGCAAGCGGCAGGCGCGGCGGCAGCGGGAGCACCGGGCAGCACGGATGGCGCAGGCGGCGGAGCGCATGGCGGCAACACTTCCGGACAAGGCGATGTGGTGGATGCCGAGTTCGTGGATGTTGACGATTCGAAGAAGCCGAATTAATGCTGTCGAAGATGTGGGACCGTAGGGGCGGGTCTTAGACCCGCCCCTACATTTGTACGCTCGATCGGATAGGATTTAATTTCGTTCTAATATGGCGACGACTACCAAACAAGATTATTACGAACTGCTGGGCGTTTCGCGCACGGCGGCGGTGAAGGATATACGCGCGGCTTACCGCAAGCTTGCGCGCAAGTATCACCCTGACCTGAATCCCGGCGACAAATCCGCGGAAGAGAAATTCAAGCAGATTCAGGAAGCCTACGAAGTACTTTCGGACAGCAAGAAGCGGCAGGTGTACGACCAGTTCGGGTTCAACACGCCGGGGCAGGGCGGAGCTCCGCCTCCGGGCGGTGGATATAGCTACGGAGGCGGCGCCGCGCCCGAAGATGTGCATTTCGATTTCGGCGGATTTGATTTTGGCGGAGGCGCGGGCGGAGGCGGCGGGACCAGCTTCCGCGATTTGTTCAGCCAGGTATTTCGCGGGCAGAACGCGGCGCGCGAAGCGAACGAGCGCGAACCCGGCAGCGATCTGGAATTTCAGATCGAGATCACTTTTGCCGAAGCGATGCGCGGCGCGGTGAAGAAGCTGAGCATCACGCGGCTGGATGTGTGCAGCGTTTGTCATGGAGCAGGCGTGCAGCCGGGCGATGAAAAAGTCTGTCCTACGTGCGGGGGGACGGGGCAAGTGACACAGGTGAGCGGCAAGATGCGTTTTCAGATTGCCTGCTCGCGCTGCGGCGGCACGGGACGTTTGCATACCATGTGCAAGAACTGCGGCGGAGACGGGCGCGTGCCGCGGGTGGAATCTTTGGATGTGCGCATCCCGCCGGGAGCGCAGACGGGCTCGCGCGTGCGTGTGGCAGGGCGCGGCAATGCGGGGGTGCACGGCGGAGCGCCGGGAGATCTGTACATCGTGATGAAGGTGGAACCGCATCCATTCTTCGAACGGCGCGGTGACGACCTTTATACGATGGTCCCGATCACTGTGACGGAAGCGTCGCTGGGCGCAAAAGTGGAAGTGCCGACGATTGATGGGCGGGCGCAGGTGCGCATTCCTCCGGCGACGAATAGCGGCAAGAAACTGCGCTTGCGCGAGAAGGGCGCGCCTTCGGTACGGCAGCCGGGTAAGCGCGGCGACCAGATTGTGGAAGTGCAGATCGTGGTTCCCAAGCCGGAAGACGAGCGCGTGCGCAATCTGCTGAAGGAATTGACCAAGCTCGACCCGGAAGATCCACGGCGCGAGATATTTTCGCGCGCGACGGTTTGAGGAGAAGTTTGATGGCAGCGCGTCCCAGGAAAAGAGCGAAGGCCGGTTACATGATCAGCGCGGTTGCGGAGCTGTACAAGCTGCATCCGCAGACGTTGCGGCTTTATGAGCGCGTGGGATTGCTGACGCCTTCGCGTTCGCAGGGAAATACGCGGCTGTACACGGACCAGGACCTGGAGCGGCTCGAGGTGATTTTGAATTTGACGCGCGAGCTGGGCGTGAACCTTGCGGGGATTGAGATTATTTTGAACATGCGCGACAAGATGGCGGAGATGCAGTCACAGATGGAAGCGTTCACGCATTTTGTGCGCAGTGAGATGGCGCGCGGGTTTAATGGCGGAGAGGATCGGAAGTATCGTAACGCGATTGTGCGGACTACTCCGCGGCAGGCGATTCGCGTGCATAAGTAGTTGGCTGGAGCCGGCTCGGATTGTCGGTAGTTCCCCTGGAAGCGGACGCCTCTCTGCGTCCCGCGCCCGCCAAAGTGCGGCGGGAAAGAAAAAGCGCGGGACTGCGTTCGGGATGACGCGTGACTTTGTTATTTGGTGAGCTTTGAAGCCTCGCCCTAACGCAATGCAGTAGTTCTCATACAGAGACTTTCCCACAGGCACGAAAACTTCCACAGGCCTGGGTGTGCTTGCGCGCGGCGCGGGTGACGCTTATTCTTGCAGGATGGCGCGAGCGGATTGTCCTCAGTGTGAAGGCAGCGGGTGGAAAGTGGTGGAGCGCACGACGGTGGGGGCGCAGGCGCTGACGGCGGACCGGCCAGGCGCGGGAACAGGCGAGCCGAAGATGGTGTGGGCCGTGCCGTGCGATTGCACCACGGGCGACCGGACGGAGCGCGCTTTGCAGCGGGCGCGCGTGCCGGAACGCTACCGGCATTGCGATTTTGAAAATTACGAGACGGACAACGATATTGAGAATGTGTCGCGCGAGCAGATGGCGGCGTGGAATCGCAGTCTAGCGCAAGCGAAATTGATGGTGCAGCGATTCGCGGATGAATTTCCCGTGGGCAGCGAGCACGGGTTGCTGTTGATGGGGCCGTGCGGCGTGGGCAAGACGCATCTGGCGGTTTCGGCGATGAAGTCGATCGTGCTGCGCGGGCATAGCGGGCTTTTTTATGATTATCGCGAGCTGCTGAAGGCGATTCAGGATAGTTACAATCCGGAGAGCCAGGCGACCGAGATGAGCGTGCTGGAGCCGGTGCTGAAGGCGGAAATCTTGGTGCTCGATGACGTGGGGTCGAGCAAGCCTTCGCTGTGGGCGCTCGAGACGGTGGGTCATGTGCTCAATACGCGTTACAACGAGAAGCGCGTAACGCTTTTGACCACCAATTTTTTGGATTCAGATGCGGGGGCCGGAAGTACGGCGAATGGGGCGCCGCCAGCGCGCGTCGCGGGCATGCGCGCCCCGACGATCGATGATTCGCTCACCGAGCGCGTCGGAAAACGGATTCGTTCGCGATTGTATGAGATGTGCCGCACGGTGGAAATTTTCGCCGCGGATTACCGCAAGGAAATTCGTCATGCGGGGCCGTTTCGTTAGTCGAAATCGCAACGCTGGTACCGTCGTGTACTGGTGTGAAACACAACTTCCTGATCATCATTGCGTAACATTTGTCTGAGCTGGCGCGGACGTGGATCGGCCGGTTTTTCGCGATGGTTTGTTGACAATGCGCGAATTGGGCGGGTATCATCCTCGTGATAAGAACGTCTAGCGTGGGCGTTCTATCCCCTTCTTTGCTCCAAACCCCGTCGGGTGGAGTAGCCGAGTCCGAAATCTCGGTAGCAGGGCACGAATCCGTACGGAGGCCGCTCCCAAATGTCACCCGAATCCGACCTGAATCTTCCCACTGCAACTGTTGAATCAGCGAGCACCGACGCGCCTGCGGAAATTCCGCAGGGCGGCGCCGGCGGCGCGGCTATTTCCGAGCCCGCGAGCGCTGCCGTCAGCATGACGGCGTCTGCGAGCGCGAAGGGAACAGGCGCGGCAGTGGCGCGTGCGCCAGAACCTCGTTCAGGCGCGAATGCTGTGACGGAACGGACACCCGCGACAGCGGAACCGACGGAAGCGATGGCGTCCGCGAGCGCGGCGGGAGATACGAACGCAACCGAGATTGCGCATGCCGGAGCAGCTAGCGAAAGTTCGGAAGCGACCGCGGCGATTCATGCTGTTGAGAGCGCCGAAACAGCCGCAGCGATCCCGGCAGTTACCTCTGGCGACGGGGCCGCGGTAGCCGATGCGGGCGAGACCGTTGGATCTGGCGAATCGGGCGAGACATCGCAAACGATGGATCAGCTGATGGAGCAATTCGCGGTGCCGGAGCCCGCGGCGGCCGAAGGCGAGATTTTTGATGGGCACGTGCTGGCGGTGACGGACGCGGGCGTGATCGTGGACGTCGGCGGGAAGTTCGAAGGCTTGGTTCCGGCGCAAGAATTTGTGGATTCGGGCAGCCCGATTGAATTCGGAGCGGGGCAGACGATTGAAGTCGAGCGGTTGCACGCGCAGAAAGATGGATACGTGCTGCTGTCGCACGTGCGCGCACATCGGCGGCGCGTGTGGGAGCGCATCGAGAAATCGTATCGCGAGCACGCGACGATCAAGGGCAAGGTAACCGAGCGGATTAAGGGCGGTCTGGTGGTGGATATCGGCGTGCGGTCGTTCCTGCCGGCTTCGCAGATTGAATTGCGTCCGGTGCACGACCTGGATTCGTGGAAAGACAAAGAAATTGACGTGCGCGTGCTGAAATTAAATCGCAAGCGCGGGAATGTGGTGGTGAGCCGGCGCGCGATTCTGGAAGAAGACCAGAAGTCGAAGCGCGAGACGCTGATGGGCTCGCTCGCCGAAGGCACGATCGTCACCGGCAAGGTGAAGAACGTGACGGATTACGGCGTGTTTGTGGACTTGGGCGGAATGGACGGGTTGCTCCACGTGAGCGATCTGGTTTGGGGACGCGTGCCGCATCCTTCCTCGATCGTCAAAGCGGGCGACGACCTGCAGGTGCAAATCCTGAAATTCGATAAGGACAAGCAGCGCATTTCGCTGGGACGCAAGCAATTGCTGCCTGATCCCTGGGCCACGGTGCCGGAGCGTTTTCCAGTAGGCACCCGCGTTCACGGGAAAGTGGTGGGCGTTACTGACTACGGCGCGTTCGTGCAGATCGAGCCGGGCGTTGAAGGCCTGGTGCACGTCAGTGAGATGAGCTGGTCGAAGCGCACCAAGCATCCGGCGAAGATCGTGAAGGATGGCGATGACCTGGAAGTGGTGGTGCTGGAAGTGAAGACGGATCAGCGGCGGATTTCGCTGGGGTTGAAGCAGACGCAGCCTGACCCGTGGGATGCGGCGGCGGAAAAGTATCCGGTGGGCACGGTCGTGAGCGGACGCATCCGCAATTTGGCGGATTTTGGCGCGTTCGTGGAAATCGAAGAGGGCATGGAAGGGCTGATCCACATCAGCGATGTGAGCTGGACCGAGCGGATCAAGCATCCCAGCGAGAAATTCAAGAAGGGCGACACGGTGGAAGCGAAAGTCCTGAAGGTGGATTCGCAGAACCGGCGGCTTTCGCTGGGCATCAAGCAATTGAAGGATATCTGGGCGGATTGGTTCGCGGCACACAAGATCGGCGACATTCTGAAGGGCAAAGTGGCGCGCACTACGGATTTTGGGGCTTTCGTTGAGCTCGCGGAAGGCATCGAAGCGCTTTGCCACGTTTCCGAGATTGAAGAGCGGCGTCCGAAAGGCGATCGCGATAAGGAAAAGGCGGCGCGCGGCGCTCGTGTGACGGCAGTCCTGACCACCGGGAACGAATACGAGTTCAAGATTCTGCGCCTGGAGCCGGAGCAGCACAAAATCAGCTTGAGCTATCGCGCGGCGCAGAAGCAGGTGGAGCGGCAGGAGATCGAATCATACCGAGCGGCAGCGGCTCCAACGCCGCGGGCGCCGAAATCATCGCCGACGGCCACTATCGGCGACGCCATCATGGCAAAAAGGCAGTCATCGTAGTACTTTTGAAGCTAAGGTTCCGCCAGGGGCGCGGGGGCGACGCCTGGCCGATCTAATTTCTCTCAGGAAAATCATTTACCTTGCGGTAGATTGGTGATATGCAAGGACATGCGTTGCCCCTCCCTAACGCGTACACGGCCCAGTGCAAACCGAAATCTTAACGAGGAGGCTCTCACCCATGGCAGAAGCTGCCGGAGAGCATGGAAACAAAGAACATACAATGACGAAGGCGGAACTCGTCGAAGAGGTCACGCGCGTCACGGAACTGCCACGCAAGGAATCTGAAGCGGTGGTGGAGACGATTTTCGAGAGCATTATCGCCGCGTTGCAGGCGGACGATAAGATCGAGATCCGCGGTTTTGGCAGTTTTCGCACGCGGCAGCGGCGCGGACGCACGGGGCGCAATCCTAAGACTGGGGCCAAGGTGGAAGTGCCTCCCAAGAAGATCCCCTACTTCAAGCCCAGTAAGGAATTGAAAGATTACGTGAATAATCCGCGCGCGGCGGGCGGTGCAGCGGGCGAGCACGGCACGCCTCCTTCGAGTCATACGCAGAGTTGAGCGCGGAGTCGAGCGGGGACTTGGGGGCCTGACCGCGATGGATTATTTGTGGACGCCATGGCGGTATCGCTACATCGCGGATCCCACAAAGGACGAAGGCTGCGTTTTTTGCGCCGCGTTGGCCGCAAAGGATGACGCCAAGACCCTGATCGTCTTCCGCGGACGTAAGAACTTCATTATCCTCAATCGTTATCCTTATACTTCCGGCCACGTGATGGTGGTTCCCTACGTTCACTCTGCGGATTTGTCCGCCTGCGACGCTGAGACTGCGGCTGAAATGATGGCTTTGGCGCAGCGATCGCAAGCGGCGCTGGAAAAGACCTACCATCCGGAGGGGTACAATTTGGGGATGAACCTGGGCCGCGCGGCCGGTGCGGGCGTTACCGGGCACTTGCACATGCATGTGCTGCCGCGGTGGTCGGGCGATTCAAACTTCATGACCGTGGTGGGTGAGACGCGCGTCGAGCCGGAAGATTTGGATACCACGTATGAAAAACTTCGTAAGGCGCTGGCCGCCGGCTAACTGCTGCTGATTTCCGAACAAGCCACTTGACTCAAACCTACCTTCGGGGCAGAATCCGCCCGAAATCCCATGCCGGGCCCTCCTTCTATGTTCGAGTCGTTGTCGCCAGCCTCTGCGGCGCCCCTAGCGGACGGCAACTACGTGCAGCCAACTTTGGGACACGGCCTGCGGATCTGGTGGGCATTTTACTGGCCGATGACGGTGATTTCCGGAATCCTGGTATTCGTCCTGAATTTCTGGCTGCGGCAGCTTTACGAAGAAATGGTTTTGCCTGCCAGCGTGGTCGGGCCAATACTGAAGTTCGATCCCTATGTGTTGAGCTATGTCATCGCATTTTTCGTGATGTATTACATCCTGCGCAAGAATTTTCGGCGATTCCACATCGCTTTGCTTTCGAACCGCGGCGGTGCGGGCGCACAGCCTCTTAGTCCGACGATTGCGCGCACGTTTCGGGTCTGGTGGACCTACTCGTGGCGCACGCTCGTCTATACCGCGATTGCTTGGGTCGCGGTTGTTCTGCCGATGACATGGTTTGTCGGACTTTTTAAGCCGTCGCCGGTGTTCGCGACGCTGTTTTTCATGTTGCTAGGCGTGATCATCGCAGGAGCGGTGGGCTTGTTCGCGATTTATTCGAATATCCTGGATGAGGATATTGCTGGCTTCCGAGTCTGTGTGTTGCCGCGACAGCCGGTGAACGCTTCGCAGGCGACTCCTGCCGCAAGCCCCGCCACCCACTAGAGAGAAGCCCGCCGCAGTTGGCCGATTTTCACTTCCCTATTCGCGAGCCCCGGCCTAGAATTCATGTTCCTTCCGTAGAACGGAAATTTCGCCAGAGGAAATCCGCGTGGACCTGGAACTTAGCGAAGAACAGCAGTTGCTGCAGAAGAGCGTGCGGGAATTTGCCGAGGCCGAAGTTCGGCCGTTGGCGAAGGAAAACGACGAGACGGGGAAATTTCCGCGCGGATTGTTTCAGAAGGCAGCGGAGCTCGGTTTGACTGGGGTGGCCATTCCTGAAAGCGAGGGCGGTGCAGGGATGGATCACATCAGCTATGCCATTGTGATCGAAGAAATTTCGCGGGTGTGCGCTTCGACCGGGGTGATTTTGTCGGTGCAGAATTCTTTGTATTGCGATCCCATCCACCGGTTCGGCACGGAGGAGCAGAAGAAAAAATTCCTGTTGCCGTTTGCACGCGGCGACAAAATCGGGTGTTATGCACTTACCGAGCCGCAGGCTGGTTCGAACGCCGCGGCACTGGCGACGAAGGCTGTGCGCAAGGGCGACAAGTATGTGATCAACGGAACGAAAGCGTGGATCACCAACGGCGGGGCGGCGGATGCGGCGATTGTGTACGTGAATACGCAGCCGGAGAGGGGCGAGAAGGGGATCACGGCGCTGGTCGTCGAGAAGGGGACGCCGGGATTTGCGGTGGGCAAAGAAGAAAAAAAGCTGGGCATTCATGCGACGGCTTGCACCGAGCTTTCCTTCAGCGATTGCGAAGTGGCGGCTGCGAATCGCATCGGCGAGGAAGGCGAAGGATATAAGGTTGCGCTTTCGACGCTCGATGGCGGGCGCATCGGGATTGCGGCGCAGGCTACCGGTATCGCGCAGGGAGCGTTTGAGGCTGCGCTGAGCTACGCGCAGCAGCGGCAGGCGTTTGGGCATCCCATCGCGGATTTTCAGGCGATTCAGTTCATGCTGGCGGATATGGCGACGGAAATTGATGCGGCGCGATTGCTACTGCGGCGCGCGGCTTGGAAGCAGGATTCCGGGGCGCGATTTTCCATGGAAGCGGCGATTGCGAAGCTTTTCGCGAGCGAGATGTCCACGCGCGTGGCGCACAAAGCGATTCAGATTCACGGCGGGTACGGGTATAGCAGCGAATATCCCGTGGAGCGGGCTTATCGCGATGCGCGAATTACGGAGATTTACGAGGGGACCAGTGAGATCCAGCGGTTGGTGATTGCGGCTTGGGTTTTGAAGAGTTATTAGAGGTTATCGTAACGGCGAGCTTCGGACCGCCACCGGCGGTTGCCATGCCAGCGCTGGCGCACTGAAGTGCGCCGCTACGAAAGCAACACCGAAGCAACGGCTGCCCGGTTCGATGAGCCTGAACCGGCCGCTACAAAGTCGAAAGCAGGAATTCAAACCCCGAAATGTTTCGAGCCGCGGTCGCGGCACTGACCGACTGCACTCGAGGAGTAATCGGTTATCGCGATGGTGATGGCGTCAGGGACCTTGTGGGCGCGGGATCCTGGACGCGGACGACTGTGGCATAGTATTGGTTGCCGTAATGATTGGTACCGGTTGATCCGGATATTTTGAATATACCGAACGCGGAGCCGGTGAATTCGTTGTCGAAAACCGTGTTGTTGTTGCCCTGGATGTAGACAGCGGCGTCATCGCTGCTGCTGATGTCGTTGGAGCTCACCGAATTTCCGTTGCCGACCAACGCTATTCCATCGAGCGCCACAGAATGAAGAACGGTGTTGCCTGCGATGTTGCCGTTGTTTGCCGCAATAAAAATGCCCACCTGACTTGAGGCCACGGTGTTGCGTTCGACGCGAACTCCGTCGGACTGATAGATCAAAATTCCCGCAGCATTGGACGGGCAGTTGGCCGCCGATTCACACGGCGAATAGATATTGTCTGCGACCGCATTGTTTGTCACGCGGCCCTGCGCGCCGAATCCGATTTGGATTCCGTTCTGCGCGGCGCCGGTGGTTGGGCCCAGGCCTGAGACCGCGTTTCCGGTGATATCCACCTTGGTTCCGGGCTCGTTCGCGGTGATTCCGTTTTTCTGATAACTGTCGACGCTATTGTCCGCGATGATGACGTTCGATTGGCCGCTGCTGCTGCTCTCGACGTCAATCGCATCGCCACTTTGGCAGCCGGGCAAGGTGCTTGCGAGCCGCACGTGCCGGACGAAATTGTGTTCAATCGAGCCCGAAGCGTCCTGGTAGAGAATACCAAGCAACGTGGGCCCACACGATGTAAGCCCATTGGCGCTGCCGTCCACGAGGAAGCCTTGCAGGTCAACGTTTTCTGCATTCTTCACCAGAATGATGGCCGCGAGCGGATCGCCACTGGAGAGACCCGCCGCATTCGCGACGACGTTGCTGGGAATCACAATCACGCCGTTGTCGGCTTCCACCGCCAGCGATTTTTCAATTACCACTTGCTCGGGATACGTGCCGGCACACACGCGAATTACGTCTCCGGATTTTGCGGCGTTCACGGCAGCCTGAATCGTAGTGTAGGCGGCAGTGGGGCATTGCACTTTGTCATCGTCCACCAGAATGTTGGGCTGCTTCACGCCATCCTGAGCGACGGCTGGACGCGTTGCGATACACACCGCTAGACATGCCAGAAGAAAAAGCGGGGAAAACTTTCTCATGTGCTTCTCCTTCTCAAGATTAGTGGCGCAGGCAGGGGTGCGAAGCAACCTTGAGATTTGCGGATTTGCGCCATTATAAGCCCGGGAATTGCAAATTGCCATGGTCCGCAGCGAAGATTGCCACGTTCAGGCAGGCAGCGGGCCGATCGTCTCACGCCACCACGAACGCGCTTTCTGTCGACCTGATTGGACTTGTTGGAGTTCTCTCGCGCAACTAATATACCTCGTGTGTAGCTCGGGCTATTTCGGGATGAGGTGAGCCATGAAGCGATTCGCAGGGATGATGATCGTGGTGATGGGGATGTTGCTGGGCGCGCAAACGATGGCGGCGCAGGAATGGTCACAGCCTTGGGCGCGGGAGCGAATCGAAAAATCACCGCGTCACAGCGAGTGGGTCACGGTGAAACACGATGGCCGAAGCGTCGAGACGCTGGTGATCTACCCCGAGTCGAAAGACAAGCGTCCCGTGGTCCTGGTGATTCACGAAATCTTCGGATTGAGCGACTGGGCGCAGGAGCTTGCAGACGAAGTGGCCGCGGCGGGTTACATCGCTGTCGCGCCAGACCTGCTGAGCGGAATGGCGCCCAACGGCGGTCGAACGAAGGATTTCCCCACAGGTGTCACCGAGGCCGTCAGCAAATTGAATCCCGATCAGGTGACTGCGGATCTGAACGCCGCAGCGGACTACGGCCTGAAGCTGCCTGCCGCGAACGGCAAATTGTACGTCGCAGGATTCTGCTGGGGCGGCACGCAGACCTTTCGCTTCGCAACAAACCGCGGCGATCTTTCCGCGGCATTTGTTTTCTACGGTGCGCCGCCCCCCAGCGACGCGATGTCGCGCATCAAGGCGCCCGTCTACGGTTTCTATGCTGGGAACGACGCCCGGATTGACGCCACAATTCCAGACACAATCGCCGAAATGAAAGCGACGGGGAAAACTTACGATCCCGTGACCTATGACGGCGCCGGGCACGGATTCATGCGCGCCGGCGAGGCGCCCGACGCCAGCGATGCCAACAAGAAGGCCCGCGAGGATGCGTGGAAACGCTGGAAAAGCCTGCTCACTCCGTGACCGCTTCCGAAGGATTGCCTTGTCTCGGCGAGCATTCTGGGCGGACACTCGGCTACAGGGAAATAATCTCAAACGACGAAGCTGGCCTCGTTTCTGGTGCTACAATTTCAGCGCATCAGGTCGGCCGCCGCTGACGGAGGAATTTCATGCTAGGAAAGCGCGCCTTTACCGCGGTTGCTCTTCTCGTCGCACTCTTGTTTTCTCAGGACTTTGTACCACTGCTCCGCGCGCAAGACGCCGCTCTTCCCACTCCCGACGAACTGGACCAGTTGCTTGCTCCGGTCGCGCTCTATCCTGACTCGCTGCTGGCGCAGATCACGACCGCCAGCACCAATCCGCAGGAAATTCTCGATGTTGATAACTGGCTGCAGCAAAATCCGAATCTCAGCGGCGCCGCGCTTACCGATGCGGCGCAGGCGGCGGGATTCGATCCAGCGTTCATAGCACTGGTAAATTTTCCGCAAGTCGTGACCATGATGGCGGAGAACGTTGACGATTACGCCGCGATCGGCGACGCATTTCTGGCCGACCAGGCGTCGGTCACGGCTTCGATTCAGCGTTTGCGAGCTCAGGCCTACGCTTCCGGCGCGTTGCGCAGCAACGACCAATATCAGGTTCAAATGCAGCAACCGGCGGGTCAGCCGATCTACATAATCCAGCCGGTAAATCCGCAAGTGGTTTACATTCCAGTTTACGATCCCACCGTGGTTTACATCGCGCCCAGGCCGGGCGTCGTCGCCACATCGCTGATTACTTTCGGAGGTGGAATATCGATTGGCGTGCTGGTCAGCACTGGCCAGCCATGGGGTTGGGGCGGCTGGGGATGGAATTGGGGATCGAACCGCGCATACTACAATCATTCGGACTGGGTGAGATGGGGCAATCCTTATCGTCCGCCGCGGCCGTGGTATCGCCCGCGTCCGGTGTACTACAACAACCGTCCCGGATACGGCGGCAATTGGGGTTATCGCCCGCCGAATTACCGTCCGCCGAATCGTCCGTACCATCGGCCACCGAATAGCAAGCCTTGGGGACCGAGCAATCCTCCACCTCGGCCGAGACCTAATCCGAACCCGCCGAAGCCGGGACCAAAGCCGAATCCGGGTACCAGGCCAAATCCGAGGCCGAACCCGAAACCGAATCCTGGTGATAAGCCGGGCCCGACGCCGAAGCCGAATCCGGGTGATAAGCCGAACCCAACGCCGCGGCCGAATCCTCGTCCGAACCCGAACCCGAAGCCGAATCCGGATACCAAACCAAATCCGGATACGAAGCCGAATCCTCGTCCGAACCCGAGGCCTAGCCCTAATCCAAAACCGAACCCGGATACCAAACCAAATCCGGATACAAAGCCAAATCCATCGCCGAGGCCTAACCCGCGACCACGGCCGAATCCGGATGCAAAGCCAAAGCCAAATCCGAGCCCGAATCCAAAACCGAATCCGGACACCAAGCCAAATCCAGCTCCAAGGCCGAGCCGGCAGCCAAGGACGCAACCGAGTCCCGACACAAAACCGCAGCCCAAACCAGCACAGCAGCCGAAAGCGCAAGCAAAACCTGCGCCTCAGTCAAAGCCGAGCACACAACAAAAGCCACAAGCAAAGCCCGCGCCGCAAAACCCTGACGCGTCCAAGCAAAAGGCACAACCGCAGGCGAAGTAACGCCAGCTTGATCGCTGCGGATCGGGCGCACAGAGGCTTCGCGCTGGATTTGAGCACGGTGTATCCTCGTACGGATGCTTGAACTTGATTGCGGACTGGAATTCTTCGCGGACTTTGCTCCCGATTTCTTTGCCGCCATGCCAGCGCGGCCGGGAATTTTTCTGCTGGAGATGCGCGGGGCTGAGGGTGGGACTAGCGCGCAGCCATATCTTGCGCGGACGGCGGATATACGGCGGGCGGCGGAGCGATTGCTGGGCCCCCCGGAAGCTGCTTCCAAACAATTGAATTTGCGCGAGGTGGCGGCGCGCATCCGCTATCGTGTTACGGGCTCAAAGTTCGAGCAAAACCTGGCTTTCTACCAGAATGCGCGCTTGTATTTTCCCAACCGTTACCGCGAGTTGATGCGCTTGCGCCCGCCCGCGATGTTGAAGGTGAATTTGCGCAACGCATATCCGCGGTGCTACGTGACGCGGCGGGTGCGAGGCGACGAGGGATTTTATTTCGGGCCTTTCGGTTCGCGGCGGTCGGCCGAAGATTTCAGCGAAAGTTTTCTGGACCTTTTCAAGACGCGCCGCTGCCAGATCAAGATCCTGCGCGACCCCGCCTACCCCGGCTGCATGTATTCGGAAATGAAAATGTGCCTGGCACCGTGTTTCGCGGGATGCACGCAGGAAGAATATGACGTGGAGATTGGACGGTTGCTGGATTCGCTGGAGACGACTGGCACGTCGCTGACAGAGCAGCTGGCGCTGGAACGCGCGGCAGCGAGCGACGAGCTCGACTTCGAGCGTGCGGCCGCGCTGCACAAGCGTCTGGATAAAGTGACGGCGGTGCTGCGCGGGATGCCGGATTTGGCGCGGCGGATTGAGGAGTTGGACCTGGTGATTTTGCAGCGCTCCGCGGAACCGCAGACGATTGCCGTGTTTCCGGTGCGTGGCGGAATGCTGGAGGAGCCTTTGTTCTTGCGGTTTGCTGAAATATCCAGTGAGCCGCGCTCGGTGGAAGCGATTTTAAAGGATGCGCTCGAACCGGGATGGAATGAACAGGGGAGCGAGGCGGAGGCACCTGGGCGCGCGCGGAAACGCGACGAGGAAGAATCGGAAGCCGTAGTGAGCGAGAGGAATGTGCGCGCGCGCTACGGCTTGCGCGCGGCATCGGCGGATTTGGCGGACCATTTGGCGCTGTTGACGCGCTGGTATTACTCGAAACCGCGCGAGGGAGAGATTTTGTTTCGCGAGAAGGTCTGGCCCTACCGGCGGATGTTACGCGCTTGCAGCCGATTATTGGCTGGACCGCAGCATGCACAGAGCGCACCGCATCCGCAGCAGTAATTTTCGCGCGATGTTGAATGGGTATTGGTAGGAGCGCCAGCAACGCAGAATAAAAAGCAGATCCCTGCCTACGGCAGACAGGCTTCTCTGCGTCCCGCGCCCGCATTTGTTTTATCGGCCAAACGCGAAAAGGCCGCGGCCACAATGGACTGCTGCTTAGAGACGCGAGGGTGGAATCCCGCCGGGCCGGCGGGAGATTGCGTCGTACAATTATAGTGATGGCAACTGTGGACACAGCGCCAACTTCTTCGCCCTCACCGACCAGCCCGGAGATTCGCTCGCGCTTTCGCGATATGGTGCGTTCTTTGCGCCACCGCAATTTCCAGCTTTTCTTCAGCGGGCAGATGATTTCGCTGATCGGCACCTGGATGCAGACTGTGGCGCAGGCCTGGCTGGTGTACCGCATCACGGGATCGGCGGTGTTGCTGGGCGTCGTGGGATTTGCCGGACAGATTCCGATTTTTTTGTTTGCGCCAATCGGGGGATTGGCGGCGGATCGCTGGAACCGCCATCGCGTGGTGATCGGCACGCAGGTGGCTTCGATGATTCTGGCGTTTGTTCTGGCCGTGCTCACGTTGCTGCACATCATAAATGTGTGGGAGATCGTGGCGCTGGCGGCGCTGCTGGGGGTGGTGAACGCGTTCGACGTGCCGGCGCGGCAATCTTTTCTGATTGAGATGGTGGTGCGTGAAGATTTGATGAACGCAATCGCGCTAAATTCCTCGATGTTTAACGGAGCGCGGATCATTGGTCCCGCCATTGCGGGCATTTTGGTGGCGCGGATCGGCGAGGGCTGGTGCTTTTTCGCGAATGCGGTGAGTTATATCGCGGTGATCATCGGGCTGCTGCTGATGAAATTGGGGCCGCTGCGCACGTCGCCTAAAGGCTCGTCGCCGTTCGAGCATATCGTCCAGGGCTTTCGCTACGTGCGGGACACTGCGCCAATGCTCGCGTTGATACTTTTGATCGGGTTGGTCAGTCTGGTTGCGGTGCCGTATTCCGTGCTGATGCCGATTTTCGCGGATCGCGTGCTGCATCGCGGCGCGCACGGACTGGGGATTCTCATGGGCGCGGCGGGAGTCGGCGCATTGTTCGGTGCTCTTACTTTGGCAGTGCGGCGGAGCCTGCAGGGCCTGGGACGCGTCGTGGGTCTTTCGGCCGTCGGATTCGGCGCTTCGCTGATTCTTTTCTCTTTCTCGAAATCATTCTGGCTGTCGGTGGTGCTGCTGATTCCAGTGGGATACGCGGTGATGCTGGAAATGTCGGGGTCGAACACGCTGATTCAATCCATGGTGCCGGACGAACTGCGCGGGCGGGCCATGGCGATGTACACAATGATGTTTATGGGCATGGCGCCGATTGGTTCGCTGCTCTCGGGAGCGCTGGCGAGCGCGATTGGCGCGCCATTGACGGTAGCGCTGGGCGGCCTGGGCGCGATCGTCGGAGGAATCCTGTTTGTGCGGCGTTGGCCGGCGCTGCGCTTGCAGGCGCGCGAGCTTTTGATCGCGCAGGGAGTGCCGGTGAGCGAGATCGTGCAGAAATGAGTATTCGTTTCATGATCCGTGCGCAGATTTTTCGGGGGTCGCGGTTGCGAACTGTAGCGGAGTGGTTCTGCTATACTGCGCGGCACTACGATTTTCTGTTGCGAAGAGGAGACTGATGTCATCAGCTGCGCCATTTAATCGCGAACGCAAGGCCGGGTCGGCGACGGCCGAGGGAACTCTGCGTTATGCGGCGCGATTCCAAGGGCGCGCGGCTGCGGGACATTTTCGCGAAATTCGGGGCGGCCTGGTGCTTTCTTCGATCGGCATCGGAACGTATTTGGGCGAAGCGGATGAGGCGACGGATGGCGCGTACGTGGACGCTGTGGCGGCGGCGGTGCAGGGCGGAATTAACGTGGTGGACTCGGCCATCAATTACCGGTTCCAGCGAAGCGAGCGCGCGGTGGGCACGGCGTTGCGGGAACTTTTCGATAAGGGCTATGGGCGCGACGAAATTATGGTTTGCACCAAGGCGGGATTCTTGACGCCGGACGGGGAGATGCCCGCCGACCCAAACACTTATTTTGCGCAAGAATTTCTGGAGCGCGGAATTTTTCGCGTGGAGGACATTGCCGCCGGTTGCCATTGCATGGCCCCCGATTACCTGGCGGATCAGTTGGAACGCAGTCGGCAAAACCTGGGTCTGGACACGATTGATGTCTTTTACCTGCACAATCCGGAAACGCAATTGAGCGAGGTGCCGCCCGACGAATTCCGGCGACGGATTCGCGAGGCGTTCTTGTTTTTGGAGTCAGCGATCGCGACGAAAAAAATACGGGCATACGGGATGGCTACGTGGAATTCGTTTCGCGAAGATCCTAAGGCCGGGGGATTTCTGTCGCTGGCGGAAATGGTAAAGATCGCGAAGGATGTGGCGGGCGATGATCATCATTTTCGATTTGTGCAGCTGCCGTTCAACCTGGCGATGCCGGAGGCTTTGACGCGGCCGAATCAGATGGTGAACGGGAAGGCGATGCCGATGGTGCAGGCGGCGCGCGACGCGGGGATTGCGCTGGTGACGAGCGCGGCGCTGCTGCAGGGGCAGCTGACGAAAAATTTGCCGTCGTTTGTAAATTCGGCGCTGGGATTGAAGGATAACGCCACGCTGGCGCTGCAATTCGCGCGGTCTGTGCCGGGTTTGACGACGGCGCTGGTGGGGATGAGCCAGGTACCGCACGTGAAAGCAAATCTGGAATTGGTGGGAATCGAGCCGGCATCGCGCGAACAATTCCTGAAATTATTCGAATCGAAAAATTAGGAATCTTCGGCTGCAGCGGGCGTGCGGGGATGGCGTTGGTCGAGCCATGCGTCAATCGAGCTGCGGACTTTATCGAGCTGGCCGGCGAAGAAGTGTTCAGCGCCTTCGACGATGACGAGGCGCTTCGGCTCGGGCAGCGTGGCGAAAAGCGCTTCGACGTTTAAGAGCGAGCCGAATTGATCGTTGCCGCCTTGGATGATCAGTTTTGGCTTCGCGCAGTCGCGCAGGTACGAAACATCCGAATGATCCACCGGAATTCCCAAGCCAATCAAGTCTGAGACGCGCTGGTCCGCGCACCCTACGCGCAGGCCTACCACTGAACCGAAACTGAAACCCGCTAGCAGGATTGGTGTGCGCGGAAATTCCGCAGCGAGGTAGTCGAGCGCGGCGCGCACGTCGTCTTGTTCGCCAATACCGCGATCGTGTTCTCCCTCGCTCTGTCCTGCGCCGCGAAAATTGAAGCGGAGCACCGGAATGCCGCGCCGGTGCAGCGCCTTGGCCGCTTGATACACAACTTTGTTGTGCATGGTGCCACCGAAAAGCGGATGCGGGTGGCAGACCACCGCCGCGAGCGGCGGAGCCGCAGCAGGGACGGTCCAGAGAAGAGCTTCGAGCCGTCCGGCGGGACCCGGGATGAAAACGGTGCGATGGAATATAGCGGCCATGAAATTACCAACGCAGCAGTGTAACGGAGAGCTGTGGGCGGCGCAAAACGAGGGCTTGCGAGTCAGGCTTTTCGGGGGACGTCCCAGCGGACGGCTACGCTGGTGAGGATTGCGCTTACGCCGGCGAGGGGATTGGAGAGCGGGGCCGAACTCGCCGGCGTGACGCAGTTCTCCACGCGCACGATGCGCGCGGGGATTTCGCCGGCGCGCGCCCAGTCGCCCCAGGGAATTTTGGCGAGGACGGCGTCGCCCGCGGAGTAGATGTGCGCGGATTCGAAGCGGGCACCGGCGCGCGAAATATTTTGCGTCATGGATTCCTCGGGCCAGGGAAAACCGAGGGCGCGCACGAAGATGGGGAGCGCGAAGGAAATTCGGGAGCACGCGCGGCGTTCGTGATCGCTGGGGCGGGAGGCGGTTCGCGAGGGCAATTCCAACTGTAACGCCACCTGATATCCCGCGCCGTTGTTCGATTCGACGCGCACGACACGAGCGGGAGTTTCCGGCGGAATGCTGTTCGCTGAAGTGGCGTCGAACGGAAACACAACCCAGACGCGCGAGCCGGATTCGCAGGGCTCGTTGCGCTGCACGCGAATGCCGTTGCGCGATACGTCGAGCGTATGGGTGGATTCCATGCGCATGCCCAACGGTCCTCGCCAGCGGACGCGCGCTGAAAGTTTTAGCTGGGCACGAGGATGTTTCCGCAACTCCAGGAAAGTAGCGGCCTGATTCATGAGCGCCTATCCTAGCCGCAGCGGCGAGGCAGGTCAAATTCGCGGCGATGATTTCCGTGAGCAGTTCTTCGTGCAGCGAGATGGCACGAAAGCTTCGAGAACGTTCGCCGCGCGCGGTTTGCTCGCGCGTAAAAGCCATTGCGGCGAGGCGGGAAGCGATGATAGTTTGAAGCCACCGAAGGGGCTCGCGAGAGGGCTGATGGATACTGCCAAAGAACGCCGCGCCGCACGCCGTTTTTCGATGATGCTGCCGTTGAAAGTGCGTTTTTCCGAGGAAGACGACGTCCTGGAGCGGCAGGGCGAAACGCGCGATGTGAGTTTTCGCGGACTTTATTTTCTGATTGAAGCGCGCGTGGAAGCGGGAACCCCGATTGAGTTTGTCTTGACGTTACCCCAGCAAATCACGCTTGCCGGCGACGTGCACATACGCTGTTACGCGCGAGTGCTGCGCGTGGAGCCGCATAATGGGCGCCGCGGCGTGGCGGCGCGAATTGACCGCTACGAATTTCTACCCGCCTCCGCCTGACGCTACCTCCAAAAAAGAGAGTAGAATCGTTTTTTGCCCGGCGTAACGGGGGAGGGCACATGTATCACTACGATCCGAAAGTGGCGCTGGATGAATTGCGCGATGACGCAGTGCTGCCGCATCCGGTGCATTTGCGCGACATGATTCTGCGGACAAAGCTGGACGCGACGAATGCGCTGGATCTGAACCGGGAGTTCCAGGATTATTTAGCGCGATTTGGCGAGGCGCAAAAATTGGCGGGGGAGATTCTAGGGCGGTTGGCAGTGGGCGCGCGGAAATTTTCGGCGTCGTGAGAGATTGCGCCCTCCGCGGCTAAAGCCGTTTTGAATGCGGGCGGTTTGTGGCACGGTTAAAGCCGTGCCCTGACGAAAAGCATTGGTTCCGACACAGGCTCAGAGGGCAGGAGCGCGTACTTTCGGATGGCACGACATACTTTACTGATTGATGCGGACGATACGCTGTGGGAAAACAACATCTTCTTTGAGAAGACCATCGAGCATTTTGTAACGCAGCTGGAGCATCTGGGTTACACGCGCGAATATATCCGGCACATCCTGAACGAAACCGAGAAGCGAAATATCCGGCAGCACGGGTACGGCGTGCGCAGCTTTCGCCGGTCTCTCGAAGAAACTTACATGAAGCTGGCGGGCAATGCGGCGCGGCGCGAGTTGATGCAGGAAATTGCGCGGATGGCTATCGAGTTGGAAGCCACTCCGCCGCACATTATGGATGGAGTGCCGGAGACGCTGGCCTATCTGGCGAAGCATCACCGGTTGATTTTATTGACCAAGGGCGAGCCTGCCGAGCAGGCGGCGAAAGTCGAGCGCTCCGGATTGCAGCCCTATTTCGATGCCATTGAAATTGTGCTGGAAAAAGACGCGGGCGTGTACGCGCGTATGGTGGAGCAATTCAAGATCGTGAAAACGCACGGGTGGATGGTGGGGAATAGCCCGCGCAGCGACATCAATCCGGCATTGCAGACGGGGTTGAATGCGGTTTTTATTCCGCACACGGATACATGGCATTTGGAACATGCGGAGCTGGAAAGTGGCACGGGGAAGTTGCTGATACTCACGAGTTTTCGGGACTTGCGCGAACATTTTTGATTTTGCGACGAAGTGAACTTGCCACGCATCTGATTCTGCTGACGTAGCGCCTATACCGCTGTCGTAGTAAACATCCGAGTATTTCGCGACGCGCGGGAGGAACTCATGCCGACGCCTGCAGAAACAAATTCGGTTCCCGCGAAGAAGCGCGTGGCGGTGATGGGCGCGGGGGCGGTGGGGTCTTATTTTGGCGGGATGCTGGCGCGGGCGGGCGTGCCGGTGATGATGATTGCGAGGCCGTCCTATGTGGAAGCGGTGCGCCGCAACAAACTTTTGCTGGATACGGTGACGTTTCAGGAGCGGGTGGCGGTGGAGGCTTCGACCGATCCGTCCGCGCTGCGTGATGCGCACGTGGTGCTTTTCTGCGTGAAGGGACAGGACGACGAAGAAACAGCGCGCGCGATTGCGCCGTATCTTGCCGCGGATGCAATTGTAGTGAGCCTGCAGAACGGCGTGGACAATGTGGAGCGGATTCGCGCGGCGTCGGGGATTGATGCCCTGCCGGCGGTGGTCTACGTCGCGGCGGCTATGCCTGAGCCGGGGCACGTGAAACATAGCGGACGCGGGGAATTGATCGTGGGTGAATTCGCGGGGCGGAGCGCCAGCGCGGAACTGCAGCCGCCGCGGGCGGAGCAAATTGCTGCACTGTTTGCCTCCGCGAATGTGCCGTGCCGGATTTCGGCCGACATTTTGGCGGATATGTGGCTGAAATTCATTACGAATTGCGGGGCGAACGCGGTGTCTGCGATTGCGCAAGCTAGTTACGGGGAAATTGCGCGTTATGACGAGTCGCGTGAGCTGATGAGCCGGGTCGTGGAGGAAAGCATCGCGGTAGGACGAGCGGCGGGCGTGAGTATGCCCGGGGCGGACTTCACGGAAAAGTGGCTTGAAAATCTGGCGAAGTTTGGCGATGCGTTTTCCTCGACGGCGCAGGATTTGGAGCGGGGGAAACGGACGGAGATTGAATCGCTGAATGGTTATATTGTGCGGCGCGGGGCTGAATTGGGAGTGGCGACCCCGAGTAATTTCGCTTTGTATGCGTTGGTTAAATTGCTTGAGGACAAGGCTGCGAGCGAAAAGCAGGCGCGGCCAGCTGGGGCGGCGCAGTAAATTCCGTGTTATTCGGGACGGCGGAACTGGAAGGGGATGTGAACGACCGCTTCTAGTTCTACTGGCTGGCCTTCGCGAGTGGCGGGGCGGAAAACCCAGCGGGCGAGAGCTTCCATGGAATTTTTGTCCAGCTGCGGATCGATTCCGTGGACCAGCTGGATGCTATCTACCGAGCCGTCTTTGCGGATGATGGCGTAGAGGACTACTTCGCCGTCCACATGTTCTTTGATTTGGGTCTGCGGATATTTCGGGTCCACTTTGCTGATGAGGGACGGGCCGGACAGCTTGCCTGTGGGCTTACTGTACGGCGGATTGCCTTCGTCTAGTTGCGCGAAGTTCATCACCCAATTGCCGGTCACGCTCGTGAGATTGGGCATGTCGATGTGCAGCGTGTAGATTTCCTTGCCGGAGAGAATGATTTCGGGCGGAAGCTTGGGATCGATCGCGCCGATTACTGCCGGGCCGTGATGGGCTGATGGCGGCGCATCGAGCGCGGGCATCGGTTTCAAATTTAATTTTGTGGTGGCGTGGGGGGCGAGTCCACCGTTGCCGGCGTGCGCTGCGCCGCCGCTGATGCTTACTCCCGCAGGACCTAAGCCGGTGCCCGCGTTTGCGTTGGTACCGCGGCCGCCGGTACTGGTAGAGCCGCCGCCTGCGCCACCGTTTCCTGCCGAACCATTTTCAGCGCCGCCGGGCGCGCCCGGTTGTTTTCCTTCCGGAGAAATCGCGATGCGCGCGGCGAGATTTCCTTGCGGCACGCTTACTTCCGGAGCGGGAGGAGCAGGCGCGGCGGAAAGCGCGATCACGCGATGCAGGCTGTCGTCGCCGGCTGAATTTGCTGCGCCGATTTCGGGCGCTGCGCCGGTTTCGGCTTGCGCGGCGCGCCTGGCGGCTACTGCTCTTGACATCGGTTCAACCGGCATACGCGGTTGCTGATTGATGGTCGGCGAAGCGGCGATGTCCAGAGGGCCCGGCGTTTTTTCCTGGTTCACGAGTTCGGGCGCGGCGAGGTCGTTGACGGCGTGATGTTGCACTTGCGGCGCGGCGGCCGTGGATGCGACGCGCAGCTGAGGCTTCGCGGGCATTTTGGGAGCGGCCCATTCGACGATATTTGGAAGCGGGACTTCGATCTTTGGCGGAGTTGGCGGCGCGTCGGGCTGGATTAATGTTTGCCGCGGGTGCGTGACGACAGCGGGCTGCGAGAGGATTGTCTGCCGCGGATGAAATGCGTCCGCGCCTTTCTGCAGCAGCGGTTTCGCGGGATCGCCTTTGGGGCTGGGTTTGCGATCGCGGCCGGGCAGCGAAACGGGCGGCAAGTCTTCCGAAGGGTTCGTCCACGTGAGTTCGATGCGCACCGGCGCGAGATTTGGCGGATCGCTCGCGAGAAAATGCCAGATCGGCAGTAGCAGCAGTCCGACAATCGCAATGTGCCATAGCGCGGAAGCGGTGAACGCACGGCCGGGAATTTTTCCTTCGATCCATTCGACGCGCAGGTCCGAGTCGGCGGGCAGCTGGGAGGCTTGTGGCGCGCGCGGGCCGCGAAAAAAATCGTGCACGCTCGTGCGGAAGTCACGCCAGGGCGAGCCCCAGTCCACGCCGAGATCGAGGCGGGGCAGCCGCGAGTGCGACGGCAGTTCAACGTCGGGCGCGAGAATTTCCTCGGGCGCGTCGGGTCGCACGGTTGGCTCGCTCGGTGGTGGAGTTTCCGGATATCGCTGCATCACAGGTTGCATAAGCCGGGCGATTATACAGGAATCGACCAAGAAGTGGCCCGTGGGGTTGGATGCAGGCGGGCTATGCTGCGGCTGCCAGGGTGTAGAAAGAAAGAATGGCGTCGCCCTGTTCGATCTGGCGGGAGCATTCCAGGCGCGTGAGGAATTCCGGCAGCTCGGTTTTCCAGTAGTGTTCAACGATGACGATACCGCGCGGCGCGATCAGGTGCGAGGTGTCGAGGAATTCGAGGACTTCGAGGTATTCCGCGGTTTTTTCGTACGGCGGATCGAGGAAGATGAAATCGGCGAGCAAATGGCGGATGGCCATTCTTTCCAAGCCGCGGAGGGCGGGGGCTTCGATCAATTCGGCACCTGCGCGAATTTCCAGAGTGTTGAGATTTTCGCGGATCAAACGCGCGGCTTTGGCGTTCGATTCGACGAAAATTGTTTCGCGCGCGCCGCGGCTGATCGCTTCGATGCCTACGGCTCCGGTTCCGGCGAAGAGGTCGATGAAGAGGGAATCTTCTGTCGAGGGTCCTAGGACGTTGAAGAGGGTTTCGCGCAGGCGATCGCTGGTCGGGCGGAGGCGTTGCGCTCCGGGGCCTTTCAGAAGGCGGCTGCGATATTTTCCGGCGATTACGCGCATGGTTTCAGTTCCACACTATCCTACGGAAGCCAACTGATAGCGTTGGCGCCAGCTGGGGCTTACGGATTCCAGGCGCTTGATGATTTCGGCGGCGCGCTCGGGACTTTCTGCCAGGGCGAAGGCTTCGCGACGCGCTAGCTCCAGGATTTCGTGGTCGCGCAGCGGCTGGGCAGCCGAAAAGGCGGCGTCGCCGTGCTGGCGCGTGCCGAAAAATTCGCCGGGGCCGCGCTGCTTCAGGTCCTGCTCGGCGATTTCGAAACCGTTGGAAGTGGCCACCATGGTTTCGATGCGGGCGCGGGCTTCGCCGGTAATATTTTTGCGCGCGACGAGGATGCAGCGCGATTTTTCGCTGCCGCGCCCGATGCGGCCGCGCAGCTGGTGGAGTTGGGCGAGGCCGAAGCGGTCGGCGTGCTCGATGACCATCAACGTGGCGTTGGGCACATCCACGCCGACTTCGATAACCGTGGTAGCGACGAGGATTTGGATTTCGTTGCGGCGGAATTGCTCCATTACCGAATCTTTTTCGTCGTTTTTCAGGCGGCCGTGCAGCAGGCCGATGCGCAATTGAGGGAAAACGTGTTTCGCAAGGCGCTCGTATTCGGCGGTGGCGGCTTTCAGTTCCTGTTTCGATTCTTCAATTACCGGATAGACGACATAGGCTTGCCGCCCGGCGGCGATTTCGCGGCGGACAGCTTCCCAGACAGCCAGAAGCTGACTTTCTTCCTTCCAGAGGGTTTCGATGGGCGTGCGTCCGGGCGGCATTTCGTCAATCACCGAAATTTCCAGGTCGCCGTAGAGAGTGAGCGCGAGGGTGCGCGGGATGGGCGTGGCGGTCATTACGAGCACATGCGGCGAGACGCCTTTGTCTATGAGGCGTTTACGCTGCAGGACGCCGAAGCGGTGCTGCTCGTCCACGATGACGAGGCCGAGTTTTTTGAAGGCGACGGGATTTTCGATCAGCGCGTGCGTGCCGACTACGATCTGCGCGTCGCCGCTTTCGACACGCGCGAGGGCTTCGTCTTTGGTGGAGCGTTTGCGGCCACTGATGATCAATTCCACGCCGTAGCCAGCGGCCTGAAAAATGCGGCGCGCGGAAAGATAATGTTGCGCGGCGAGAATTTCAGTGGGGGCCATCAGGGCCACTTGATAGCCGTTCTCGATGACGATGGTGGCGGCTTCGAATGCGACGATAGTTTTGCCGCTGCCAACGTCGCCTTCGAGCAGGCGGTTCATGGGGAACGGCTTTTCGAGATCGGCGGCAATTTCGGCGAGCACGCGTTTTTGTGCCGTGGTGGGTTTGAAGGGCAGAATGCGTTTTACTGCTGCGCGAACTCTCTCTTCGCGCACGCGCATGGCGATGCCGCGGCGCGAATGGTCGCTCAGGCGGCGGAGGGCGAGGGCGAGCTGATAGTAGAAAAATTCCTCGAAGATCAGGCGGATTTGCGCGGGGCTGCGGTAGTTGTTGAGCAGCTCGACGCTTTGGTCCTGAGGAGGGAAATGCGCGTAGAGCAAGGCTTCGCGGCGGGCGGGAAAGCGATAGCGTTCCAGAATTTGCGGAGGGAGCGGTTCGGGAATATTGCCGTCGAAATTGGCCAGGACGCTATAAATGATGCGGCGCAGCATGCGCGAGCTGATGGCGCCGATAGCTTCGTATATCGGGACGATGCGGCCGACTTCGGTGGAATCCGCCGCGCCGCCTTCGGTGGCGCCGACCAATTCCATTTGCGGATTGACCATTTCCAGGCGACCGGGACGGTAGCGATCTTCGTCCACTTTTCCGTGCAGCACCAGCTTTTGGCCGTCCTTCAACTTTCCTTCGAGATAGCCGCCGTGGAAGAAGCGCACGTAGACCGTGCCGGAGGCATCGCGCACGGCCACGTGGAAAATTGACCGGCGGCTGCGTTGGAAGCGGACCGTGGTTCCTCCGCCGCCTGTAACTTCGGCGAAAATTGTTTGCACCTGGCCGGGGACTATTTCGGCGATGGGGGTGAAGCGGAGACGGTCTTCGTAGCGGAAGGGAAGGTAGCCGAGGAGATCGCCGACAGTGAAGATGCCGCGCGCTTCAAGTGTGGTGGCGCGTTGGGGGCCTACGCCGTGGAGATATTTGACCGAGTTGGTGAGAGAGACTGGCATCGGAGCGTGCGCTGGCTCTGCGCTAGCGGTCGCACCACTTTTATACCATCGGTTGCGGTTGCGCAGGTTCGGTTGCGTGTCGTACCGGAAGGCGTAGCGTTTAATCCACAAAAAAGAGAGGGAAAAACATTGAACTCACCTAGCGAGTAGAAGCGGATTAAGAGTTGGGGACCGAAGCCCGTTTGAGTTCGGGGCTGTGAACTCGGTAAAGTGGCGAGCCCCGTGCAGTCTGTGGAAATGTTGAGATATGAGTTGAGGGAAGCGCTGCGAGGGCGAGCGCCCGTCATGTGTAAACCGCTCTCTTGCAACGTTTTAGACTAGGAGCGCATCTCAGCGAGAAGGTGTACCTTGGGGCAGCTGTCCGATAGTGGGAAAACGACGTCCGCCGATGCTCACCAACGGCCACAGCCGCCGTCTATCTTTACGGTACCGGTAGGAAGAGCTGATACTGGGACTGGCGGGATGCACGCTTCGGGTACCGGTGGCGCGGGCCCGGACGTTACCAGGCAGGCAATCAACACCATGGGGATGAGCGTCGCACTCGACATCGAGGCGCGCCAGGCAGCGGCGGCGAAGGTTGCGGAAGAGCAGGCGCTCGTCCGCAAAGCGCAGGCTGGAGACCGTCTGGCGTTTGAGGCATTGGTACGGCGCTTCGATCGCGAGGTTTTGCGGTTGGCCATGAACCTGGTGCATCGTCCTGAAGATGCGCGCGACATTTATCAGGAAAGCTTTCTGCGCGTTTACAAGAACCTGCACCGTTTCAGGTTTGAGTGCAGTTTTTATACCTGGCTTTACCGGATCGTGACGAACGTGGCGCTGGATCATTTGCGCCGGCGCACCAGCCGCCGCGAAGATCAGGCGCCGGTGCCGGAAGACGCCGAAGGGGGCACACGAGATTTCTTCGATCGCCAGCCGGAACAGCGCGCCGGCGCGAACCCGGAGCGAAATTTGCTGGGGCAGGAATTGGGTGAGCAGATCGCCAGCGCGTTGAATAGGCTTTCGCCACGCGAGCGCATGGTCTTCGAGATGAAACACTATCAGGGGTTGAAATTGCGTGCTATCGGGGACATGCTGGGCACGTCTGAAGAGACAGTAAAGAATTCGCTATTCCGGGCGACGCGAAAATTACGCGCGAGCCTGGAAGGCATGCGTTAGACGCAGTCATCAGCGAGGTCGGAGAGAATGCGGGAAGCAGGAATGGAAGGGACGAAGGGCCCGGCGTGCGAGGAATTTGAGCCGCGGCTGATGCTTTTTGCGGCCGGGGAACTGGATGCTTCGGAAGTCGCGGATTTGAACGATCATCTGCAGCATTGCTCCGGATGCAATCTGGCTTTGGCGCAAGAGCAGGAAATGCTGGCGCTGCTGGCTTCGCGGCACACGGAGCCGGATGCGGCGCTGCTGGCGAGTTGCCGGGCGGGATTGGAAGATAGTTTGGACCAGCAGGAAGAGCGGAGCTGGCTGCGCCGGACGATTGGCGCGCTGTTGCCGTCGAGTTGGATTTCACCGCAGCCCGCGTGGAGCGCGGCGCTGCTGGTGCTGATTGGATTTTCGGTGGGAATGCTGGGGCCGCGTTTGTTGCGGACTCCGGCCGCCAAGCCTGATGCGAATTCTAAGAGCGCGACGAATAATCCGACTGGGGTGGTTCCGGGCGTTGTGAGCGCGGACCCGGCTTCTGCAAGCTCTCCTTCCGCAGGATTTAGCTCTCTCGACATGCGCACTGCAAGCGTCGCAGGCATCAACGTATTCCCCGCCGAAGACAATCAGCCGCCGCAAGTGCAACTGCAACTGAACGCGCGGCAGCCTTACACCTTGCGCGGCACGGTGAATGACGACGATGTCAAACAAGCTCTGATGTACATCCTGCACAACAATCAGCGCTTCGATCCGGACGTGCGGCTGGATGCAGTGGATTTGCTGCGCCTGCGGAACAACGACCCGGATGTGCGCTCGGCGCTTTGCCAGGCAGTACACACCGATCACAATGCGGCGGTGCGGTTGAAGGCGCTGGAAGCTTTGAATGGCGCCGAGCCGCAGGACATCATTCGACAGACTCTTCTGGATGCACTGGTGGACGATCAGAACCCCGGCGTCCGCGTGGAAGCGATCAACGCGCTGCGCGACATGGCCGCCAAGGGCCAGGTGGACGCCGACGATCATCTGCTCGCGGTACTGCGTGAACGGATGGCCAAAGACCCCAGCACTTACATCCGGTTGCAGAGCGCGGAAGTGATTCGCGATCTGGGCCCGCGGCAAAAATTCTAAACATGATGAAAGCGCTGTACATCCCGCGAATGCGGCAGAAGATCGCGGCACGGATTGGTGTGCCTGGTGGAAGTTTGGCGGCAGGCATTGGCTGCTCTTTGCTCGCGATTACGTTTCTGATTCCCGCTTCGGCTTCGGCGGATGGCCCGGACAAGGCGAGGACCGAGCGGCAGAATCACGGGCCGCGGGTCAGCGCGGACTTGACGGGTAGCGTTGCGGCGCGTGACGGGCAGCGGCTGCACCTGGTCACCGATCTGGGCAACGTCATCGTCAGGACACAAAATTCCCGGAAGATTGATTATCAAGTTCACCTCGAAGCGGACGCCACGCAAAAAGACGCGAAGCAACTCCTTAAAAATTTCATCGTGACGGCTAATACGACGGCCGAGGGTGTGTACGTTCGCGGGCAAAGCTTGGGTCGCCATGCCAGCGGGCGTTTGTGGGTGACGGTGGAAGTCAACGTTCCGCGGAATTTCAATCTGGATGTTTCGACGGGCGGCGGGAACATCGAGGCCGAAGACTTGATCGGCTCGGCAACGCTGGCGACTTCGGGCGGAAATATCGTGATGGCGAACGTGGGAGGCGCGGCGCACCTTTCAACTGATGGCGGGCATATCACGGTGAAAAATGTGGCGGGCGCGCTGGCAGCAAGCACCGGCGGCGGACACATCACCACTGGCGCGATTGCCGGCAACGCGATTCTGCATACCGACGGCGGGCATATCCGCGTGGCTTCGGTAGACGGCGTGGCGCATGTTTCCACGGGTGGGGGAAATGTATCTGTGGAACATTCGGGCAGCGAACTGGTGGCGGAAACCAACGGTGGACAAATTGAAGTGGGTGAGACCGCGGGCTTGGTGCAGGCGAAAACGGGCGGCGGAGGGATTCGCGTGGTGCGGGTTTCGGGGCCGACGAATCTGGAAACCAGCGGCGGGAGCATTTATTTGACGGAAGTGGACAGCGCGGTGAAAGCGTCTACGGGAGCAGGTGCAATCACGGCCTGGTTCGTGACGCCGGGAAAAGTGCCGGGGCAATGCGAATTGCAATCGGGCGAAGGCGACATCGTCGTTTATATTCCGCGGCAACTGCCCGTGACGATTGACGCGCAGGTGCAATCCGGCGAAGAGCATCACGTGATTTTCGATCCGGCGTTTCCGGTGAAAATCAGCCGGGGAGCTGCGACCAACGGAGATGAGTGGATCCGCACCGAGGGCGCGTTGAACGGTGGCGGCGAAGTGATCCGTCTGCGCACGGTGGCGGGCAATATTCACGTGATGGTGAGCGACGCTAACAAACAGGTTCAGCTCTACAAGCAGCAGATGGAGCAATTGCAGCAAAAACTGCAATTGCAGTTGCGCATGCTGCAGCAGCAGTCGCAGCAGATGATCGAGAATTCGCCGTAGGCGGGAAGCGCGGCGCTTCGCTTCGTTGAGAGAAACGATGGCGCGTGACGGCGGCGACCAGAATCCGGCCGACTAGAAGCGGCCCAGGGTTCTAGTGAACGAGGGTGTTTCACTTGAAGGGGGCGTACCGTGCAAACGCAGAATGAAGGTAAAACTTCCGGCAGTAAATCCTGTGACGGCCGAATACGCATTGCAAGAACCATACTTCGGGGGCTGTTGCTCCTGGCGGGGATTGCCGCGCTGGTATTTCCCGCGCTCGCGGCGGACGAAAACTTCCATCAAATCTACCCTCTGGCCGCGGGCGGGAGCTTCGCGCTGGAGAACGTGAACGGATCGGTGCAGGTGGAGGGTTGGAGCCGCGACGAGGTGGAAGTGAGCGCGGTGAAGACCGCGACGCGCAGCGATTCGCGCGACCTGTCGCAGGTGAAGATAGAAGTGGACGACAGCCATCCCGGACAAGTTGCGGTGCACACGCGCTACCCGCAAGGCGAGGGCGCGGAAGTGGCGGTGGAATATCACGTACACGTGCCGTATCGCGTGCTGCTGGGCAGCATCGAGACGGTGAACGGCAGCGTGACCGTGCGCGGGGTCGAAGGCGGCGGGGAATTGCGTTCGGTGAACGGCAACGTGGAAGTTTTCGACAGCTCCGGGCGCTTCAGCGAGAAAACGACGAACGGGAACCTGCGATTGGAACTGCGCTATTTGATGTCCGGCGGCCCCATGAATCTGGAAACCGTGAACGGCTCGGTGGTGCTGGGACTTCCGGAAGGCGCGCGGGCCGATTTGAAAGCGCTGGCGATGAACGGCGATATCTACTCGGAATTGCCGCTCACTGCCGCTGCTAGTGTGCCGGCGGCGCGCGCTTTCCGCGCCAAGCTGGGAACCGGTGGCGGCCAAATTTCGGTTCGTACGATCAACGGCGGCATACGCCTGGTGGTGCAACGGCCGGGCGTCTGACGGGGCGAATTCACCCACAGAGAGGACGAATGGCATGAAGCACTTTCAATGCTCGAACCTTGTCGGCTGGGGCTTGTTGCTGGTGGCGATGGGGATGACGCCGGCAGCTTTGCCGGGCCGGACCGCGGAGCACGCGCCGCAGCAAACCACGAACACACCTACATCGGTTGCTGCTTCCGCTTCTACTTCCGCAACGCCCGTTACGTCCGCTTCGCCTGACCAAGAGCGATGCTTGCATCGCGACTTTTCCCCGGAAGTTCCTCTGGAACAAATCGACCAGGCCGTGCGTAGTATAGATAGCGCAGAAATTGAGCGTGCGGTGCGGCAGGATTTGCGGGAAAACCTCGCCAATCTGAAGCAGCGAGTGCGGCAGGAGGTGGAGATGAGTTCCCCCGAGATGCAAAGGTTGCAGAATCTCTCGGCCCAGCTGCGCATGAACCAAAGTCAATTCGATGCGAGCGCCAGCGAATTGGCGACGCGCGCGGCGGAACTGGCGGACTTGGCGCAGGAAAAGAGCCTGGAAGTGCAGGGGTCGGGCGTCTTCGTTAGCAGCGATGAGGATGGCGGCGGCTGGCTGGGCGTGGAAATTGGCGAAGTGACCGCGGAAAAGGCGAAGGAGCTGAAACTGACGGCGGAACGCGGCGTGGTGGTGATGGACGTGGAGCCGGATGGTCCGGCGGCGAAGGTCGGGCTGAAAGAAAATGATGTTATCACGCAGTACGACGGGCAAGTGGTGGAAGGCACGGTGCAGTTCCGGCGCCTGGTGCGTGAAACGCCGACGGGGCGGCCAGTGGCCTTGGTGATTTCGCGCAACGGAGCCACGCAAGACATTTCGGTGGAATTGGGCGAGCGCAGCGCGTTTTTCGAGAAGCGGCTGAAGGGAAAGATGCGCGATTTTGACAACGCGTTTTCGTTCTCGATGCCTAATCAGGATTTCACGCTGGCGATTCCGCCGGTGGATGCGCGCATGCCTTCGCTGGGGATTAACGCGGAAGATCTCTCCGGCCAGCTGGGAACTTATTTCGGCGTGCCGGATGGGTCGGGGATTCTGATCCGCGAGGTGCGTTCGGGAACGGCGGCGGACAAGGCGGGATTGAAGGCCGGCGACGTAATCGTGAAAGTGGACGGCAAGCCGGTTCGCACTCTGGCTGACCTGCGCGCGGAATTGCGGGGGAAGAGCGACCAGAAAACTGTGGCTCTGGGAATTATCCGCAAGTCCGCCGAGATGGGTGTGACGGTGGGGATTGAAAGGCCGCAACCGAGTGAATCGAGCCACGTGGTGCGGCGCGCGGAGCTTTAGAAGCTGAGTCCGCAGCATCGAGTACGATCGAGAAAAATCCCTTCAGTTGTTGAATTCTCTTCAGGCGGCGGATGAGCTTTTGATTCGCCGCCTTATCGGGATTTTCGCCCGCCAGTCCTCTGTTTCCGAAATGACGCTACTTACGCGCCTGCCGAAAACAAGCAACGGCCATCAGCACGCATAATCCGGCGAAGACGTAGAACGCCATTGGGGATGCCGCCGGTGCGGTCTGTGCCACGTAGAGGAATATCGCGGCGAAGAGCAGCGCGAATGAACCCAAAACCCATAGCGCACCATGACTGCTTTTCGAGGTGCCTGTTGAACCGTCGGGGTAAGTGACCAGGTCGGACTGCGGGTCGTAGAGTGCGAGGCCGTGTTTGCGCGCCAAATTCTCAAGCAACCGGCCTATGTCCGTTGCCTTGGGCCACACGCAACACACGATCACGTGAGCGGGTGAACGGTCGAGTTTGCAACTCCACGGGCAGTGGTCATGATCGTCGATTTTGTCGAGCGGAATCGTGTCGATTTCAGGATGCTTGGCAGTTAGCTCCGCGTAAAACTCATCGACTGCGGGATTCGGTACGACGCCGCTGGTATCGCCGTCACAGAGGCGTAGGTACAATTTTCCCGCTTCGTCGTTCGTGATTCGCTTGTCTGGAAACCAGACGCCAAGATCAAAACTCATTGGTTGCCTTGCGCCCACGGGTGAAGTGGCTAACCGCGCAAAAGCTATGGCTTGAAAGTACACAAATATACATAGGGAATGCAAAGCCCTGATAAACGCGCAGAGGCGTGGATTATTCGCGGATGATTTCGGCGTTGGCGGCGGGGGCTACCAGACGCACGAGTTTGGGGCCGTCGAGGAAGAGATCGATCTCGTTGTCTTCAGTTCTTACGCGCAGTTCCTGGACTTTTTGGCCGTTCACGACCTGCTCGCCCATGGAGTCGACCGTCACGGTGCCCGGAGTCATCTCCTGCGGAACGAGGACGGCGAAACTTTGCTCGCCTTTTTTGTCCCAATCGTAGAGGCGGGCTAAAAATGTGTACTGGTAATAGAGATTGTCATCGAGCACGACGACGAGCGGAGCGGTGAAAGTGAATTGCTGGGTGAAGGGCTTGGCGCCTTCGAGATGAAGTTCAACCGTTGCGGTGACGCCGGTGAAGCCGATCGCAGCGGATGCTTTTTTGGCGCCCTGCGTGGACCAATCGTAACGCACCGGCACTCCGTCGGCGTGCACCACGAGGGTTCCGGTGACGTGCGTGTTGCCCTGGGGCGACTGCAGTTCAGTGCTGCCGTGAGCTGACCAGTCGCTGCCATTCGGCGCGATGGTGAATTCTTCTTTGCCGATTTGCTGGCCGCTGACGAGGATTTTGAACGTGCCCTTATCGGCGACGAGCGGGGCGATCAGCGCGTGCGCTCGCGGCGCCAGCACGCCGGCTTCGGATGACGAATGCGGTGCGAGAAGCCCCACGCCGATGATTGCAATCGTTACGGCAAGCGTTATGACTGATGCCTTGACCGGCGCGACGCGCGCGCCGAACCCACGCGAAGATGCCTTCATCCGGCTGCCTGCGGATTTTTCGTTCATGCGGTCACCTTCGGGAAAATTCCCAGCGCGACGATTTGTTCGACGACGCGCAGAGGCTCGAGATTCGACTCCACACGGTAATCCGCAATCTCGTAGGAAGGCAAGCGTTCCTGGTACAGAGTGCGAAAACTTGCTTCGTCACGGAAAAGCGGACGGTCTTGAATATGGGCGATGCGTCTGAGCAATTCCTCGACGGGACATCGCAGCCACACCAGCACGGCGCCTGCCTGGCGCAAAAGTGCCAGATTCTGCGGCTGCGCGGTGGTGCCTCCGCCGAGGGAGACGATGCGAGGTTTCTGCTGCTCGGCAGCTTCGCCGAAAATGCGCTGGAGTAGTTCGTGCTCGATTTTGCGGAATTCCGGCTCACCGAGCTTGGCGAATATTTCGGGAATGGTCTGCTGCGTGGCTTCGACGATGCGTTTATCAAGGTCCACATGCTGCCAGCCGATCTGGCGGCCCAGCAGGCGCGCGACGGTGGACTTGCCGCTGCCCATGAAGCCGATCAGGCAGACGAGCGAGCGCGCGCGGGGCTCAGCGGTCATTGGTGTAATTTGTGTGGCGAACGGAACAATCAGTCACGTTTTAGAATGTTGATTGTACCATCGAAGGAGGTCATCTCAATCTTGGCGCGGCCTTCGTTGAAAGTACCGAAGAGCGCGTTGCCCCAGCGCGGCATGAAATGGCGCTGGTGGGGCGAGGGCGTCAATTTCGCTTCGTTGTTCACTTTGCCTTTGAGCGAGGTGGCGCTGAGGTCGAAGGAATCTCCGGGCGAGAAGCGGAGTTCGATTACGCCGCTGTAATTCTTCAGGGAATATGTGCCGTTGGGCAGAAACTCACCGTTAAAAAGAATATTGCCGGAAGAGGTTTGCGCCCAGACGTGATAGCTGCGCAGATCGAGCAGGCGGAAATTGCCGCTGATGGAGGAGGCTTCGATGCGGCCGGTGCAACGAATGCATGTGAACGAGCCGCCCACGGTCTTGACGCTGAGGTAGCCTGCGGCGTCCTCCAGGTCCACGCCGGCTGCGACGGTTTCCACGTTCATGTCGCCGAGGACGTTGGCGACGCTTACGCTCCCGGCGTCATTGTGAATTTGCAGTTCAGCGTCTTCCGGGACGTTGATCTGAAAATCGGCGCGCATGTCATCGGGCGCGACGGAATCGGAAAGCTCGCGCGTGGATACGTCCACCCGGTTGCCCATTTGTTCTGCGTCCACTTCGATACGATCGCTCGCCGGAGTGGAAATGACCATTACTTCGGATTTTGTCCAGGCCTTCACCGTAATGAGGCCGTTGGGATTGTGGATGGTGATGACCGGATGAGCAGCGACTTTGAAATGCTGCTCCTGACGTTTCGGCCCGGCGGAGACAGCGCTGCAAAGTAGCAGGCTGGGAACGAGCAGTCCTGCGGTCTTCCAATTCGTTTTCGGAAGCCACTGCACCGGAACAAAGTGAGAGGAGCTCATTGGACGTTTTCTCCGCGTTCAGTCATTTGCGTCAACAGATCCGCTTTCTGCTGATACGCTTCGTAGAGATAATCACGCGCCACTTCGTTCTGGGGATCTTCGCTGACACTTTTTTCACACAAAGCGATGTAGTTGTCAACGATAGCCAGGTTCTGATGCAAGGAAGCGGCCACGACGGGACTGGAACGGCTGACGTAAGAATTCGAATTTTGTTCGGCGAAATTGAGCTGGGCGCTAAGCGGCGAGGTCGAGATTTGCGTGCCCTTCAGCCAGCGGGCTTCGTTTACGCGCTTGTTGACGGGACCGCTGAGCGCGAAAGCGACGGCGACGAGCGCCGCGAGATACGCGCCTGCCAGCACGGGACGCGGCAGCCGCGGAAATAGACCGGCGAACCATCCGGCGCTGGGCGCTGCGGCTCGCGTGCGACCTTCACCTGCAGGGATTGTGTCGTGAATCAGGCCTTCTTGCTCGAGTTGTGCGCGCAGCGCAGTCCATACACGCTCCGGAGCGTCTTGCTCGGAAGCGTTCCAGCTTCCAGCTTCGGTGTGGATCGCTTCCAAATCCTTGATGACGCCCGAGCAATGCGAACAAGTGCGGACGTGCGCTTGTGCGTCCGGCGGGCGTTCGCCTTCCATCCAGGGTTCCAGGTAAGCCAGAAAATCCCTGCATGTGATCGTGGCCATGGTTCAGTCCTTGCCGCCGGTCTCTGCGCTGGCGGCCTTGCGATCTTCACGGGCCTGGGCGCGCAGCGCTTCGTGAAGCAGTTCGCGAAGGCGCATGCGAGCCTTGTGCAATTGAGATTTCGAGTTGCCGATCGAGCAAGCCATGATTTCCGCAATCTCGTTGTGCTCGTAGCCCTGCACATCGTGCAGCACGAACACCGACTTGTAACCGGGCGGCAGCTGCTCCACCGCGCGCTGCAGGTTGACCCGGTCAATCGAGCCGCTGAGCCGCAAATCCGGTCCGCCGAAATCGCGCCGCGGTCCGCCGGAATCTTCATCCGGCTCGGTAAGCTCCTCGAGCGAGCTTTCGTTGCCGGACTTCTTCCGCAGCTTCATGAGCACGACGTTGACGGCAAGGCGATGCAGCCAGGTCGAAAACGCCGACTCACCGCGGAAGGTAGCGATCTTCCGGAAAAGCTGGAGGAACGCTTCCTGCGTCAGGTCTTCCGCCTCGGCGGTATTACCCACCATGCGCAAGCAGAGCGAATATACTCGCCGGTTATGCAGGCGGTAGAGGCGTTCAAAAGCAGCCGCGTCGCCCTGTTGGGCGAGGCGGATGGCCTCTGCCTCCGGCAATTCCCCGGTATCGATTCGTCTCGTTCGGGCCACGCTACCCGTCGGGGCGCATCCCTAGTTGCGATGCAGCACCCGCTTCCTGAGTTGTACTTGTAGTCCTATACGCGCAGCGAATTCGCCATTGTATGGCGCAGCGCGTTTCGTCGCGAAGGGCGAAAGGCGAAAACACCCCGCAGACCCGGTTTCGCAACAACACTCGATCATTTTGGCCGGATTCGAACCGAACGTCCAGCCTCGAAGCACAAACCTGCCGCAGTGTGCGCAGGCTTTGCCAACCGGAAGAACCCCGGGGAACATGCACGTTAGACGATGTCCGAGCGTATTGGCAAGCGGTGGGTTAAGGGATTCTACAATTATTGGAAGGAGTTCAAGCCGATGCGCGACTAACGCGCGTTCGGGCAGCGATCGCGGGCCGCCGTTCTGGGGCTGGCGCGGCGTCGAGTTCGGAGGCGAAGGCTGCGACCTGCTCCCCGGGAAGGGCGCGGAGGAACGACTTCACCAGAATCTCAGCTTCCCGCAGGCACGTGGTGAAATCGTAGTGAAGGCACTCCAGCTTATCCCAGCTGTCGCCCGGTTGAATGGAGACCCCAGCGGCAATCTCGTCGGCGGCTTCGGTATATTCACGCGTGAGGTTCTGTAGCGTTTCCGACAAAATTCGCAGTTTTTGGAAATAGCGGGAGCGGCTGGCAAAAAGTACGCGGTGCAGGAATTCGTTCCAGGAGGCCGCCGTCTGCGCAGTCTCACCGCGGAAGTTCTCCGTATTCAACGGGGCGACGTTGGGAACGTTACTGATGTGGCGGCCGCGGTCGGAGAGGACGCCGCAGGCTACGATTAACGATGCTGCCAGGCGAGACAGCAAATCGGAGGACATGGAAACTTGTTGGCGGGCGCGAACCAGTTCCCCTCGGGCGCGCAGCGAGAAGGCGTCATCGAGCGAGACGCTCGTCATCGCGTAGAAAGTCTCCCAGCGACGGACTACAGCGTCGAATATTTGGACCTTGTCTCGCGGCAACCACGCGATCCAATCATCCGAGACGCTGCGTCGTGAGGAGGAAGTGCCTGGCTTCCGCTTCGAGAACACGCTGCCCCCAAGTTGAGCGGGCAGTATACCACTGCTTTGGGTTGACGGCGCCTTTGGAGGCGCTTTCTTGACGCTTCTGGAAGGCGACCGCTATACTGCCGCCCAGCTCTCTGCATGGATCGTTTGTGCGCACGGCCCTGACCGCCGAAAGGAAGTTGGCCCGTTGGAATTCGAACCGCAGGATCAGTTTCAACAACGCCTGAAGAATCTGCGAGAGATCGAAGGGCTGGGCCACGCGGCTTACCCGCGGAAATTTGCCTGGACGCATACGGCGAAGGAAGTGGGGGATCAGTTTGGCGAACGCACGACGGAAGAATTGGCGGCCGAGCCCGTGGAAGTACGAGCCGCAGGCCGGATCGTAGCGCTGCGCCCGCACGGAAAAGCGGCGTTTGCGCACATTGCCGGCAGCGGCGGACGTCTGCAGATATACGTACGACAGGATGTGGTGGGCGAGCAGACTTACAAGCTATTCAGGCTGCTGGATTTGGGCGATATCGTGGGGGTTTCGGGGCACCTTTTCCGTACCAAGACCAACGAGCTGAGCGTGAAGGTAGAAAAAATCGAGTTGCTGAGCAAGGCGCTGCTGCCTCTGCCTGAAAAGTGGCATGGCCTCGCGGATATAGAGCAGCGTTACCGGCGTCGCTACCTGGATTTGATTGTGAACGAAGGAGCGCGCGAGGTGTTCATCCGGCGCGCGCAGATTATTCGGGAGATACGTCGATTTTTCGACGCGCGCGGGTACGCGGAAGTGGAAACGCCGATGATGCATCCCATTTTGGGAGGCGCGACCGCGCGGCCTTTCGTGACGCACCACAACACGTTCGACATGGATCTGTATTTGCGCATTGCGCCGGAGTTGTATCTTAAGCGGCTGGTGGTGGGTGGCATCGACAGGGTCTATGAGATTAACCGCAACTTCCGAAATGAGGGTATTGACGCCATCCATCAGCCGGAATTTACGATGCTGGAGTTCTACCAGGCTTACAGCGATTATCTGGAATTGATGGATATGACCGAGGAATTATTCCGCGGTCTTGCGGAAAAGGTGACCGGCAGCGCGCAAATTAAATATGGCGAGCAGACGATTGATTTCGCGCGGTTCGAGCGGCTTTCGATGCGCGAAGCGATTGTGAAGTATTGGCCTTCCGCGGCGGGCGCGTCGCCTACTGTAACGGATTTGCGCGCGGAGGGTGGGGCGCGAGTGGTCGCCGAGCGTTTTAATGCTTACGCGCGTGCGCACGGGCTCGATTCCGTTGCCAATCTGACGAAGTTGTCCGATGGCGAATTGACGGGCGAGCTTTTTGAAGCGATCGCCGAAGCACATTTGGTGCAGCCGACATTCATATATGATTTTCCGACGGCGATTTCGCCTCTCTCGAAGCAAAAGCCTGATGATCCCTCACTGACGGAGCGCTTCGAACTGTTTGTCGCGGGGATGGAATTGGCCAATGGCTTTTCGGAATTGAATGATCCGTTCGATCAGGAGCGGCGTTTTCGCGCGCAAGTGGAAAAGGGCGGGCAAGAAGCGCCGAAAGAAGTGGACATGGATTACATACGCGCGCTCGCGCACGGTCTGCCGCCGACCGCCGGCGAGGGTGTGGGGATCGATCGTCTGGTGATGTTGCTGACGGATTCGCACGCAATCCGCGAGGTGGTGCTGTTTCCATTGTTGCGCGCGGAATCGCAGGAAGCGAGCGATTCGACCGACGGCGCGGCAACGCAAGGGCCTGGTGGCGGAAGCGATTTAGGCGGCAAAGCGTAATGAGTTTCGAATGGCTGGTGGCGCTGCGCTATCTGCGTTCGCCGAACCGGCCCGCGGTGCTGCGAATCGTCACGCTACTGGCCGTGATCGGCGTGGCGGCCGGCGTCACGACTCTGGTGATCGCGCTTTCGATGAACACTGGATTTCGCCAGGCGATCCGCGATCGTCTGCTGAGCGTCACCGCGCACGTAAACCTGAAGCCCATCAGCCCGAACGGAATCCGTGACTATCGCGAATTAATGACGAAGTTAAGCGGCACCCCAGGCGTGCGCTCCATCGAGCCGGCGATTTACGCGACGGTGCTGCTTTCATCCGGCGGACGCGCGCGGGGCATTGTGCTGAAGGGCGTTGACCCGGAGTTGGAACGCCAGGCGAGCGAAGCGCTACATCATATCGTGGCGGGCAACGGGGATTTTGCACAAGATGCGGACGGGATTCCGGCGGTGCTGGTGGGGAGGATCCTGGCGAACGATCTGGACATTTCCGCCGGCGATTACATCACGCTGACCAGTCCGCAAGGAAGCTTGACTCCTCTTGGGATGTTTCCGCGTTCACGGCGTTTCCATGTGAGCGGGATTTTCGATTCTGGGTTTTATGATTACGACGCGAATTGGGGATTCGTGACGCTGGGGTCGGCGCAGTCGCTGGCGGGAATAGGCGATGTGGTGAGTTTGCTGGAAGTGCGCGTGACGCAGATGGACGACGCGAACAAGATCGCTGACGATTTGTTGCGGCGCGCGGGCGAGGGGTTCACGACTTCGACGTGGATGGACGAAAACCGAGCTTTGTTTCGCGCGCTGAGTCTGGAAAAACTGGTGACGGCATTGTTCATCGGGCTGATTACGTTCGTGGCTGGGTTGAATATTCTGGTGGTGCTGACCATGACTGTGACGGATCGCGCGCGCGACATCGCCGTGCTGATGGCCATGGGCGCGCGCCGCCAGCAGCTGCGCAAGATATTCATCTTACAAGGGCTGGTCGTGAGTATTGCGGGGACCGTGGCGGGCTTGCTGATCGGTTACACCTTCGCGGGGATCGCGAATAAGTGGCGATTGATACCGTTGAATCCCGAGGTTTACGCGATTCCTTATGTGCCGTTCCATGCGAACGCGCAGGATGCGATATGGATCGCGGCGGCAGCGCTCTTCATCAGCATCGCCGCGACGATTTTGCCGGCGCGTTCGGCGTCGCGCATCCTGCCCGTGGAAATTCTCCGCTTCGAATAACTTTCCTTGGCGTTCCGGGTTCTATTGAAGGACGCTCCGATCGCCTTTTTCCGAACGAATTCTTCGGATTTTGCGGCGAATTCGGCAACGAGGCGATCTTGGCTCGCGCACTCCCAAAAAATCGGCGCGAGGGCGGAGTCGGATTCCGCTTTTGGCGCGGAGCAATCTGCATTTCGCGACGCTCCGTGCTATTATCGAACAAGAAGCGAAGTTCGAGCGGCTTCGCGCTTTGGCTGATTGAAGGATAGAGCCGCTGCTAGAGGTAACGGTACCGCCATAAAAGAGAAATTTGTTGGATTCGCAGGTGGGAGGCGCCAATTCGGGAATGACTAGATGCCTGTAAAGTAAGGACATACAGTTTGGTCCATTCGGCATCTAACGTGAAAGAGATTACAGCCTAGGCGATGCAGACGCAGGCAAATTCGAGCACAGCTGTCCTCGATAATACCGGTGAAACCACCGCGCCGGGAGCGGGCGAAATCCTGCGCGGCGAGAATCTGCGAAAGACTTTCCGCTCCGGCGCGCAAGACGTGACTCCTCTGGCGGGGATAGACCTCACGATTGCGCGCGGAGAGATGGTTGCGGTGGTCGGCCCCTCCGGCACCGGAAAAAGTACTTTGTTGCATCTGCTGGCTGCGCTGGACACTCCAACGAGCGGTACAGTATACTTCGCCGGGAAATCGCTCCAGTCGTTTTCAGAATCGGAGCTGGCGGAGTATCGCAATCGCGCCGTGGGTTTTGTCTGGCAGCGTCACCACTTGCTGCCGGATTTCACGGCCGCGGAAAATGTTGCGATGCCCCTCCTGGTGCGGGGCGTCTCACTGGCGCAAGCGCTCCGGACCGCGACAACATGGCTAGGCGAAGTCGGATTGGCCGATCGAGCAGAGCAACGTGGGGGTCAGCTATCTGGGGGCGAACAACAGCGTGTAGCCATCGCGCGAGCGTTGGTGAATGGCCCGGCCTTACTGCTGGCCGACGAGCCTACCGGCGACCTGGATCAACGCAGCGCCGAAAATATTTTCGAATTGATGCAGCGGCTGCACCAGTCGCTGCAGTTGACGTCCATCCTTGCGACACACAACCTTTCATTAGCCCGGCGGGCCGACCGTGTTCTCACTTTGGAACGCGGAGCTTTGGCTCCGGGCGCAGAAGCGCTGAGCGAAGCTGCGGTACCTCTCCCGCGGGACGCCAGTGCTGGGGCAGCGACTCCAGGAGACCGTGGGTGACCCGTGTTTGAACGCTATACAGAGAAAGCTAGGCGCGTAATCTTTTTCGCACGGTATGAGGCGAGCCAGTACGGCAGCCCGTACATCGAGACGGAGCACTTGCTGCTGGGCCTGTTGCGCGAGGACAAGGCGCTCGCGAACCGCTTCCTGCGCACGCATGGCTCGATCGAATCCATCCGCAAGGAAATCGAGGCGCGCATCACCGTGCGTGAACGCATCTCGACTTCGGTGGAAGTTCCGCTGAGCCAGGAGTGCAAGCGCATACTGAATTTCGCAGCCGAGGAAGCAGAACGCCTCGGCCATAAACACGTGGGTACAGAACACCTGCTGCTGGGCGTGCTGCGGGAAGAGAAGTCTTTCGGTGCGGAGATTTTGCTGGAGCGGGGATTGCGGCTTTCAACCGTGCGCGAGGAATTGGGACGCAGCGCGGGAGAGAAGGTGCCAGTGAACCGTCCTAAAGAAGCATCGTTGTTGGCGGAATTCAGCAGGGATCTGACGCAGGCGGCGATGGAAGGCCAGTTGGACCCGCTGGTAGGACGAGACCGCGAACTGGAACGCGCGATTCAGATTCTGTGCCGGCGCACGAAAAATAATCCGGTGCTGATCGGCGAACCAGGCGTGGGCAAGACGGCGATCGTAGAAGGCCTCGCGCAGAGAATTTCCGATGGCGATGTGCCGCCGTTTCTGGCGGACAAGCGCATCCTTTCGCTGGATCTTTCGTTGATCGTAGCGGGCACGAAATATCGCGGGCAGTTCGAAGAGCGGCTGAAGACCATCATGAAGGAATTGATGGAGAGCCAGAACGCGATCGTCTTCATTGATGAGCTGCACACACTGGTGGGCGCGGGATCGGCGGAAGGTTCACTCGACGCCGCGAACATTTTGAAGCCGGCGCTGAGCCGTGGCGAGATTCAGTGCATTGGCGCGACCACTCCTTCGGAGTATCGCAAGTCGGTGGAGAAGGATCGGTCACTCGAACGCCGTTTCCAGGCCGTGAAAGTTGGCGCGCCAAACGAAGAAGAAGCGATTCGCGTGCTGCAGGGAGTGCGCGACCGCTACGAAAAATTTCATGCCGTCAGCTACACCGACGAAGCCATTCAGTACGCGGTCTATCTCTCGAACCGGTATATCCCCGACCGTTTTCTGCCGGACAAGGCCATCGATTTGCTCGACGAAGCCGGCTCGCGCGTGAAATTGCGCCAAGCCATGCTGCCGGACGAGGTTTCCGAAGTGCAGAAGCGCGTGAAGTTCATCACGCACCGCATGGAAACCGCGATCGCCAATCATGAGTTCGAAAAGGCACGGTTTTATTCGGAAGAAGAGCGCAAGGAAAAGGAGCATCTGCGCCTGCTGCGCGAGAAGTTGAAGATCGACGATTCCTCAACTGGAATCGTTACGCGCGAAGACATCGAAGAAGTGGTGGCGCGCTGGACCGGCATCCAGGTTTCAGCGATCAAGGAAGACGAACAGCAGAAGCTGCTGCGCATCGAAGAAGAACTGCACCGTCGCGTCATCAGCCAGGACAAATCCATCACCGCATTGGCACGCGCGATTCGCCGCAGCCGCGCGGGATTGAAGGCTCCGGGCCGTCCGGTGGGCTGCTTCCTGTTCCTCGGTCCCACGGGTGTGGGCAAGACGGAAGTGGCACGGCGCCTCGCCGAGTTCCTTTTCGGCAGCGAGAAGTCGCTGATCCGTTTCGATATGTCTGAGTACATGGAAAAGCATTCCGTATCGAAATTGATCGGCGCGCCTCCAGGATACGTTGGATATGAAGAAGGCGGTCAATTAACAGAGCGTGTGCGGCGCACGCCTTATTCGGTTATTTTGCTGGATGAGATTGAAAAAGCTCACCCAGACGTGTACAACATCCTGCTGCAAGTCTTTGAAGACGGTCAGTTGACCGATGGACTTGGCAACACGGTGGATTTCCGCAACACCATCATCATCCTTACATCGAACCTGGGCGCGCGGCAGTTGCAGAAACAGGCGGGCCTCGGGTTTGCGTCGAAGGAACTTGAGACGATGGCCAAGAGCCAGGATGACATGGTGATGGGTGAAGTGAGGCGGGTCTTCAATCCGGAATTCCTGAATCGTCTGGACGAAGTGATTCTGTTCAATTCGCTAAACGATGACGATTTGTTGCGGATTATTGACTTGCTCGTGGGCCAGATCAACGAAACGCTGGTGCATCGTCAGGTACAAATTGCACTCACGCCTGAAGCGCGCCAGTGGATCCTCGAGAAGACCTGCAGCGACCGAAATTATGGCGCGCGGCCGCTTCGTCGCGCGTTACAGAAGTACGTCGAAGACCCATTGTCGGAAGCTTTGATTCAGGGCGGATTGCAACGGCCGGCGACTCTCGAAATTTATCTCGGGAGCGAGGGCTTGGCGTTCCGACCTGTGGTTGAAGCAACCCCAGTGGCCCACTAGGAATCCTACGCGCAAGCCGGCGGGAGCAGTCCGGCGGGGGAGCACACAATTTTGGGCGGGATACTGCGGCCTTGACCAGGGCCGCCAGCGGGAAAACTTTTCTGCGTCCATTGCGATTTTTCGTGGTGGTGTATTTGTGCGTTTTGGCTTCGGGGCAATCGCTTTCGGCTCAACAACCTCAGGACGCAAACGGCCCGCAGTTCGTAATTCAGCGCATTGAATTCATCGGTAACCGCCGCATCCAGCGCGACACTCTGTTGGCGCGAATATTTTCGCGGCCCGGAGATCCCTACAGCGTGGAAGCGGTGCGGCGCGATTTTCAAGCGCTGTGGAACACGCAATTCTTCGAAGATGTCCGCCTGGAAGTGGAAGACAGCCCCGACGAACCCAACGCGAAAATTATCGTCTTCTACGTCCAAGAGCGCCCCATCATCCGCCGCATCGAGTACAAGGGGAACAAGTCCATCACCGAATCGGACATTCTGGACGCTTTCAAAGATAAGAAAGTTGGCCTTTCGGTGGAAAGCCAGTTTGATCCCACAAAAATCAAGCGCGCGGAAGTGGTGATCAAGGGATTGCTGGCCGAACATGGACGGCAATTCGCCACGGTGAAGCCCACCTATGAACGCATCGCCGCCACCAACGCCGTGAAATTGGTCTTTAATATTGATGAAGGGCCGAAGGTAAAGGTAGGCGAGATCAAGTTCGTCGGAGCCAAAGCTTTTTCCGACCGCAAATTAATCCGCTCAATGCACAACGACCGCCCCTACGCCATTCCGCTATACATCACGGAAATTCCAGTGCTGAGCAAGACCTACGACAAGGCAAAACTGGATGAAGATCTGGGAGTGGGAATTCACGGGATCTACCAGGATCACGGATACTTCAAGGTGTCGGTGAGCGATCCCGACGTGAAAGTATCCGATGACAAGCGCAGTGGCATCCCGGGGCCCTGGCCGGTGCTTGGCTCGAAGAACGGAAAGCGCGCCGACATCACCATCACGATTGATGAGGGCGCGCAGTATCGCATGGGCAGCTTGCGCTTTCGCAGCTCGGACCCGGAGCAGGGGCTGGTGTTCAAGTCCGAAGTTCTGGCGCGTGCCTTTCCGCTGAAGCAAGGCGACATCCTGGCGGCGGACAAATTGCGCAAAGCGCTCGACAATTATAAAAAGCTTTATGGCGAGTACGGGTACATCGATTTCGTGGCCACGCCGCTGACGGAAATTGATGATGCCAAGAAAATCGTTAATCTGACTGTTGAATTCGATCAGCAAAAGCAATTCTTCGTGCGGCGCATCGAATTTTCCGGAAACACTACAACGCGCGACAAAGTCATCCGCCGCGAGTTGCTGCTCGATGAAGGCCAGGTATTCAACAACCGCCTGTGGGAAGTCAGCTTGCTGCGGCTGAACCAGCTGAATTATTTCGACACGATCAAGCCGGAAAACGCGGAATTGAAGCGCAATGTGAAAGCGGGAACGGTGGACATCAAGCTCAAGCTGAAAGAAAAAGGAAAGCAGTCCATCAGCTTCAACGGCGGCGTCAGCGGCATCGCCGGGACGTTCATCGGCGGCTCGTACACCACGAACAATTTCCTGGGTTTGGGCGAGACGCTTTCGCTTTCCGCGCAAGTGGGCAGCTTCCAGCGCGATGTGCGTTTCGGATTCACCGAGCCGTATCTGTTCGATCGCCCGATTTCCACGGGCTTCACGATTTTTTCGACGAAGTTTGATTACAACCAGGCCAAGCAGCTGGGCATTGCTTACAACCAGGAAATCGCGATCAACCCCGCGCTGCAAGAGAATTACACCACCAACTCCAAGGGCTTGACGGTATTCGCGAGCTATCCTCTGCGCCGATTTTCCTTCACGCGCTTGGGCATTACCTATGGATATTCCACCACGAATATTCAGACGTTCAGCACCTCGGCGCAATTGCTTTTCGACAGCGTTAAATTCACAGGCTTGGCCGGGCCTTCGGCGCTCAACGGAATCGAATCGAGCAAGATCACGGCGACGGTTTCGTACAGCACGGTGAACAATCCACAAAACCCGACGAGCGGGAAGAGCTTCTATTACGGGATTGGATTTGAGGGCGGGCCGCTGCAGGGGAACGTCAACACCATTACGAATTCGTTCGTCACCACCTATTTCCATCCGGTGAACAAGCGGCGCAACGTGATTGGCCTGAAGTTCCAGACCGGAATGATCACCGGGTACAATGGAACGAACGTTCCGCCGTTCAGTCGCTTTTTCCTCGGCGGCGAGAACGACGTGCGCGGATTTAATTTCTATACCATTTCGCCGTTCGTGGAGATTCCTTACGCCACGAACCAGGCGGTGAGCTTCTTCAATCCGACGGTGCTAAATGCGCAGGGGAAGCCGACGCTGCAGTCCATCAGCGTGCCCATGATCCAGTTCCTGCCCACGCGGCCGGGCGGCGACTTCCAAAACGTAGGCAACATGGAGTATCGCATTCCGATCGCGGGGCCGGTCACGCTGACACTGTTCAACGACGTCGGCATCAACGGCATCCTGCGAAAATCGCAGTTGGCGCTCGATCCCGCGGCCGTCACCGTGTATCAGCAGCAATATCCCAATCCCGATTTTCCGAACTTGAAAATCGCCAGCAATCTGCCGATTTATCCCGGCACTAACTTCAAAATCCACACTTCGGCGGGCGTGGAACTCGACGTGATCTTGCCGATCGTGAATGCGCCGTTCCGCATTTATTACGCGTACAACTATTTGCGGCTGGACGACACCATAAACGGATTGAGCGGCGGATACGCTCTGAGCGATGCGGTGAAGAACGCCTTGCCGCCAGGTGTGCTGGAAACGCAGATCGCGCCGCAATTGCAGCAATTCATCGTCGCGAACACGCAACACATTCCGGCGGGCTTGATCGAACCGCAGCACACCTTCCGCTTTACGGTGGGTAAGACATTCTAGAAATTGGCACGAGAAAACCGAACGCACGATCGGACGCGACGCAATCGAGAGCATCCGGCGAGCGCAGCGAATTCAGTTGAGAGGGTGAAAGAAATGCGCAACAAGATACTGAGGTTGGGCGCGACGGCGCTGTTCGTCGCGGCATCCGCGATGCTATCGGCTTGCGGAGGAAACTCAACGCCAGTGGGCGTGACCGTGAGCCCGAACCCGGCGACGGTTCCGCTGGGCGGCCAGTTGCAGTTTCAAGCCACCGTGACCGGGACATCCACGACCTCTGTCACCTGGCAACTCTGTTTGGTGCCTTCTCCGACCAACCTGCAGCCGACCGTTTGCAGCCCGGCTACGACCGGGCAGACGCAAATGCCCAGTGGTTACGGGATCATCACGACGGGGCAGACGAACACGCCGCAGGGTGGTTTTTATACCGCGCCCACGACTCTTCCCCCGACGAACGATTTTCTGGTGGTGGCGACCAGCACGGTAAATACCCAGATATTCGGCACCAGCGTAGTGCACATCGACTCCACAGTTCGCGTGGCCGTCGCGCCCACCGGTGCGACCATTGCGCCGGGTGATTCCTATTCGTTTACGGCGAACGTCACTGGCACGACGAACACAGCCGTCACCTGGGAAGCCAATGGCGTCGCCGGAGGCGATGTAAACGACGGATTCATTGTGCCGGGCGCGGGAAATGGCAATACTGCAACATATACGGCGCCGATCAGCAATCCGCCAGGTAGCGTAACGATCACCGCGGTCTCGGGCTTCGATCCGGCAGAGTCAGGCACTGCGACCGTTACGATTATCACTTCCGCGGCGCCAACGCTCACTTCTTCGGTGCCGAATGTCGTGGGAGAAGGCTCGGCACAACAAGAAGTATTTCTCAGCGGAACGAACTTCACTTCCAACAGCGTGGTGATGGTAGGAGCGCCACCCGCGCCGGTGCCGACAACGTTCCTTAGCACCACGCTGCTGCACGCGACGATTCCCGCAAGCCCGCTGTCCGTCGCGGGGCCGGTTGCGATCGTCGTCGAAGCCCAGAATGGAGATCTATCCAATGTTCTTACGGGGCCAACGACTGGACTGACGGTGGTGCCGTCGCGTCCAACCGTGGTGGCGTTGTTGCCGGATACGATCGTGCCGAACGCCGGAACGGCTGGCGTGAATCTGATCGGCGGATTTTTCTCGCCGCAGACCACGGTGCAGTGCAATGGTGCGGCAGTCGCAGCCACGCTGACCAGCTCCCAGCAATTGGGCGTGACCATACCGGGCACATGTACACCGGCACCGGGACAGTATCCGCTGCTCGTGCAGAACAGTGATGTGGTGGCGCCGAATCCGCGCATGTCCGCGCTGAACCTTACCGTCGAGCCGCGGTCCAGCGATATCTCCACCGGTGTAAGCTCAAGCTTTCCAGTGGGCGCGTCGCCGTTGGGAATCGCGATTGATCCCGCGCTGAACTTGGCCGTGATCGCGAATTCGGGGAGCAACACCGTCAGCGTGGTGGACCTGGGCACGCTGGCGACTTCGACCGTCACGGTAGGGGGCGCTCCTACTTCGGTGGCGATTGACGATGAGATCACCACGGCTGGCGGCGCGCTCGGTGATCACATCGCGGCCGTCACCAACAGCGCGGACAATACCGTCTCGGTGATTGATTTGGTCACCCAGGCGGTTACGACCTTAGCGCTGCCGAATCCGAATACGCCGCCCAACGCTCCACCCGTCCCCTACGCCATCGGTATCAATCCGTTGACGCATCGCGGCTTGGTGGCATTCCGTTCCACGAACAATGCAGCGATTCTCGATTTTTCCGCCGGCGTTCCCACGTTCATCGAAACCATAACGGGCGCGCTAACGGGGATCGGCACCGGCACGCATCCGGCGGTGGCGGTGGATCCGAAATTGAACTGGGCTCTAATCACTCCCGGCGGCGCGGGTACGATTTCGATCGTGGATCTGGGGCGCAATCCCGGCCCCGGCGTGAATCCCGCCGATCTTGGGCGCACTCCCGTGTTGATCGCCAGCCTTACGATTTCAAACACCGTGCAAGGCGTGGGGATTAACTCCTCGACACACCAGGCGCTTTTTGCCGATCCGCAGGGGCCGAACGATGTACCTGCTGCGCCGTCCGTTTCGTCCTTTAGCATGTTGGACGAATCGGTGAGCTCGGTACCTTTTACGCAAGGTGGAATTCCGTTCACGAATTTGGGGTTGGTGGCCGCCGCGGTAAATCCGCTCGCCAACATCGGCATTGTCGTGAATGGAACCGCGAACAACGGATACGTGCTGGACCTGAAAAACGATTTGGTGCTGCAAACAGTGGCAGGGTTTAACTCGCCGCAAGCGGTGGCGGTGAATCCGATTACCAACACGGCCTACATCGTCAACCAGGGCAATAACACGGTCTCTATTTTCCCGATGGCTACCACCACTCCCAACCCGCTGCAAATTCTGGAAACGAGTCCTGCGACGACGTTCGTGCAGAATCCGACCGCGGGTTTGACGCTCTCCCTAGTCGGGAACGGATTCACGGGCGGTTCGCAGGTGTTTCTGGACGGCGCCGCGGTGCCGGCCACGTTCGTGAGTAGCCGTCAATTGACCGCTGCGATTCCCGCGGCCGATCTCGCAACGGCGCGGCGTTACGCCGTGTACGTGGAAACGGGCGCAGCGATTTCTAATGTCAGCGAGCTTACTGTGATTCAGCCGGTCCCGGTAGGCGTTTTGCCTGTGGGTGTGGCTGTGGACTCCTATCTGGATCAGGCGGTGGTGACGAACTCCGGGAGCAACACCATCTCCGTGGTGAACCTGCTGGATGGCACACAAATCACGCCGCAAGCGCCCAGTTTTTTCACTACCGGATCGACGCCGTACGGCGTTGCAATTCTGGCGCGCTCGGGCCAGGCAGTTGTGGCGAATAACGGAAGCAACGATGTGACGGTCCTCGATGAGAAGGGGATCGACAACGTGTTCAACAGCCCGGTGACGGTTAGCCTTGGCTCGGGGACGCTACCAATTGGAGTAGCGGTCGACCAGTATTCCGCGTTGGCGGCCATCACCGACACGGTCATTCAGGGCAGCAACAACACTGGAGGACTTTCTAGTTTCACGGTCATCGGCGCGACGTCTGGCACCGAGGCCGCGCCAGCTCCGGTTGATTACCTTCCGTTGGCGGTGGCGATCGATCCCACCATCAACAATGACGTGACGCAAGCGATCGCAGGCATCACCACTGCTTCGAACCTCACTTCGACGAACAACAGCGGGCTGGAATTATTGCCGCTGCCCAGTGGCACTCCTGCGCGCGTCGGGATGTTGCTTCCCACTGGCATTGTGTTCGACGCATTGAATCAGGTTTTCCTCGTGGCAGATAGCACGGCCAACGATGTGAATATTGTGAATCCCGTGACGTCGCAGCAGACATCTTCGATCAGCACGGGAATCAACCCCACGTCGGTGGATTACAATTTCAACACCAGCACGCTGGTTACCTCGAACGCGGCGAGCAGCACTCTTTCGATTCTGGCCTACGTGTGCCCACCGAATCCAAACGGGATCACGAGTTGTCCGGCGCCGCGGGTATACGAAGTGCTGGACCCGGGCAGCGTTACGCCGTTAACCTCGATAATCCCCGGGCCGAATTCTATAGCAATTGACCCGCGGCTTAACCTGGCCGTGCAGATCGATCAGGCGAACAACCGCATTCTGCTGGTACCGCTGCCGCACTAGCAGGCGCTGGATTCCCGGCTATGCGGGCGGTGATGGTAAGCAGCGCCGAGCGGACGGCTGGTGGCGGGTGCGGGCGAGACCAACCATGCGGTGCGTACGTGCATCTCACAGGCGAGCGGTTGCGTGGGGCACGCAACGGCGGGCGAAACGAAAGCGATTGACCGGCTTCCGGGGCGGCAGCTATAATCTCCGATTTGTGTCCTGCATGATATGCGGCACAGTTCCTGGCACCGAAATCCGAAAGACTATCTACTCTAAGGAGTGAGAATGAAGATTCGATTTGCAGTTCCGGCCCTGGCGGCGTTGTTGTTGGTTCCCGCAGTGTGGGCGCAGACGGGCGGCTCTTCTGCCGCAACGGCGGCAGCTTCAGGCAAGGTAGGCGTGATTGACGTGCAGGTGGCGATCACCAGCACGGCGGAAGGAAAGCAGGCCGCAGCGGAATTGCAATCGCAATTCGCCCCCCGGCAGACCGAGCTTTCGAACATGCAGAAGCAGATGGAAGATATCCAGACGAGATTGCGCACCGGGCAGACCACGCTGAGCGACGACGAAAAAGCGCGGCTGCAGCGCGAAGGCGAACAGCTCCAGCGCACGTTCCAACGGCGCTCGCAGGATGCTCAGGACGATTTCAACGAAGCGCAGCGCGAGATCGTGGACCGCATCGGCCGCCGGATGATTGACGTGCTTAGCAAGTACGCCCGCGACAATGCGTTCACCGTGATTCTGGACCGTTCCGGACAGACTTCGCCGGTGATTTTCGCGGCAAATGCGGTGGACGTCACGCAAGATATTATTCGCCTGTTCGATCAGAGCTACCCGGCCAAGGCTGCGGCAACAGCGCCAAAGGCCCCGGCACAACAGCGCGCACCTGCGCCAAAGCCGGCGACACCGCCTCAGCAGTAATCCTGTAGCGCAGCGATTGTCGTTGCGCGGCTGACTCGCATAAGACTAAAGGCCTCCCGGAGTTAAATCCGAGAGGCCTTTTTTTTGCAGCGAGGTCGAATGCGGTCTAGTTCGGCAACCATTCGTAGGGAAACATTTTTCCGGCGGCGACGGGGTCAACTTTGTGTCCGGCCAGTTCGAGCGCGCGCGAGAGAACGGGATCGCTGCCGCTGGCCAAATCCTTCGCCGTAGGAATCACGATCTCGTCGGGCGTGACTCCGGTGTGTTCCAGGCTCTTGCCGTCTTTCATGATCAAGTCGGCATCGGTTATGGAGAAGCCATAGAAAATTTTCGTGTCCATGCCCTGCGATCCGTAATAGTCCCTGGCTTCCATCACCGCTCCTGATGTTCGGTCCCCGATAACGGTCCCGCGATGCTCCAGCTGGACGACGCGAGGAAAAAGTTCGGCTGCGGAAGCCGACCGGCTGTCGACCAGGACGATCAATTTTCCGGTGAATATTTCGCTGCCGCGTGTTTTGGCGAGTTCCGGTTTCATTTGCTTGCGTCCCACGCGGTCGGCGAACTTCAGGTCGTGATCGAACAGGTTGCCGAGCATACGGTCGAGGGTAACGACGGCGCCCCCGGGGTTGCCGCGCACATCCAAGATGAGACTTTTGTGTTTGCGCGCGTCGCCAAAAATGCGGTCAACCTCACCGTCTTGGATAATGAATTCCGGCATCTTCCAGATCATCGTGTCGCCCGCCTCCACCCAGCGCTGGCGGACCACATGATCGGAATTCTCTGCTTCGCGTATCATGTCCCAAATGTCGCCTCCCCCGTCTTGGCCTGTGAGATCCAGCACTTTTTTCAGTTCGCGCACTTTAGCGTCGATGGTTAGCTGCCGAGTTTGGCCGCCGGGGTCGCGAATTTCCAGAATGGACGCCCTTTGGGGCGCCAGGCTGTTGAAGTAATAGTCCATTTTCCAGAACACCTCGCGCGTGACCTCGAATTTGTTGTAGCCCAGGACCTGATCACCGGGATGGACTTTGGATTCGGCGTCGGTTTCCGGCCGCACCCTGGTGACGAAGCAATCGTTGCCGTACATCTGCAAGCGATAGCCGTAGTCCATGCGATAGGGCCGGGCCGGAGGGCTGAAGAACGTGTGCGAATCGTTCAGCCCGTCCAGGAAAGCGGCGATCACGCCGAAGGATTGGCTCAGCGAGGTGGCGTCAACGATCTTTTGATCGTACTGGTGGAAGCGCGCGTCAATATCCAGGCCGTGAAATTTCGGATCGTAGTAGTGCTTCTTTACGTTGTCGTAGGCGTCGTGCAATATCGCGCGCGCGCGATCGCGGTTGTAGTTGTCCATCTTCTGCTGTGAATGCAGCGTGGCGCTGGTAAAGGACGCAAGCAAAAGTGTGGCGGCGCATGCCGTTCGAAAAATGGTTTTTTGAGCCACGGGCAGCTCCTTGGTGACATTCTGGGGACGTGGTGCGAAACTATATACACGACAGTGCGGCTATCGCCTAGTGCCTTTCTTGCGTCGCGTGTGTTGGCGCGACTGGGAGGCAGTGAAAGCAGGCGGCCGACTGGAGAGGCAGGGAAGGGTGCGCGGTGCGAGAGGCGGGCCCGCGAGGCCGGGCGGCTGTTCTTGCGTTTTTGGCGGCTTGAAATTATACTGGGTTGCTTCCAGACAGGTCGCATGAGCCAGTGGGCGCAAGCCCACTTTTTTGTTGGACGCGACGGATGGCGGGATGCCGGTGCGTCAATGCCCGGGGTGCCTGCAGTCGAAGGGCGAACTGGCAGCAAGCGCGGGAGCCGCTCGTAGGGCAGTACTGGAACCGGCGCTCTTGCCGGATTCGAGGCTGCCGGCGTCGCCGGATGGTTCCAGGCCAACTGTCTGAGCGAAGCTAAATAGCGCCCTTGGAATAGAATGCAACTGGAAAAGGTTCGAGAGGCGGCCGAGCGGGTGGCAGGCTCGCTGGGCCTCGAGATCTTCGACATCGAATGGAAGGTTGGAAAGCAGCGCATGCTGCGTGTGTATATCGACCGGCTGCCCGGCCCGCAGAATCCGGAAGGCTTGGGTGTCACGCACAAGGATTGCGAGCGGGTCAGTGAGCAGTTGAGCGTGATCCTGGACATGGAAGATTTGGTTCCGGGGCCGGCTTATGTGCTGGAAGTGAGTTCGCCGGGGCTGGACCGGAAGTTGATCAAGCCCGCGGATTACGAGCGCTTCGTCGGACGGCTGGCGAAAATCTGGCTGAACGAACCGCTGGAGAAGCAGGCGTATTTTGAAGGGCGCTTGGCGGGCATCACGGACGGCGTGGTGAAGTTCAGGGTGCGCGATCGCGAGATCGCCGTGCCTTATGCCGGCATCAAGAAGGCGAATTTGGTTGTCGAGTTGTAACTGCATCCGGCGACGGCAATTTTTTCTTGGGACGTACGGGAGAGAGCGAATGGCGAGTCAGCTGTACCAACAGATCGAGCTGATCAGCCGGGAAAAGCATATTGAACCGGAAATCATCATCGCGGCGATTGAGGACGCGATGGTGGTTGCGGCGCGGAAGTATTACCGCACCGAGGAAGATCTGCGTTCGAAATTTAATCCCACCACGGGACAGGTGGACGTGTATTCGGTGCACATGGTGGTTGATGAAGTGGCCGACCCGGTGCGCGAGATTTCGCTGAACGACGCGCGCAAGCGCCAGCCGGATGTGGAAGTGGGCGGCGAAATCACGCAGTCCAAGCCGACCGACGTGCTGGGGCGCATCGCCGCGCAGACTGCGAAACAAGTAATTTTGCAGAAAGTGCGCGAGGCCGAGCGCGACACGATTTACAACGAGTTCCACACGCGCGTAGGTGAGCTGATCAATAGCGTGGTGAAGCGCATGGAAGGCCCGGACATTATCGTCGATATGGGCCGCACCGAAGCCCGGCTGCCCAAGCGCGAACAGTCGCGGCTGGAAGCCTACAACGTGGGCGATCGCCTGCGCGTGACGATTCGCGCGGTGGAACGAGCCGCGAAGGGGCCGCAGGTGGTGGTTTCGCGCGCTGATCCCGCCCTGGTGCAGCGCCTGTTTGAAATGGAAGTGCCGGAAATTTACGACGGCACGGTGCAGATCCGGGCCGTGGCTCGTGAGGCCGGCGAGCGCACCAAGATCGCAGTGGAAAGCCGCGACAAGGATGTGGACCCGGTGGGCGCATGCGTGGGCATGAAGGGCATGCGCGTGCAGTCCATCATTCGCGAACTGCGCGGCGAAAAGATTGACATTATTCCGTTCAACGAAGAAACCGTCGCGTTCGCGCAGAAGGCTTTGAGCCCCGCGAAGGTCACACGCGTGCAGATTATTGACCCGGAAGAAAAGCGATTGGAAGTGATCGTCGAAGATACGCAGCTATCGCTCGCGATCGGCAAGAAGGGGCAGAACGTTCGGCTCGCCAGCAAATTGATCGGCTGGAACATTGACATCAAGAGCGAGGAAGAAAAGCGCCGCGAGATCGAAGCACAGATGGCCGCGCTTACGGCGCCCGGCACCGCGCTGACGCAACTTGAGGGCGTAGGCCCGAAGACGATTGAGAAGTTGGAAGCGGCGGGCATTACTTCGATTGAAAAGCTAGCGGACATGACGCCCGAGCAGCTGGTGGAAATTCCGGGCATCGGCGAGAAAATGGTGGAGAAGATTCACCAGTCCGTTGCTGCTTATTTCGAAGCGCTGGAAACGGCGGCTACCGCCGCGCCGGATGCGCCGGACGCAGCAGTCGCAGCGGAAGGCGAAGGCGTCGCGACGGAAGAAACGGCGACCGCGGGCGAAGAAGCTGCGCTGGTTGACGAAGCGACTGAAGAAGCCACCGAAGAAATTGCGGCGGGCGAAGGCGAAGCTATGCCGGATGCCCCTCCTGCTGACGTAGCTGCCGAAGCGGAAGCTCTGGACGAAGCGACCGAAGAAGCGACCGAGGAAGTGCGAGAAGAAGAGATCGGGGCATCGGAAGATGGCGCCGAAAAGTAGCGAGATTTTCACGAGTTGTCCGTTGTAGGCGAGAATTTGTAATGGCTGCAAAGCGCGGGCACGAGTGCCGGCGCCGTTGAAAAGAGGCGAATGGCAGATTCCAATCAAGTCCGGATTAATGAGCTGGCGCGGGAACTGGAGATCAAGGCGAAAGTCCTGATTGACTATCTCCCGGAAGCCGGCGTCACCGAAAAAAAGACGCACTCGAGCTCGATTGACCTGAAGCACGCGGAGCTGGTGCGCAAGCATTTCCGCGGCCTCGCGGCAGCTGAAGAAGCCGAGGAAGCCGCGAAGGCCGCGAAAGCGACGGTTGCGAAGAAGCCTGTGGCGAAGCCTGCCGCTGCGGCTCCAGCTACGCCTGCAGCCGTCGGCGCCAAGCCCGCTGCGGGCGTGGCACCTGCTGCTCCGGCCGCTGCTGCGAGACCGGGCGTGCCTCTGCACGCTCAGGCAGCTGGTCCTGCGACGGCTCCTGGTGTTGCGCGTCCTGCCGCTCCTGCAGGCGCGACCGCCACTCATCCGGCGACGCATCCGACTGGCGCAGCACCTGCTGCTGCGAAGCCGGCAGCCTCTGCGCCTGCGTCTCCTGCTTCAACTACAGCCGCACGTCCCGGCGTCGCGCCTGCATCATCTGCGCCGCGGCCTGGCGTGCCTCTGCGGCCTGCAGCACCGGGGAGCGCGTCTGCGGGCGCACGTCCTGTGGCGGCAGCGCCCGGGGCTCCGCGCCCTGCTGGTGCACCTTCGACCGTGCAACGTTATCCATCGCGTCCTGGAGCGCCTCCTTCAGGCCCCGCGCAAGTGCGCCCGGGTGCGCCGCAAGGCATGCGCCCAGCTGGCGCTCCGCAACAGTATCGTCCCAGCAGCGCGCCGCAGGGTCGTCCTGGTGGTGCGCCAGGGCAGCGTCCCGGTGGTCCGCCTTCGCGGTTCCCGCAACGCCCCGGCAGTGGCGGCGGACCCGGTGGTCGCGACAACAAGGGACCAGTAGGCACGCAGCGCCCCGGCGCGGGAGTTCCCAAGGCAGAACCAGGCAAGCCGCTCTATGCGCGTAAGCCTGCGGCACGCGGCCGGCCACTGATCGAGAAGCGTTACGCTGAAGGTGAGCGCAAGCTGCACCCAGTTCGTCCACGCGCGGGCGTAGGTCCCGGCGGACGCGCTACGGCCGTCGAACCCGTCGCGCCGGTGAAGCGTGAGCCGCGCGAGCTAACTGTCACCGAGGGAATCACCGTTCGCGAACTCGCCGAGAAGCTCGACATACGCGCGAAGGATTTGCTGAAGACTCTGCTCGACCGCGGCGTATTTGCCAGCATCAATCAGGCGCTGGATGTGCCGACGGCGACGAATCTGGCCGAAGCGTTCAACGGCGTGGTGCAAGTCGTCACGTTCGAAGAACAGTTGGTGCAGGAAGAAAAAGTGAAGGAAGAGCGCACCGGCAACGAAGTGCCGCGCGCTCCGGTCGTCACCGTGATGGGCCACGTGGATCACGGCAAGACCAGTTTGCTGGACGCCATTCGTGAAGCGGACGTGGCGGGCGGCGAAGCCGGAGGAATTACGCAGCACATCGGCGCGTACGAAGCTCATGTGCAGGGCAAGCGCATTGTGTTTGTGGATACGCCGGGTCACGAAGCGTTCACGCGCATGCGCGCGCGTGGCGCGAAGGTGACGGACATCGTCGTGCTGGTAGTGGCGGCCGATGACGGCATGATGCCGCAAACTGAAGAAGCGATTTCGCACGCACGCGCCGCGGGTGTGCCGATCATCGTCGCGATCAACAAAGTGGATAAACCGGACGCGCAAGTGGAACGCGTCAAGCGACAGCTATCCGAAAAAGGTTTGATGCCGGAAGATTGGGGCGGCGACACGGTAATGGTGGAAGTTTCCGCCAAAACCAAGAAGAACATCCCCAAGCTGCTGGAAATGATTCTGCTGGTTGGCGACATGCGCGAACTGAAAGCCGATCCCGACGTTCCGGCAAAGGGAACCGTGCTGGAATCGCGCGTCGATAAGGGCCGCGGTCCAGTCGCCACCATGATCGTGCAGAACGGCACGTTGCACGTGGGCGACGTCTTTATCGTAGGCGCGGTCTATGGCAAGGTGCGCGCGATGTTTGACGATCGCGGCGGCGCCATCAAGCAGGCTGGTCCTTCAACACCCGTCGAGGTTCTCGGCCTGCAGGGCGTGCCCGAAGCCGGCGATCAATTCCAGGTCGCGGATGAAGCCAAGGCGCGGCACATCGTCGAGTATCGCCAGGGCAAGGCGCGCGAAGCCACTTTGGCGAAATCTTCAAGCGGCCGCTTGACGCTGGACCAGTTGCACGAACAATTGAAGATCGGCGAAGTGAAGGAGCTGCCGGTAGTCGTGAAGGCGGATGTGCAAGGCTCGGTGGAAGTGCTGAACGAAATGCTGCCGAAGCTTTCGAACGACCAGGTGAAACTAAAAGTCATTCTGGCGAACGTGGGCGCGGTGAACGAAAGCGACGTGTTGCTGGCTTCCACGTCGGGCGCCGTGATCGTGGCTTTCAACGTGAAGCCCGAGCGCAAAGCGGCGGAACTGGCGCAGCGCGAAGGCGTGGACATTCGCAGCTACACGATCATCTACGAGTTGCTGGACGAATTGCAGAAGGCCGTGGCCGGATTGCTGGCTCCCATCATCAAGGAACAGCATCTGGGCAGGGCCGAAGTGCGCGACACGTTCCGCGTGAAGGGCGTGGGCACGATCGCCGGCTGTTCGGTAACGGAAGGAATTATCCGGCGCGATGCGGAAGTGCGCGTGATTCGCGAGGCGGCGGTGGTATTCACCGGCCGAATCAATTCGCTGAAGCGCTTCAAGGACGACGCCAAGGAAGTGCGCCAAGGCTTCGAGTGCGGCATCGGGATCGCGAACTTCGCGGATGTGAAGGTGGGCGACAGTCTGGAGTGCTTCACGGTCGAAAAGATCGCGGCGCTTCCCCCTCCTCCTCCACCGCGCCCGCGCGCGCCCCGGCAGGAGAGCGCGTAGTACGCCTAGTACGCCGCAACGCAGTCGCACCGGCGCACAAAATTTCTTGATGGTGTAAGCTGCACCAGCGCAACGGGAATTATTGCGCCACACGGAAATGCCGATCGGCCTCCTTACCCTGGAAATCCATATACTGGATGCGCAGTCCCTCAAGGACAAACGGCAAGTCTTGCGCAGCTTGAAAGACCGGTTGCGCGCTCACTACAATGTGGCCGTGGCGGAGCTGGAGCACCAGGAAACCTGGCAGCGCTCGCGCGTGGGCGTGGTGACGATTTCCAGCGACTCCGGATATCTGGAAAAAACGCTGGCGGAAATCGCGGCTGAAACGGAACGCCTGTTAGGGCGCGATTTGGTTTCGCAGAACGTGGATTATTTCGAGGACCAGAACGAAGACCAGGACGAGGAAGGCGCATGACAGTTCAAGGGCATCGCTCCGAACGCATCGCGGAAGAAATTCGCAACGAAGTGAGCCTGATGCTCGCGGGAGAGTTGAAGGATCCGCGCCTGGCGGCGCCGGTGATGGTCACCGAAGTGCGCCTGGGCGCGGGCATGCGCACAGTGCGCGTGTTTGTGAGCCTGGCGGGGGACGAGGCGGAGCGCGCCACAACTCTCGAAGGGTTGCAGGCCGCGAAAGGTTACGTGCGGCATGAATTAGTGGAGCGTTTGCACATGCGGCGCGCGCCCGAAGTGCTGTTCATTCTCGACGAAACCGAAGAATACGGCAACCGCATCGAGAACCTGCTGCGCAAGGCCAAAAATCCCGAGGAGCATAGTTCCTAACGCAGCGCAGCGATCGTTCATCGCATGCCAGCTTCCGCGTTTGTTTTCGCGATGGGTGCGCAAAAGATAGTGCGCCTGCGGATGGAAGCGGCCACGATTGCGGCTACGCTGCAAAACCATTCATGTCTCGCACAACCAAGCAGCCCCCTGTTGATGGAATTCTCGTCATAGACAAGCCGTCGGGAAGAACTTCTCATGACGTGGTGGAATCCGTGCGCCAGCTCGCGGGCTTTCGCGGCATCGGGCATTTGGGCACACTCGATCCGCAGGCGACGGGCGTGCTGGTGCTGGCGCTGGGGCGCGCCACGCGGCTGGCGCGGTTTTACACCGGTCGCCGCAAGCGCTACACCTGCGCGGTGCGCTTCGGTTTTGAGACCGATACGTATGACGCCGATGGGGAAGCGCTGGGTCCAGACGCGGCTCCCGCGCTGAACGCCGATGAACTCGCGCGGTATGCGGCGCGATTTGTAGGCAAGATCCAGCAGACTCCGCCCGCGTATTCCGCGAAGAAAATTCACGGCCGCCCGGCGCACGAACTCGCGCGGAAAAATAAACCCGTGAAGCTGGAACCGGTGGAAGTAGAAGTGTTCGAGTTCCGCCTCACCGGCATTGAAGGTTCGGTGGCACGCTTCGTGGTGGAATGCGGCGCAGGCACCTACATTCGTTCGCTGGCGCATGAACTGGGGAAGCTGCAGGGCAGCGGCGCGCACCTGGCGGAAATCGCGCGCACGGCGGTGGGCGAATTCACGCTCGATCAAGCCGTCTCGCTTGGCGATCTGGCTCAGGACGCGCGGGCGGGACGGCTGCTTGAGCACGTGATTCCGCTGGAAAAACTGCTCACGGATTTGCCGCGCACCACGATTCTGCCGGTGATCGAAAAACGCGTGCGCCACGGCGCCAAATTCAATCTGACGCTCGCGCAGATTCAGCCCGGACAAACCAACGTGGCGCAGAACGCGCCCGCGCAGCTCGATTCCGGGGATTGGAAGCCCGCGCGGCTGCGCGTTTTCAGCCAGCAGGGACAATTGATCGCGATTGCCGAACCGGTCGTGCCGCGCACATATCAGCCGGTAGTGGTGCTGGAAGCCGCTCCGTAGTTGTAATCCGTCGCGCGCGTGCGCCGAAGTCGCGCAATAACATTCTGTGCGGTTACTGCCGCGGTGTGCCGTCGGGCTGCTGTTGTTGTGGCGGAACGGTTTGGGGCTGCTCGGTTGGCGTTTGCACTGGCGGAGGCGCCGTCTGCGGTGGCGGTTCAGATTGCGGTTGCGGTTGCGGCGCAGGCGTCGGTTCGGGTTGCGGTGGCGCGGCGGCCGGCTCGGTCGGCGGCGTCACAGGATTTACGAACCCACCACCGCGGCGTTCTTGAATCGTGGGGCCCAGCGCGCCTGGTCCGCCCAACTGGCCGCGTCCAGCGTAGATTAAATGTTCCTTGTTGCGCGTCGCGGAGTCCACGATCCGCGGCGTCACCAGCACCAATACCTCCGTATTCGAAAACTGTGTTGAAGTGGTTCCTCCGACGATTCCATTCAACGGCAGGTTCGCGATTCCCGGCGAGCCATTCAGCGTGGTGATCGTCTGCGGCGCCAGATAGCCCGCCAGCAACGCGGATTCGTCGGCGCGCACGCGCACGCTCTGATGAATTTCCTGATTATTCACCACCGGAATGTTGTTGAGGCTGTTGCCCGCCAGGCTGCTGAGCGTAAATTCAAATTGCAGAGAGACGTCGCCGTTCTCGTGCACGCGCGGAGTGGCTTTCACTTTCAAGCCGATATCTATGTATTGCGCGTTGGGGAATTGCGTGCCCGTTTCGCTGCCGGAAAGAAGCCCGATGAGAGAGGACGAATCCAGAATTATCGACGCGGTATTCGACCCGAAATTCGTCATGACGACGTCAGGAAGTCCGGCGCCATTGAAGTCGGCGGTGGCGATGGAGTCCGGCGTGGTGCCTACCGGCACCTCGATAGGCGCGTCGAATACGCCGCCGCCGGCGCCGAGCATCAGCGCAAAGGCGTTGTCACCGCTGGCCGTGACGCCGAGATCCGGGATACCGTCGTCGTTGAAATCAGCGATAACAAAGGACGTGGGAGTGGTGCCGGCGGCGAAATCCATTCGCGTGCCGTTCGGCAGTATGAACGTGCCATCGCCGTTTCCCAGGAAAACGGAAATACTATTCCCCACGGCGTTGGTGGTGGTGGCAGCGCCGCTATCGGCCACCACCAAATCCAAATTGCCGTCCAGATTCACGTCGGCAGACGCGACAAAAACAGGAGTCACGCCAGTGTTGTAGGTCACACCGTTGGTAAATGCGCCTTTTCCGTTGCCCAGGAAGATTTGCAGAGTGTTATCGGTGGAATTGGTTACGGCCAGATCAATGATCGCCGGCGCGTTGGGATTGAAAGCCTCGGCGACGATCGAAGTCGGCGCGTTGCCGGTGACCAGCGTCGTGGGAGCCTGAAACGTCTCATCGCCATTGCCGAGAAAGATGCTCACGGTATTGGCGACTCTATTTACCACGGCCAAATCCGCAAAACCGTCGCCATTGAAATCGGCCACCGCGATGGCGGTGGGGCCTGCTCCAGCTGGCAGCGTCAAAGTCGGCTCCGCGGTAAATGTTCCGTCGCCATTTCCGTGCAGGATGGAAACCGTGCCGGCGGTTTGGTTGGCAACCGCGAGATCCACGATCGTATTCGTCGTGTCATTCTTCTCGTTGAAGAACCCAGTAGAGATCCAGGTGGGGCCGGCTCCGACGGTGACCGTGGTTGGGTTCTCGAACGTTCCGGGATCAGTGGGATTCCCCAGGAAAACCGAGAGCGTGCCATCGGTGAAATTCGCCACCGCGAAATCCTGAAAATTATCGTTATTAAAATCTGCGGTCACCACGGCATCAGGATTCGTTCCGGTGTTGACCGTGGTGACGGGTAAGGCTGAATTGGGGGCGGAAGCCGTCGGCGTCTGCGTAGCCACGGAATTGGCGGTACCAACCAGGCTCGAAGAGTATTGCGCCAGGGAGACAGGGTAGCGCTCGCCGACAAAGAACGTGGCGGGCTGGCCATCCTCCGCGCGCAGCAGAACTCGCCGGCCCGCGTGAACCGTGGAAAGAAAATTAGAAAGTGTGGCGGTGGCGCCCGGCAGCGTGCCCAGAAAAGTTGTCTTGCCTCCGCCGAAAGCAAATACCGGCGGAATCGAAGACGCCGAGCCGAAAACCTGCGTAAGCAAAGCGTTCAGTGCCGTGGCGCCACCCTGTTGCACCAGTTGCGCGGCGTTCGTGGGAATCGAGTAAATCGTCGCCGTTTGCGGCCCGGTGATTCCCCAATCCAAGTTGTGATTGCGATCCACTTCCATGACTTCGATTTCCAGGATCAGCTCGTCGGGAGGGCGTTCCAGGTCTTCGATGATGGCTGTGGCCACGGCCATGGCTTGGGGAGAAGCACGCATCGTCAGCGTGCGGCTCCTGGTGTCCAGATCGGTGCGGGTGATTCCCGCGATTTCGCGCACCAGGCGCGATAGCTCGGTCATCTGGTCGTTCGTTTCAGAAGAAGCGAGCAGCACGCTGCGCTCAATCGAAACTTCGTAGTCCTTGCGTTTCTGTGGCGTATCGGGGGCCACAAAAAACAGGCGCTTCGTCAGAGGCCGCCAAAACGTGTTGGTCGCGTTGCCCAGGACGCGCGTGGCCGTCGCGAAATCCATGTCCTGCAGATCGAGGTGCACCGGCACCTGACGGACGTCTACATCAAACGCGACCTCAACGCCGAAGCGGCGCGCGATTTCCTGGTAAGCCGACTCCGTCTGTCCGCGCAACTGAAAGGATTGCGTGCCGGCGCGATGATCGAGCTGAACCGCGGGCATCAGCACCGGCTCGGCGATAATCTGGCGCGCGCGACTTGGGTCCAGGGCTTCGACTTCCATGAGTCGTTCACGGATTGCGCGATTCGAAGGATCCAGCTGCATCGCATCGCGGAAGGCATGCAGCGCGTTGGCGAAATGGCCCGCCACCGCTTCGCGTTCGCCCAGGTCAACCTTCATTTGTACGACCTGGCCTTTGGCAACGGCCTGGCGCGCCAAATATTCGCGGCTGCTGGGATCCCAATCCACCGCGTCGGAATAGGCGTCGTATGCAGCCTGCCAATCGCCATTCTGTTCGAGCTTCAGACCTTGCTTGTACGCTTCCTTGCCCTTCTTCACATCTTGTTTGCGCGGAGGGGAGGGAAGTTTCTGCTCGGCCGCCGGAGTGCTATTTTGCGGTGCCGCGGCTGTTTGCGTTTGCTGCGTTGCAGCAGAAGATTTTGCGGCAGATTGCGGAACGGCGTTCAGCGATGGTGCGGCCATTGCCACAAGGAACGAAAATAAGAACGCGGCCCCGAGCGTCCAAGGCAAGACCCGCGAACGCGGCCCGGTTTTCACGCGGCTTTGCGGCGGGGCAGAGGAATGGTGCGGAGAAGTCATTCGGTTATAAGATGCTATTCTACAGGGAAACGTGAGCAAGCGATTAAGAGCATTGAATTTGCTTGATTTCGGGGCACCTCAGCGCTAGACTTAAATTTCCAGTTGAAACTGGTTTACAACTGGAAAACTTATGCTCTCCGCACTCCTGCTAGCTCTGCGCGAAGGCGTCGAAGCCGCTTTGGTTGTCGGCATTGTCTTGGTGTATCTGAATCGCACCGGACGCCGCGCGCTTGCGAGTTACGTTTGGGGCGGCGTGGCGCTTGCAGCGGTAGCCAGCTTCGCGGCTGCGTTGCTGCTGGATCGCTGGCAAGTGAGCGAGGACGGCTTCGAAGGGCTGCTGATGCTGGTGGCCTCGGCGCTGGTGGTTTCCATGATCATCTGGATGAACCGCGTGGCGCGCCATCTGAAGAAACGTATCGAAGAGCGCGTGGAAGCGTACGCGCAGAAATCCACGCGCGCCGGCGGATGGGCGATCGGAACGTTTGTATTTCTGATGGTGGTGCGCGAAGGCGCGGAGCTGGTGCTGGTGCTGCGCGCCGTGGAACTCTCCAGCGAGGGCGTGCAGGTTTGGATCGGTACGGCGATCGGGATTGCGATTGCCGCGGCGGTGGGAATCTTCTTCTTTCAAGGCACGCTGCGCATTCCTTTGCAGCGCTTCTTCAAAGCGACCAGCGTGATTCTGATGGTGGTGGCGTTTCAACTGGCGCTCACCGGCGTGCACGAGCTCAGCGAAGCGATGTGGATTCCTTCCAGCAAACTGGAAATGTCCACGATCGGGCCGATTGTGCGCAACGAGGTTTTCTTTTTTGTGCTGATCCTTGGCGCTGCGGCGTTGGTAGTGCTGCGCGAATGGTTTAGTGCGAAGCAGCCGGTGGCCGAGGAAGCCGCCAATCCCGCGGCGCGGCGCATGAGCGAATATGAATTCCACCGTCAGCGACGCTGGAGTTTTGCCGCGGCGATTTTGTGCGTCGGCGTGGTTGTTTCGTTCGCGGGGGACTATGTGTACGGGCGCGTTGCCGCGGCGCCTTCGCCCGCGCGAACGCTGACCGCCATTGATAATCAGGTCCGCATCCCGCTGTCGGACCTGACCGATACCAGCCTGCATTTCTACACCGCGGACGTGGATGGCAGCGTGATTCGCTTTCTGGTGATTCACAAGCTCAACGGTGATTACGCGGCGGCGCTCGATGCCTGCCAGATTTGCGGAACCGCCGGCTATCGCCAGGAAGGCCAGAGCGTGATCTGCCGGAATTGCGGCGCAGCGATCTACATTCCGTCCATCGGACAGTCCGGCGGCTGCAATCCCATCAGCGTGAAGTCCCGCGTGGAAGGAGGCGAAGTGATCGTGGACCTTTCGGCGCTGAGCGAAGCCGCCTCCAAGATTCACTCCTGACGCAATGTTTGCCCGCCTGCTTGGAGAATCCTTCGCGCGCAATCCGCGACGCAAAGTACTGACGGCCGCGGCGTTGGTGATTGGCATGGCCGTCGCCACGGCTACACTCACGATTGCTCTGGAGGTAGGGGATCGCTTGGCGCGCGAATTCCGCAGCTTGGGCGCGAATCTGTTGGTCACGCCGGAATCGGATACTTTGCCGGTGGAAATCGGCGGCGTGGATTATCGGCCCGTGGATGAGGGCGCTTACCTGAACGAAGCGGACCTCGGGAAGTTAAAGACGATTTTCTGGCGCCACAATATTCTGGGATTCACGCCGTTTCTGGATCTTCCTGCTTATGTTTCGGAAACCGGCGGCGCGACGACATTGATCGGCACTTGGTATCAGCACGAAGTCCCGGTGCCGGACGGCACAAAATTTGAAACGGGCGCGAGTGCTACGCATCCTTGGTGGAAGGTCCAAGGCCGGTGGTTCGGCGATGGCGCTGATGAATGCGTCGTTGGCGCGGGCCTGGCCCAGAAGAATCCCGCGGCTTTTGCGATCGGGAAAGCCATTCACGTAGCCCAGAACTCGGGTTCGGGCAGCGGGCGCCCGCTGCTGATCACCGGGATTATTTCAACCGGCGACGCGGAGGACAACGCGGTGCTGCTGCCGCTATCCGTGGCGCAGGAAATTTCCGGTCACCCGGGCAAGTTCCGGCAGCTTTTCGTCAGCGCCCTGACCAAGCCTGCCGACGCACTGGCGGAACGCGGCGAGCGCGCGCAGACCGACAAGAATATTCAGCTCACGCCCACCGAGTACGACCGCTGGTTCTGCTCGCCCTATATTTCGTCTATCGGTTTTCAGATTAGAACCGTGCTGCCGGGCACCGACGTGCACGCCATTCGGCGCGTGGCGGAAACCGAAGGCCGGATCCTCACGCGCGTCGGGACGTTGCTGTGGATTGTCACGCTCGCGGCATTGGGCGCGGCGGCGCTGGCCGTTGCGGCCACCTCCGCGACCACCGTCCTCGAGCGGCGCGCGGAAATCGGCGTGATGAAGGCGTTAGGTGCGAGCAATGCTCTGGTGGGAGGGATTTTCCTCGCTGAACAAGTGCTGCTCGCGATTGCCGGCGGCGCTGTTGGATTTTTTGTGGGCGTGGGGATGGCGCGATTCCTGGGTGAGAGCGTCTTCGGGACGCCTGCGTCACCTCGATTGATATTATTTCCCGTGGTGTTGGCGCTTGCGGCGCTAATCGCGATGATGGGAAGTTTGGTTCCGCTGCGGCGCGCAGCGCATTTTCGTCCGGCTGTGATTCTGAGGGGCGAATGATGTTCTGGCGGCTAGTGTTGCAGCTTTTGCGCGGGAACCGTGGGCGGCTGGCCGTCGCGATTGTGGCAATTGTTAGTGGCGCCGCCGTGATTTCCGCGCTGCTGAATCTCGATCTCGGCGTGCAGAATAAATTGACACAGGAATTCCGCACGTTGGGCGCGAACATCGTGATTTCGCCCGCAAGTGGCGCGCCGGCGCATATCAGCGACGCAGAAGTGCCCAGCTTAATGCCGGAGCACGATGTGCTGGAAGTGATGCAACAGCTGCCGCCGACGCAGGTTGCCGCGGCCGCGCCATATCTTTATATTGTGGCGCGCGCGCAAAACATTCCCGTCGTTGTTGCTGGCACTTGGCTCGATCAAGCGCAGAAACTCGACGCCACCTGGAAGCTGGAAGGGAGCTGGATCACCTCGCGCGCGGATGACTCGCACTGCCTGGTGGGCCGCAACGTCGCGCGGCGATTGCATCTTGCGGTGGGAAATCCGCTCGAACTGCATTACTTGGAGCGCAGCGCGCAATGCAGCGTCGCGGGCATCGTGGATGCCGGCGGCGCTGAAGACAATCAGGTCTTCGCGACCCTGCGCGCGGTGCAATCGCTGGCAAATTTGCCGGGGCAGATCGGCGTCGCGCAAGTGAGTGTGACGGGCACGGCGCCGGTCGTCGCTGATTACGCAGCTCGCTTGGCCACAGCGTTGCCACAATATCAGGTGCGGCCTATTCGACAGGTGGCAGAAGCGGAAGGCGCGCTGCTCGGCCGCATCCGCCTGCTGATTGTTTCGATGGCGTTGCTGATTCTGATTCTCACCGCGCTGTGTGTACTCGGCACCATGGCGGCGCTGGCGATGGAAAGGCGCAAAGATGTTGGCCTGATGAAATCGCTGGGTGGCTCGATTTCGCGCATTGTGGGAATATTCCTTGCCGAGGTGGGCGTTCTGGGAGCCGCAGGCGGATTGCTGGGCGCTATCATAGGCGCGGCCTTGTCGTATTGGATGGGGTTGCGCGTGTTCGGCACGGCGATTTCGCCGCGCTGGGAAGTTTTTCCGACGACCATCGTGCTGATGATCGTAGTGGCGCTCGCTGGCGCGCTGCCGTTGCGTATGCTGGGCAATGTAAAGCCAGCGGAGATTTTGCGAGGAGAATAGGCGCTCGTGGCGACGGTTGTCCAAGTGGAAAATCTGCGCAAGGAATTCGGAAACGTGCGCGCGCTCGACGGTGTTTCCTTCCGCGTGGATGCCGGCGAATGGATCGCCATCATGGGGCCTTCCGGCTCGGGCAAAACCACGCTCATCAATATTCTGGGCGGCCTCGACACGCCAACGTCCGGGCAAGCGGCTGTGGATGGCACCGATGTCGCGCGGCTGGACGAAGCCGGCCTGACGCGGTTTCGCGCCGAGAAAATCGGCTTCATCTTTCAGCAATTCCATCTGGTGCCGTATCTCACCGCCGTGGAAAACGTGATGCTCGCGCAATATTTTCACAGCACCACGGACGAGAAAGAAGCGCAACAATCGCTGGAACGCGTGGGCTTGGGCGATCGCATCGAGCATCTGCCCGCGCAGCTTTCCGGCGGCGAACAGCAGCGCGTGGCCGTGGCGCGCGCGCTGATCAATCATCCCAAGCTGATTCTGGCGGACGAGCCCACGGGAAATCTCGACGAGGCCAATGAAGACATTGTCCTCAGCCTGCTGCGCGAACTGCACACTGAAGGCCATACGATCCTGATGGTGACGCACGCTCCATCCATCGGCCACCTCGCCGACCGCCGCATCGAATTCGCGCATGGGCGCTTGGTGCAAGCCGCGGCCACGTCGTTGAAGCCCGAGCTCGCTTGAAAGCGCGATTGGCCGTGTTTGTGTCACACTGTATGCTGTTGAAACCCGGACGCTGCGAGACGAAACGCAGACAGTATTTTGAATTCACGGCTTGAATCTGTTATGCCCATAGCACAGGACGCGCGAAAAAAACCGCTGAGCATCAAGGTGCACGTCTCGACGGGTGAAGGTGTCGAGATCACCTGGACGGACATGCATACCAGCCGCTACGATTTCCCGTACCTGCGCGATCATTGTCCCTGCGCGCTGTGCAACGACGAGCGAGAAAAGAAAGCCAAGGGTGGCACGAGCAGCAGTTCGGTGCTGTTGCCCATGTACAAGCCGCGCGTTACGGCCAAGAGCGCCAGCGCGGTTGGAAATTACGCGCTGCAGATTCAATTTTCAGATAGTCATGCGACCGGGATTTTCAGCTTTGAGCATCTGCGCGAAATTTGTCCCTGCGAAGCCTGCGCGCGCGATTTTCGCTCCACGCCTGACGAAAATACCGTATAGCAGGCGCTCGTCGGAACCGCACGCGGTCAACCGACGCCCCAAGATCCGCTGAATAACCGGCGATTAGTTACCCTTAGCAGCGGCCCATCTGCCGCGAGACTTCCTTTTTGGCCGCGTTTCAACGTATAGTTCCTATCCTCACTCAATCGCGTATGGTTTCCAATTCCACAGGCCCCACATTCACGCCGGGTCGCGCCCGCCCTGTAACAAAAGTCTTGGTGGCCACTACGGCCATGCTGGCGTTCATTTCGTTCTGGCGCGCCGCTGCGATCGTACTGAACGACCTGGCTTCTTCCGCCTATTACGCCGGTGGCGAGGCCGAGCAGTTCATCGGCAAGACGGCGCCGTGGTTCATCCTCGGCATCATGCTGTTCTCCTACGCGGTGCGCGCGATTTACGTGGAAAGCTGCAGCATGTTCGTGCGCGGCGGCGTGTATCGCGTGGTGAAGGAAGCGCTGGGCGGCACGCTCGCGAAATTTTCCGTTTCCGCCCTCATGTTCGATTATGTGCTTACCGGCCCGATCAGTGGCGTCTCCGCGGGGCAATATCTTGTGGGCGTCATCAACGAGCTTTTCCATCATGCCGGCACCACCTTGCATTTGAACGTGGACGCCACAGCAGCGACGGTCGCGATCATCATCACGCTTTATTTCTGGTGGGAGAACATCAAGGGCGTGCCGGAATCCAGCGGCAAAGCTCTGCGCATCATGCAACTTACCACCATCATGGTGGTAGTGCTGATCAGCTGGTGTTTTTACACGTTGTGGGTACGCAGCGGCTGGAGTTTGCCTCCGTTGCCGAACGCGCAGAACATGAAGCTCGATCACGGCTCGCTCGGTTGGCTGGACCGCTACCACTGGGCGCACACGATCACATTGATCATTATTTTCGTCGGCCTGGGCCACTCGGTGCTCGCGATGAGCGGCGAAGAATCCCTCGCGCAGGTGTATCGCGAAATCGAGCATCCCAAGCTCAAGAATCTGAAGAAAGCCGGGCTGGTGATTTTCATTTACAGCCTGGTGTTCACCTCGCTGGTTTCTTTCTTTGCGGTGATGATCATTCCCGATAGCGTGCGCGGAAATTTCACTGAGAACCTGATCGGCGGCCTGGCGATGCATCTAGTGGGTAGTTTTCCGGTCCGGCTGAGTTTCCACGTCTTCGTTGTGGTGGTCGGCACGCTGATTCTTGCTGGTGCCGTGAACACCGCGATCGTCGGATCCAACGGTGTGCTGAATCGCGTTTCCGAAGACGGCGTGCTCACCGATTGGTTTCGGCATCCGCATCCGCGCTTCGGCACGACGCACCGCATCATTAACCTCGTGGTGGCGTTTCAGATCGTCACCATCATCGCCAGTCGCGGCGACGTCACTTTCCTCGGCAACCTGTACGCCTTCGGCGTGATCTGGAGTTTTTCGATGAAGGGTATCGCGGTCCTGGTGCTGCGTTACACGCACCCGCAAGACCGCGAATATCGCGTCCCGCTCAACCCAGTTATTTTCGGCAGGGAAATTCCCATCGGCCTGGGGATGATCACGCTCGTGCTGGTGGCGATCGCGGTCATCAACTTGTTCACGAAGCCGCAAGCGACCGTCGCAGGGATCATTTTCACGGTGCTGCTGTTCACGGTGTTCGAGGTTTCCGAGCATCGAATGCGCGTCCACGCCGCGGGCGCGGCTCACGTAGAACTGGATCAGTTCAATCTGGCGCAAGAGGCGGAGTTGACGCCCACCAGCGTAGGCGTGGCGCCGGGAAATATTCTGGTTCCGGTCAGCACCTACTACGCGCTGTACCATCTGGAAGCGGCGCTGCGTCGCGTGCGCCAGAAGGAAGCGGAGATCGTCGTGTTGCACGTGCGCATGCTGCGCCGCGCGGCCTCCGGCGAATACGATCTGGCGCCGGACCAGCTTTTCAGCACCATCGAACAATTGCTTTTCACGAAAGTACTGGCGCTCGCGGAAAAAGAAGGCAAACCCGTGCGCCTGGCAGTAGCTGCTGCCAATGATCTGTGGGAAGGCATTCTGCGCACCGCGATGAACTTGCAGTCGAGCACCGTCGTGGCGGGCAGTTCATCGAAAATGCCGGTAACGGAGCAGGCACGCGAGATCGGACTGACCTGGGAACATATGCCGGAGCCGCGCCCGCGGGTGACGCTGGAAATTTTCACTCCCTCGGGCCAGGAACAGATTTTCTACCTTGGCCCGCACGCTCCGCGGCTCACTCCCAAGGAAATTGACTTGCTGCACAGAGTCTGGCTGGAACTAAGCGACAAGCTGCCCGGCGAGGAAATCCATCATCACGACATCGTGCATTTTGCGTTGGGAGAAGTCGAGCGGGAGATGGCGCAGGGCGAGACGGACGCCGTGCTCGAGCGGCTGCGCCAGCATGTGCACGAAATACGCGACAGCCGGCTGGATACCGGGGACGCTCCCAAGAAATTGCCGGGAAGCTGATCCCGCCGCGGCGTTCGTTTCAGCGCAGTGAATTTCTTAAACCGTTTGCGCTCGCAGCTCCGAAGTGCAGTTCGGGCAGCGCGTGGCCTTCAGTGAAATCGAAGAAGCGCAGTACGGGCATTCCTTCGTGGTCGCTGCCGGGGCAGGCGCTGGTTTGTTCCAGCGGTTCACCATCTTCACGATCAGGAAAACCGCGAACGCTACGATCAGGAAGTCCACAACGTTATTCAAAAAAAGCCCGTAGTTGAGTGTCGGCGCGCCCGCGGCCTTCGCCTCGGCCAGCGTGGCGTAGGATTTGCCGGAGAGGTTCAAAAATAAACCGGAAAAATCCACTTTGCCGACGATCAAGCCGATCGGCGGCATGATGATATCCGCCACCAGCGACGTAACGATTTTTCCGAACGCGGCGCCGATGATGAAGCCCACCGCCAGGTCCAGCACGTTTCCTTTCATCGCGAATTCTTTGAAAGCTTTCAGCATGGTCACTCTCCTCGAATTTTCTGCGCTCTAATCAAATCCATCCAACGAGCAACGGGTTTTTTGTCTTAGGGCTGCGCCATGCTTTCTCCGCATCCCAGGCTGCTGCGCCGGAGGTTATCCGGAACGCGCACGTCTGGCAAGAGCGAATGCGCTAGGATTCGGCCTTGCGGGTCGCCGCGAAATCAACGATGCGCGACCGAAAGCGCCGCAGCGAGCGCTCCGCGCAACACGAGCACGCCGCCGGCCAGCACAAACAACTGCGATGCATGCCGCGGCGGCACGAACGGCACCGCGAGAATGAAAATCCCCACCAATGCGAGCGATCCGGCGCGAACCATCGTTTCCAGGCTCGCAGCCTTCGCTGCAGGCCGCGTAGCGGCCCGCACGCCCCAAAATATGAAGATCACTCCCAGCGCCACGACGCCGGCGGGTCGCGCAGGGACTCCTATCCTGCCCGTCACTGCCAGCAAGATCAGCAGCGCGCCCAACAGCAGCACGATGAACTCGCTCAGCAGCCGAAAAAGATTCGTCGGTGTCGCCATGTGAGTGTCCAGTCCGCGCGCCATTATCAGGCAAGCCGCCGACCGGCGCAATCGCACCGCCTGAGCAAACGGCGCTTGCCACTCGTGCGTGCGTCCGGCGCTGGCAGGCCGGGCGCGGAATGATACAATGGGTTGTTTGGTTCGCCGCGCTGGTTTGCAGCATCGAATACCTGGGAGAAAATTCAGTGCATAAGGTAATTATCATCGGGAGTGGTTGCGCCGGTCTGACCGCAGCGATCTATGCGGCGCGCGCGGATCTGAGTCCGCTCGTGCTGGACGGCTACGAGCCGGGCGGGCAGCTGGCTTTGACGACCATGGTGGAGAATTTCCCGGGCTTTCCCGACGGAATATTGGGGCCTGAATTGATCGAGAATACGCGCAAGCAGGCACAGCGCTTCGGCACCGAATTCCAATCCGGCGCGGTCACGTCAGTGGATTTGAGCCGGCGGCCGTTCACCGTGGTTGCCGGCAAAGAAACGTACGAAACCGAGACTCTGATCGTAGCGGCGGGCGCGTCGGCGAGAATGCTGGGCATCGAATCGGAGCGGCACCTGCTGGGGCATGGAGTTTCCACGTGTGCCACTTGCGACGGTTTCTTTTTCCGCGGGAAGGACATCATTGTGGTGGGCGGCGGGGACACCGCCATGGAAGAGGCGACCTTTCTGACGAAATTTGCAAGGAAGGTGACGCTGATTCATCGCCGGAAAGAATTTCGCGCCACGAAAATCATGCTGGACCGCGCGCACGCCAATGAAAAAATCGAGTTCCTCACGCCGTACGTCATCGACGAAGTACACGACGTGAATAGCAAATCCGTGGAAAAAGTGAGCATTCGCAACACTGAGACGAACGAAACCAGGGAGCTTGAAACTTCCGGAGTCTTCGTCGCCATCGGCCACGATCCGAACACCAAGTTATTCAAGGGCCAGCTTGATATGGACGAAAACGGCTACCTCATAACGCACGACGGCCCCAAGACCAATATCGAAGGCGTTTTCGCCGCCGGCGACGTGCAGGACCATCACTACCGCCAGGCGATTACCGCCGCCGGTTCCGGCTGCATGGCTGCCATTGAAGCGGAACGGTTCCTGGAAAGGCACAAAGGCTGACGCCTCTGTCTTATTTGCTGCATAATTCGAAGTTCATGCCGCCACAACCGCATCCGTTGTTCCAATCCCAATTCATGAGTCTCGGACGTTTCTGATGCGCGCGCTCCTGCTGCGTCTTTCCGAGAGCAAGCGCCTGGCTCCGCTGATGATGCGCAATGGCGTGAGCCGCCGTGTCGCGCGCCGCTTCGTGGCGGGTGAGCACCTGGAGGACGCCCTGGAAGCCGCGCGCGAAGTGAATCGCGCGCTGCAGCTGGCCAGCCTGGATTTGCTGGGCGAAAACGTGTCCGACGAGGCCGGAGCTCGTCGCGCGGCGGACGAGTACATCGCAATTTTCGATCGCATCGCGCAGGAGCACCTGGACGCGAATGTTTCGCTTAAGCTAACTCAGCTGGGTCTTGATCTGAGCGAAGATCTCTGCCAGGAACTGCTCGAGAAAATCGTCGCGCACGCCGCAGACCAGGGGAATTTTGTGCGCGTGGATATGGAAGCTTCGATTTATACGCAGCGAACCGTGGATATTGTGAAGCGGGTGCGCTCCGAGTACTCGAACGTTGGCACGGTGATGCAGGCGTATCTGCATCGCACCGAGCAAGACGTGCAGGATTTGCTCGCAGTGGGTTGCCGCCTGCGCCTCTGCAAAGGCGCTTACCAGGAGCCGCCCGAAGTCGCGTTCCCGAAGAAGACCGACGTGGACGCCAACTACGTGAAGCTGATGAGAATGCTTCTGGCGAGCGGGATTTATCACGGGATCGCCACGCACGATCCCGCCATGATTCGCGCCACTCTCGATTTCGTGCGCCAGCAGGAGATCAAGCGCGACCGCTTCGAGTTTCAGATGCTTTACGGCATCCGCACCGACTTGCAGCAGAAATTGGTGCGCGACGGGTACCGCGTGCGCGTGTACATCCCGTTTGGCGTGGATTGGTTTCCGTATTTCATGCGCCGCCTGGCCGAACGCCCCGCCAATGTGGCGTTTTTTCTGCGCAATCTGCTGCCGCGTTCCGCGCCGAAAGCTGCGGCGCGATCTAACTCGGGCTCATAATCCGGCGCGCGCAAACCCGTTTCATCCCCTCAACATCTTGACACGCCCATCGCCAAACATCATGAGGATCTTCTTGAAGTCGGTCGGCAAGCTGAGCTGCGAAAAGATGTAGCGATATGTCTCTAAGCATGAAATTCCTCGGGCGCTTATCACAACGAGCCATCGAGCACCCGCAGCGTTCGACGCGTAGCGCGCCGCCTCAGCGCCGATTACGTCGAGCAGTTCTCCTGTCATGTCCAAAAGTTGACGTGGGTCTGAATCCGGATTGTGCACGAACCCAATCATTTTTGGCGCGTGCTCCGATTCGCCCCGCAACACTCGAATCTGGACGCGATTCCCGTGAATCGCGTGCCTCTGGTCTCGACCCGGCGATCTCCGCTCAAAAAGAGTTTTTATTTTTTCTTCGAGCGAGGCAGCGGTTTTCGATGCTAAACGGATGGGAGCGGTGATGGTCAGCACCACTGTCATGGTGTCCGGCACGGTCTTGCCTAGGGTTGTTCGCAGACGGTCCAGGAGCCTGGTCGCAACCTCATCGAACCTCAAACGTGGCTTGGTAGCGTTACGTTGGCTAGTCCCGCGCTGTTTGAGGGTTGCGATGTCAACAGCAACACGTTTCCCAGCGACCGTGATATAGGCTTCGCGTGGATTGTTACCCTTTTCCCAAATTGCCGAGAACCGTCTGGCAACTGCTTCGACGGCGGCTCGCTCTTGCTTGGTCAAATCGCTCATGCGTGACTGCTTCTGAAGTTGACGATATTGTTTGGGAAGAGAACGCCGTTTCTTCGATCGCGCAACGGGCAGCCGGCGATTTGTCGCGCTACGACTTCCGGCAGATAGCGACGCCATCGCGTAACGGAACGATCACGGAAAATAATTCCGGCGAGCCGAAGACGGTGCGGTTAAATTCCAGAATGCCGCGCGTCTGGTCGTCCTTGGGCGGCTGGGTCACGCGGCCGGACCACAGCACGTTGTCGGTGATCACCAGGCCGCCGCTCTTCAGCCGCGGAAGGGATTTCTTCAGCGCCGCCGGATATTGATGTTTGTAGACATCAATCAGGATGATGTCGAACGAGCCATCCACAGCGTCGATCAAATCCACCGCTTCTCCGATCATGAAGCGAATGTTCTTGCTCACTCCGGCGCGTTCGAAGTTCTTGCGCGCCAGTTCCGCGTTCGCCGGGTCTCCATCCGTGCAATAAATTTCCGCGCCCGGTTCGGCCGCACGCGCGAACCATATCGCCGAATAGCCGATGGCCGAGCCCATCTCAAAAATTCGCTTCGCTCCGGAAATCTTGGCCATCAGAGCGAGCAGACGCCCGCAATCCGGCCCGATGATGGGGATGTCGCGCTCCTTCGCGTACCGTTCGATGTCCGAGAGCACTGCATCGCGCTCCGGCAGCAGGCCCGACAGATATTTTTCGACTTCCGGTTCCAGAATGCCTGGCATTTTCGCTCCTAGACCTGCGCGCTGAAGTGTGAGCTCGGTTCTCCGATGGATTCACCGGGCTTCAGCACATGGATTTCCAGGCCGCTGATATCTCGCGTGAGCTCGCGCACCTGTTCGGGCCGCCCGACTAGCGGAGGAAATGTCCCGAAGTGCATGGGGATCACATGGCGAACGTTCAAGAAACGAATCGCCATGGCGGCTTCCCGCGGTCCCATGGTGTAGTGATCTCCAATCGGAAGCAGCGCCACGTCCGGGGTGTACAGCTCCGCGATCAACTTCATATCGCTGAAGAGCGCCGTGTCGCCCGCGTGATAGATCGTCAACCCGCCGGGAAGCCGCAGGACGTAGCCGCAAGCTTCACCGCCATACACGATGTGATCGCCGTCGAGAATGCCGCAGGAGTGCACGGCGTTAACCATGGTCGCTTCGATTTCGCCCACTTTCTGTGTGCCGCCTTTATTCATCCCGTTGGTATTCTGCACGCCCTTTGATTCCAGCCACGCGCACAGCTCATAAATTCCCACCACTTGCGGTTTGAATTTCTTGCCGAATTCCACGGCGTCGGCGATGTGATCGAAATGCCCGTGGGTGATGAACATGGTGTCCACGCGCTCGAATTTCTTTTGCGCTTCAGGGCAGAGTGGGTTCGTGAGAATCCAGGGATCCACCAGCATTACTTTGCCGCTCGGAGTATCAATGCGAAACGCCGCGTGGCCCAGCCAGGTAATTTTATTACCGCGTGTATTAAGCATCAGTGCGTGCCTCCTATGGATGTGAATTGCTAGCAGCGTTCCGAATTACTGCGCTCCGCCGTGTCCGCTTTCGCCTGCGCCGCTGCCTGCGGTCCCCAGCGTCGCGCGGAACGCTTGCTCAAAAACAGGCTGCGGCCGCGTGCCCAGGAAAAATCCCAGGATTTGCCCGTCGCGCCCATAAAAAATTGTTTGCGGCATGGTGCCTTTCCATTCCGGATTTACGCCGTCGTAGAAAGCATCCAGATCAATTCCGGGTTTCTGGCGGTAATTGAGGAACTGCGGCTGCGTGCGCGCGATGAACCGCCGCACCAGGTTCATGTCGGATTCGTCGTCCATGTCCACGCCGATCACGCTGACGCCCTGCGGTTTGAATTCCTTGGCCAGCTCCACAATCATGGGGTACTCATCGCGGCAAGGCTCGCACCACGTGGCCCAGAAATTTACCACCAGCGCCTTCCCTTTGAATTTCGCGAGCAACTGCCGGTAGCCGGCAAGATCAATCAGCGCCGGGTCGGCGGGGCCGGCCGCTTTGTGCGCTTGGGGCGCGCTCTTGCCCGTATCCGTTTGCGTGCGAGCCGGAAGTGCGGCCACAAACGCGACAGCCAACGCGAGTGCGAACGTCAGTACCATCCGGCCATGAAGCCACGTGCGTTTTGTCGCGTTACTCATACAGCCATTCTATCGGTTTGCCCGGACTGGCGGCAACTCGAGCGGCGCGCCGCTCGGCGGCGCGAGGCTAGCAGTCAAGTTGCGATGACTCGTCGCTGGTGCAGAAATCACTCCGTGGAACTTGATCAGATCCATACGAAGAATGGTCTATCGGCTCCATCCGTTCTTATGATTTGCCTCTGGAGTCGTGACACTCTAAGCTCCGGTGCATGTCAGTCTCATTTGCAACCGCCTGCTTCGCTCTGTTGGCCGCGGTACTGCATTTCGTGTCCTACAAGCTGAAGAAGACGGCCGAGAAAAAATCGTTTCACGTCAAAGACGCCGCTTGAAGCCCTAGGATCCCGCGCACCTGCCTCCCAAGCGCGAGCTGCGCTGACTGCCTGCGCGAGACCAAGTTGCTCTTGGCCTACCCGATTCTGCTTAAATCCATTTGCTTGGAACACGGCTCACAGGATATTGCGCGCAGATGTTGATTAGCGGGGCCGCGTTAGAACGACGTGTGTAGCATTCGCGGTGGCAACTTGTTTGGTGCAGCGATAGCCGAGCTTGGGCGCGTCAATTCCAGCGAACAGGTGCTCTCCAGAGCCGAGGAGCACGGGCGAAATCGCCAGGTGAAGCTCATCGATGAGCGCCGCGCGAAGGTACTCTCGAATCGTTTCTACCCCTCCGCCGATTTGGACGTCCTGCCCCTGCGCGGCTTCAGTTGCGCGCTGCAGCGCCGCTTGGATGCCATCCGTGACAAAATGGAAAACCGTCCCGCCCTCCAGGGTGATGGACGGGCGCGCATAGTGGGTTAGCACGAAGACGGGAACGTGATACGGCGGATTATTGCCCCACCAACCTTTCCACGTGTCGTCAGGCCAAGGTCCGCGAACCGGCCCAAACATGTTCCGGCCGAGAATCGAGGCTCCTACATTCACAAACCCGCCGGCTGCAAAATCATCATCAACCCCCGTCGTGCCCCCTTCCTTTCCGATCATCCGTTGAAAAGTTTGGGTAGGCACGAACCAGCCGTGCAGGCTCCTGCCTCCGACACCGAGAGGATTTTCCAGACTTTGATTTGGGCCGGCGCCGTAGCCATCCAGCGAAATGGAAAAGTTGCGAACTCGAAGTTTGCCCATGATCGTCACGTCCCCAGACGGCGGGCGAACATCTTAGGATTCCGCACGCGGCCAGTCAACGAGTAGAGACGAGTAGAGACGAGTAGAGACAGCCCATGATCGAAGTACTGATCGACGCGCTTGCCGCGCATCGAGGGCGTAATTTCTTGATCCTCGCGCAGCCGCCCAGTTTCCTCTTGTGCGACAATCTCAGCGTCATAAAATCAGCGCCGACGCGCAGCATGAGGAGCCTCTGATGAAAACGGCATGTTGTTTGTTGCTGATTATCCTGCTCATGGTCGGCGTCGCGCCGGTCCGATTAGGCGCGCAGGCGCCGGGCGAATGGCGCGACGATCTGGTGGACCACATGGTAGGCACATGGCAGCTGCGAGGGCCGGTGATGGGCCACGAGGCGCATCATACGGTCGAGGCGGAGTGGGTGCTCAACCACCAGTTCCTCCGCATTCATGAAACGACCGAGGCTGGAGCGGCGGCCTCCGAGAAACGCTACGACGCAATTTGGTTCCTTGGCTACGACCCGGTCAGCGAGCGCTACGTCCTGCACCTGCTCGATGTATTTGGCGGGCGATTCTCAGAAACGCTCGGCTACGGCGCGCGCGAAGGCAATTCGCTCCGATTCGTGTTTGAATATCCGGACGCGCCCTTTCTGACCGTCTTTCAGTGGTCCGCGGAAAAAGACACCTGGCAATGGCGAATGACACAAAAAGACAAGGACGGCAAGTGGGTGAGTTTTGCTGACCTACGACTCACCCGTTCGCCGCAGTAAGCGGGGCGCGCAACGAGCGCCGGCGCTACTACCTGCCAGATAAACACTGCGGAAACTGACCCGCGGCCATCGTGGCCAACCGCTTGTACCGGGCCTGCCTTTGGTGATATAAAAATTGCGGTGCGGTCTGGGAGAAGCATTCCGGGCTAGACCGTTGTAAAACCTCTCGTTCGAGGAGAACTTGAAATGGCGTACGTGATTGCCGAGCCTTGCATCGGAACAAAAGACACAGCCTGCGTAGACGTCTGCCCGGTGGATTGCATCCACCCGCGCAAGGATGAGGCGGACTTCGAAGCTGAAACGCAGCTATACATCAGCCCCGTGGAATGTATTGATTGCGGGGCCTGCGTGCCGGTATGCCCGGTCACGGCTATATTCGCTCTGGAAGATTTGCCGGAGAAGTGGGCCAACTTTACGCCGATCAACGCGGATTGGTACACCAATAAGAAGGCCTAGTCGGAACAGACCGACCAACCGCGCTGCGGCTCTGCCGATGGCTTCCCGGCGCGACGGATATTCCTATTTTTGCATCCGCCGCGCCTGCTTTCGCGAAGGCTAGACGCTTAGACTTCCAGACCCAGAACCTGGCGCCCGCCAGGGCTGATCATGCTGGGATTCCACGCCGGTTCCCACACGATTTCCACTTTCACGTCGCGCACTTCTTCGATCGCCGCCACGCGCGCGCGCAGTTGCTCCGGAATCGCCTGCGCCGAAGGGCAGCCCTGCGTCGTCAGCGTCATTTTCACGGTCACGTTTCCTGCGTCGTCGCATTGCACGTCGTAAATCAGGCCCAGGTCAACGATGTTGATGGGAATCTCCGGGTCGTAGCATTGCCGCGCAGCGTCTAGAATCATTTCTCGGTCAAGCGGCATGGACGGTCTCCTATGGTGCTATTCAATGACAATTGGATGCGGCAACCGGGCTGTAGTTGCCACGGTACGCCAAACCAGCCTGCTACACAGTTGCCGGAGTGTCAACTTATGCCAATTCGGGAGCGAGCGAATTCGCTGTTAGAATGGTTCGCGCCATCTCGCATCCCGCGCCTGGAAGGAGTCGCCATTTTGAAAATCGACTTTCGTTTCGTCGCACTCGTAGCAATCGCTGTGGTAGTTGGGTTTGCGGTCCCCGGCTCCGTCTACAGTTCCGCTCAGTCGCCGCAGGAAGACCAAGCCGACAAACCAAAGCCGCAGCGCTCCGTCGAGCCGCCGCCGCGAATCATCGCCATGACCGCGAAGGACTTCGAGTTCGATCCGCCGGTAATTCACATGAAAGTAGGCGACAAAGTCCGCTTGGAAGTCATCTCGTCCGATCGCACGCACGGCCTGCACATCAGCCCATTTCCCGATGGAGCGAAGGTCAACACTGCACCGGGCCTGGCTTTTATTTTCGGCGAAGACTGCTGGAAACTGAAGAAAGGCGAATCCGTTCCGGTTGACATCGAAGCCACCGAGCCCGGAACGTATTCGTTCCAGTGCTGCAAAACTTGCGGCACCGGCCACAAACGCATGAAAGGCCAGATCATCGTCGAACCCTAAACGACGAACGGCTCGGCGCTCCCCTTCGCGCGATTCTACAGCGAGTCGCTTTGTTGTCTTGGTCACTTCCAAATTCAATTTCTGTAAAGTTCGCAGTCGTGTGAGCGATACTTGATTCAGTGCCTCACAAGCGGCGATGGCTTTCCATCGTCCATCTCCGGCATTTGAAAGACTGATGAATCCGCACCCATGAAGGATTGGCTCCCAAGATCGGTTCAGTG